>Ga0315285_10006454_pt1 | contig 12096 bp, 8 predicted proteins | sample YL17G09_36_MG_FD_203698 | JGI IMG/M metagenome (GOLD analysis project Ga0315285, IMG submission 203698) | Sediment microbial communities from Yellowstone Lake, YNP, Wyoming, USA - YL17G09_36 | ecosystem: Environmental > Aquatic > Freshwater > Lake > Sediment | place: USA: Wyoming | collected... | reverse complement strand
TTACAAAAAGTATTTACACAGTAAAAGTATTCGGAAAAACAGTCCCTTATTTTTTATTTGTGGGGAGTTAAATAATGAAGGATTATAACGATAAAGATATACATAAAATTGAATTAATTGCTGTAAAGATTAGAAAACATATCATCGAGATGCTTTACAAGGCTAAATCAGGTCATCCGGGAGGATCATTATCTGCTGTTGATGCATTAGTTGCACTTTATTTTGCTCATATGAAACATAATCCTAAAAAACCAAATGACCCTAATAGAGATCGTTTCATTCTAAGCAAAGGTCATGCAGCACCAGCACTCTATGCAGTACTTGCAGAATGTGGATATTTTGATATTAAAGAATTAAAAAATTTAAGAGAGGTAAACTGTGTGCTTCAAGGTCATCCTGTTTGTACTTGTATACCTGGTGTTGAAGCATCAACAGGTTCTCTTGGACACGGACTTTCTTTTGCAACTGGTGTTGCTATTGCAGGCAAACTAGATAAAAAAGATTATAAAGTATATGCTATGCTAGGTGATGGAGAAACAGGGGAGGGACAGATTTGGGAAGCAGCAGCAGTTGCATCTCATTATAAGCTTGATAATTTAACTGCAATGATTGATAGGAATTTTTTACAAATCGATGGTAACACCGAAGATGTATTACGCCTTGAATCAGTGCGGGATAGATGGAGTGCATTTGGATGGTATGTTTTAGAGGTCAATGGTCACAATATATTACAAATACTTGATGCATTAAAAGAGGCAGACGCGCATGAAAGACAACCTTCAATGATTATATTAAATACAACTAAGGGCAAAGGTGTTTCTTTCATGGAAAACAACGTTGACTTTCACGGAGTACCACCAAATGAAATGGAACGAAACATCGCAATAAAAGAACTTGATCTTGCTCAGAAAAAACTGGAGGATTTACTATGAGTGAAAAAATAAAGATAAACCCTCGCAATGCTTACGGTGAAGCTCTTATTGAGCTTGGTGAAAAACATAAAAACCTAGTTGTACTTGATGCTGATCTTTCTAAATCTACTAAGACTATAATGTTTGCAAAGAAATATCCAGAAAGATTTTTTGAGATGGGTATTGCAGAGGCAAATATGATAACCACTGCTGCAGGACTTGCATCATGCGGCAAAATACCTTTCGTTAGTACTTTTGCAGTGTTTGCAACAGGAAGAGTTTATGATCAGATACGTATGGATATTGCTTATTCAAAGGCAAATGTGAAGATATTTGCTACACATGGTGGTATAAGCGTTGGTAAGGATGGTGTCAGTCATCAAATGATCGAGGATCTTGCCCTTATGAGGGTTCTTCCAAATATGACAGTTTTTGCACCTAGTGATGCTACACAAACTGGAAAAATTGTTCATCTAATGGCAGAAAATTATGGACCTATGTATGCTAGAGTTGGAAGGGATGATGCACCATTGATTTATAAAAAAGATGATTTAAATGATATCAAAATTGGAAAAGGAATAATGCTAAAGGATGGATCAGATGTTACCTTTATTGCATGTGGAACAATGGTAGAACCAGCACTTGAAGCACATGATACATTATTAAAAGAGGGTATAAACACACGTATAATTGATATGCATACGATAAAACCATTAGATGAAAAACTAGTAATTAAATGCATAAAGGAAACAAATGGTATAATTACTGCTGAAGAGCATTCAATTATTGGTGGACTAGGAGCTGCAGTAGCTGAAATAATAGCAGATAATAACATATCCACGAAATTTTTAAGGATGGGTTTGAAAGATGTATTCTGTGAAAGTGGAAACCCTACTGATTTACTTGAAAAATATGAGTTAAACGAAAAACATATGGTAAAAAACGCAAAAAAAATTCTAAGAAACTAGCGAGAAATTATTAAAGTCAAAATATCCCCATCTTTTAAAACATGATCAAGCCCAATCTTTTGAACATCATGTTTCGCAGATGGTCCTGAAACAGAAGCATATCTAAATTTTCGCTTAAAATCCCTATGGAGCTTAATACAAACATCTTCAACTGTAGCATCCTTCTTTAAAATCAACGGTTCATTTAAGTCTGCTTGTTTACCTATAGGTTTCATATAAATACGAATAAAATTCAGCTCTGAAAAAATAATTTCCTTTAACTTATTAATTCCGACACCTGTAAGTGCAGAAATTGCTACCGTCTTCCATCCATGTTGTTTTATACCTATTATTTTTTTCTGCAGATCCTTTTCAGATATAAGATCTATTTTATTTATCACAACTATTCCTGGCACATATATCCTATTAGAAACAAAAACATCAATTAACTGGTCTTCAGTAATATTATCTCTAATAACAATATCTGCATTTATCAAATATTCAGAAGATATAGATTTTATAAGAGATTCATCTAAATATGTAAGTTTTGCTGTAGATGTAACATTGATACCACCTTTTCCTGTTTTTTTAATAACGATATCAGGTTTTTTTTGATTTAACCGGATTCCTGCATTATACAACTCATGATTCATAATTTCTATATTATCATATTCAAGTTTTGCATCAATCATAAAAAGAATTAAATCAACATTTCTAACAGCTGAAATAACCTTCCGACCACGACCTTTACCATCAGACGCGCCAGCAACAATACCTGGTAAATCAAGAATCTGAATTTTTGCTCCATTGTATTTCATCATGCCAGGTATTGCATCAAGTGTTGTGAAATTATAATCACCAACTCTGCTTTTTGCATCTGTTATCTGATTTAAAAGAGTACTTTTACCAATATTAGGAAAACCAATAAGACCAACTGTTGCATCACCAGATCTTTTAATTGCAAAACCTTTACCTTTGGCACCTGCACTTTTTCTTTTCTCAACATCAGCTTTAAGCTTTGCAAGTTTTGCCTTTAGCTTACCAATATGATGCTCAGTAGCCTTATTCTTCTGAGTATTGAAGATTTCATCTTCTATTTCTTTGATCTGTTTTTCAATTGATGTTATCTCCATAATTAAAATAGGCAAATAATTGAGGGTTTTATAAAAACTATCTAAAAAATCTAAATTTTATTTTTGTTGGATGTTTTTAGAAATATTGAAATGTATTTAGTATAAAAAATAAATGGTCTTGTTTTTAAATATTACAAGACGTTTTTTTCATAAGATTTATATATAATTAAATATACTATGTAATATAATAATAATTGAAATGAAGTAGAATTATGAAATTAAAAATCCTTACAATCGCAATTATGCTAATAATGGTTAGCAGTACTTTTCTTGTAAATGCTGAAGTAAATGATGATAATGTGGAAAAAACCTTATCTATAGATACAAAAGAAATACGTGTCGCAATTTATACTGATACAAAAGATGAAAAATATTTTATGCTACCCTTAAACAATTATAATTGGATGGTAGGTAATACAAAGTATTCTTTTATTCCTAGCCTGATAACAACCAAAGACATATTAAAAGGAGAATTAAACATAGAGAACTATGATTTATTAATCTATTCGTTTAATCAAGCAGATCAGTGGCTTTTTAAAACAAGCCATTCAAATTTACCTAAGAACAAAATAGTAGTAAGAAACATCCTAAATTTCGTTAAAGATGGAGGTGGATACTATGGTTCTTGTGGGGCTTGTGGAATTGCAGGAGGTATGATAAATAAGCCAAAATCATTACTTGAAAAATGGATGTATAAAAGCTCTCTAGGAATAACAGGTGTTAATTTCCTATACAATTCAGCAATACCTCTTTTAGCTGATTTTACAAGAAGGGGACCGGAATCTGTAGATATGCAGAGTTATTTATTATATTCTGGTTGGTATACAACTAATCCACATGATATGAATTATTCAGGTTTATGTCCTGATGTTAATATTTCCAAAGATAACCCAATTTTTGATGATTTTATAGGAGAAACTAGAAAAATACGTTGGATAGGTTTTCCAGCATTAGAAGTTCCTGAACAACCAGATAGAGAAATAACAGTTCTTGCTCGATTTCCAGAAGAGGAAATATCTGATAACACATCATATCAAATTCATTATTGGACATATACTGGTGGTATTCGTGGTTTAATTAAAGGACTACTTTTTGGTAATAAAGAAATTATATGGTGTGAAAATATGGGTATTCTTATGAGACCATGGCTTTTTTCAAGTGACTGGGAAAAAACAAACAAGACTGTAGAAACATATGTTGCAAATAAAGCATTTATGACTGCTGAGATTTATCCAAATGAAAATAGCGCAAGAATTATTCGATGTCCTGGACATCCAGAATTATTAACATGGTGGGGTGGACATTTGCATGATTTGGAAGATACTGATAATAATAACTTATACGATGGTTTTTATACACTATTCGATGCAATCCCTACTGATGAGACCATAGAAGATGAAATTACATACAATTATTGTATAATTCGTAGGATTGCTGCATGGGAAGCAAAAATACCAGATAATGATCTCCCATCAGTTTATGGTGCTTCACAAGTTAGCGATATTAACCCATATAATCAATCATCTACTTTTACTATAATTGGTAATACAAAAGTGGAAGAATATAATATCGAATCTTTAGATTTGTATTACCGATATTCAAATGATAACACATCCTGGAATGATTGGGAACTTTATGAAACAGACACAGATGGCTCTAATGGCTTTAGTTGGGAGTTTAATGCACCAAATGGGTCAGGTTATTACCAGTTTTACTCTATAAGACATGTAAAATATGGCGAATATAATGAGACAGAAACAGTACCACCTGGACCAGATGCAATTGCCTTTGCAGAATAGAAAAAACAACGATGAAATGCATTTAGATGATAATATCTTTCAAAGAAGTTTTATAAACTATATTTTTAAAAAAAGAATGTAAAAAACTTAAAAAATTTAAGTTATTTAGTAATATGTGTACCAGTTTTACCTTGGAATGCTTCCCATCCTTTTCCAACGTCAGATATAATTACTTTTTTTCCACCAGATTCAAGGAATCTAATAGTTGCTAATATTTTTGGACCCATACTACCTGGTGGAAAATGTCCTTTTTCATAATATTTTTTCAAATCATTAAGTGATACTTTGTCCAAAGCTTTTTGCTTAGAACTATTAAAGTTGAGATAAACCTTTTCAACATTTGTTAAAATCAACAATAGTTCTGCATTTATTGCCTCTGCAAGTCTCTCAGATGCTAGATCCTTATCAATCACGGCTTCAAGGCCATCGAGTCCCCAACCTTCCTTTTCAATTACTGGCATACCACCTCCACCTGATGCTATCACAATTATACCATCTTCTAGCATTTTATTGATAATATCTCCTTCAACTATGGATTTAGGATCTGGAGATGGCGCAACAATTCTCCAACCATCTGGAAATTCTTTAATTTGATAACCTTCTTCTTTAATTTCTTCCACTTCTTCCGTAGAATAGAAAGGACCAATAGGTTTTGTAGGATTCTTAAAGGAAGGATCATCCTCATCGACTATTACCTGAGTAATCAAAGTGACAACTGGTCTATCAATACCTGCGTTGTGCAAAGCATTAGAAAGGCATTGCTGTATCATATAACCAATAAGACCTTCACTTTCAGCAACACAAATCCCAAGAGGCATTGGAGGTGTAACATCCTTTGCAAGGTCATTCTGAAGAAGGATAGCGCCAACTTGAGGTCCATTACCATGAGTTATAACAATGTCCCATCCATCTTTTATTATTTTAACAATAGATTTACAAACTTCACGAGTATTAGCAAACTGCTCATAAATAGTACCTTCTTGTCCTTCTTTTATTAATGCATTTCCACCAAGAGCAATAACTGCTTTTTTTCTCATAATAACAAGGAGTGAAACATAGTTACTATATAAAAAACATGACTATGGCCTCAATCAAATTAGAATCAAACACAATTAAATACACAATAACCTTTTTAATTAATAATATGACATATGAAACTAGTAGAATAGAACTAATTAAAAATTTAATTTTAGAGGGACGTATTAAAACAAAAGAAGTAGAAAAAGCATTTTTAGAAACACCTAGAGAAATCTTTGTCCCAGAGTCACTAAAACATTATGCATATGTTGATTCTCCTCTTGATATAGGAAATGGCCAAACAATATCTGCACCTCATATGGTTGCAATAATGGTTGAAGAACTAGACATCAAAAAAGGACAAAAGATTTTGGAGATAGGTTCAGGATCAGGTTATCATGCAGCAATTGTCTCAAAACTAGTTGGAAAAGAAGGACATGTCTATACAGTAGAACGATTTTCATCTCTAGCTGAAAAAGCTAAGAAAAATCTAAAAAATGCAGGTATAACAAACATAACCGTAGAGACTGGGGATGGATCAGAAGGATTACCAAAGTATGCACCATACGATCGGATATATGTAACATGTGCAGCACCCAAAATACCACCTCCACTGTTAGAACAACTAAAAGACCAAGGAAAACTAATGGTTCCAGTAGGAAAAATGATATGCAACTTAGAATTGATAATAAAAAAAGGAGATAAAATAATTTCAAAAGACTTAGGTGGATGCGCCTTTGTCCCACTAGTAGGAAAATATGGTTTTTAAAGCTTGTATTTTATATCTCTAAGAAATTTTTTCCTCCAAGCAAGTTCTTCTTTGTTTTCTACACCTTTTGGGATATATCCATCTATAACACCTAGTATTCCACGACCAGTTTCATTACCATGCTTTGATTCAGCTATGATAACAATAGTTGGATTAGCAGTTGCACAATAGATGAAACAAACCTCAGGAGTATTTTTTATCGCGTTTAAAACATTTAGAGGAAAGCAATCATTCATAAAGATAATAAACGAATGACCAGCTCCAATATTAGCTGCATTTTTTTCAGCAAGTTTTTTTAGATCAGGATCATTTCCCTCGCTTCTTATTTTACATGCACCACTTGCCTCACAAAATGCAATACCAAATTTAGCGCTTGGAACAGAGTTAACCATAACCTCATAAAGATCTTCTACAGATTTAATAAAATGAGTTTGACCTAAAATAAAATTCATATCATCTGGTTTTTCTATATCAACAGATTTTATTTTGATATCCCCCATTATAATCTACCTCCAAAATCTCTATTTTATAGCAATGAATAAGACTTATTTAAACATTATATTAAAAAATAAAAAAAGAAAGAAAAAAATAGTTTACTATTTTTTCTGTCGTTTTTTATTGTTTTCTTCTTTCTTTTTTGTTTTTGAATCTTTGGTTTCCTTGTCTTCTATATAGATATAACCTGTTTTAAAGAGAATTATAATAATTAGTATAACAACTGCAACTACTATACCTATAATAATAAACAAGTTAAATCCTTGAACTGGTTCTGTAATTTTTGTTCCAACTATTGCAAAAGCTGAAAAACCAGTAGTTGTAGATTCAAAGTAAATATAGGTATCATCTTCACTTACCTTTGATGTTTCAAGTTCTTGCCAATTCCCATTGTTAAACCTTAATAACTTGACAGAATTTTCATCTATTTGATTAGTGGTAAACCAGATTTTTTCCACTTTGAAATCAATAGTTGCTGAAGAGATATCTCCTTCTAGGGCATTGGTCTCAATAACAATGAACATGTATACTTCATTAGATGGCGTAGATGCAACTCCTTCAGGTAAAGTCCCTTGTACTGTTAATGTTATTGACAAGTTTTCTATATCTTTAGACGCTGAAATCTTAATCTGTTGAATCGAAGTACCCTCTTCTTCAAAACTTATTTCTTCTGTCTCACCTTCAGAGATAGCTTCAATGGTTTTTGTAACCTGAATTGTTTCGGTTTGTATCTCAAAGTACCATTCTATTGTTACTGAATTCCCAGAGTTATCTGATAATTCAAGTTTTATTGTGTATTTTCCATATGCCATGTTTGTTCCTGAAACATAAGAAATTGAAGTAGAGGCAACTATTGAGTCAGATGTAACATCAACTCCATTAATTGTTAATTTAACAGTACTAATATTTATTCCACCCGTATCTGAATAAGTTGCTGATATCGTTGGTGTTCTATCAGTTATTATTGAATTATTTGCTGGAGTAAAATCTGTTATTGTTGGACCATTGCTATCTGCTACAGTGAAGCTTTTAGTAGTAGATGTCGAGCTTTGTGAGGCGTTATCTAAAGCTATAATATAATAACTGACAGTTACTCCTTCGTTAAATGAACCTATGTTGGCATGGTAAGTGGTTCCTGATGATAATGTCATTTCTTTTGAGTGTGATGTCCCATCATTCCAGAAAACGGTTACTCTAATTAGGCTTTTATCATCTGTAACTTTACCATAAACAGTAACTTCGTCAGCACTTGTTACTGTCGTTGGTTGATGATAAATACTACTATTGTCAATGGTTGGTGGATTATCAACAGTTGTTCCAGGTGGAGGTGTTGTTCCTCCAGGTGGAGGTGTTTCACCACTTGTACTAACGGTAAATGACCAGTTACAATATCCAATATAACCAGCATAGTCAGTTGCCGTTACATTAACAGTATGTGTACCAACTGAAGCAGTAGGCATCACATAAATTACATCTGAGGATGTTGTTGTTATGTTTATTATTGAGGAACTATCAATAACCATTGTAATGGTGCTAGTATTAACACCTGATCCTGAATCACTTAAAGAAGCCCATACATTTAAATTGGTAGTGGTAGTAGTTGAACTAGTAGGAGATACTGCTGAAATTGTTGGAGCGGCTGTATCTAGCGTTACATTATCATTTATAGCACTCGAGTTAATATTTGGATAAGACGTTCCTTGATCACCTACAGCACTATCTTTAGCCTTGAAATAAACTGTTTTTACTCCATCGTCAGATATAAGTGTCCAAGATTTTGTTGCAGAATAAGCTTCCCAACTTGCACCGCTGAAGTTTGCATAATTACTAATCATCATCCAGGATGCATCTGTTGCACTAAGCGTTAATGTAACTGATGTTGAACCCACGTAGGAATCTCCACTATTTATTGATATACTATTAAGAGTTGGTTCTTGTGTATCTATTGTAAATGATTTAACAGATGAATAATTTGAGGTGTTTTGATCACCACCTGTATCTCTTGCTCTTACAGCCCAATAAACAGTTTGACCATTAGAATATCCAGAAATATCTGTATATGGATTTGATGTTTCAGGTTCTGTATTATTTAAGTTACCAGAAGATAAACCATGTTTGAATGTGTAATAAATAGTACCACCAGGTTCACCTGTAACTGTTGAACAACGCAGTCTAATCATATCAGGTGCACTAGAATTAACATATGCTCCATTTGTTGGATAACTAGGTGAGGGAGATGCTAGACCTTCCACTGATATAATGAAAGAACTTTGGCTTGTCGTTGCAGAATTATTTGCCATATCATAAACTGTGACCCGCCAAGTATAAACTCCTTCAGCAAGTGTTTCAGATGTATATGATGTTGTACTAGAATTTGTATAACTACTTTCTATAACACTCCCAGATTGTAATATTTCAATATAGAAGGTTCTTGTTTGAGAAATATTGTTTGGATTTGACCAGCTAAAAGTAGGAGTTTGAGTAGTAACAGTTTCACCTGATGAAGGTGAACTTAAAGTAACCTGAGAAGGTGCCAAAGTATCAAGTGTAATTATACTAGTAACATTGGACGCATTGTTACCTGCTGAATCCTTTGCTTTGAAATAAACAGTTTTTGTACCATCCACTGATGATAAGGTCCAAGCTTTTGTAGTAGTGTAAGAATATTCTGTCCAAATACTAGCATTATTACTTAAATACATTGTTACTGGTCCACCATTTGCTGAAAGTGCTAGATTAACAGATGTTGAGTTTGTATAAGATTCCCCATTATTTATAGAAATAGATAAATTGGTAGGAGGTGTTGTATCCACATCAATTGAGTCAGACGTAGTTTTTTGATTGTTTGCATCATCTTTAACACTCAAATATACAGTTGGAGTAGATACTCCTGCAGGTAACGTAAAATTGTAACTAGTTGCAACAGTTATCCAACTGCTCATATTTGTAAAGGCGGTGTCATTATCAATTTTCATATATGATGCACCGTTTGCTGAAATTGTAAGTGTAACATTTCGGTCATTGGTTGAGTTTGCCCCACTATTTATAGAAAGGGTTGGATCTGCAAGGGTTGTATCTAATGTTATTGTATCAGATGTAGATGCATTTGCACCAGACTCCGTTTTGAAATTGATATAAACCGTTTTAGTTCCATCACCACTTAAAAGTTGCCAGGATTTTGTTGTAGCATAGTTATCCCAGGTTGCATCTGTAAAATTTGCATAGTTACTAACCTTCATTTTTGTTGCACCTGTTGCACTAATTGTTAAATTTACATTAACTGAAGTAGCATAGGTGTTACCACCATCTATTGAAAGAGACGGAGATCCTGGTGCTGTAGTATTAACTTGAACCGTTCCGATTGTATCTCCATTTGAAGCTGGGTTATCAGAAATTCTAATAGTATACGTTCCATCTGGAACGTAATTATTGGTATCATTTTTACCATTCCAATTATATACATATGTCCCACTTGGACTTTCAGTCATAGCACGATCCTCTGCAACTATTGCAGAGGTCTGGTTGAAAATATTTACATATAAATCTTGACTTGCTGTATATGTAACAGTTATAGTTGTAGTATCATTTAGACCATTACCATCACCTGGACTAAATGATGAGGGATCAATATCTGAAGAGTCGGGAGTTATAGCCATTGATGGATTTACAAAAATTAACTGTAATATTAAAATAACAGAAAATAGAAATATAAGAAATTGCTGAATTTTTTTCATATTATGCACCTCCCGGTGGATAGATGTTAGTGTACGGTTCTATTTTTACATCAATTTCATCCCATATACCCTCCCGGTATATTGATAATCTAAGATAGGCCAATTTATAGGGTTCTGATGCTGAGGAATTTTGTATTTGAGAGTTGTTAAATGTTAGTTGGAATATTGTATCGCCAGCTTGACTAATAGTCGTGGTGTTTTTGGCATTTGTAATATAAGTTAAACCAGAATTATCAAAAAGATCTCCATAAAGTTCATACTGAACATCAGTCAGATTAACGTTTATTGTAACATTAATGACAAGATCATCGTCTGCGTTTGTGTAATTACTATAGTTACCAATTATTCCTGCTTCAGAAATACCTACTACGAAATCTGTATAACTATAGTAATTAGTGGTATTAACCAAGCTGTCACATAAGAACATATTTTCGTATAATTTTGCTTTGAATTCAAAAACACCGCTATATTGTCTATTGTATATCTTTGTACCATTAAATGCAACAATAACACTACCGTTATCAAGTTCAGACTGAGTGATATTACTATTTGCAGTTGTTATTTGTGTGTTATTTATTGGATCGTATAACGCTGCAAATATTATATAATTACCAGAAGTACCATTTATTGGGACAGTTACATTTAGGAAAGTGTATGGAGTTCCCGATCCTCCACTGTCAGATATTATACCATTGAATGTAATTGGGATAGCTGTAAATTGATCAGATGTATAACTATTTTGTAATTGATATTCATTCACCCTGCTAGATTCTTCCCAGCTTAAGGAATTTCTCAAAGCAATCCAAGCTACAAGTTGTTGTCCGGCCCATCCATTATTTGCAGCGTTTGCAATTTCTTTTGCATCAAAGTTAAGTGGTATATCATATTCACCGATGGTTGATATCGTAATTGCATCTCCCGCCCAAGTCATCCAGTACCATTGGTATCCAACTTTCCAATGTAGACCTCCTTCTAATAAATAGGTTTGTCCGACAGCAGCATTTGATGCATTTACAGTTACGTTTATTGTAAGATATTCAGCACTGCTATCTCCACCTGTGTCATTTGCATAATCTGTTAGACTATTCTGAATTATTCTAATATCAGGTTCAGAAAATTCAGTATAACTGTATGAACCAGTTGTATATTCGTCATGAACAATTGGTTGCCATTGTCCAGGGATATTTATTCCAACCCAAATTTCATATGGTCCATCTTGTTCACTTGCTCTAATTGCTGATCCAGCAAAGTTAATTGGTATTGTCATATTTCCTGTAAGATTATCTAAATA
>Ga0315285_10006452_pt1 | contig 12097 bp, 10 predicted proteins | sample YL17G09_36_MG_FD_203698 | JGI IMG/M metagenome (GOLD analysis project Ga0315285, IMG submission 203698) | Sediment microbial communities from Yellowstone Lake, YNP, Wyoming, USA - YL17G09_36 | ecosystem: Environmental > Aquatic > Freshwater > Lake > Sediment | place: USA: Wyoming | collected... | reverse complement strand
GCGCAGGCTAAAAGCGAGTTGTTGTGATAGAGCGGCTCCTGCGCGATGCCGTAGCGGGCCGCGGCCACCGATTCCTCCCAGAGCCCGCTCCCCGGGATGGGCGAATATTCAGAAAGGTATGGCCGGGCGCCCGCGCGCTTCACCTCCCGGAGGTCCGCTTCCACCTCGGCCACGCTCTGGCCGGGCAGGGCCGCGAGCAGATAGACCCCCACCTCCGCCGCCGCGTAACCCGCCCGGGTGAGGCACGCGACCGTCCGGTGCAGGTCCTCGGCAAAGGCCTTGGGACCCAGTTGCCGCTGCCGCTCCGGGTCCGTGGTCTCCAGCCCGAAGCGGAGCGTGGCCAACCCGCTTCGCCGGAATATCGCCGCCGCCTCATCAGTCACCGCGGCCAGCGAGAGACCGTTGGGCGCGTGCAGGCGGAGCGGCAGCTCGCGCCGGGTGAGCTCTTCCAGGATGGGCAGGAGATGGTGCTCGGCGTTTTCGAGGAGCGCGTCGTCGTAAAAGGCGATGTCCCTGACCCCGTGGCGGCGATGCACCTCCTCGATTTCCTCCACCACCGCCCTCGGCTCGCGGCGTTCCAGCTTCGGGTGGAGCTGATGGGTCACGCAGTAGCGGCAGCGGAGCGGGCAGCCCCGGCCGGTGAGCACAGTGGCGTAGTCCAGCCGGTGGTAAAGGTCCCAGGCCGGGGAAACCGCGAGCGGGCCGGGCAAAAACAATTTTTCGCCGAGCAATTCCTCGAGCAGTCCGGGAAGCGAATCTTCCCAGTCGCCTTCCACCACCCGGTCGGCGCCGGTATGAGCGCGGGCATGGTCCGGGAGCAAAGTCGCATACAGCCCGCCCAGGATCACCGGCGCCTGCGGGAAGACTTTCTTGACCAGCGCGATGGTCTCGGCCACGCCGGTGTACCAATAGGTCATGGTGGACCCGACCAGCACCGCGTCCGGCCGGGGCATGGCGGCGAGAATTTTGCGCGCGATCTCAGGCGGCAGGCCATAGCGCTTGAAGCGGCGCGGGATTTTCGCCAGCGGTGCCGGCTTGGGGATTTCCTCGGCCCAGAGCCTGCCCCGGCCGTCGGCGCGGCGCTTGAGAGCAGAGGCGAGACCAGCGGCTTGAGGGTGATGGTAATCGAGGCAGTCGAGGAGCCGGACCTCGGCCCCGGCCTGTTCCAAGGCCGAGGCCAAGGTCAAAAGCCCCATGGGTTTGAGCCAGAAGTCGTAGGCGGCAAAGTCGTGGATCCAGGGGTTGAGTAGTAAAAAATTGGGAGGCATCCGATAAGATCAAGGCCGGTTCTATTTATACTGCTTGACCATTGCCAAGAGCCCTTCCCGAAACACCTGGAAACTTCTCGAGCGATTGCGAGCAGGGTCCATGTGTTCGGAGATCTTACGCGCGGTTTCAATATGTGGCAGCCCACTTTTGTAATAGCCAGCTCTTTGCAAAATTCTCTCTAATGTCTCCCGGGTTCCACCTTTGATGGCATCGGGATTTCTGTATGAAGCCTTTAGATTCAGGTTTTCAGGAACGCGAGGAAAAGCCTTTCGAAGAGCTTGGATATCGCCGAAAAACCATGCTTCAAGCTCCTCAATGGCGATTCGATTTAAAACTTGGAAGGGCGTTCCTTTGGCTTGTGCTTTTGTTAGCAGACTTGCCTTTTTTGCGGTTTCCTCCAAATTTTTTTTTAACTCTTTGCAGTCCTTACGATCCTCATCAATCAAGACAATAATCTTATAATCATCTGATATCCATTTTTTATAACCTCTCAGATAGCGAGGTAAGCTAGATAGTAAATCCGGCTTGCCTTGATAAACATTGATGGCAAAGGAAATATCCGGTCCCAACATTTTGGGAACCAAATTTTTTAAAGCCTCCTCTGTCGATTTTTCCTCGACTAAAATTTCCAGATGCATCTCAACTCATGCCCTTTTAGGTTTTTCAGATAATGGATCCCCCACCTTGAAATGTCCTTGGGTCCATAAATAGCCAAGCTGGGCTCCTTCTTCCATAAATTCATTGATGCCTTGGATATCCGCGGCTCGCGTGGCCCGAGTATATCCATCTTTATCGCGGTAGAGAATCCAGACTTCCTCGGGCCTTAGCCCGTTGACGAAAAAGGGAGAATGAGTGGTAACCATCAATTGAGAGCGGGCAGCAGCATTCCGGCATTCTTCAGCCAATTCTGAAAGAAGTCGGGGATGAAGATGATTCTCGGGTTCCTCAATTCCAACTAACTGCGGGGGGGCTAGGTCATACAATACAGTTAAATAGGCCAGCATTTTCAGGGTTCCATCAGAGGTGAATTTGGCCAAAATAGGTTTGTCAAAGGGAGCATCTTTGATTTGCAACAGGAGCCTGCCATCGGCCATTAATTCTGCATTCACGTCTTGAAGCCGAGGTACTCGTCTGGTGAGTATTTTTAGAATTTCGCTTAATCGTTCCGGATGTCTCTCCTTAAGATATTGAATGACATTAGGCAAATTATCCCCTGTAGCGGAAAGCCGCTCTTGCGGCCCTGCTTCCGGGACCCCGCGAGTATGGTCCGCGGTCAAGTAGGATAAGTACCATCCTGTGATAAATCGGCGAAGCGCCTTGGCCTTCAAATTCTTTGCCAATTGACCAAGCGTGTTGACCGCAATCATTTCCGGTGAATCAAGCTTCTCCGGAACCCGTATGTCTGTCTTTTCTGGAGCCTCTCCGCTTATCACCCAGCCCTTCCCCCTTCTAAAGGACAGAATATAATAGGGCTGCCCAAATTTACCGCGTCTCCACTTCAACCATTCCTCTTGCACATAAGGGCCCTCAGCCTCTTCCTCGATTGCAAGGTGATAGGTGATAGGGTATGATTGAGGAGTTTCTCGGCATTTCAGTTCGATGACCACAGGTCCGTCGCTGCCCCGGGAGCGAAGTTCCTTGAACCGGTTTCTGTGATCCCAGGCTTTTCTCAAACCGATGGAGAAGCACTCCGATAAAAACGCAAACACATCGAAAAGCGTGGACTTACCGCTGCCATTGGGACCCAAAAAAACCGAAAGCGGGCTGAGGTTCTTTAACTCCACATCTTTCAAGGCCCGATAATTTTGCACCCGTAGATATTCAATTCTGGGCACGAACTTATCAACTTTCCGTTCCTCATGCATGGCTCTTCCTCCCGCCGAACCCATGATTCGGTTGCTATCCCCTTTTTATTTCCAGGAGATTAAGAACAGCCTCATTCTTTCAAAACCTGAAAGGCGATTATAACCTATATTTCATATTCCAGGTGATTATTTTTCTTAATCTGCGCCTCTGGACCGGGTAATGGTCGTGCATTCAAACCCGCTCGAGGATGGTGGCCGGGGCCATGCCCCCGCCGGTGCAGAGCGTGATCAGCGCCTTGCTCCCCTGCTTGCGCTCGAGCTCGTGGAGCGCGGTGCAGACCAGGCGCGTGCCGGTGTTGCCCACCGGGTGGCCGAGCGCGATCGCCCCGCCGTTAATGTTCACCACCGCGGGGTCCGGCTCGTGCTCGATCGCCCAGGCCAGGGGCACCGAGGCGAAGGCCTCGTTGATCTCGATCACGTCGAAGTCGGTGATCTTCATCCCGGTCTTCTTGAGGATCTTATGGGTGGCCTGGATCGGGCCGGTCAGCATCAGCACCGGGTCGTCGCCCACCACCGCCGACGCCGCGAACCGCGCCCGCGGCTTGATCCCCAGCTCCCGGCACTTGCGGCCGCTCATCAGGAGCACCGCGGAGGCCCCGTCCGAGATCTGGCTCGAATTCCCGGCCGTGATCATGCTCGTGCCCAGCGCCGGCTTCAAGGCGGCGAGCTTCTCCAGCGTGGTATCCGGCCGGATGCCCTCGTCCTGGTCAAAGATTTTCTTCTGCCCCTCGGGCGTGGTCACTTCCACCGGCAGGATCTCGGCCTTGAACTTCCCGGCCGCTTGCGCCTTGGCCGCTTTCAGGTGCGAGTGAAAGCCGAACTCGTCCATGGCCTCGCGGCTGATGCCCCACTTCTTGGCGATCAACTCCGCCGCCTCGCCCTGGTTCACCACCTTGCCCCCGCAAGCGTCCACAAACTTCTGGCCGAAGGGCAGGCCCTTGTTCAGGCCCCAGAAGTCGGACATGATCGGATACTTGCTCATGATCTCGATGCCGCCCGCGATCATCACGTCGGCCTCGCCGGCGCGGATGGTGGTGGCGCAAAAGTTGAGCGCGGAGAGCGCCGAGCCGCACTGGCGGTTGAGGGTGGAAGCCGGGGTATCGGAGGGGAAGCCGCCGGCCACGGTGGCGTTGCGCGCCACGCAGCAGGCCTGCTCCCCAATCTGGTAAACGCATCCCACCAGCACGTCGTCAATCAGGTTGGGGTCAAGGTTCACGTCCTTGACCACCGCCAACAGCACCTCGGCCAACAACTCCTCCGGCCGCATGAGCGCCAGCGACTTGCCTTTGCGGCCGATGGCGGTCCGTTTCGCCGCCACGATCAACGCCTCTTCCATATCCTTACTCCTTAGTGTTGCGGAATGAGTGGTGCGAGTTTGATACTCGCACCCATTATTATGTCCGCGCTTTGATGTAATGCACCGTCCCGCCCTTGGCCACCAGCGCGCCGGCGTCGTCAAACACCTCGGCCTCGGTGGCGATGGTGGTCCGGCCCCGGTGCACCACCTTGCCGTAGGCGGTCAGCTTTCCCTGGGTGACCGGCGCGAAGTAGTTGACCTGGAGCTGGAGCGTGACCACCGCCTCGGTTTCCAAGAGCACGCCGACCGTGGCCAGGCCGCAGGCCGAGTCAATGATCGAGGCCAGCGCGCCGCCGTGCATGGTGCCCCAGAGGTTCTTGTGCTCCGGCTTCACTTCCATTTCCAGCTTGGAGCCGGTCTCGGTGAACTCGGTCAGGGCCATCCGGATGTGCCGGTAATAAGGCGAGTCGTTGACCGCCTTTTGCACCAGGGCGCCGCGTTGCGGGTCGGGTTTGGACATTTGTTTTGCCTTCTGCTAGAACTAGATCTGAACTCTTTCTGAGAGATAACGTAGGGGCATGGCATGCCATGCCCCTACCTCCATTCCCATCCTAGCAAAGAAAGGGGTAGGTGCCAAGTCATGTTCAGTTTCCAGGTCACGCCGGAGCAAAAGCTGGCGCGGGAGATGGCCCGCAAATTCATGCGCCAGGAAGTGGAGCCGCACGTGGACAAGCTCGATAACCATGAGATGCCCCCTTACGACCTCATCCGGCGCTTCCTCAAAGAGGTCCAGGGCGCCGATGAAATCAAAAACCTCGGCGACCTCGAAGCCGCGGCCGCGGAGCAAGACTTCATCACCCGCGCTTTGGTCTCGATCGAGGTGGCCAAGGTCTGCCCCGCCTTCGCGCTCTCCCTGGGCGCGAGCCTCGAGCTCGCCGGCTTTGCCCTCCTCTACGCCGGCAGCCGCGAACAGAAAGAGCGCTACGCGGTGCCCATCTTCCGGGGCGACAGCTTCGGCGCCTGGGGGCTCACCGAGCCGGAGGCCGGAAGCGACGTCCAGGGCATGAAGAGCACCGCGGCCCGCGACGGCGATTCTTACGTATTGAATGGCGCCAAGACTTTCATCACCAACGCGCCCTACGCCGACACCCTGGTGGTCTATGCCAAGGCGCCGGCCGGCATCACCGCTTTTGTCCTGGAGCGGGGCATGAAGGGCCTGTCCACCGGCAAGCCGCTCGACAAGATGGGCATGCGCGGCAGCCCCACCGGCGAGATCTTCATGGAAGACCTGCGCGTGCCCGCGAGTCAGCGCCTGGGCGAGGAAGGCAAGGGGTTTTACTATGCGCTGGCCAACCTTAATCACGAGCGGGCCCACACGCCGTGCCTGATGATCGGGATCATGGAGCGCTGTTTGGAGGACGCGGCCGCTTATGCCAAGACCCGGGTGCAGTTTGGCCGGCCCATCATCCAGTTCCAGGGCGTCCAGTTCATGCTCGGCCGCATGTGGGAGAAGCTTTTAGGCAGCTACGCGCACCTGTGGATGCTGGGTCAGATGCACGAGCAGGGCCTGGACATCGCCGCCGCGGCGAGCGCGGCCAAGCTCTACTCCACCGAGTGCGCCACCGCGGTCGCGCTCGACGCCATCCAGATCCTGGGCGGCTACGGCTACATGCGGGAATACAAGGTCGAGCGCTTCATGCGCGACGCCAAGCTCATGGAGATCGGCGCCGGCACTTCCCAGATCCAGCTCCTGATCCTGGCCCGGATGCTGATGAAGGACCCGCCGGCCGATCTCAACCCCCTCTTCGCCGGGCCGGACCCGTTCGGGAAGAAATAGAAAGTTTCACGCCAAGTCGCAAAGGCGGAGAGGAGAAGAAAAGATTAAAACACAAAGGCACAAAGACTTAAAAGCTAAAATAAGAATAACTTTACTCCGTGCTTTTCAGCTTGGTGCCTTCGTGTCTTTGTGGTGAAAGCTATGACCCTAGCTCTTGTCTGGCCGCTGCTTACGCTCCTGGTGCTGCCCATCGGCTGGGTCGAATACCGGCTCTTGCAAAAGACCCGCTGGGGAATTTTGCTCGCGCTGCTGACCGTGGCGGCGCTTTATGGGCCTTGGCTCCTGGCGATTCGCGGCTCGCCTCTCCTTTTCGACCTCGGCTGGCATACCCCGATCGGCCTGGGCCTGATGCTGCTCGGGCTTTTGCTCTGGATCACGGCCGGCCCGCTGATCCTCCGCGACCGCGGCCAAGTAATGACCATGCCGCAAAGGCTGGTAACCGAAGGTCCTTATCGCTGGACCCGACACCCGCTTTATGTCGGACACGCTCTGGTCATTGGCGGAGGAGTCCTCGCTTCCGGGGCCTTGGAAGTTTTCCTGGTGATCCCCCTTCTCTGGGTGATCGCCGCCGTGGCTTCGCGCTACGAGGAAGTGAGCCGGCTGGAGCCGCTTTTCCGAGAGACCTTTCGGCAATATCAATCCCGCACTCCCTTTCTTCTCCCCCTCTGGGCCTGGCTGCTCTGGTCCATCCTCTATGGCGCGGTAGTAGTTCGGTTAATGGTTTTTACCCTCTTTACCGGTCCTTTCATTTTGTAATAATAACGGAAGCCCTAACTTGGGATAGATTGATTGTGGTGCAGGCCTCCGGCCTGCTCCCTGGGCAGGCTAGTGCTCTGTCAAGGCAAATTTGCGGAATGGGAATGTAGGGGCACGGCTTGCCGTGCCCAGGATCAGGGCGGGGCAAGCCCCGCCCCTACCAAGAATTTATTCCACATTTATCGTTTGACAGTGCACTAGAAGCCTGCACCACAATGGCTCTTTTGAGGACCTGGATAATTTAAGAAGTTATTTAGGAGAGGTTTCTGTCTATCTTATGTTAAGACTCCCCCAAAAAGCTTTGCGCTCACCTGAACCGGAAGAACCAATTTTCAAGAGCCCCTTTTCCTGCTAGAATAACACGCCATGAAAACGATTGACCTGCGCAGCGATACCGTGACCCGTCCCACTCCCGGCATGCGCCGGGCCATGGCCGCGGCCGAAGTCGGCGACGACGTCTACGGCGAAGACTCCACCGTCAACGCGCTCGAAGCCCGCGCCGCCGAGCGGATGGGCAAGGAAGCCGCGGTGTTCATGCCCTCCGGCACCATGGCCAACCAGGTGGCCATCCGCGCCCACACCCAGCACGGCGACAGCGTGATCATCGGCGAGAACGCCCACGCCTGGCTCTACGAGGCCGGCGCCCTGGCCGCCATCTCCGGGGTGCAGACCATCGTGGCCGGCCGGGGCGGCACCTTCACCGCGGAGGACGCGCTGCTCGCGGCCAAGGGCGGCAACGTCCACTTGGCGCCCACCAGCCTGATCATGATGGAGAACACCCACAACTCCGGCGGCGGCATCGTCTTCCCCCAAAAAAACCTGGACGCCATCGGCGCCATGGCAAAAGCCTGGGGCTTCAAGACCCACCTCGACGGCGCCCGCATCTTCAACGCCGCCGTCAAGACCGGGCTGTCTCCCCAGGTCATCGCCCGGCCGGCGGACTCGGTCAGCTTCTGCCTGAGCAAGGGTCTGGGCGCGCCGGTGGGATCGGTCCTCTGCGGCTCGAAAGACTTCATCGCCCGCGCGCGGCGCTTCCGCAAGATGTTCGGGGGCGGCATGCGCCAGGCCGGCATCCTGGCCGCGGCCGGTCTCTACGCCCTCGAACACCACGTCGAGCGCCTGGCCGAAGACCACGCCAATGCCCGGCTCCTGGCCGAAGGGCTGGCCGAGCTGGAGGGGATTGCGGTGGATCTCGCCAAGGTCGAGACCAACATGACCTTCCTCGAAGTCACCCGGCCCGGACTGGATGCGTTCACCTACGCCGGCCGGCTCAAGCAATTGGGCGTGCTGGTTAATCCGCTGGGCAAGAGCCGATTGCGGGCGGTCACCCACCTCGACGTCAGCCGCAGCGACATCGAAGCCGCGATCCCCCTTTTCCAGAAGGCGTTGCAGGGTTAGGCGGCCAGGGTCCCTGGCCCAAAGCGCGGGTTGCTACTTGGTTTCGCCGAAGAACTCGAGGGTGGGCGCCTGCTCGATCATGCCGACTTCTTCCGCGTCCTGGTAAAAGCGGACCAAGCCCTCGAAGTGGTCCGGCTCCAGGTGGTATTGGATTTTGCTCCAGACCTCCGCCATCTGGTTCCGGGGCAGCCACTCGTAGCCCTTTACCTCCCGGGCGAGCCGGGAGTAATCTTTTTGGCTGAAGTCCAGGCAATAGCCGAGTGAGCGCTGCAAGAGCCGGATCAGGCCGCTCTTGGCCGGGCCGATCTCCCGCCGCAGCGTCCACAGGGAGACCACCAGGGGCAGGTCCGTGTAATAGCGCCAGAGCTCGCCGATGTCGTAAACGTAATTGTAGCGGGAGAGGTTGCGCTCGCGCAGGGCGGCGTCGCCCGCCAGCAGGAACGCGTCGGCATCGCCCCAGCCGGCCTGGAACTCGACCGTGTATTGCAGGTACTTGGTGAGCACGATCTGGAGCACGGCCGCGGCGCTGACCGAAGCGGGACTCAGGGAGACGGTGCCCTCATCCAGGTCGTCGAGCAGGATGTCGGAGAAGAGGAGCGCGGTGCCGAGCGGGCCGCGGCAGCCCACGCCCAGGCCGGGCAGCACCAGGTAATCCTGGGGGGCCAGCGCATACTCCAGGGCCGGCGCCGGCAGGAGGTCGAGCTGGCCCTGGCGCAAGAGTAGGCTCAACTCCACCGGCGTGCCCGGCACCAACCGATACTCCGGCTGCGGGTAATACTCCCGCAGCGGATAAAAATACGGCAGGTAATGGAAAGCCGGGATTTCCCCGATACGCAGCTCCAACGCCATGGATCGTGTCGCCCTGCTCCTGGATCAGGTCACATCGCGGTGACCCGGACCACTTCCTCGAAGGTGGTGATGCCCATCGCCAGCTTCTTGATCGCGCACTCCCGCAGCAGCATCATCCCGTCCTCCACCGCCGCCTTGCGCAACTCCGCCGCGTCCACATGGGCATTGATCAGCTTCTTCTGCTTCTCGTTCATCTCCAGAACCTCGAACAGCCCGGTGCGGCCAAAATAACCCGTCTGCCGGCAGTCCAGGCAGCCCTCGCCGTAGAACACCGTCACCTTCTGCCCCGGGTCCTTGACCGGGAAGCGCAAAAGCTTGAGCTCCTCCGCGCTCAGCTCGGTCGGCTTCTTGCAGTGGGGGCAGATCTTGCGCACCAGCCGCTGCGCCACCGTGCCGATCAGGGTGGACGAGATCAGGAAAGGCTCCACCCCCAGGTCCAAAAGCCGCGTCACCGCGCTGGCCGCATCGTTGGTGTGCAGAGTGGAGAAGACCAGGTGCCCGGTCAGCGCCGCCTGCACCGCGTTCTGCGCGGTCTCGAAGTCGCGGACCTCGCCGACCATGATGATGTCCGGGTCCTGCCGCAGGATGGTGCGCAGCGCCGAGGCAAAGGTGATCTCGATCTTGGGCTGCACCGCCACCTGGTTGAACTCCTCGTAAACCATCTCGATCGGGTCCTCGATGGTGGTGATGTTGGTCTCCGAGGTGCTGAGCGCCCGCAGCGCCGAGTAGAGCGAGGTGGTCTTGCCCGAGCCGGTCGGGCCGGTGACCAGGATCATCCCGTGGGGCTGGGAGATGAAGTTGTTGAAGAGCTCGAACTCCCGGGGGAAGAAGCCGAGCTCGGACAAGTCTTGCAGGATCACTTCCGGGTCGAAGATCCGCACCACCACTTTCTCGCCGAAAGCCACCGGCAGGGTGCTGATCCGCAACTCCACCTCCTTGCCCCGGTGGTCGGTCTTGATCCGGCCGTCCTGCGGCCTCCGCTTCTCGGCGATGTCGAGCCGGGCCAGAATCTTGACCCGGGCCACGATCGCCGCGTGCACCGGCTTGGGGACCTGGTGGATGTCGTGGAGCACCCCGTCAATCCGAAAGCGCACCAGCGAATAGTCGCGCTTGGGCTCGATGTGGATGTCCGAGGCCCGCTGGTCGTAAGCGTAGCGGAAGAGATACTCCACCGCGTTGATGATGGGCTGGTCCGCGGCGTCAATCGCCTCGGCCGGCTTCATCTTCACGTATTGCTCGAGGTTGCCGATGTCGAAGCCGGGCCGCAGCTCCCTGGCCGCGGCCGTGACCGAGGTGCGGAAGCCGTAAAACTCGTTGATGATCTTGAGGATGTCCGAGCGGGCGGCCAGCACCACCTTAAGCTCGGCCCCGGACGCCCGCTTCAGCCCGTCCAGGCCATCCTGGTCAAAGGGGTCGTCCACCGCCACCGTGATCACGTTGCCCTGCTTCTCGATGGGCACGATCGTGTGCCGCCGCGCAAAGGGCCGGGAGATGGTCTGGGTCACCAGGTCCATGTCCAATTTCAGCGGATCAATCTTGACAAAGGTCAGGCCCACTTCCTTGGCTAACGCCTGCTGGATCAGGTCCTCGGAAAGCAGCCGCTCGGGGTTTCCGGCCAGCCCCAGCTTGAGCGAGGCGATCACCTCCGCCGGCGAGATGGCCGCGCTCACCGGCGCCCGCCGCGCCTTGGTGAACTGCAGCTCCCGCCGCTCCTTCAAGAGCCGCGCCCGCTGCTCCCGCTCCTTGACCAGCACCTCCCGCGACTGGATCTCGGTGATCAGGCCCTCCCGCACCAGGAGCTGACACAGGTTCTGGGTGGTGATCAGCCGGTGCTCGGTGAAAAGGCCCGGGCTGGTAAGGTTCCCCTGATTGGGAGGGCTTGCCATCAGCGACTCCTTTGGCTGCTCGTCATCTCGCGCATGGATCCATCACTGTTTCTTATCTTACCCTATCTTTAGACTCGAGGCAACGGTCCCGCGGAGCAGGAAAAGGAGGATCCACAGAGAGACTCCGCCGAAGCGCTACGTCCTCCGCGAAGGCGGATTACGCAGATTACGCAGATTAAAAAAACAAAGCTAATTATGCTGATTTTAATATGGTTTTCTCTTTAAATCTGTGTAATCGGTGTAATCTGTGGATTGATTTCTCTTCCTCTGGTGCTTGGTTTTGGTTGCCAGCCGGCGCGAATTAGTCAATAATGATCTCATGGTTCTGCGAATCTTCAAAAGCCCCTGGCTGTCAATGGCCGGCCGGCTGGCGCTGGGCGTGACTTTCATCTGGTCCAGCATCCACAAGATCCAGGACCCCGTGGCTTTTGCGCTCCTGGTCTATGACTACGAGATCCTCCCGGCCGTCCTGGTCAATCCCTTTGCCTACACCCTGCCCTGGGTGGAGCTTTCGAGCGGGGTCTTGATCCTGCTCGGCCTTTTTACCCGGATCGCCGCCTCGGCCCAGTTCCTCATGCTCTTGAGCTTCATTATCGCCATCGCGGTCAACCTCTTCCGGGCCAAGGTGCTGGGCTGCGGCTGCTTCAGCGAAGAGGGCGGCAACCCCATCGGCTGGGACCTGGTCGGCCGCGACCTCGGCCTCATGCTCTGGTCGGTCCAGGTCTTCCTCTATTATCGGCACCAGCTCGCCCTCGGCCCCTGGCTCCGGAAAATGATTCGCGGTCATTCAAAGGCGGTTGAATCATAATTTGCATTCCCCTATAATAAAACCTGGGTCTTTACGTTTCGGTGTGGATGGGTGGACTTCGGCTCCCCTTCGGAGTTGCCTCAGCCGGGGGGCGTTGTCGCGGAGAGGCGGCAGCCGAGGCGGACCAGGCCG
>Ga0315285_10006448_pt1 | contig 12100 bp, 12 predicted proteins | sample YL17G09_36_MG_FD_203698 | JGI IMG/M metagenome (GOLD analysis project Ga0315285, IMG submission 203698) | Sediment microbial communities from Yellowstone Lake, YNP, Wyoming, USA - YL17G09_36 | ecosystem: Environmental > Aquatic > Freshwater > Lake > Sediment | place: USA: Wyoming | collected... | reverse complement strand
TCAAGCGCGCGAAAGGCGAGATCGTTTTGCGTGTGGATTTGGAGATGCGTCGCGACGATCCGCAGGTGTGCGTTGCGCGGATGAATAGATACACCGAGCATCGTCGCCGCACCCAGCCCACCGATCCCGGTGTTGGCTCAATGTTCAAGAATCCGCCGGGCGACTCAGCGGGACGACTGATTGACCAAGCCGGATTGAAAGGCACGCGCGTCGGTGGTGTCGAGGTGTCGCAAGTTCACGCAAATTTCTTCGTGAATCGCGGCGGCGCGACGGCGAGTGATGTGATGCAGTTGATCGAAATTGTGTGCGCGCGCACGCGCGCGCGGTTTGGGATTGAGTTGGAGTTGGAAATCGAGATGATTGGAAGTTAGAAGTTGGAGGTTGGAAATTGGAAATTGGATGGCGGCGGTCGGTGGTCAGCGGTCGGCGGTCAGAATGACAAACAAAATTCGCGTCGGACTCATCTTTGGCGGCAAGTCGGGCGAGCACGAAATTTCGCTCGCGTCCGCGCAATCGGTGGCGCGCACGCTGGACAAAAACAAATACGACTTGGTGCTGATTGGCGTCACGAAAGAAGGACGCTGGATCACCGGCGGCAACGCGCTCAAACAACTCGCGGCGATCAGCCCCACGCCGCTCCTCGCGCCGGAAAGCGAAAACGCCAACGGCGGGGTGAGCGCGCCGATCAACAGCGTGGAACTGGTGCCCACGGGGGTGAGCGCGGTAACGGCGCAATCACCGCTCGCGACGATTGACGTTGCGTTTCCGTTGGTGCACGGTCCATTCGGCGAGGATGGTACGCTGCAGGGCTTGCTCGACCTAGCCGACATTCCGTACGTCAGCGCGGGCGTGGCGGCGAGCGCGGTCGGAATGGACAAGGCGCTGATGAAGGCGGTCTTTCGCGCGCACAGTCTGCCCATCCTGGACTGGCTCGTGATTCTGCGGCGCGATTGGGAAGCGCAGCCGGACGACGCGATTTACCGCGTCGAAAGCGTCTTGGGGTATCCGTGTTTTGTTAAACCAGCCAACCTGGGTTCGAGTGTTGGCGTGACCAAGGCACACCAGCGCGACGAACTGATCGAAGCGCTCAGGGTCGCCGCGCAGTACGACCGCAAGTTGATCGCGGAGCGCGCCGCGCAGAACGCGCGCGAGATCGAATGTAGTGTCCTGGGCAACGACGATCCGATTGCCTCAATTCCGGGCGAAGTGATCCCGAAGCGCGAATTTTACGATTACGCGGCGAAGTACGATAACGAAGCGGGTACGGAATTGATTGTTCCGGCTGATCTCTCGCCCCAAATCGCGCGCAATGTACAGGAAATTGCGATTCGTGCGTTCAAGGCGATTGACGCGTGCGGCATGGCGCGGGTGGATTTCTTTCTGGAGCGCGGCGCGAATAGGTTATTGTTGAACGAGATCAACACGATTCCCGGTTTCACGTCGGCCTCGATGTATCCGCGCATGTGGCAAAAGACCGGCATCAGTTATGCCGATTTGATTGATCGTTTGATTCAACTCGCGCTCGAACGGCACGCGGACAAACGGAAATCGAAAATCGGGTTATGACATTTTCAACACGCAGACCTATTCGCCCGTATGCCGCGCGGCGAACGACGCGGCGGCGTTTGAATACCACCGCGCAAGGCACGCTCGGCGCGCCGGCCCTGTTGGGTAATCTTTGGGCAACCTCGGGTCCCAAGATTCTTGCGGTCGTCTTGATCTTGGCGTTGGCGGTCGCGTTGTATGTCTTTTTCGATAACGATTATTTCTACGTGTACAGTCTCACCATCGCCGGGACACAATACCTGACGACGGCGGAGATCGAAAAGGCGAGCGGCATCCGCGGCTACAGCACTTTCTTTATCGACCCGCGTTTGGTCGAGCGCGCGCTGGCGAAATTGCCGGAAGTCAAGTCGGTGAATGTGATGACAGGTCTGCCGAATCAGGTGGCGATCGAAATTCAGGAGCGGCAGCCGCAAATCGTCTGGCAGCGCGGCAACGGAACCTACTGGGTTGATGCCGACGGCGTTTTCTTTCGCGCGCGCGCGAATCTCTCCCAATTGCCGGTGGTCCGCGATCTCGATCAGAACGCGATCCAGCCAGGGCAGCGCGCGCAGACGAACGCGGTTGCCGCGTTCTGGGCGCTGCGCGAAGCGATGCCCGAAAGCCCGCCCACTCTGGAATGGTCGGCGGCGCGCGGCATTGCGTTCACCGACGAGCGCGGCTGGAAGGTCTATCTGGGCGACGCGAACGAAATGCCGGACAAGATCGCCACGCTCCGCACCCTCATCCCGCAACTCGTCTCGCAAAACGCACGGATTCGGTTCATCGATCTCGGAAAGGGTGATCCGTACTATCAGTAGCGAATTCGAAATTCGTGGCGAGATCCTGCGACCCTTCGACGCGCTCAGGGCGGGCTTTCGCTCAGGAGAGGATTTCGAATTACGAATTTTGAATTGGGGAAAGCAACATGCCACCTCCTATTGCAGCACTCGATATCGGCACGACGAAAACGTGCGCGCTCATCGGCGAAGTGACCGACGCGGGAATGGTGCGGATTCTCGGTTCCGGCGTCGCGCCATCGCGCGGGTTGCGGAAAGGCGTTGTGACCGATGTGAAGGAAGTGGCGCTCGCGATTGCCAGTGCGGTCGAACAGGCGGAACGCGTCTCGGGGCTTGCGATGGATTCCGTGTACGTCGGCATTGCCGGCGCGCACATCCAGTCTACGAATTCGCGCGGCGCCGCGGCGATTCACTCTGGACGCGGCGTTACGCAAGACGACATTGACCGCGCGCTCGAAGCCGCAGAGGCGATTGCGGTGCCGTCGAATCGCGAGATCATTCACGTCATCCCACGCGGCTTTACGCTCGACGGGCAGGACGGAGTGAAAGACCCGCTCGGCATGATCGGCTTCCGGTTGGAAGTCGAGGCGCACATCGTCACGGGCGCGGCGGCATCCATTCAAAACGTGACGAAGGCGGTCGAAGGCGCGGGATTGAAGATTGTTGACCTCGTGCTGGAACCAATCGCCGCAGGGGACGCGGTGTTGACGGTGGCGGAAAAGGAGATGGGCGTGGTCTTAGCCGACATCGGCGGCGGTACGACCGACACCGCGATTTTTATTGACGGCAGCGTGTGGCACACCGTCATTCTGCCGACCGGCGGTATTCACATCACGAACGATCTCGCGGTTGGCTTGGGGACGCCCTTCGACGCGGCGGAGGAAATGAAGGTCAAGTACGGTCATGCGGATCCGAATCAGGTGCCGGAAACGGATTTGATTGACGTGACGGCGTTCGGCGAAGAAGGGCGGCGTACCGTCGCGCGGCGCGATGTCGCCGAGGTTATTCGCGCGCGCGTTGAAGAAATCTGCCAATTGATTTTGACCGAAGTCAAGCGATCGGGGTACGATAATCTGTTACCCGCTGGAGTCGTCTTGTGCGGCGGAACGGCACAATTGGTCGGCATCAAGCCGTTCGCGCGCGCGGTGCTGCAAATGCCGGTGCGCGTCGGCGCGCCGCGGGACATCGAAGGATTCGTGGATCGGGTATCGTCCGCCGCGTTTGCGACGAGCATCGGTTTGTTACAGTGGGGCTGGAAGCAGCAGGAAGCGCAAGCCCGTGCGGGACCACCGCGAGGTGGATCGAAAAAATCGAACCTTTTGGGCGGGTTGTTTGGCTGGGCGAGAGGAGCAATTTTGCCGGGGTAATTGGGAGAACTCCGTTTTCTCCCAGAAAACGGGGTTCTGTTAGGTTGGCAAAAAAGACTTGACAGAAGTGTACAGATAAGATATGATGGCTGTGCACTCCCAAGATATTGTGGCATATCGCTCCGTTCGCTACTAGATGCGGGGGATCAATGAAGACGACCAGAGGCATTGTGGTAGACGTAAGACAAAAACCATCGAATTGGAGCGCGGAAGCATCGCGCCGGGAGGAAATCATGGTTCAGCATGCAAAAGAGACCAACGAGGGTCCGGAGAATTTTGCCGAGATCAAAGTGATCGGCGTTGGGGGTGCTGGGACGAACGCGGTCAATCGCATGATTGACGAAGGTTTGCGCGGCGTCAATTTCATCGCGATGAACACCGACGGCCAGTCGCTGCTTCATTCGCAAGCACTGCACAAACTACGCATCGGCGACAAATTGACGCGCGGCCTGGGCGCCGGGGGCGATCCGACCATTGGTGAAAAAGCCGCGGAGGAATCGTGCGAAGAGCTGTACGATGCGCTCGTCGGTTCGGATATGGTCTTTATCACCGCGGGGATGGGCGGCGGCACTGGCACCGGCGCGGCGCCGATTGTCGCGCGCATCGCGAAGAAAGTGGGCGCGCTCGCGATTGGCGTCGTCACCAAGCCATTCACGTTTGAAGGGACGCGGCGCCGCCAGGTCGCGGAGGAAGGTCTCGCCAAACTGAAAGACCAGGTCGATACGCTGATCGTCATTCCGAACGACCGCCTGCTCGAAGTGAGCGACAAGAAAGTGACACTGCAAAACGCGTTTCGTACTGCCGACGACGTTTTACGGCAGGGCATTCAAGGCATCAGCGAATTGATCACCGTCCCCGGTCTCATCAATCTCGATTTCGCGGATGTCAAAACGATTATGGGAGTTGGCGGCGCGGCGTTGATGGCGATTGGGCGCGGGTCTGGCGAGAATCGCGCAATCGCCGCCGCTGAATCCGCGATCAAGAGTTCGCTGCTCGATTTGGGGATTGACGGCGCGAAAGGTGTCTTGATGAACGTCACCGGTGGGGAAGACCTCACACTCAACGATGTGTATCAAGCCGCGGATGTCGTGCGCAGCGTGGCCGACCAGGATGTTAATTTGATCTTCGGCGCGGTGATCGCTCCGGAACTCAAAGATGAAATTCGAATCACCGTGATCGCGACGGGGTTTAGCGCGATCGCGAAGCGCCAAACTGGCGCGGGTCAAGCAGTTGGCAATGTGGTGACCGCGCCGGCGCGCAAGACGATTGATTTCCCGGTGCGCCAATTCGACCGTGAGGATTTGGATATTCCAGCATTCTTGCGCAAGCGCGGGTAAAGTGACGAGTGACAGGTGACAAGCCATCTGCAACCTGTGAGACACACCTGGTCACTTGCCGTCTCTCACTTGTCAGATTTTCGGGAGCGCAAAATGAACAAGCAAAAAACATTCGGCTCATGGGGGGTCAAAAATGAAATGGCGTTAGACTCAGCCTAGTTTTGAGGTGGTTTCACCTCTAAACCTACATGAGCCAAACATTCCAATCTGCGATCGCCATCGCCGTCGCGCTGATGTTGCTGATCGGAATGGCAAGCTCCGTGCGCGCGTCCGCCCCCTGGCCGTGGGGTCAGGGGATCCCATGGTTGACGACGATGCCGTGGCCCACGCCGCGCGTTTCGGGCGTCGGCGAACGTTTTTCGTACGGCGTTGTGATTGTCCCGGCGACGCCAACGCCATTCCTCGCGCCGCTTTACGTGCCTGCACTGCCTTCATCATCGTCCTTTGTCAGACCGCCATCGAGTTTCGCGGCGCCGGTCGTGACCACGCGCAGCGGCGATAGTCCGATGATCCCGGACGGGGCGGCGCGCACACTCAGCGCCGGCGCGAGTGCGTGGTACAAAATTGGCAACGGGGGCGAGCACATTGACGTCTTTCTAGACGCCAATCCGCTCAACGGTATGGCGCTGGACTTGTACGCTCCCGGCAATTTGTCTGATCCGATCGGGCGAGGAACGCCGCAGCAAGCGACCGGTCGCTTGGTCTGGGCGGGCATTGGAATTCGGAAGGGGATTGGTTCGCGCGGGTGAATTAAAATTTGGTAACTGTGTCGGATTTTTAAGGTGTTTCTCTTGCGTTTGGCGCGGAATTGTGATACACTATTGACGCACGAGCAGTTGTAGTTCTGTTCTTGTGCACCACAATTTACGGGGTTTGGGAGAATCGTTCCAAGCCCTGTTTTGCGCCAACGCACGTTTTGTGGAGGAACACCTATGCAATGCCCTTATTGCGCGCACGAAGATAACAAAGTCATTGATACGCGCGAATCAGGAGATGCGATTCGACGGCGGCGGCAATGCTTGAAATGTGGCAAACGGCACACGACGTACGAGCGCATCGCACAAACGGGGCTGATGGTGATCAAACAGGATGGTCGGCGCGAGGCGTTTGATCGCCAAAAGTTGTTGAGCGGTCTGGTCAAGGCGTGCGCGAAACGCCCCGTGCCAATGCAAGCCATCGAATCGGTCGCGGACGAGATCGAAATGGAACTCCACGCGCTCGCGAAATCAGAAGTGGATTCGCAAAAGATCGGGCAGATGGTGATGGCGCGTCTGCGTAAACTCGACGACGTGGCGTACGTGCGCTTCGCGTCGGTCTATCGCCGCTTTGCGGATCTCGATTCGCTGGCGCTCGAGATTCAACGCTTGAAAGAGCGCAAGCAGCGCGAGGCGGAAGAACGTTTGCAAGTTAAGATGGCGATTTAGTTTCTGCTTTTCGCCTCTGAGGGGCAGTCACACCCGCGTTCCCCCAGCGGTGTGCCTGCCTTTGTTTTTCGCTGTGAAGCAAAGAGCCTCGTTGAAGAGGAGTGTGGTATGGATCAGCGTGTGCAAGTCCTGACCTCCGGGATGACGACTGCGCTGCGCGCAGATACGCGTGTGCGCCCACCGATAAACCTGACTCCGAACGCGCGCGTCGTTTTGGAAAAACGGTACCTGCGGCGCGGGATGGATGGCAAGCCGATTGAAACCCCCGAAGAGATGTTTGATCGGGTCGCGCGCGTGATTGCGGAGCCGGACGCGCGTCACGGCGGCGATCCCCTCGCGACGCATGAGAAATTCTACGACCTCTTGACGACGCTGCGCTTTTTCCCTAATTCGCCGACATTCACCGGTGCCGGCACGCCGCTGGGGCAACTCGCCGCGTGTTTCGTGTTGCCGATCACCGACGATATGGGTCGTGACGCGCGCGGCATCTTTTCGACTTTGCGCGCCGCCGCGCTGATTCAGCAGACCGGCGGCGGCAATGGCTTTTCGTTTTCGCGCTTACGTCCGCACGGCGATCATGTTCACACGAGCGCAGGCGTCGCTTCGGGTCCCGTCGGCTTCTTGCGCGTGTACGACATCGCGTTTGGGGAGGTGGCGCAAGGCGGCACCAGGCGTGGCGCCAACATGGCTCTCCTCCGCGTCGATCACCCGGACATTCTTGAATTCGTGCGCTGCAAAACTGCCGAAGGGGCGATCAGCAATTTCAACATCTCGGTCGGCGTCACCGATGCGTTTATGCGCGCGGTCGAAAACGACGGTGAATTCGATCTGGTCAACCCGCGCGATGGCAAAGTGTGGCGCACCGTTCGCGCGCGCGAACTGTTTGACGAGATCGTCATGCAGGCGCATCACAATGGCGAGCCGGGGGTGTTGTTCCTCGACGCGGCGAATCGTGCGAATCCCGTGCCGCATTTGTACGAGTTGGAAGCGACAAATCCATGCGGTGAACAATGGCTTGGGCCTTATGAAAACTGCTGCCTCGGCTCGATCAATCTCGCGCAACCTATTACATCCGATAACAAAATGGATTGGGCGAAATTGCGCGACGCAGTCGAACTCTCGACGCATTTTCTCGATAATGTCGTGGACGCGAACAAGTACGTCCCGGCGGTGCCGGAACTTGCCGAAGCTGCACAGCGCGCGCGCCGCATCGGTCTGGGCATTATGGGCTTGGGGGATGCGATGTATCGACTGGGCGTGCGGTACGGCTCGCGCGAAGGCGAAGAGTTTGCCGGGCAGGCGATGGAATTCGTGCGCTACCACGCCTTGAAGACGAGCATCGAACTCGCGCGGACGCGCGGCGCGTTCCCGGCGATCAAAGGATCGCTGTACGATCCGGAGAACTTGAAATGGACGCCGCCCAAGCCGCTTGACCACTTTGCGCGCGAGTGGGGACGACCGAAACTCGATTGGGGCGAAATCGTCGCGGGGATCAAAAAGTACGGCATCCGTAACGCCGCGCAATGCACGGTCGCGCCCACCGGGACGATTGCCACGGTCGCGGGCGTCGAATCGTACGGCTGCGAGCCGGTCTTCGCGCTCGCGTATACGCGCCACGTCAACGACAATGGCAAGGACTTGCAACTCGAATACGTTAGCCCGCTGTTCGAACGCGCGCTGATTGACGCGGGCGTGGACGAGGCGACGCGCCAAAAGATTTTCGAGCGCGTCCGCGTGACCGGCACGTGCCAGGACGTTGATCTTGTTCCCGAAACCGTTTGCCACACCTTCGTCGTCGCGAGCGACATTACGCCGGAACAGCACGTGCGGATGCAAGCCGCGCTGCAAGCGTTCGTGGACAACTCGATGTCTAAGACGATCAACTTTCCAGCGGCGGCGACGACGGACGACGTGGAGCAGGCGTACTTTCTCGCGTGGAAACTGGGGTGCAAGGGGATCACCGTCTACGTCGCCGGATCGCGCGAGCAAGTCGTATTGGAGACACGCGAGACGGTCGACGCCGTGCGAAAGTCAGCGGGCGCGGAAGTCGAGCCCGCGAAAAAACCTCGCCCGCGCGCAGTGCATGGCACGACGCACGAAATCGCGACGCCACTCGGCAAGGCGTTCGTCACGGTCAATCGCAACGGCGAAGATCAACCCTTTGAAGTTTTCTGCAACGTCGGCAAAGCGGGATCGGATACGGCGGCGGTCAGTGAAGCCATCGGCAGATTGATCTCACTCGCGCTGCGGCTGCCTTCGCCGATGTCGCCGACGGAACGCTTGCAAGAAATCGTGGATCAGTTGGGCGGCATCGGCGGCGGACGACCCATGGGATTCGGCGCGCAGCGTGTCCGTTCGCTGCCGGACGGAATCGCCCAAGCGTTAGCCCAAGACCTGGGTCAAGCGCGCGAAGAGCATGCAGAATCGGATGCGAAGCAAATGCAGTTGTTCAAGGTGGGCGACTTGTGCCCGGAATGTGGACGCGCCTCGTTCGTGAATGAAGAAGGTTGCCGCAAGTGTTATGCGTGTGGATATAGCGAGTGCTAGATCGGTGAACAGTGAACGGCGAGCAGTGAACAAATTTCAGACGCTGTTGGAAAAATCGAACGTCGTGATCGCCGACGGTGCGATGGGGACGATGCTGCAAGCGGCGGGCTTGCCAGCGGGCGAACCACCCGTCGTTTGGAACGCCGAGCATCCTGATCGCGTCCGTGCGGTGCATCGCGCGTACCTCGACGCGGGCGCGCAAATTTTGATCACGAATACATTTGTCGGCAGCCGCTTCCGACTTGCCAAACACAACTTGCAAGCGCGTACGCACGAGTTGAATCGCGTGGGCGCACAAATTCTGTGCGACGAGATTGACCGGGCGGGCGTGGATGTCATCGCGGCGGGTGACATCGGACCGAGCGGCGAATTGCTCGCGCCGTTGGGGGCATTGTCGTTTGACGACGCGGTGGCGGGCTTTGCAGAGCAAGCGCGCGCGCTGATTGAGGGCGGCGTGGCTGTGATCTGGACGATGACCCATTCGGACTTGGAAGAAGCCCGCGCGGTCATCGAGGGGGTACGCCGCGTTTCCAAAGATATCCCGATTCTCGCGTCGATGACGTTTGACACGCGCGGGCGAACGATGATGGGCGTCAAGCCCGAGACGGCGGCGCGCTCGCTCCTCGAATGGGGCGCGGCGGCGATTGGCGGCAACTGCGGCAGCGGTCCCGAAGAAATCTTAGCCGTGATTCAAAAAATGCGCGCGGTTGCGCCGAACGCGATTCTAATTGCGAAATCGAACGCGGGCAAGCCGGAGATCGTGGACGGCAAAACGATTTATCGCGCGACGCCGGAAGTGATGGCGCAGAGCGCGCGCGAACTGCGTGATGCAGGCGCGCGCATCATTGGTGGCTGTTGCGGCACGACGCCCGCGCATATCCGCGCGATGGCGGAGGCGGTGCGGGGCAGTGGACGGCAAGCAGTAGGACAGTGAGGCAGTGAGACAGTGGACGGTGAAAGAAACGCGGCTCTCGGAGGCGGGAGCCGCGTTTTTGACATTTGACAGTATGTCATTTGTGGCATATATTAGCAACGATGGATTCGCAAGATAAGCCACTCGCTTGGTTGCACGGGCAAATCAAAACGCCGCCTTTTTCCACAAAGGCGCGCATCGAAGTCGGGTATCTGCTTCGCTGTCTGCAAAAGGGCGAGCGTTTGATGATGCCGCAGTCACGCCCTATGCCATCCATCGGCGCGCGGTGTCACGAGTTGCGGATTACTGACCAGGGCAAGATCTGGCGCATCGTGCATCGCATTGACGAAGACGCCATCATCATCTTGGCAGTATTTCAAAAACAGACTCAACGCACGCCGCGACCTATCATCGCTGTGTGCAAGCAGAGAATAAAGGAGTATGATTCAAATGGATAAAGCCAAGAAACAACGGCTTGAGAAAAAGGGCTGGAAGGTTGGCAATGTGGACGAGTTCCTCGCATTCACGCCCGACGAATCTGCGTATATTGAATTGAAATGGGCATTGAGCAAAAGCGTCCGCCAACGGCGTGAGCACAAGAATCTAACCCAGGTACAGATGGCGCGCTTGCTCAAATCCAGCCAATCGCGCGTTGCCAAGATTGAAGCGGGAGACACAACTGTGTCGCTCGATTTGCTTGTTCGTTCGCTCATTGTTTTGGGCGCGACTCGCCAAGAGGTTGCTCACGTCATTGCGGGGTGAGTGCAACGGTTCCCTTGCCGTACCCTCTCACATTTCTGGTTCGGCGGCTGTTGCGGCACGACGCCCGCGCACATTCGCGCGATGGCGCAGGCGGTGCGGGGCAGTGGGCAGTGAGGCAGTGGGATAGTGAACGGTAGGGAACGCTCGCCGTAGCGTTCTTAGCAGTCATATGAAGAAGAGCACGATCAAGATTCCGAATGAACTCAGCGACGACTTGCGGCCGCACTACGACGTAGACTATAGCAAGACGCGTCCGAATCCGTATGCTGGTCGAGTGCGCTTTTCACACGACGGTGCGCGTGTGGGCGCGGGGCGCAAGCGCGCGCCCGAGCCGATGGAACGGCACACCATTACGCTATATCGGTCGCACGCCAAGCGGTTACGCGCGCTGGATAGCAACCTGTCGCTGGCGATCCGCAAGCTGATCGAGCGGACGACGTAGTGAGGTTGAACGCGGGCAAGCCGGAGGTGGTGGACGGCAAAACGGTTTTCCCTGCGACGCCCGAGGTGATGGCGCAGGGCGCGCGCGAGTTGCGCGGCGCGGGCGCGCGCATCATTGGCGGCTGTTGCGGCACGACGCCTGTGCATATCCGCGCGATGGCGGAGGCGGTGCGGGGCGGTGGACAGTGAACGGCGAAAGAGAAGCGGCTCTCAGAGGTGAGAGCCGCTTTGTTGTGAAGAGACTGGACGCGAACTAGTGACCAGGGGATTATGAGATATTGAGTCAGTCGAAATCAGGGCGAATGGACTTGAATCACCCTAACGCTATTCTGTGCGTTGGGGTGAGAGGATTTGAACTTTGCTATCAAGTCCCGCCCCGCTTCCAACGCGCATTATAGCGATTTTGTGCTTTTTTGCAAGCCGCGGGGATTTCAGACCGAATGACTAAGAGAAGTCGGGCTAATACCATAAGGGCTCATGTGATCCTTGATCACGAGAAATCAGGGCAACTAGAGACATCATCAGTGAGCGTTGATGCTTTACCCCCGATATGGTATGGCAGATTTCAATATAGAACAATCTCTGATGCCGTGGTAAGACAAAAAGTCTATTAGCGAATCTCGTGACAAGTCCGGATACGGCATTGGCCCTATGATGATCTGACGAATGATTGCGTGCTGTTCCGGATCGGGTAGGCGAAATAACCCGTACGGAATAACCGCATTCTTGCCTTCTCTAAACTGCAACGGATCACTCGTCGGAAGCTTGAATGCCCAAAATCTTTGCACCACCCTCCATTCCTTCTCTTCCAGGTAGGATGGGTGCTTCAGGAGTGACGCAATAGAATTGAAACCCTCAGATGGCGGCAACTCGCTGATACCATCGAGTTTTATGCGGGGACCTTGGTGAAAGTAGTTGAGGGCGGCTGATTCTACTCCATGAGGGCTCCTTCCGGCAGACCGAGCTA
>Ga0315285_10006447_pt1 | contig 12101 bp, 4 predicted proteins | sample YL17G09_36_MG_FD_203698 | JGI IMG/M metagenome (GOLD analysis project Ga0315285, IMG submission 203698) | Sediment microbial communities from Yellowstone Lake, YNP, Wyoming, USA - YL17G09_36 | ecosystem: Environmental > Aquatic > Freshwater > Lake > Sediment | place: USA: Wyoming | collected... | reverse complement strand
ACGGCGGGGAGCATGGCCTGCGCAACTACACAGCCCTGGGATCACAAGACCGCAGTGGCTCGTCCGGGGCGGTGGCCAAGATCTTCTGCTGGAGCACTTATCACGCGTTATGGTTAAGCCCATTTATGTTTTCAGTACACAATGTTCGACCCTATGGACATGGAGGTATGTCCCGCTGGGGATGGGCTCATGGACGATCACCTCCGCCCGTACTGGTGCAATGTTTATTCCCATATCAGTACGAATGGCCAGCAACATGCGTGTCTCAGCGGTGAACCTGGCACAGGCGCGGACAAGTTTGTGCTTGTGCCGGATTCGGGCGATGCGCCGGCCTGGCTCACGCCGGCCGGCGTGCGCAAGATACTTCAATATATCGAGGACCTTTATGTCAGTGGCTATGTCGAGAGGGCCCGAGCCATGCTCGAAGATTACATTGACATGTTGGAGCCGTTGGCGGCCGGAGAGGAGCAGAGCGATTTTCTGCAGTTGCGCGAGGAGATGCAGGTGCTCCACCACCGGGCCTCGAATAACCTGGACTACTTTGGGAACCCGGCGGGCTGGGTCCCGATGCTGTCGTTTGAAGCCAACCTTGCCGCGTTCGAGAACGAGATTGAGAAGGGCATACGGACGCTTTACCTGACGTACTGGCTTTCAAATAAGGCCCTGGACGTCCAGAAACGGGTGGCGGCGCTCGATTACGCGCAGGCGACGCTGAGCGACGAGATGGATGAGTATATCGCTTCGTACGAGGAAGCCCAGGCGGCGATTCCGGGCCTCGAGGCCCAAGCGGCTGACATTGTGCGCCGCATCCAGGACAAGCGGGCTGAACTGCAGGCCATCGAGGCGCGCCTGCTCGAGCAGTCGGAACAGAATCTGGCGGCGGACGCCTGGAAACGCAACATGAAGGTTGCCAGCGCCGTACTCAACATGGTGCCGGTTGGGCAGCCCCTTGTCGGATCCATTGGCAAGGGGCTCGACATCGTCACGCAAATGGACTCGCAATCGGCGTGGGACACGGGGGCCGCGTTCGGGGAGTTGGCCGCGTCAACGGTGGCGGCGGGGCTGGGCAGCACCTCCTCGGCTCTTGGTTCGACGCTGGAACTCGTCAAAGAGGCCAAGGGGAAAGAAAAAGAAAAGAGTCTCGCGGCGGAGGATACGGCCGATTTGGACCTGCCGCTCGAGACGGTGGCCAAATCCGCCGCCGAGCCCACCAAGTCAGTGATAGTCGCTTTGATGGCGGCCCAAATGGTGCTCGGTACGGCGAAGACGGGGACGGAACAGGTCGCCAACGGCGTGGGCCCCCTCGTGACCGCGATCAAGGCGACCCAGATCTCGAATACCGAAGTGAGGGCCGAACTTCAAAAGCTCGAGGCGTCAAACCCCGCGTTCCTGACGGTGGCATGGGATATTCAGACTCTCATGAATGAGAAGCAGGTGTTTGCGGAAAAACTGGCAACGACGCTTCAGCAACTCACGGATGCCGCGACGGGTGTTACGCAGACTTCGCTGGCGATAGTGTCGATCCATGAGGCGATGAGCGCAACCGTCGACAAGATCGACGAGCGTGCGATGTCGTATGTCAAGGAGATGGAACACCGCGCGAAAGATCGCCTGCTCAAGTACCAGTACTACATGGCCAAGGCGTTCGAGTACCGCATGCTTCGGCCCTACTCGGGGGAGCTGAACCTCGATGAACTGTTCGACGCATTTGTCAACCTGGCCGAGCTGTCCAGCGAGGCGGGCCTGCCCAACGGGGGAACGCATGAGGACCACGAGCTCACCGCGGAGGAGTTTGATCTGCTCAAGGGCGTCTACCTCGAAGAGCTTTCGCGCATCATGGCGGAGATTTTTGATGAGTTGAACGCAAACGCGCCGGAGCGATCGGTGCCGGTGGCGTTCGCCCTGACAGAGGAAGAATTGAAACAACTCAACACGGACGGATTCCTCCGGATCAACCTGAAGGAGAAAAACATCTTCGGCCGTACCGAGGAAAACCTCCGGATATGCGACCTGCGCACCGAAAGCCTCAGTGTCCATGCGGCCAATGGGGCGGACTATGGCGGCACCGCGTTGCTGCGCGTGAAATACGAACACAGCGGCCGTTCATTCCTGAGCTGGCGCGGGAACACCTACACCTTTAACCATTACCAGACCGCCACGGTCAATCCGATCTCGTGGAAAACCGTTTACGATGGTATCACCGGGGCGATGACGGAAACCCAGATCAGCGCCGCCAGCGAGTCGCTGCTGCACTTTCTGCTGGACTCGGGGGGCCGTTCCACGGAAGACTTGCTGCTGTATTCGCGGCCGGCGGCGTGGGCCGACATTCTGATCGCCAAGGAAGCGGTCACGGGCTCCGGGGCGGACATGATCATCGACGCGCTCCGGGTGGAAGTCGAGTACGACTACTTCGAGAAGAGAAACGACCTGTACGAACTGGCCGTCAATACATCAGGCGACCTGATGCCGGTAATTCTCCTCGAAAATCCCGCCAAGAGCCCCCACGTGGATGTAAACGGCCGGGGAGACGGCCGCGGCGATTTTGTCAGGGTCTTTAACCCCAGCGAAACGGTAAGGCTCGAAGCGCCTGCCATGTATGGCACATGGATCTTCGATCACTGGGCCGACGCCACGGGACAGGTCCTCAAGGCGTTAACCACGTCCGTCTCGACGACAGTACGCATGACGGACCACAAGCGGCTCCAGGCCGTGTATGTCAACACGGCCGATATGACGCCTCCCGATTCCCCCGTGATCGCGACCAACAACGGGCAGGACTTTGCAACGGGTTTTGACACGATCACGCTGACTGGCACAGTGGCTGGCGACGTCGCCTACGTCAAACTCAACGGAGTGGCGTTGAATGACTACACCGAGGGGAGCGGCCTTTGGGAAACCACGTTGACTTTCTCGGCCATTGGCGCGCAGGTGTTTCGACTCGTGGCCTTGGACAGCGCGTTGAATGCCAGCGAACCGGCCACGATCACCGTGACGTACAATCCATATTTTGACACGGACAGCGACGGTCTGCTGGACACGGAAGAAGGTCGTCAGGACAGCGACGGCGACTCGATACCAGACTATGCGGACACGGACTCGGACAACGATGCCATGCCCGATAAGTGGGAGCACGACAACGGCTTGGATCCGTACACGGCGGATGGCGATGAGGATCCGGATGGCGATGGCGTGTCGAATGTCTGGGAGTGCCACTATAACACCGGCCCGCTGGATCCGTTGTCGTTGCCACGGGCGGCCGATGTGGCGGTGGAAAACTCCGCCATCATTTTGTCCGGATCGGTTCCATCGGTGACCATGGATGTGATCAATCTCGGAGATTGGCCGCTACAATGGACCGCCGAAAGCGATCACACGACGGTTACGGTGAATCCCGCCGGGCCTACGGACTCAGGAAAGCTGACGGTGACGGCAACGGCGTTCGACGAACCGGTCAGCGCTACGGTGACCGTCCGCAATTCGAGCGACCCGAGCGATTTCGAAGAGATTCTCGTAACGGTTGTGCGGGGGCCGTTGGCGGCGAATCTGGAAGTGAGCACCAACACCCTGTTGTTGACAGACGTCGCGCCGTCGGCCGAATTCAACGTTATCAATCTTGGCGAACTCCCCCTGCAATGGACCGCCGAGACGGACGACGCCACCGTCGTTGTGAACCCGTCGTCCGGCACCGGACCGATGGCCGTAATCGTTACGGGCAACGTTTTTGCCCCGGACGACACCATCGCCATCACGGTTCGCAACGTTCTCAACCAGGCCGATTTCGAACTCGTTCTCGTGCAGCTTCAGCTTACGCCGGCGCCGGGTGATCTCGATGTGAGCGCCAACCTGATCTTGCTTACGGAACCGCTGCCGTCGGCAACGTTCAACGTTCTCAACCTCGGCGCCACCGCCTTTGGCTGGACGATCTCGAGCGACACGGCCGGCTTGCTCTTTGAACCTCAGTCGGGCACAGGGCCGGCCACCATAACCGTGGCGGCCACCGATTTCACGGAAGACGCGAAGGTGACTCTGACCGTGACCAATACGGACAACGCGGCCGATTCCGAGCCGGTAGTAGTGCGGGTGCGACATACGCCAACGCCCGCCGTCCTGGCGGTGAGCACGCATCTGCTGATACTGACGGAGGCCGCGCCTTCTGCCACGTTCGACATCCTGAACCGGGGCGATCTGCCGCTGCAATGGGAAGTATTGTGTGACAATGACCTCGTGCAGATCGACCCCGTCTGGGGACAGGATACGACGACGGTCACGATCACCGGCACGGATTTTGCCCAAGAGACGGTCGTGGCTGTTACGGTCGAGAACAGTACAAATCCGGCGGACGCGGAGGTCATTGTGGTTCAGGTTGAACGCAAGAGCATGCTGTCCGGCTGTTTTAACGGGCAGGACTCGTCAGCCGAGAACTCGCTGAAAGCATCCGGCGGAGACTTGCTGTTCGGTATATGCGCGCTTGTCGCTCTGTCGCTGACAAGAAAGCGCGGAAAGAGACGTTCCTGAGGCGGTTCAGAAGCCGCATTCAGAGTCTTTGTTCGTGGCCTTGAGCCAACATCTACACGTCGTATGTAGATGTCGCGAACAAAGATTTTAATGAACGCGTCTTGCCCTTAAGAAACGTCTTTCAACCTGCGTGCCGCTTTTTCTTTTCTCTAGGCGTCTCTATGGTTGGCCGTCGTAGACGTGTTCGCGAAACGTTGGTTCCCGCAACAGCATCGAGTGTAGGAACGCCCAGCAGTACACGAGGTGGCCCTCGTATCCGGCGGGGTTGCCTTTCCAGTCGAACACTTCGGCGCCCTCTCCCATGTGGTCGACAAACCCGTTCTGAAACCCGCCGCCGTTTGGGAAGACGCCCTCGTGTTGACGTTTGAGCATGGCTTGCAGGATGAGGTCGGCTTGATCCTGCATGCCGGTGATGTACAGGGCGTTGAGCAGATAGGATGTATTGCTCACGCAACACCCGCCGTTCAGGAATTGCTGAAACTCGAAGTATACCTCCATTTCCTCGCGAGGAATTGGGCGAATACTGACGGGCGTGCCGAGGTCGAACCGGTTGAACCCTGTTTTCTCGAGCGCGCGCCAATAAGTCTCAAGCATCTGCTTGCCTTTGTCTTTTTCTATGACGCCGTAGTTGATGGCAAAACTCGTGGGAACGTCGGAGTAGATATCGTGTAGCATCCCGTCCCTGCTTCGCCACCACCCGAGCCAGCCGGTTTCGGGATTGTAGAATGCGGGTAGAAAAGCGGATTTCAACTGATCGGCTTTCTGGCGATAGCGCTGCTCCTGTTCCGTCCGTCCTAACCGGCGTTCAAGATCTGCCAGGCCGCGCCAGGCCCGATACGCCAAGACATTTACATAGGCGTCTTTGTGGCCGCTCGAATAACAATCCCAAGCGGAATCGGGATCCCGCGGCGGCCTCGAGCCGCTGTTCCCACTTTGCTTGGACTCGATCAAGCCGTCGCCGTCGATATCGCGCCGTTCCATGTATTGCGAAAGAAACTCGAGGTTGCCTATGCGCCCCTTGAGCCAATCAGTGTCGCCGGAGGCTTTCACGTAACACCACGCGCCGATCAGCACCGCCGGATTGGCGTCCATCACGTTTTGGCTTTCAACCACGTCGTGGACGGCCGGCTCGTCGCCTCCGGCGGTGCCTCGGGCCGTGTAGGCAATGAGGCCGTCGCGGTTGGTTTTGCAGTCGATCCAGTACTCGACGGTGCGGCGCAGGATCGGCGGCATCGACACGCCGGGCGCCAACTCCGGAACGAGAACCGTTGCGTCGCCCAGCATGTAAAGGACGCTGCTGACAGGGTCGCTGAGAACGTTGTTGGCCCACACACCGACCACGTCCCGGCTCCCACCCGACGCGCCGCAACTCTGCTGGATCAGGTTGAACCATCCGCGCCGGGCCGCCTTCCACTGTTTCTCATTGGTGAACCCGGCGGGCATGGGCAACACAACCGGCGTAAACTCAATGCGCACCGGCGCGGACTCGCGAGGCAGCGGCAACTCGAACGTGACAGTTACCCATTTTTCGCTCCTGCTTCCCTCGATCCGGCCCATCACTCGAGGGCACGTGATCAGCATCTGACCGAGATCCGGCGCGCTCAAGATGGCCGGCGGCAGAAACTTGCCGTCCGCAGTCCAATTGCTGCAGATGACGGCCGTCACGGCGGTTGCCGGTTCGAATGGGAAAACCAGCTCGAGTTTGTCGACGTCTGTCGAGAGATCTTTGTTCGCCGTCACTTTCATGCACAATTTGTCCGGTGGGACGGCGATTTCCCACACGAGTTGTTTACCTTCTGCAAGATCAAATCCGTATCTGATCGTTTGGGCGTCCGGCGTCTCGACGTGTACAGGCGGCGTCAACGGCTGGTTATTCTTGCTCAAGCGCAATTCGACCGGCGCCTTAAGCAAATTGATGCCCGCCCGATTCGTCCCTTCCGTGTCCCATCCGAGTTTAGTGATGCGGGCGGAAGTCCGGCTCGCTTCAAGGCTCAGTTGCAGCACGGGCGACGAACAAGCCAGGGAGATGGCACTTGCCGAGTCCGTTTCCGGTTTCTCGGACTCCACACCCGCGGCCAGCGGTCCGATTAGCAGGCAAACGGCGATGCAGACGGTTCTCATAATTAGTCTCCGCTATTTTTCCAGAAGCCGGTATTCCAGAAGTATCGAGCCGGGAACCTCGTCAATGTCCAGGACGACGGCACGTAACTCGGCGCCTTTCATTTTCGTGCTCGGATCGGGCGCATAACCCGCCGAGATGGTTACTTCGTAATCCGCCTCGGGATCGATCTCGTTGAGCGCGCAAGTAAACACGTTAACTGGCGATTCATGCCTGCGGAACCCGATAACCATTCCGTCATGCTCGTCCGGCCGGTGATACTGCAGAACGCACCACTCTTTGGGGCTCGTGGTGATGTCCGTTAGCGCGTAGAGGTTGCCAAAATAGTATTTGCGGATTCGCTTGCCTTCCGCAATGGCGGCACGGAGCATCTCGCGGGGGTAGGAATCCGGCCGGGTGTCTTCGCAAAACGAGATGCCCGCGTTGAACCCGCTGCGGAAGTTGTAGGGGTCGGCGCCCATTTGGCCGCTGACGCTGAACGGCACGTACCGGCTCAGGCCGGCCGTCATGACCTGGTTCTGCAGCGCCGCCTGATGCAGGTCCCTGTTCATAAGGGGCCCGATGGTGGCATCGGTGCGCCACAGTGGAATGGCCCGCGAGCACAACTCGAGGTCGATGCGCCCGCCGCCCGACGCGCAGTTGTCGATCGCGATGTCCGGATGCTGCCGCCGCATGTCGTCCCACCACCGGTAGAGACCTTCGACGTACTTGATCTCGGCCATGCCCACGCGGTCAGGGCCGGCCAGGGCGTCGAGCTTCTGCCACAATGGCGTGTACTGCACCGCATTGTCTATCCGCACCCAGTTAAGACCATACGCGTCGATCAACCCGCCAATGTAATCCGTGATGTACTGGCGCGCTTCCGGAACGGCGAGGTTGAACATGCCCCAGCTGCCGCCGTCCGGCAACACGACCCATTCCGGATGTTCGACGGCCATCAGCGTGCCCGGGCAGATCCGTTCCGGTTCAAACCACATCAAGAACTTGAGCCCGGCAGCGTGGACGGCTTCTGAAAGCGGCTTTAAACCGTTTGGAAACCGAGCCGTATTGAACCCGCGCTCCACCGGCAGCACGTAATTGCCGACGGTGGGGAAATTGTCCTTGCCGTAATAGGCGTCATACCAGTAGCATTCGAAACCCAGGTCTTTTCCGGCGTTGAGGTGATCGAGCGCAATGGCCTCGGTGCATTGGTCCATTTCGTAGAACGCCGTGCTGAGATGGGCAATCGGCGGGACAACCACTTCTCCGCGCACCCTGGGCAGGATGTGGCGCCGCATCGTCCCGCGCCAGAGGTTGTACGCCCGCGTGTGGTCACCGCCGACGCGCGCGCGCGCCCACAGCATCAACAGAATGCGCGGCGTCCGTATCGACTCGCCCGGATGCAGAGCGAGGTGCAGGTTCTGCATGCCCGCCTGCAACACGACCGTCCCGTCGCGGTTCTCGACGGCCGCGGCCCATTGACCGGTCCAACCGATGCCGGCCACAACGCCGCCGCCGTCCCACTGCACGTCAAAAAACGGGCACGCCCCCGACGACGACCGGCCGGCGTTTGGCGCGAACGCGTGACGCTGGCCCGGCGCGACGGGTTGGGCGAACGGCATCCAATCGTCCACGCCGCCCGTGCTGCGCAGGCTGTGGAATACGATTGACGTCGGGGTGTCACGTCTAAACGATACATTTAAGGCTTTCACACCGTCGAGAATGGGCGTCTCTGCGCTGCCGTGGTTGGCGAAATAAATGGTCCAATCCACGCCGGGAGTGTCCGTAAATGCGGTGGCTACCGCGCGGACCTCGAGTTTGGTCTCCGGATCCGTGTAGATGAGCGCCCTGCGTAAGCCGCCGTCGACGCGCTCGGTCTCGACCCGGCGCTCCCACGACGGCAGCAGCTCGTGGGACGGGTGGCCGCCGTAGACGAACGAGAACGGCACGGGCTGCCCCTGCACGGCGTTTTCCCCAAATGTATGCTCCGCCCATACCAGATTGATTAGGATATCATCGGCGGCGGCTGCCCCCAACGCCGCAATCGTCATGAACATAATGGCAGCAACCATTTTAGCTTTTCCTCCTGAAACAGAAATTGGCGAACAGGTTCGACCCTGACCAAGGGTCAGGCACCCATTCGCCAACAGCATAATCGATGACGCTACCCGCATCCCAATCGGCGATTGCACAAATCACCGATTGCACGGACGTTCTTACGGCAGCGACACCTCGATGGTGGCGGTTTGGCCCATGACGGCCTCGACGGGCTGGAAGTAGAACCGCCCTTTCGCGACGCTTGCGCGGAGAGCCGTTTCGTCTATTTCCACGTCGACGGGCACGGGGATTACGCCGAGGTAGTAGACGCCGGGCTCGAGACTGTCCCAATTGAACCGCTCCTCCGCCTGTAGTGTGTCGGTTGCCGCCATCAGTTCATCGAGATCGGCGAGGGACAAGGTGGAGAAGGTTGCAAGGTCGAGGGGTTGAGTGAAAAGGCCAACCGCCGCCCGTTCCCCATCGCGCAACCCGAGAACAACGCCCTCGATCGCGGCGGTATCGAAACTGAAATCGCAGCGGACGGTTTCGCCTTCGGCTACCTGTATGGTAGATTCCCGTGGAATCCGGGACATGCTTGAGCTGTAGATATTCGAGGCGCGCACGGTGTAGGCACCGGGCGCGAGGTTGCTCACATGGTAGTAACCGTCCTCTTGGCTCGTCATGGCGCTGTAGTCTGTCTTGATGTCATCTTCGTCGGAGGAAGTGACATCAATGAAGGCATATCCGGGTTTCCCGTTTATCGTAACAGTTCCTTCGACACCTCCTTCATGCAGTTCAAAATTGAAATCGACCGTCTGCACCTGGTTTTCCGCCACTTGAACCATCTTTGTGAGCATGCGCTGGCTTTCGCCGGGCTCCCAAGCCGTCACACGCGTTTCCCCCGGCTGGATGTTGGTTAATGAGTACGCGCCGTTGGCGTCCGTGTGCGTCTCAACGCCGGTCATCCAGCGGTCTTTCCCGTAGGCCTCCACAATGACATAAGGCAACGCGCTTCCCCCCTGCGTAACCACTCCTTCAACGTCACCGGTCCCGCTGACGTCCACGACGAGCCGCGCTTGCAATACTTTCCCCGGTTGTACAGCGACTGTTGTGGCGGCAAGGGGATATCCCCTCTCCGACGAGGCCAGATACACCTCAAGACTGTATTGACCGGGCAAAACCGGGTCCATCTGAAATTCGCCAGTGAGAGACGTCCTGGCCTTCGTCCCTTGCATTTCGCGTTGGGGGTCCCACTCCGAGCCGTCCGGGCTGAGCGCGGTGATCATGGTTTCATCACCTGGCGCCGCAACAACAATGGCTTCCGGTATGGCGTTCCCTGAGGTATCCACCACGATGCCGTCGATGGCTCCGGAATCCTCCAGTTGAAGATTGCAGGTTCCTCCGAGCCGAATCGGCCCGAGGCAGCGGCTGACGCAACCGTCGCCGTAAGCCTGCAAATAGGCCGAAGGAATGTCCTCATCCAGCGGGATATCAAACTCCCCGAAGGAATCCGTAATACTTATCTGTCGAATGAAGTTTACCGTAGGAAGAACAACCACCGACGCGCCCGCAACCGGCGCCCCTGCCGAATTGACCACCTTCCCCCGAATTGACCGGAACGGCCCGACGACGAAATCCACACCGTCCATGTCATGGAGCGGCGACAGAGTGAACGTTGTCTCAGTCGTCGGATAGCTGCGGGCCTTCCGCAACCAGACCTGGTACGTTCCTTCCGACAACCCCGTGAGAGTATATTGGCCCTTTTCATCCGCAGTGACATGCGCAGTGACACGCGCAAATAGGGAGCTGTCAGTGGTGCTCACCTGCATTGTGGCTTTAGGCGAGGGTTGTTTTGTCTCGCTGTCAAGAATGCGTCCCGTGACCGTTGCGCCGCGCACGGCCTTCAGCTCGACACCCGCCACGTCTCGCCCGCCTGTGACCTGAACCTGTGCCTTTTCAGCAAGCACATAAGGCGAACTCTGCCGACCCAGCGTCAGGTCATACGCCTTGGCGGTCGCGCCGGCGATATGAAACTCGCCGTTGTCATTGGTTGTGTCCATAAGTATGTCGGCTTTCACAACGATTCCAGGCAGGCGCGTACCGTCCTGGGAGTTTACAACCCACCCCGATATGGTGGAGGTCGGCCCGTCCCGTTCGAGCCGGATGACGTGGACCTGACCATCGGCGCTGACCCAGAGCCGTCCGGGATCCTTATAACCAAGGGGTCTGACAAACAGTTCGTACATGCCAAGCGGAACTGGCCGCGAGACAAACGAGCCGTCCTCATCCGTAATGAGCTGGAAAGACCGGATCTCGCCTATCATGCGTTGAGGGCTCAGGCTGATGCGGACATCCGGCACACCCTTGTTTTTCTCGTCCACAACGCGCCCTCTAACAAGCCCAGCCGGCTTCAGAATCAACTCATGGAATCGCTGCCGTACCTCACCAAACTCGCCAATGGTTTTTATGGCATACCGCTCACCCGCTTGAGCGGATAGGATAAGGCCGTTGTCTTGCGGCATGGTTACGCGTTCAAACGCAAACTGTCCCCGGGCATCGGTGGTCTGGCGAAGGTCGATTGAACCCTCGCAGGAAGGCATGAGGAGCCCGTGCTTGTCGTTCAGGGCGGTCGCCTGAACCTGTTCCTGGTTGTCCAGCATAACCGTAGCGCCGGGAACCGGCTGGCGGAATTCGTCAAGGACGACGCCGTAGATGACTGTCCCCGGCTCCAACATCTGCACGTCGGACGCGGGCGCCCCGGGCTGCGGCGACTGTTCATCTCCACTTTCCGCTTTCGCGGCCATCGCGTCTGTGCGGTTCTCCACCGGCACCGTGTCTTGCTCCGTGAATGAGCTCTTCTCAGTGATGTCCTGCGTCGGATAGGGCCGGTTAATCTCTTTCCAGCCCAAAAACAGCCCAAGGGCCACCAGCAAGCTCACAACACAAACGCCGCCGATGATCTTTGCGGCGGCCCCGCCGGAGACGAGGCACGACGCGGCCTTCGTCGCCCCTCTGTGCCAAGATGATTGAGACAGCCTCCTTGCGGAAATTAGAGTAGAGGGCAAGGAGGAACATGATGGGTAACAGAGTAGAGAAAGGGATCAAGATCCTGGGTTCCGTTTGGGCAGGGTCGGAACGGAGTGGTGGCGAGCGAAGCGAGCCGCCACGGAGTGGAGAGCCTGCCCAAACGGCGGCGAACCGGGCGGGGGTATCTCGAGCAAATCCGGAGGTGCTGGAAAGGCCGGTGCGTCGGCGGTTCACGGCGGCGTATAAAGCACGGATCGTCCGGGAAGCAGACGCGTGTACGGAATTGGGTCAGATAGGCGCCCTGCTCCGGCGTGAGGGGTTGTACTCGTCGTACGTGGGGAAATGGCGCCAGCGGTTGCGTGAGGGCGGCGAGGCGGCTCTGAGCGAGACCAAGCGTGGGCGCAAGCCCAAACGGACGCCGGTG
>Ga0315285_10006446_pt1 | contig 12101 bp, 14 predicted proteins | sample YL17G09_36_MG_FD_203698 | JGI IMG/M metagenome (GOLD analysis project Ga0315285, IMG submission 203698) | Sediment microbial communities from Yellowstone Lake, YNP, Wyoming, USA - YL17G09_36 | ecosystem: Environmental > Aquatic > Freshwater > Lake > Sediment | place: USA: Wyoming | collected... | reverse complement strand
TTGGGTTGGATATTGGAAAAAATAGGAGTGCCATCTGAGCATTTGAATCCTTTGCAAAAGTATCCCATACAGGGCTATTGCCGATTGGATCCTAATCAGCCGAAAAGTGAAATATTAAATCCACGATGGCGAATAAACGAAAATTTAATAAGGACATAAAATGCCAAGTGTCAGGCAGATGATCAAGTCAGTGGTACGGAATATGGGCATTCGCCAGAACATCGTCGAAAATGATTATGCCCTCAGCTACCTTTTGGCTGCAATTGCTGATTCGGATGGTTTGTGCGAGAACCTCGTTCTGAAAGGCGGAACAGCCCTTAAGAAACTATACTTTGAGAATTACCGGTTTTCCGAAGACCTGGACTATTCCACGCGGGTGATTGGCCCAATTCAAAATATTGATACACTCATGCAGGCTGTTGTGGGGCAAATGACTTCTGCTTTGAATGAACGTGGTCCTTTCCAGGTAAATCTCGAACCACTGATCCTACTCCAACCCCACCCAGGAGACCAGAAAGCTTATCTCGTTCGGGTGCAGTTCCCGGTACAGCGCCAGCCATTGTGCAGGCTTAAGGTTGAAATCACCATTGATGAACCGATCCTCTTGCCTGTGGAAACCCGCCCCGTCATCCATGGATTCGCGGAAGATTTCCATGCCGATGTACCTGTCTATTCCCTGATCGAAATCACCGCCGAGAAGCTGCGCGCTTTGCTGCAAAGCCGGGCGCGCCTGCAAGAACGCGGCTGGGGCGCCAGCAGGGTTTGCCGGGATTATTACGATTTATGGTATCTGTTCAAGCAACCCGGTATTCGTTCACCGGACCTGGTCCCACTGATCCAGCAAAAATGTATAGTGCGTAATGTCAGTTACGAATCGCCGGCTGACTTTGTTGCAGATGACCTGTTTGCCGTAGCACGCAATGTATGGCAGCAGCAGCTTCTGCCGTTTGTACCAGTCGCCCCGCCAGTCGAAAAATGTTTGGCGGAAGTAAAAAAAATGATCTTATCGGTATGGGAATGAACACTGAATCTTTAACTAACTGACAGACTCGTGAAACATTCGAGAATGACATGTAGCAGACCTGCAGGATCCTGCACCGCGACCACAGTTTTATCGTGATCTCCAACGAAACAGGATATTCTCAATCGCAGGGAGTAAAGCTGCTGGGATCGGCTTTGCAGGAATTTGGTCCCATATTTACATTGGATCAACTCATAAATACTTGTTGGCTGTGATCTTCTTAAGATGCCCTTGCGTAAACATGGACTTCTTTGTCGAGGCGGTCCTGAAGGCGGTCTTTTTCAATTTCCAGGTCATATCTGGACTGTATATTTATCCAGAAACGCTCCGACAATCCAAAATAACGCGACAATCTCAACGCAGTATCTGGCGTGATGGCTCGCTGCCCATGGACGATTTCATTGATCCGACGAGGCGGGACACTGATATCTTTGGCCAGCTTGTATTGGCTGACATTCATTGGTTTGAGAAATTCCTCCATGAGAATTTCTCCAGGGTGAATAGGGGAAAGTGTTTCGTCCATTTTCATTACTCCTGTGTAAAAATCTTACCGCTATAAGTAATTAGTGATAATCCGTGATTTCCACATCATAAGCATTACCTTGCCGCCAAATAAAACAAATTCGCCATTGGTTATTGATACGAATACTATGCTGACCTTCCCTATTGCCCGTCAATTTTTCAAGACGATTGCCAGGTGGAATACGTAAATCTTGTAAAACCTCAGCGGCATCTAAAATTTCCATCTTCATCCGAGCGGCAAATTGAACATTTTGGGGCAATTTTCGTGAAAACCTACGTCTGAACAGTTTTTCCGTCTCTTCGTCTGCGAAGGTCTGTATCATCATAAATATAATAACGCCAAACGTTAGTGGCGTCAAGCGTTATCATTGATTCTGCTGATTGTTTAAGAACATGGCATGAAGGAAGCAGGTTAATAGTGCGCGTTAGCTTATTCGTCGAGGTTCTGGGCGCAGCTTAAGTGAAATAGAGTATCGCCCCTAACTAGGCACTCCACCTGACCTCGGGCTGTGGTGCGGTCCGAGGCAGGTAAGCTGGATGAGTACGTCCCGCAGGTTTTTTCAAACGCCAACCCGGTCTGAGGTCAACCCTGCGGGACGTTGCTCTTTAGTTTCGAACCTCTCGTTTCCCTTCTCTTCGTGATCCAGCGATCTTACTATTAGATATTAACCTAGCTCGCTGGCGTGCATGGTGAGTACTGCTCATCATTGCTTGACTTGCTTACTTCTTGGTTTTTTCCCTCCCGTCGAATATGAGTGAAGTACCCCAAAAACAGTATTGTATAACCGCTCGTCTCATGTCCAGAGTAGGCAGTCTCATTTCTTCATGCATGGATGCTATTTTCAAGAATAGATTATTTATATGGTATTACCATTCAACATATGCGCGGAAAGCGCAAATCATGGGTTTTTACCACACAGGGCGCGCAGAACGTCAAGTTTAACAAGGTTTTCTTCGTGTTCCTTAGTATCCTTTGTGGTTAATCTTTTTTTCGGCTGGAAGTTGCGATATGAAATAATGACGGAACTATTAAGTCATTCTCATATTGGCAGGATATAATTGCTCCGGTTTATCCCATGCACGAACTTTCCGTCACCCAGTCCGTTCTTGAGATCGCTCTGCGCCATGCCCGGCAAAGTAACGCCAGGCGTATCACTGACCTGTACCTGGTGATCGGTGAACTGGCTTCCATCGTGGATGACTCGGTGCAGTTTTATTGGGACATGATCAGCAAGGATACCATCGCAGAGGGTGCCCAGCTGCACTTTAAACGCCTGCCGGCGGAGATGCAGTGCATGATCTGTGCCGAACGTTTTCATCCCGGCAGGGAAAACTTTGCCTGCCCGGCTTGTGGCAGCAATGGGGCAAGAATCGTGGCTGGAGAGGAGTTTTATATGGACTCCATCGGCATTGACAATGATGAACTACCCCGTCAAGGAGGAAAAGAATGACACAATGCATACCAGTGGTTGAAAAGATCCTCAGCGCGAATGACCGCCTTGCCGAGGAAAACCGCCAAAGGCTGGATGAGGCAGGTGTCTATGCCATCAACCTGATGGCTTCTCCGGGGGCGGGTAAAACCTCCCTCATCGAGCAAACTCTGCCGCGCCTGGCGCAAAAGCTGCGCGTTGCGGTGGTGGATGGCGATATAGCCACCAGCCTTGACGCCGACCGTGCTGCCATGGCGGGAGCGGTCGCAGTCGTGCAGATCAACACCGGCGGTCAGTGCCACCTGGACGCCGTGATGCTCCAGCAGGCGTTCAGCCAGCTTGCCTTCAGCCAGTTCGACCTGTTGATTGTCGAAAACGTCGGCAACCTGGTTTGCCCGGCAAGTTTCCGCCTCGGCACCCATAAAAGCGTTCTGATCGCCTCGGTGCCGGAGGGGGATGATAAACCCTATAAGTACCCAGGCATGTACCGCGGGGTGGATGCATTGGTGATCAACAAGATGGACCTTATGCCTTATGTCCTATTCAACCCGATCTATTTCCGCACAGGCGTTGAAACTCTGAACCCTGGATTGGTCACTTTTCCGCTTTCCTGTAAGACTGGGGAAGGGGTGGACGCCTGGGTTGAATGGATTGTCGAACAGGTCAACAAGAAATAATCTAATGGTTAACTTACAGGGAGCCAGCATCCATATCAACGGCATTGTCCAGGGTGTTGGTTTCAGGCCGTTCGTTTATGCTCTGGCGAAGCGCTTCGGGCTGACCGGGTGGGTGCGAAATACCTCCGCTGGAGTTGATATCGAAGTGGATGGTGTTCCAGAATTGCTGGAGGACTTTGTGTTTGCTTTGAAAACAGAGACCCCTCCTCTGGCACGCATCGATGACCTGCAGGTGGTTTGGGGGAATAAAAATGGTTTTACGTCTTTCGAGATCGTTCACTCCGAAGCCATCTCCGGTGCTTTCCAACCCATTTCCCCGGATGTGTGCATCTGCCCGGATTGTCTGCGTGAGGTTTTTGATCCTGGCGACCGCCGGTATCGTTATCCCTTTATCAACTGTACCAATTGCGGTCCTCGCTTCACTATCATCAAGGATATTCCCTATGACCGGCATCTGACGACCATGGCACCATTCAAGATGTGCCCGGACTGCGCCGCGGAATATGCTGATCCCCTGGATCGCCGCTTCCATGCCCAGCCTATTGCTTGCCCGGTTTGCGGACCCAGGATATGGTTGGAACTTAGCCGCGGGGATGCGATGATCAGTGAAGGCGATAATGCGCTCAAGCAGGTCCGGCAGTTGTTGATGGAGGGAAAGATTGTTGCGGTGAAAGGTTTGGGAGGTTTTCATCTGGCATGTGACGCCACGAATGCAGGCGCCGTGATCGAACTGCGCCGCCGCAAGCTGCGCGTCGATAAACCTTTCGCCTTGATGATGTATGACATCGAAACGGTCGAGTCGCATTGCTTTTTGGATGCGTCTGAGCAATCATTGCTGGAATCCTCAGCCCGGCCGGTCGTCCTGCTGCGCCGCAAGCCTGAGTCACCCATCGTACCGGATATTGCCCCCAGGCAGGATACTCTGGGTGTGATGCTGCCCTATACGCCGCTGCATTTCCTGCTTCTTGAAAAAGCGGTTGACTTCCCCGAAGCCCTGGTAATGACCAGCGGTAATCTGAGCGAGGAACCCATAGCTACCGATAACGATGAGGCTCACCACCGCCTTGCCAATCTGGCGGATGCCTTCCTGTTGCATGACCGTGACATCTACACCCGCTGTGATGATTCGGTGGTGCGCTCATATGGGAAAAATGTTTACCCCATTCGCCGCTCACGGGGTTATGCTCCTTTTCCGGTTCGTCTACCCAAAGAGGTCCCACCAATACTGGCAGCCGGTGGCGAGTTAAAGAACACATTCTGCCTTACACATGGGAATTATGCCTTCCTGAGCCACCACATCGGCGACATGGAAAATTATGATACGCTGCGTTCCTTTGAACAGGGAGCGGATCATTTCGAGCGTCTGTTTCGGGTTAAACCGGAAGCGTTGGCTTACGACCTGCACCCGAATTACATGACGACTCGTTATACGCTGGCTCGTGCCGAGCGCGAGAACCTGCCGGTCATCGGTGTACAGCACCACCATGCGCATATTGCGTCGTGCATGTCCGATAATGGTCTGGACGGCAGCCGCCCGCTGATCGGCATCGCTTTTGATGGCACCGGTTATGGTGTTGATGGAGCCATTTGGGGCGGGGAATTTTTAGTAGCAGACTACCTTAGCTGCCAGCGTCATTATCACCTGGCGTATTTTCCCCTGCCCGGTGGCGATGCTGCCATTAAGCGCCCGAGTCGTACGGCATTGGCTTTGCTTTGGGTGCTGGGCGTTGAATGGGATGATTGCCTGGCGCCAGTAAAAGACCTGAGCTCTGAAGAACGTATGACTTTACACGTCCAGTTGGAGCGCAAGTTGAATTCCCCCTTGACATCCAGCATGGGCCGCCTCTTCGATGCGGCTGCCTCCCTGGCAGATGTTCGTCAAAAAGTCAACTATGAAGCCCAGGCTGCCATTGAGTTCGAAGCGCTGGTTGACACTCAAGAGACCGGTGCATACCACTTCGAGATCGCTCAGTCTGAGATCCAGGTACTCCCGGCAGTTGCCGGGTTGGTTGCTGACGTGCTGGCGGGCGTACCTGCATCTGTGATATCTGCCCGCTTCCATCATGGACTGGTGAATATGATTCGGGAAGTCTGCAGCTTGATACGTGCTCAAACGGGGCTCAACGAGATTGCTTTAAGTGGCGGAGTATGGCAGAATATGACTCTTTTAGCCCTGTCGCTGGCTGGTTTGCGCCAGGATGGATTTCAGGTTTACATTCATCATCAGGTCCCAACCAACGATGGCGGTCTGGCTCTTGGACAGGCGCTCGTTGCTGCCTATAAAATGATCGTTTAGGAGGTTTATTATGTGTCTCGCCATTCCCGGTAAGATTGTAGAGATTTACGAAGCCGGCGGATTGAAGATGGGCAAGATCGATTTCAACGGTATCAAGCGTGAAGCCTGCCTGGAGTATGTGCCGGAAGCCAGGATCGGAGATTACACCGTCATCCACGTTGGTTTTGCCATCAGTCTTCTCAGTGAAAAAGAAGCCAGAGAATCACTGGAGTTTCTTCGGGATATCACCAGATTCGAAGATGAAGTGGGAATTGAAACGGAGGAACATCAGTCGCCATGAAGTTCATCAGCGAGTATCGTGATGCTGACTTGGTCCGCGGTGTGATCGCTGAGATCCGCCGTATTATCAAACACCCCTGGGCGCTAATGGAGATTTGCGGCGGGCAGACGCATGCCATCATCCGGTACGGTATCGACCAGTTGCTGCCACCAGAGATCGAACTGGTGCATGGACCAGGCTGCCCGGTGTGCGTGACACCCCTCGAATTGATTGATAAGGCGCTGGTAATTGCTTCTCAGCCGGATGTCATTTTCACTTCGTATGGTGATATGCTGCGTGTCCCCGGTTCCGGGCGTGACCTGTTTTTGGTTAAAGCCTTGGGTGCTGATGTGCGCGTGGTTTATTCGCCCCTGGATGCAGTTAAAATGGCGCAGGAAAATCCTGGAAAACAGGTGGTCTTCTTCGCCATTGGTTTCGAGACCACTGCCCCGGCCAATGTGATGAGTGTCCTGCAGGCCAGGGCTTTGGGTTTGAAGAACTACAGCATCCTTGTATCACATGTGCGTGTTCCACCTGCTGTGCATGCCATTCTAGGCTCTCCAGCCAGCCGGATACAGGGTTTTTTGCTCGCCGGTCACGTCTGCGCTGTGATGGGTTATTGGGAGTACCCGCCGCTGGCGGAACGATACGCCGTGCCGATGACCGTCACCGGCTTTGAGCCCCTGGACATCGTCCAGGGTATCCTGACCAACGTTCGTCAAATGGAAAATGGAAAGAAGGATGTCGAGAATGCTTATCCCCGTGCGGTGACCTTTGAGGGTAATCAGCCGGCACAGAAAGTGATCAACCAGGTCTTCATGGAATGCGACCGTAAGTGGCGCGGGATCGGGACTATCCCGTTGAGCGGGTGGTGCCTGCGCCCGGAGTTTGATGCATACAATGCCGAGATGCGCTTTGATATTGGCGAGATCCACACCCAGGAGTCACCATTATGCATCGCTGGGCTGATCCTGCAGGGGCTGAAAAAACCGCATGATTGCACTGCATTCGGCACACAGTGCACGCCGGAACATCCGCTTGGGGCAACGATGGTATCGTCCGAGGGTACCTGTGCGGCGTATTACCATTATCACCGCTGAGATTTTAGGTCAGGGATGATTCAACCTGACAGCGCTGGTTTTCCTCGCGTTGGCTCACAGTGCATATCAGTGAGTACAAGTCCAGGTCTCTTCAGAATCACCAGGCACATCGGAAGCAGGTTGATATCCCCGCTGAGAATCCCACCCGCTTGTACATCGTAACATTGGTGAACGGCTCACCGAGAATGCCATCATGAATTGCCCACGAGCGCAGGCGGATGCTCTGGGCAGCTTCGGGTTTACGGAAAACATTCGAGTTGTCGAGCATTGACAGCAGGTTCCCACCTTCCGAGAATCCAGCCTGGATGCGCTCCATCAAGCGCCGTCCTTCCTGATATGCTAATCCATAACGTTCGAAGATGACCGCATTATGATAATACAGCGGTTCGACAAAGTAGAGCTCGTTACCAAGGCTGGTGATAAAAGCCTCGAATGCCGCTGTCGCAGCCGGCAGCAGGCGTAACCCGCTGCGGATTTGCCCTGGTGCCAGTCCGGCTTCCATCGCAGCCTGTTCGGCTTCCATATTTCGCAGCAGGGTGCCGAACCTGGTGGCACGTCCGTCGGGCATCCGATCTACATCATATCTTTTTGAATCGGGGTCATTCAAGATGTAAAGCAGGACGTGGATCTGCCCGTTCATGGTATCGATCAGGTGACCGTAAAGGATTGGGTCAGGAAATCCAGCTTGGTGAAAGATGGACATCTCTGCATCCGTACTGCCCGGGAAGCACTTCAACTCCATCAGTGACTTGCCTTGGCTATCTACCAGGTAAGGTGATAGCTTAAAACGTTCCATTAGTTCAGACGGGACAACCCGGCGGTAGATTTCTCGTTTTTCGTGTTCGGGTAGCAGGTTGATGCTTCCAATGGTGGATGGACCCATGGTCAATCCCTCATGTGTGCCTGGCGTGCCATTTCACGTTCGGCATCCTGCTCGGCTATCGCATGACGCTTGTCATATAACTTTTTCCCCTTGGCGATGGCGATCTCAATTTTGGCGCGCCCCTCTTTCAGGTAGACACGTGTTGGAATGATGGTCATTCCTTTTTGACGGATTGCATTCCAGAGTGTGCGGATCTCTTTCTTATGTAGCAATAGGCGCCGTGGTCGTCTTGGTTCGTGGTTAAGTCGGCTGGCTTGCTCGTAGGGCGCAATATGGGCATCCATCAACCAGGCGCCTTTCCCATCTACACTTACATATGCCTCAGCCAGGCTGATCTGTCCGAGACGGATGGACTTGATCTCACTGCCCTGAAGCGAAATACCAGCTTCGAACTGTTCGAGCAGGAAGAATTCGAATTTCGCCTTGCGGTTGGTCGCGACGATTTTGACGCTCACTTCGCGATTGTAACATGACTTCAATTATGGATTTCTATGGCGGAGGCTGTGTGCCAGCGGCAGGTCGATCAATTTCTTAAAGCCAATGCTGACAAACATCAACGCTACCATGACCAGTTGCCAGAGTGGACGGTCGTATAAATAACTCAACGCGACGACCCCTCCCAACCCGAGAACCCAGGCAAAATCCCAGTTGCGGAATAATAACAAAGCCAGCAGGGCGATGGCGATGCCCAGAAGAGTCTCACGCGGCTGCAATACCATCAATGATCCCAGGTTGGCTGCCATGCCCTGGCCGCCGGCAAAGTGAATGTATATCGAGAAGTCGTGTCCCAGGATGGCAGCCAATCCTGCCAGGTAATGCATGACCCTGCTCTCAAGCAGAAGGGTCGCAAGCCATGTCGCAAAAGCTCCTTTACCGAAATCCAGGAAACCTACCATCAGGGCTGGTTTCCAACCCAGGATCTGGTAGGTATTGCGTGCTCCGAGATTGCCATCACCCATATTGCGCAGATTCACCCCGTAATAATGACCAATGATATATGCGCTTGGAAGGGCTCCGATGAGATACGCAGTTATCAGAATAAGAACTGGCCACAGGAACATATCATCACTCCTTTCATCAACCCCAGCGCAGGATGGAAAGACCCGCAAGCAAGCGCAAGATACCGAACATGGTGAGAGCAGCGCTCAAACCCAGCCAGTCAGCGAAGAGGGGACCGCTCAGGGAACCAATAAGGATAGATGCATTTAATATGATATTGTACCAGGCAAGGTAGGGGGGACGTTCAGCGGCAGGTATCTTTTCGAGCAGGTAATTTGCGAGTGCACCACTCACAAGCGACCAGCTGAAACCTCCCAGGCTGGATGTCAGCAGGTACAGGCCGAATCCGTGCGAAAGCGATAGCAGGATTGGATATATGCTCAACAGGACTACACCCAAGCCGGTCACCCGCCGGTGATCCAGCCGCCGGGTGAGCCTTGTCAATTGAGTTGACCCGATCAACACTGTGAGATAGAACATGGCAGTACCGATGCCGATCTGCTGGTCGTTAAGCTGCAAGGCATGTACAAAGTAGATGGGGAATATCGGAACCGCCAGGTATTGTGCCAGGTGGAATGCTAGCAGGACCAGCAATGTGCTGCGGAAGGGCGTCTGCCAGATGTCGGTTCGCAGCAATTTCACCCGCAACTTGCGTGCCGGGGAGCGGAAATTGATATCTGCCCGCAGATTGCTGCCCGGAGCGTTCAGCCGTCCAGGGCGAACCAGGCCTTCGGTGCTCGCGGTTGAAGGCGTTGTATCAGGTATGGTAAGAGGTTTAACATGGAAAAGGTGATAACTGCTCATCACTGCCCCCAGGGCTCCGATCCCAAATACCACCTGGTAGCCTGTTGGAAAGTTGATGTGGTTCAGTATCCATCCGCTGATCAGCGAGGTGCTGATGTAAACCACCGAGAGTACCACATTGCGAATGCCAGCCACGTAGGCACGCCAGTCCTGGGGGACAGCCTCTGCAAATAAGGCGTTGAAACCGACTGCCAGCGCCGTGCCGGGGATACCCATTAGTAGCGACAGGCTGACCAACGCCCACACCTGGTCGTTTTCGTGGAACAACCAGGGGAGGGGAATGAACAACAGGTATCCCAGCCGGTAGAGGACTGAGGTCCAAAAAACTGCCTTGCCAATCGGTTCCTGCTGCAGCCAGCGTCCGGCGGGGATGGCGAATACCAGGTTCATCACAGCCGGCATGGCTCCCAGCAGGCCTATTTGAAAACCGTTAGCCCCCAGCCGGGCAGCATATACCGCCAGAAATGCCAGTGAGCTGCCGCTCAAGATGCCAAACCAGCCGATGTCCAGGGTGAGGTGCCGAAAATTGGGACGGTACTCATCCGGCACTTGCTCGGTCGAATGAAAAAGGGAGGCAAAAGCCATGTTTACTTGTGTGGTCTTTCCCTTAGTCCCTCTATGTGGTTCTCATCATCGGTCAGAATGCGCTCGTATTCTGAAATCATCAGGGGTGAGGAGATCAGGAAGTCGGCAGTTGCCCGGTTGCATGCAGTTGGGATGTTATAAAGCACTGCCAGGCGCAGCAGGGCTTTGATATCCGGGTCATGAGGCATCTGCTCGAGAGGGTCCCAGAAGAAGATCAGGAGATCGATCTCCTCGTCGACGATCTTCGCCCCGATTTGCTGGTCGCCGCCCAGTGGTCCGCTCTTGAAGCAGTGAATGGACAATCCGGTCTCCTTTGAGATCAATTTGCCGGTGGAGGCCGTGGCAAATAGAGAGTGGTTGCTGAGCGTGCCCGTGTTGAAATGAACCCAAGCTAGCAGGTCATCTTTGCGGCCGTCGTGGGCGATCAGGGCAATCCGTTTTTTTGAAGGGAGAGCAGTTGTCTTGGTCATGTTTGTTTTCCTTAGAAGCAGTATGAAAAGCGGTTGTGGGTCTGATCAGAGATCCTGGTTGGCATGTTGATCAAAATAATCTGACAGCATCAGATGTCCAGAGATGCGACTGCAGTCGCCCCTCCATACTTCGCACTTCTTTCCGCAGGGTCAATTATAATATCATCCTGTTCAGCATAAAAAATACATGCTAAGGATGACTTCCGCTGGTCTGGGATCCAGTCCACGATCGATTTCTTCAGAGAGCTTCTCATATCGGATATCTTGGTTGTATTCGTCAGCGCTAGATCTGCGAACTCTTAATTAATAAATACGGTAAAGTCCAACCTCTCAGAAGAAGCTCGCTCTGACCACATCCATGATCTATGCTTTGGTTTTTCGCCTGCGTTCTAATAGAATATTATCTGCAGCAATAAAAACCCTCATTCTGGGGTATCATTCGTTCGTTTGCATGTAATAGGTGATCATAGTTTAATCTTATAATGTACCCGGCGATGGGCAAAAACTACTGAAAGAGTTTATTTATTGATCGAGCGGACTACAGAACAACGACAACAGGATAGGGTAATTGCTCAGCCCAGTGTCATTTTGCCTGCCCCCGTCTCGCCCCGGCGGGTGTACTTCCCGAACGGGGTGGCAGGTTTAGTCAGGGAGCCGATGCGTCCTTTGCATCTGCGACCGGCGAAGCGCCGCCGAAAGGTCCCGCTTGACGGGGTGCCTGTGGCAAGAATCTCATCACGATCGTCGAGGAGATCCTTTGCCGCCAAGAATTGGCGGCTCGGCATGGCGTGCTGGGTAATTACTGGATTTGGCAATGATGGACCGTGTTTGGTTTATCCAAGGTCTGAGGTATCTTAATAAATGGAGAAAATATTTACATGAACGAATCTGCTTCATCACTGCCCGAATTGGAACCACAGGAGAAAATATGGCATACCCTTTCGCCGCAGGAAGTGCTTGAACATCTCAAGGTCAATGATAATGGACTGACCTCCACCCAGGCTGCCGAACGCCTCGGGCAGTACGGTCACAACCAGTTGACTGAAAAACCGCGT
>Ga0315285_10006445_pt1 | contig 12102 bp, 12 predicted proteins | sample YL17G09_36_MG_FD_203698 | JGI IMG/M metagenome (GOLD analysis project Ga0315285, IMG submission 203698) | Sediment microbial communities from Yellowstone Lake, YNP, Wyoming, USA - YL17G09_36 | ecosystem: Environmental > Aquatic > Freshwater > Lake > Sediment | place: USA: Wyoming | collected... | reverse complement strand
CATCAGGGCTTCGTATGGGATTTGCCACGACTATTATGTCTGTTGCCTTGAAGCTTGTTCTTGGCACTCCCAAATCATTTACAACTCTGTCAAAAACTCCATAAGGAGAATCTCCGTGAATAGTGCCTGCCACAACATTTGCAAGAGCTCCCACTCTCATGGCTTCATACAAAGCTCTTGCCTCTGTGCTCCTGACTTCTCCAATTATGAGGCTTGAATCTCCAAGACGCAAAGTCGTTCTCAAGCCTTCGTCAGCAGGAACTTCTGTTGTTCCTCTTGTCATGGCAGAGGCAACTTTCATTGACTGAATGTTGTAGCCAAGGTCCCTTAGCGCGCTGACAGGAAGTTCAAGCGTGTCTTCAATTGTAATTGTCCTGACTCTTCGCATAATCTCTGTCATCAAAGAGCCAAGAAGCGAGGTTTTTCCAGAAGACCTTGTGCCTGCAATCAGCAGTGTTCTTGCTCCGTCAATTATAAAACTCAGCAAGCCTGATGCAAGGGGAGTCAGCATCTTGTTTGAGATAAACAAAGGCAGGGTCCACGGCTTGTCCCTGTGCCTTCTGAAAGAATATGCAAGCCCCGTAGGGTTCAGTGGAGCAGTTATGGCTGCGATTCTCGCCCTTGCGTTTGGAAGAATAAGCTCTGTGTCAAGGATTGGATTTGCCTCGTCAAGAGGCCTTCCTGAAATCATCCTGAGTTTTGAAGCCCAGCTTTCTGCCTCTCCCATCGTCGGCACAATATTTGTGACGCAGTCAGAATAGTCAGCGTGCACAATGAACATTGGAATCCTGCCCATAGGCGAGTTTATGCTTATGTCCTGGATTTTTTCGTCTTGCAAAAGAACTTCAATCAGTCCGAATCCCACTGTGTATCTCACAAGCACATTTGCCAGCTCGTCCCTTTCCTTTTCCCGCAGGGTAATCTTGCGGTAGCTGGCAAGCTCGTCAAGCAGGTCAGAGCCAATGTTGTAAAACACCTGCCGCATTCTTTCTGGCTCTGTGAATTCCGAGCGCTTTGGCTTGTGCTCTGCAAGAATTTTTCTCGCAGCATCAAGAAGCTCGTATTTTTCCTCAGTAAGCTTGAATTCAGGAGGAATTATGTGATAAAGATACTGCACTGTGTCTGGCATTGAGAATACTGTGACTTCTGTCTCGCCAACTGCATAGCTGTCCAGCTCCTCTGCGTCAGGAGGATAGCTTGCCATTAATTTTGTGAACATAAAATCAGGCTTTATCAAAGGCCTGAAGATTCTCCTGTAGATGTCCCTGTTTCCAACTGAAAATCCTGCGATGTAAGGTTTTGCAATTGAAATTATTCTTGAGGCGTCAAGCATTGAAACAACTTCATTCACAACCCTGAGATATTTTTGCAGGCAGTCTGCGCCTTCCTTTGGCAGCCCGCTTCTTTCAAGATAGGACTGTTCTCGTCTTGCAATTCTCACCAGCTCAACATAAGCTCCAACAGGGTCTTTCTTTAGCAGGGTGTAAACAATGTTCTGAAGCTCTGTGTATCTGGCAGTGAGCCATCTTGCGCATTGCTGGTCAGACATCAGTCCAAAAGTGAGCTTCTGCTGGCTAAGCCTTTTGTAGATATTTGCAATCTCAGAAAGAAGCAAAACCTGGTCAGCGTCATATTCATAGTCTCTTTTTTGAACATAAACCAGCTTTGTAATTGTGCCAACTTCTGCAAGAATGTCCACAGTCATTGCCATTGTTCTCTCGCTGTCCTCCAGCGAAGGGAAAAAAGGGCATTCTTCGCAGTCAATTCTCAGGAGTATCTCCTCCCCTTCCCTCAGAACCTCATGGTCAAAGCATTTGCCAGGCATAGCAACCCCTTTTGTTATCTGCGCGGCTGTGTAGAAAATTTGTTTATGCCGCCTCAGTTTTGCTTTCGCAAAACCTCTTTTCTTCTCCCTCGCCTTGCGTGGGGAGAAAAAAGAGCCTGCCGAAGGCAGGTGAGGCGGCATTTAGAGCTTATGTTCTACAAAGCCTACCTGAGCAAAAGATTTATTAAACACATTTATAAAAGTTCCTGTATATAGGTAAAGCGTTCAATAAAAGCAAAAAAAGAGACAAAAATGCCAGACGAGCTTCCGCCGCCAATAGGAATGGGTGAAAGGAAACCTGTTCTTTTCAAGCCAAAGCAGTCTGCAGACTCCTTTGCAGCTGAGCAGCCGGTAAGGGAAGAGCTTAACTCGCTAAGCACAAGGTTAAGGCTTTCTGAAGAAAGATACATTGATTTGAGAAGGAAGATACAGCTTATTGAGCAGAACATGCTTTCAAGCCACAAGCGCTCAATGACTGAAATCAAGTCAGCAATATCAGATATTGTCAGTTTGAGAAAGACAGTTGAGGATGTTGAGAACAAGATGATTCTCACAATAAAGGAGCTCCAGCTGACTGCCAAAAAAGAGGATGTTGATGTCATACGGAAATATTTTGAGCTGTGGAGCCCTGTGTCTTTTGCCACTGTCAATCAGGTTGACAAGATGATAAAAGAGGCTTTTGAGGAGCAGAAAGAAGCAGAAAAAGGCGAGCAGGATTAACAAAAGGTTTATAAAATACTCAAACAAAAACTAATCATACAAAGAGGTAAAAAAGGTTATGGCGCTTTTTGGATTTGGAAAGAAAAAGGAAAATGTTCCGCTTAGCCCATTTGAGGGCATAAGCGGAGAGATGATGCCCCTGCCTGTCGATAGGGTTATTAACATGCAGCAGCAGGGATATTCTAATGACCAGATTGTCGCAGCATTGCAAAGGGAGGGTTTCCCGCTGAGCAAGATAATGGATGCGCTGCATCAGGCATCTGCTCCGCCAGCTGCTCCTGCGCAGGTGCCAACTGCTGATTTTATTTCAGGCCCTTCAGAATATCCTCTTCCTGCTGCGCAAATGCAACAGCAGCAAATGCAGCCAATGCAACAGCAGCCTCAGTATGGCTATTCTGCTCCTGCTGCGACAGAAAGCGTTGAGGAGCTTGTAGAGTCAATTGTTGAGGAGAAATGGAAGGATGTTTCAAAAGAAGTTGCAAAGACAGCAGAGTGGAAAGAAGTGATTGCAAGCAGGCTTGACAAGCTCGAGCAGTCAATTGCTGACTTGAAAGGGGATGTTGACAACCTTCACAAGGCAATTATTTCAAAAGTCGGTGAGTACGACAAATCTTTAATCGATGTTGGAACAGAGCTAAAGGCGATGGAGAAAGTTTTCCAAAAAGTCCTGCCTGGACTGACTGAGAATGTTTCTGAGCTGTCGAGGATAACCAGCAAAGTCAAGGCAGCAAGGAAGAAGAAGTAGCTGGATATTTGTGAGGCATTCATGCAATACCGCCAAATACGCCTTACTGGGACGCATCAAAAATATTTCGCAAGATCCATTGTTGAGTATTTTAACGAACTTGTTGCGCAAGGAAAAGCAGTTGAACTTAAATACAGCTCTGACAGCTATTTGTTAGGCGCGGTTTATGTGAATATTTCACCTCGCTTCAAAACAGTAAAAGGAGACATAGAAATAGAGCCAAAAAAGGCGAATGTCATTCTCATCTCTCAACACTCCTTAGACGACGTAGTCAAGCAATTGCGCAAAGAATTTCCCCAACTGAAAAGAGCCCAGTAAGTTTTATAAAGTTTATTCTCAGCGTCTCTTTTATGCTAATCGGACTCGTTGGAAAGCCGTCGTCAGGAAAGAGCACATTCTTCAAGGCTTTGACTCTTGCAGAAGTAGCTATTGCTCCATATCCTTTTACAACAATAAAGCCTAATGAAGGAGTCGGGTTTGTCCGCGTTGAATGCGTTGAGAAATTCTTTAATGTCAAGTGCAATCCGCGGGAAGGATACTGCGTTGACGGAACAAGGTTTGTTCCTGTCAAGCTGATGGATGTCGCAGGGCTGGTTCCAGGAGCGCATCTTGGAAAGGGATTGGGATTGCAATTCTTGGATGACTTAAGACAGGCAGACTGCCTGATTCACATTGTTGATGCTTCTGGCGGGACAAACGAGAAAGGAGAGATTGTCGAGCCAGGAAGCTATGACCCTTGCTATGACATAAAATTCCTTGAAATTGAGATTGATATGTGGTATCTTGGAATAATCAAGAAGGGCTGGGAGAAATTCGCAAGGCAGGTTCAGCAGGAGCAGTCAAACATCGCAGTGGGGCTGGCAAAGCAGCTTTCTGGCTTGAATGTTACAGAGGAAATGGTTGAGACTGCAATAAAACATCTTTCTCTTAATCGTGCAAGGCCGGTTGAATGGAGCGAAGAGGCATTGCATCAGATGGCAGTTGAGCTGAGAAAAAGAACAAAGCCAATGATTATTGCAGCCAACAAGGCAGATGTTTCAACAGCAGAGGCAAATTTGAAAAGATTAAAAGAACAGTTCCCTGACAAGATTATTGTTCCCTGCTCTTCAGAGTCAGAGCTTGCGCTCAAGGAGGCTGCGAAAGCAGGCTTGATAAGCTATCGTCCAGGAGACTCTGATTTCAAGATGGTTGGCAATTTGAATGACAAGCAAAATAAAGCGCTTGAATTCATGAAAAACAATGTGCTGAACAAATACCAAAGCACAGGCGTGCAGGAAGTTCTTGACGATGCTGTTTTCAAGCTTTTGAAATATCTTGCAATCTTTCCAGGCGGAGTGCACAAGCTCACTGACCAGTTTGGAAGAGTTCTTCCAGACTGCTTCCTCCTGCCGCCAAACTCAACTGCGCTTGACTTTGCCTATCGCCTGCACACTGATTTTGGAAAGAATTTCATAAGAGCAATTGACGTCAAGACAAAGAAGACCGTAGGGAAGGAACATCTGCTCAAGAGCGGCGATGTTGTTGAGATTGTGGCGAATAGATAGTTTGTCAATAGCTAACTACTCAAAAAAACTAGTTACCATTTCTCATCTCTTATTTTAAGATAATACGCAGAATGATTGACTACAACATGTCCTGCTAGCGATATAAGCAAAATAATTAATGCATTTTCCCAGCCAGGGAAATAGACGATTGAGGCAAAGGCAAGCGCGCCAATCACAAAATCAGTCTGGTCAAATGGAAACCAGCGTTCCCCTGGTTTTATTCCAACTCTGCGCTTAAAAAAACTTTTGATAGAATCTCCTGCAAGAGCGCCGAATCCAAGCAAGAAGCCGAGGGCAAGCCAGTTCGAATAATTGTAGATGCTCAGCGATTGCGCATAAGGATAGAGAACACTTTGTAGATATGCAGTAAGTATGCCAATGCAAGAGCCAATAATGAATCCCTTGAATGTTTTATGTGAGCCAAAAACTCGTTTTCCTCCAATTTTTAGCCCGATGTCAACAGGCGTGTTCCATTTTTTGAATATAACCCTGCCAAGTATTGTAGACATATTTGCAAAATATGCAGGAAGCATGAAATACAGCAGTTGAAATATTAGCCAAGCCATTTTAATTTGGTTACTTATCTGCCGCTTTTAATAATTTCTTTTTTAACTGAAGCCTTTTTTTCATCAGCCACTCGATGTTGCTGGTATAGACCCCCGCCAGTATATATCCGAGGTTCTTTCGTAAGCTTCTCTTTTTTGAAAACATAAAAATCCCCTTTTTGTTATTGGTGATTGCCTTGAATATTGCATTTCTTGTCAATTTTTTGGGCGCAGCAATAAGGTATCCCGCGTCCAAATCGCCTGGTTCGTGCGCATCAGAGCCGCCAGCAAAGAATTTCACAATGCACTTCCCATTCTTTGTATAACTATGTGCTGGAAGATCCCTGACTTTTCTCATCTTATCCAGCTTGTTTTTTGGCAAAGGCAGGAATGGAGTGTTAAGCACAGGCGCGAAAGCGTCATTGTGCAACTCAACTCCCCCTGCCAGTGCTATAGCTCTCTTTCCTTTTCTCTCTCCAAGATTGTTCATCACTCCTGTTGTGCCTGGGGTGAATGGGTGCGGAACAAAGCATTTGTAGCCTGCCTTTTTTGCTTTTTTTATTAATTGAAAAGTGCCAAGTTCGTATGGCGTGCAGATTTCTCTGTGTTGAAATATTTTATCTGTTTCGTCAAACACAACAATATCATTTCCCTCCGAAGTCAGCGCTTCGAGTCCTGGAAAAATCTCCGTCTTTGCTTTCTTTGGCTTTGTCTCCAAGAGAATTCGATATGCCCTTGCTGGATCCTTGTACGCGTGCTCTACGACAATAACAGCGTCAATCCCTGCTTTCTTGAATGCCGCCCACCAGTCCCTTGCCTTTCTAATCGCCTTTCCATCAGACTTGGGCAGGTTTGGGTGGAAGTGCATATCCACTTTAATGGTTTGTTTTGGCATTTGCTTCACAATTTTCTTTTTATCGCGAAGTAATCCCTTATGACAAATGGAAGCATAGCAACTGTAAACACCAGCATCGCCTCGCTAAGCCAGTTTTGCGCACTAAATGCAAAGAAGATGTAAACAGCATACACTATGTATTTTGGCCTGAAAGTAATTTTTGGGATAGCCCCTAATTGGTTTCTGCTTATTGTAAAAATAATCAATAGAGTATAAACCGCAGCATAGCTCGCACCGATTGTCGCATTAACAAGCCCCCAGTAAACCAGGCCAATCGAAGAAATAATCATTCCTGTTGTGTCGCAAACAATGTCTGTAAACGCCCCCCCCCTCTGACGCTTTCTTTGTGCATCTTGCAAGAGGGCCGTCAAATGCATCGACGATTACGTGAATAACGAGAAAAACAGAAGCGATTTTTGGCGCGCTTTTGGCATAATATAAGAATCCAAAAATAAGCGCCAATCCAAAATAACTGACTGCGTCGGCGCTGATTCCAAGATGCGCCAGAATTCTGCACGGGAGGGCTAATGCTCCATCTCTAAAGCAAGCCCACGTATGAACATGATGCTCTTTCTCAGAAAAATAATTCAGATGCTTTTTTCTCATGGCATTAAGTTTCAAAAGAACTCTTATTAAATCTTTCTAAGTCTCAACCACACCAAGATTCTTGTCAACAATTATTCGCATCATAACTGTGTTCTTGCCGACTTGTTTTGCCCTGTAAAGGGCTTTGTCAGCCTCGCTTACCATCTTCTCGTGATTTACAGAGCTGTTAATGCAGCCGCATATGCCAAGCGAGATTGTCGTGTCAAGATTGAACCTGTCTTCCACAACCTTTCTCAGCCTGTCTGCAACCTCTTTTGCCTGCTCAGGCATTGTCTCTGGCAGAATAATTGTAAATTCCTCTCCGCCATACCTGCAGCAGATGTCGCTTGGCCTTGTGTTCTCTCTTACAATTGCTCCAGTGTCCTTGAGGAGCTTGTCTCCTGCAGGATGCCCTTTTGTGTCATTGAACTGCTTGAAGTTGTCAAAGTCAAACATAATCAGGGAAGTCGGCCTCCTGAACCTTGCTGCCTGGGCAATTTCATTTTTGAGAGCTTCAGTGAAATATGCCTTGTTGTAAAGCCCTGTAAGCAAGTCGGAAATAGCGCACTGCTGGGCTTGCGTGAAAAGATGCGATGCAGAAAGCGCTTTTGAGAGCCTGGCAACAAGCGCAGTCGCAACCTCTGCCTGCGGCTCAAGCCTTTGCTCAGAATAAAGAATCACAGCTCCTGTGCTGCCGTTCATATTTATCGGAAAAGCAGCAAAGCATCCAGACAGCTCCCCTGCAAACTTGCCAAACATAAAATCATCCTTCAAGCCAGACACTAAAATTGGAGCTCTTGTTTCAGCTATCTGCTTTGCAACAGCCTCGTCAAGCGCGTCATATTTCTTGTCTGCAAAATAGCTTGCCTTTTTTCCATTTGCAATAATCGAGCAGTTTGACAGTCTTAGTTTTTGAACAAAGAAAGTCGCAGCCAGCTTCATAACTTGACTGCTGTCCAAACTGGCGCCAATGCTGTCCACAAGCTCAAGCACAATCCCTTCATACGCCATGTCACAAGCGCTATTTTGCCGTTTTAAATAGTTTTGTGTTCAAGAAAACAGAAAACCTTGAATATACTGTACTGTGCCTAAGCATACTCTTACAGATGCACGGAGCGAGCCTATGAATAAAGTATTGACTACTTCTTAGTAACATCAAAATCGAAAGATTTAAATACCGCTTGCGCAATAATACTCTTAAAATGAGCGTTCAAATAGCAGAATTTGGAAGTGTCCAGAAAGGGCTTAAAGAACTAATGAATGCTACCCCCGCATTCAGGCAGAATTTAGAGGCAAGAATTGAAGACTCTGGATTATTTAACAACTGGATTGATTCAAAAACACTGAATCTTTACAGTCATAATGAAAAATACAATAAAAACAGCTTTAAGATTGATAATTCCTTTGATTTAAATAAGATTGTTAATTCTGAAGTTTCTTCAAACGGTTCAATAAAAGTTTCAAAGAACGATTACACTGCTTCAAAAGGAACAGCGTTTATAGTTTTTAATTCAAATTATGCAATAAGAACAGACAAATACAAAAAAGGAATGACTCTGCAAGAAGTTAAGAAAGCAGGAGGTTTCAAGATAAATGAACAATTGACTCCTGAAGAAGTGTTAACTCACGATGGATGGCTTGAGCTTGCTGTTGGCAAGGAAAATGCAGCAGAAGATGATTACGAAAACGCTTTAATACTTCTTAAAAAATATGTAAGTGCTGCAAAACAAAATAAATGTTTTGGCAGTGGAACTGGAATGGGATTTTATGTTCAAACAGATTCAAAAGAAAATATGGCGCGTCCTTGGGGTGTGGACAATCGCGGCAATGACTCCGGTGCTGACAACAGGTACAGCTTCAATAACGGTGGGCGCTTTCTCAGGGTACGTTTAGATAAAACCGCCGAAGGGCGGTTCGCAAAAATAGACCCTGCCTTTGCAGAAGCGTATGCGAAAATGTTAACTGGCGCAGATGTTCTGCATACTCCAAACGGAGATTATATTCTTGCTAAAGGAAAAATCGAAGTCAAAAAATAAATATATTTATTAATTGGCATATCTCCTATTTTCTGTCTTGGCAGTGCTTTAGCATAAACTAAAGCAGTTCAAGGCTACAAGCTCTTATACTACGGCAGCTAAGCGCTGTCATAAAATACAGCCGCAACACTGAGTAAGCAATGAAAAGCTGAAGCGGCAGTGCAAATACAGTAAAAGGGCCACAAGTTGGGCGCGTCCTTGGTATGTGAACAATCGCAACAATAACTCCAATGCTAACAACAGGAACAACTTCAATAACAATGGGCGCTTTCTCAGAATAACCTTGCTAACTGCCAAGATTTCTTTAATTCACATGAAAACTTACAAAAATCTGTGGACAGAGCTTTGCTCTCAAGACAATCTTTTTCTCGCTTACAGAAAAGCAAGAAAGCATAAAACAAAAAAACAGTATGTTGTTGATTTTGAAAAGAATCTTTTGGGAAATCTTGCTCTTTTAAGGAGAGACTTGCTCTCGGGCGCATACGCTCCAAAGCCGTTGGTTCATTTTATTATTCACGAGCCAAAAACAAGAAGAATCAGCAAATCAGATTTCAGGGACAGAATTGTTCATCATGCATTATGCCATATTATCGAGCCAATATTCGAAAAATCTTTTATCTGCGATTCATTTGCAAACAGAATAGGCAAAGGAACCCTCAACGCAATTAAGCGTTTTGACTATTTCAAGAGAAAAGCAAGCAAAAACAATGCATCATCCTGCTATGCCCTTAAAGCAGATATTAAAAAATATTTTGATACGGTAAGCCACGCAATTTTGTTAAAAATAATAGGAACAAGAATTTGCGACAAAAATGTGCTCTTACTTGCCCAAAAAATCATTGAAAACTGCGACTTGCATCAACAGGGCAAAGGAATGCCTCTTGGAAACCTTACTTCCCAATTTTTTGCAAATGTTTATTTGAACGAATTAGACCAGTTTGTTAAACATAAACTAAAAGCAAGATACTACTTGAGGTATGTTGATGATTTTATCATATTGCATGCCAATAAAACAATATTATCTAATTGGAACACAAAAATAGACGTTTTTCTCAAAGAAAACCTTGAAGTTTGCCTGCATACTGAAAAATCAAAAATAATTCGGCTTGGCGAAAGATTGAATTTTCTCGGTTTCAGGATTTTTTATGCGCATAAACTGCTAAAAAAATCAAATATCAAAAATTTTCATTTGAAATATGCTCTTCTAAGAAAAGAATATGCCCTCCAAAGAATTAGCTACGATAAAATATACAATTCTCTCGAGGGCTGGTTTGCATATGCAAAAAATGCAAACACTCATAAACTAAGAAGAAAGATTGCAGAACAGACTGAAATTGCGTTTCCAAATGAACTCTCAGCAAAGGAAATAGACAGGTTATGCAAACTTTAGAGAATTTTGAATAACTATCAAATTGTCAAAACACTCAAAAATTCAGAAGAATTTTTGGTGCTTGAAAATCTGTAGATTTTCAATGTTCTCTTAGAGAACTTTGACTAAAATTATGGGTTATTTAAAGTCCTCTTTAGTTTACTGCTTTTTGCGCGTATTCTATGATCCTCTGCCTGAACTTTTCCCAGTCCCTTGCCCTGATGCTCGCGCCTGCTGCCGGAATGTGCCCGCCTGCTGTCGCATTTTTCAATCCTTTTGTCACGTTTTCAAGCAGGGTATTGACAGCAACTTTCCTGTCCTGCCTTCTTGCGCTGATGTCAATCATATTTCCTGTTTGCCTGTATAATATTAGGGTTTTATGAGGTTTCTTGAAGCTTGCCATTGTGGCAACAGAGCCCTTGACGTCGTATTTTGAAACAACATTGTAAAATATTATTTCTCCAACAGGTTTTATTTTTCCAAGCTTGTACAAATTGAATGCGATGGTTCTTCTTATTTTATTTGCAAACTGCTCAAGCTTGGCTGATATCTGTATTGGCGACTCTGCCTGGCTCACAACCCTGCCGCAAAGCTTGATATTTTTTTTGTTATAGCTCATGGCGGCAGAAATGGAGCTTGCTGCTTTTCCAAGCTCGCTTCTCCAGATGTCTTTTCTGGGATTGAATCCAAGCTTTTGCAGAGAATGATTGACAAATTCCCGCCATGTTGAATAGCCTGCGTCGCCAATTATTCCCATTGACGCAATCCAGCTCAAGTCGCTAAGGTAAACAACTTCCCTGCCAAAATCATAGCAAAGCTTTGATGCGCAGTATGCAGAAGACTGGACTGACGAAAACAGCTGGGGCTTTATTATCGTGAGATTTTTCATTCCGCGAATGTGCAGTGTGTGGTGGTCTATCAGAAGAATCCTTGCAAACTTTGCTAGTTTTGCAAGCTGTTTTGGCGACTCGTCTGCTGAAAGGTCTGTTATTATCACTCTTGAAATTCTTTTTTTCTTTAACAAGGCAATAACGCTGTCAGGAATCGTATGCCAATCAATCCCTGTTGCAAACTCAACTGGCTTTTTGCGGAATCTTTCAACTATTTTTGCAGCCAGGACCCCTGAACAGATGCCATCTGTGTCTGTGTGGTGGATTACTGCAACCCTTGCATTTGGAAGACAAGTTGATTTAAGAAAATCCCTGAAGTTTTCAACTAATGCTCTCATCTTTGAATCAGTCCTATTGCAAGCTCTGCGAGCCGCGATCTATCTATGACTAACAGAAATGCGATTAAAGTTCCCAACGAAACAAGAAAGCTTGATAAAAAAAAGAGATGGCGCGGGTTTCCTAGAACTCGCATTCGCGCCATCAGGGTGGGGGATTTGTTGTTTCTTGTTTGTTTTATTTGATGTGTGTTCTCTTGCCTGTTGTTTGCATTAGCAAACCCTGCAGCATTGCTGCAATGTCTAGTGTTACTCTGATAAAAGTGAAGGGCACGCTGATAGCCAATGTTGCGCGCCCAGTGAGCTAGTGATAAATCCATATTCATATGGCGATTCCCATCATTACTTGGCGATAGCCAAGTTCGCAGCGAAGCTGCGTTAGCAATGGTTCTCATCCTTATACTATGGCGTTAAATTTATATATACTTTATGTATTGCTAATACTATGGATAGTATTATACGTACTAGGAAGCCAATAAAGAACTATTCAGCGGTAATTGAAGATACTTGTTCTCAGCATTGCGAGCCAGTCATAGTGGAAGTTGAAGGCCATCAAATTAATGTTGGCACGGCTCTGACGCCTGTATACCACACAATCAACGCCAGTTGTCTA
>Ga0315285_10006443_pt1 | contig 12104 bp, 15 predicted proteins | sample YL17G09_36_MG_FD_203698 | JGI IMG/M metagenome (GOLD analysis project Ga0315285, IMG submission 203698) | Sediment microbial communities from Yellowstone Lake, YNP, Wyoming, USA - YL17G09_36 | ecosystem: Environmental > Aquatic > Freshwater > Lake > Sediment | place: USA: Wyoming | collected... | reverse complement strand
TACGCGTTCCAGCTGGTCGTGAACGATAGTGATGGCGGGACATCGTCAGACACCGTGCAGGTGACCGCGACGAATACGCAGCCTGTGGCAGATGCGGGACCAGATCAGACCGTGCGGAAGAACACGCTCGTCACCCTCGACGGCTCGCTCTCCTCCGATTCTGACGGCGACACGCTCACATTCTCGTGGACACAACTCTCCGGGCCCCCCGTGACGCTGACAGGCGCGGACACCGCCACCCCGTCGTTCACGCCGACGAAGGCGGGGACATGCGCCTTCCGCCTGAGCGTGAATGACGGTGACGGCGGTACATCAGAGGACTCCACGAACGTCACTGTCTGGGGACTCCCGCCAAACGCGAACCTGGTTGCGAAACCTCCGAGCGCCCATGCCGGCGTGCAGATCGAGTTCGACGCCAGTGGCTCCTCGGACCCCGACGGTACGATCGTTGACTTCGCATTCTCGTTCGGTGACAACACGTCGGCGAGCGGCCTCGCCGTGGTGAGGAACCACTCGTACGCGGCCCCCGGCACTTACACGGTCACGCTGACAGTGACGGACGACGACGGGAATGTGAGCACCGCGCAGGTGACGGTCGAGGTCATCGCATCCCTGCCACCGCCAGAGGTCGAAACGAACTACAAGCCCCTCGTCGCTCTGCTGTATGCTGTCATCTTGGCGGTTGTCGGATTCTGGTCCTCGAGGAAGAGACCGTGGAAAAGCGGGACTGGTAAGAAGGCGGTGCTGAAGTCATTCACCCTCACCTCAGTGCCCTTCATTCTCATCGAGGCCCTCACGGGTGTGCTATCCCTGTCGTTCGAACCTCTCAGGATCCCGCCCATAATAGGCTGGGGCACGGGCTTGGACTGCACCATCCTGGCGGTCGGCATTCTGTTCCTTATCCTGAGCGCGGCCCGGAAGGGGGAAGACAAGGCAAATCAACCCTCACATGAACCGTAGCCTATTTGCGCATTCACGGCATATGGTTTACACAAGCATCCCTCCACAACGAGGCCTTCCTTCTTGATCATGGACGGCGATATTTCTCTCGTAGATTCAAGCCATGGTTGTTCCGTTCTTAATGCAGAAATCGTTTCTTTTATGGAACAAGGCGGCCTGGCGACTGTCCCCGGGCGGCCATGCGGTGTGGCTGCCAGTTACCCGAAAAACAATCCTATCGCGTTTGAAGACCGCTTTCATCAAAGACTCATCCGAGGCCTTTGTCACTACGATGCATCAAGGTATTGCGATATGCAAGACCATGGATGATCGCAAGGCATCGAACGGTTGACCTTGGATGACCAGTTCCAATGCACCTTCCTCGAAAAGGCGATTGTCGCGGTGAATGCCCAGAATGCCTGCTTCATAAGGAAACAGCAGCCCACGCCCCTGAGCTATTTCGGTTCTGTTTCCGTCGATCCATCCGTGAATCCAGAATTCAACCCTCAATAGTGAACCCGTTCTATCCCTGAATTCAGCATCAACTCCAGTAAGGACAAAACCCTTCGGAGCAGGCGATCCCGCTACTGATAATTTCACAGTTCCAGAACCATCCCGCGAAAACTCACTCAAGTCAATAATCCAGGGAAATGTGCGTACGTATGCAAGAATGGGGGAGTCTCTTAGAATCCCTTCAATAAAATACCCCTGCTTGCTGAGCATCCGGAAAAATGGAGACGCCTCAAGGCCGCAACGTTCTATGAAGTCGCTGGAAGAAATCGATGTTAAATAAACACTCCAAGCTCTACGCTGCTCCGGGGTGTTCGGACCGTCCATGGTCTCGAATGATATTGTCTTTGCGCCCTCGATACATCCTGCCCAAACCCTCAGAGAAAGGCCGCATATCTGATGCAAATCGGTAATCTCCGAAATAAACGGGCGTGCACGCCTCGCGAGTAGCTCGTACATCTCTGCGGTCGGTTGTGCCGCATACACTATCTCCTGCACTGACGGACCATCAATGGCTTGCACAAGCGCTGCTCGGGTCGCCGGATTTTCAAGGGACGCAGGTAAGTTGTTACTCGGATACAACATACCTCCAATTTGACGGGCCAACTGCATAGTCATGTCTGGCATGTCGAATCCCCGATTGCCTGTATCGTGACGCGATGTAATTACGGTTTGCCCTCTGGAGACAAGCAGAGTTGATGCTCCGAGAGGGCAATGAGAGGAGGTCCCCCCTTAGTCATCCTTGGTGTGAGAGTATATGAGTGCGTGGGGTTTTTCGTTGTGTCATGCCTGAGCCCACAAAAGATCAGAACGGACCCAGCAAGGCATCAGTCGTGAAGCTTGACTGCCAGAACTGCCTCAGGACCACGAATCATATTGTTCTCACAGAACACAAGGAATACGATGCCGTTGAGGAGGCGGGTGTGGATTTCGAGGATGATTACCAGATTGTCAAATGCAGTGGTTGCGAGCGCATCAGTTTCCGACACGCTGCGTGGTCCAGCCAAGACTGGGACCCCAGCACTGGCGAACCGGTTCCCCGTATCAGTGTCTATCCCTACCGGCTTGCCGGACGAAAGACTATCGACGGTATCGGGCACCTCCCGTGGGGGGTTCGCGGCGTCTATGAGGAGACTCACATTTGCTTGGCTGCGAATGCCAATGTTTTGGGCACAATCGGCATCCGCGCGGTCGTTGAGGCCGTGTGCAATGACAAGAGGGCTAAGGGTGACGACCTAAAGGCGAAGATCGAGGACCTAGTGGCGCAGGGATGGCTCTCGCCAAGACAAGCAGAGTTTCTCCATCAAAGCAGGATTCTCGGGAATGTGGCGGCACACGAACTTAAACCCCCGGACTCGCTTACACTGGGAACTGCCTTGAGCATCATTGAAAACCTCCTTCAGACCGTCTATGTATTGCCCGGCGCTCTTAAACCTGGCAGAGAGGGTTGGGGCGGCACTTGAGGAGTTACAAGCATCGAGAAACTGAGAAGGAAGCCTCGGGCTTTGGTCTCTTGTCACTCTGGTGACGGAACCCTCTCACTACGACATGGCGGGATTGTGTGCGTTCGGAACAGGATGCCGATATGTGGACGCACTCTACTTGTCCCGAGGGTAGGACGTGGCCGTGGAGGTAGTCCGAGGAGGAGTCCGCAACAGTTAAGCCCGCTCGATGCATTCACTTTTCGAGGGACCGGAGGTGGTTTGCTCACAGCATCCTCTGAAAATCCCTCCACAACGAGGCCGACTTCGGCCCCTCGGCAGCAGGGCGATGCCTCTCGGTCGAGCACCGTCCTGCTGCCTAATACATAGAACACCGAACTTGTCTCGGCGGAGCGTAAGGGAGATGTGTAACCGCTGCATTGCCTTGCTGTTCACATGGCTAGGAGAACGCGTCTGAAGTTTCGGCAGGGTAGCTTCGGCGTCTCGCTTGCCTTCGATTCGTCATTTCTGATTGCTGTCTCCGTAGCCGCTGACAACGTTCACGGGAGATTCCGAGGACCATCGAGGAGTGCGGGGAGATCTGCCGAACTTAAGCCGCGGTACATCATCAAGATTCAGCATGACGGCTCCTTGCAGGTTCGTTGGATATGGCGCGAATTCAACACGGTGCACAAGTTAAAACACCTCCCATTGCACCTACTCCCCGCGGGAGTTGCATGCCTGATGGATGCGGTTTATACGGGCTCGCACCTTGCGGTCACAATCATCTTGAAGTGTCCCGCATACGATATGTTTGCCCTGCAACTGCGCGAGGATATCGAACAAGCCGTCAAGAGACTGAGCGCCGAGCCTGTAAGGATCCCCTATGACACTCCAGAATGGAGCGAATTCCACGAGCAAGAGATAATGAAATGGCAACTGGTCTATGGGGATACACGGCCCCTTCGAAAACCGACTCACCGGTATAGTCTTCCCAGGTGGAAGGTCCACCGTATTGCACGCGAGGAACTGAAGAGTCACGGGAAAAGTCTCCGCAAGCTTCAGTCGCTTGACACACATCTCTTCGAGTTGCTTGGCAGTCAAGCAATCATACCAAAGCTTAGCGTTTCCATCCATGAGGACTATGGCTGGACAGTCCGAACGCGGTTCCATCAGGTGGCGCGGCACGATGCATATCGCCCTGCGCTGGACGATTAGGGGACTGCCGGGCCTCTTCACTTACCCCTAGGAAGAGATTAAGAAGCTAGAGATGTTCTTCGATCCGATGGGCAAATTAGGTCTCGCCCTCATAATCGTCGGCGTGGTTGTGATGGCAGCAAGTCAAATGGTGGGCGCAGAAAGCGTCCGGACCCGACTCGATACAAAAGCGGATGTCGGAGATCCCTACCTTGAGGCTGCCAAAGGTGTTGCTGCAGTTGAGGAAATCCAGTCCTACGTCTTCCCGCTAGCAGACCTATTCGTAGATGGTAAAAAGGTTGGTGAAATCCTCGGCACCGCCGAGAAGACCACATTCTACTTAAGAGCAGTCTTGGAGGGTGGAGATTTCGTCAAACAGCTAGTTGCCCAAGATTACAGGAATGCTTCATCTCAGGGCTACACCTTCCTGAGTGAAGTCGCACTCATCTACGCACTTGAAATCGCTGTCGGGGGTGGTGTAGCTTGGATTGCAGTTCAGGTCATCCTGAACATGGTTTCTTCCCCTGAGGGTTGGCGGTTGACAGGCTCATCCGAAACGACCATCTCTGAGGCGTCCAGCCTATCAGCAGCTCTCTCTGACATCCCGGGCTTCATTGCCGACAGTCTTTGGGACATATACAAGTTCGTCCGAACGAACCTAGGTCCGATCCTCTTTGTGGCGGGACTATTCGTCCTCATCCTCGGAGTCGCCGTTCTGGTCAAAACGGGTGCCTAGCCCGCACCTCTTGGTCCGGACGAGAACTCAAGAGTTGACGGACCGGTTCCAGAAGCTTTACGGCTCTCGCGAAGAGTCACGAAGACGAATGGCGACAGAAGACGCAGGAGGCGGTGATGATGGCGGCAAGAAGGCATTCACAGACGGCTACGAAGCCAGAGGTAATCCAGCTACCCAGCGTCTTCGACTCTGCGAACGTCCTGCCGTTCGCGGTTCGCAATAATAGCCGATATCCCGCTCGTTCTGCGGATTCTATTGCTCGCATCCGCATGGGCGGGGCGGCAAGCGGAACGCCGACGGTCCACTCCAGGCCCCGTGGTCATGTTCTCTGGACTGAATTCAAACCGAACACTTCAGGTCTACATCCCTGAGCTCTCGGACAGAGAAATGAAGCTATGGCGCTACCGCCGCAAGTCGAGAGGGCGTTCGTGTTCCGCCTTCAACCACTTCGTTAGTAGGGCGACGGACCGACTTCGAGGACTACGCATGGTTGGCGAGTGCAGTGATTCCTGAGGCCAATCCTCAGTATTAAGGGTCGGTAGGACTTTGCTATCATAGATGAGCGACACGCTCGCATACATCGTGGTCACGCTCCTCTTCGGCATCGTTGCGGGTCTCATCGTGGAGACAATCATCGTCCTGCTGAGAACACCGTCTCGGCGATCATCGGAATGGAATCCGCAGAGCATGATCAAAGACATGTCTTTGCGAAAGAAGGCCCCATGGGTGGAAGCGGTCCAAGCGCACTACCTTGCCCAGAGATACGAATCCGCGAGAAGACTACTCAGGGACATCCAACCGGCCACTCCTCATGAGCAAGCCCTCAAGGACTTCTTTGGTGGGTATGTCGAGTATGAATCTGGCATGTTCCGGGATGCAGTGCCCTACCTTGAGAACTGCCTCAAGCATTTCATGCAGCACGATAGATTGCTTGCAGCCATGGCTCTGTGGGAACTCGGAAGCGCCTACTTTGCGCTTGGTCGAGTCGATGAGGCCGAGGCCAAATACATCGAGTGCCTCAGGATTTTCAGGAAGGATGGGCAAAAGCATGCGGCCATCGATGTGGAGTCCAACCTGGCCGACCTCTACATCAACAAGACCGATAAGGATTCATTGAAGAAGGCGGCTGGCATTGTTTCGAAATCCCTGAGGTATCATCTCCTTACGGGCCGGATTGATGGATTCGCAGACATGGCAAGAACAGGTGCGACGATTTACATACGGGCGGGGAGGCCTGAGTTCGGACTCTTGCTTGCCCGAATCTCGTTATTCGTCGCCGACCACCGCAAGGACGAATACCGCGGGATGGCCTCGCGCCTTACCCTTGGGGACATCTACTATCGAACAGGATTCCCCGAGGACGCGAAAACTCTATGGTCGGAGATATTGGTCAAGAGCAGACAGATTAAGGACCTTCGGTACGAGGGAGTGGCTCTGAGCCGAATGGCGAGAGTCGACTTGGACTGCGACGATTTTGAAGGGGCAGAGATTAATGCCGAATCTGCACGAAAGGCGATGATGCGAATCGGTGACAAGGTCAGCGAATTGACATCAATGGGATTGCTGGCTGAGATTGCACTGAGGCGGGGTGAGAACGATAAAGCTGAACGCCTCCTGAGAAGGATTCTGCATGAGGCTGAGAACCTGGGCATCTACGAACTACTGCCCAACATTATGGACGGACTCAGGGTGGCGATGGCCCTTACGGGGCACAGAAACGAGTTCAACGAGACCAGAGACAGGATAGTGGAGAAGTATCCAGCGATAGCCAAGTCTGTGCAAGGACTGTAGAGTTGCTCTCAGTGCCCCGCATTGTTTTTCTACATCCTTGCTCTTGTCCCATTCATGTCACAACCGATGGATGCTTCTCAGGGAGAGAAGCCGATCTCCCTCGTCCTGTTTCTCGGTGCGGGGGCCTCCAGGAAAGCGGATGTCTGGACGACTCGCGAGTTTGTTACGAAATTTCGGGAGAAGTTGCGGCAAGATCGTGGAGAGCTACCCGAACAATTCAAGCCCTTCTTCGACGCCCTTCGATATCCTGATGATGATCTGGAAGCGCTACTGGAGCTACTCTATCAGCACATCGGCTTGGAGAAAAAGCCTCTCGGAAGAACCGTTCAACGGGAGGATGGAATTGCAGCAGGCGCAGCGAATGTGCTGAGAGACCTTCTTCTGGATTACATACACAGCGTGTGCTATGTCTCTGCCGAGAAGGTCGACTATCTGCAACCATTTTCTAGACTGAGTTGGTACTCCGGCGGAGGTCCGCTCGATGTGTTCACGGCCAACTATGACACGTCCATCGAAGTTTACTGCTTCAAGAATGGCATTGAGTTCAACAACGGCTTCCAGAGGTCTTGGGATCCGGATAGCCTCGAGAGAGAAGACGGTGTCGGCATCAAGTTGTACAAATTGCACGGGTCGGCCACTTGGTGGTTGTCAAGGGAGGGACGATTGGTGGAAGTTCCCGTCCAGTGGAAGTCGCGAGATGTGACGACCTACTATGGGTCTCAAGCGGAGAGCCTCGTCGTCTATCCCTATGACCCCAGCAAGAAGATACCGATTTCCACCCTAGACCTTCTGCCTATGCTGCGCAACCGTTTGAGACGAACGACGTTAGCTTTGGTGATCGGATACTCTTTCAGGGATCCCGATGTCAGAGAGATATTCCTGGACGCAGCAAGGAAGAATCCTGAGCTCTTCGTAGTTCTTGTGTCTCCTGGGGCCTATGGGATATATTGTGACTGGTTAGCGAAAACCGCCAGCGGCGCATCATCGCCGCTAAAGGGTAGGGTAGTCTGCCTACCGTTCCTTTTTGAGAAAGTCTTTGATCAGCTCGTTGATGGCTATCTGTTGCCGTTGAGACACGGACGCGATAACTATCGGCTTGCCCAGGCAGATGAAAACGCCGGAGGAAGAACACTTACTGTCATGGAGAGCGGAACTCTCCATGAGGCGGTTGTTGCCTTCGCTCGGGGGGGCCACTTCGAGAAGGTGGCTGAAATCCTGAGGCGTTCTGAAATCGACAAGATAGATTGGCACTTCCTTATGAACGTCCTTCCGACTTCCTACGTCATCGCTGCATTGTGTGAAGCATCCGATTGCGAGGAGTTTTTGCGCGCGAAAGTGACTTCCTCCTTGGAATCGCTACCTAGGAGTGTCCAACTAACCCCTCAGGAGACTTCGACGAACGGATGGAAAGCAACAGGCAACATATCGATGGCGTTCCCCAAGCTGACCTCGCTGGGGAGGGATGAGGTTGCGCTCATGTTTCGAGAACGATCAGGACAACTCATGAAAATCCGTGCAATGGCGCCAGCGGACAAGGTTGCGAAGAACATTCAAGTTCTCATTTCTGCCCTCGAAGGCATTGCGGCCTACATTGAGGAGCGCTGGCCAGGCCATGGATTTATTCCTATTGACCAGGTAATGGAAGATGAGTGCAGACGCAATGAGAAGTGGAATGTCATTCGAGACCGACTCTCGAGTGTAGGCGAAGCTGGAGACAGTGACCTGCTTGAGGAAATAACGGAATGTGAGACACGGACTTTCCTTGGCCATCTGAGGAAATACTGGCAGTAGGGAGTGCGGGTTCCCACCATCAGCTCCGAAGTCTTAGGCTCTTACACCACGCCATACTTGATCACCATTTGCCTGGCGGTGAGGCTATGGTCAGTCCTGTTTAAAAGCCATCGAAGCACGTCATGGAACTGAAGAGTATAGGCCACATGGTCAGCGATTGTCCTAATATGGCAGGAATACTTCCGTCGAAACCAAGAAGCAGTCCTAACATAGCCGCGCGGGAAACCTATCTTGGGTTCAATGGTCTCCCCCATTGAATGTTGGACTCCCTTCTGCCTTACCTCGTCCTCAATCTGTTGAAGCAGCCGACTCGCTTCCACGACAATTCTGGGATTGTCGTGCTTCACAGAAACCCTCCGGATTGTGTCCGTCTTGGCTGGAATCACGTATCCGCATTTCGAGATATTCCCTGCGTTCCTGACAGTCCTGGCGTCCCAAGTCCCGAATCTCGTAAGGTAATTTATCTCGTGGAAATGTTGATCATATGACTATCAGTCCGAGAGCCAATGTCTGGTACCTGTTATTGAGGTGCATGTGCAGAGCAAGAACGCCAGTCTTTGGGAGAACAGGATGTCGAGCTAGTGCCCGAAACGGTCGTTCCAGCAAGCGAAACACTAGCGAGCTGTAGCAGGATGTTCAACCGTTTAAGCGAGCACGGATTGAGGATAGCGAGTCAGCGCCGCAGTCTTTCGATTCTTGCGGCACGTTCCGCCTGTTTTGATAGGAGCTCAAGATGTTCGACAAGCTGCTCAAGCGGCTCTCGACCTGTTTTCTTGCTTTCCTCCGCCTTGACTGAATGCTCAATAATACTTGCCACGAGATTTAGAGCATGGGCTACACTCACCAAATCATCCCGCCGTGAGCTGCGTTCTGGGTTCATGAAGTCCATATGGAGACAATCCTACTTAAGCATGATTCCGTTGGGATACACTCCATACCTGCGAAATGGTTTCTGTGTCCAAGAAATGTGCGGCCGGAGAGGGACAGACGGCTGGCCAATCAACAACGAAGATGTCAAGTGGATTCTGGGCCTTCCTGGGGCCAAGGAACCAATTGAAGTTCAACGCGCCAAGAAGCAAGGCAGGGCTGCCTGAAATCATCTCTCCTCTGGAAATCGCATGTAAGGTGAGAAGGCACACACTCGATGAGCGCGATAATTGATGCGCTCTCACGTTGTTCTGCTCAGTCATTCTTCAGGGGGCGACAACAGAATATCGAGATCTTGCACCGGTATCCGGCGCGTCCACTTGGTCTGCCATCGCCCCTTCCACCGCACCGCCGTCGCACTCACCTGGAGTGCCCCAATCTGGTTCTTGCCTTCGAAGAACTTGAACTCGACTAATTCTTCGTCCTTCATCTCAGCTCCACCAAGTTCCCCACGCTTCGCGTCAAATAACGCATATTTTCTTACCATGTCACTTTCCTCTGAGAAGACCGGAGACAGGCAAGGGTACTAGAATCTACCTATGGCCTGATTTCTCGTGCGGCGATTTGTCATATCCGACCCGCCATATGAAGGACAGGTCGTTTAGGTTACCAAAGCCCAAACTGAGTATGGAGGCAGGTACAACGCGGTATAAGAGTGGGCATAAACTAGGTGTAAAAGTGGCTATAACGCAGGAATAAACTGAGGTACAAAGCATGGCCATAGAACAGAGGGGGAAAAGCGGGCGTCGACCTTTGAGTTCGAAGGTTGCGGGTGGTCAAGACGGGCGGCAAAGACTAGTTCGCCAAGCGGGCACTTCAGAATCACGCGACGGGCCGCAAGACCCCTGGTGGGCGAGCCCCCTTCTCAGGGAGACGAGGAGCACGACTGGTGAAACGACCTGAAGATGCCCGTCCATCAACGATTCTGCAGTGGTTCAGCGCTAGACAACAGTCATTGAACCATCGTTTGCTACACGCAGTAACCTGAATCCCAGTTCATGAGCACAACGACAGTTGCGCATGCCTTCAAGCATGACGAGAAAGAAGGAGGACACGCCGCCGTCACCTCCGCCGTCAACCCCGCCGTCGACTCCGCCGCAGGAGCCGCCGCCGTCAACCACGGCTCCAGTACCCTCTCCTGCGTACTACTGCATGGCCCACGGCTCGGTTGCTAGGGATTGCACCGTAACATACGGTCAGGGGCACAAGAAGTGCCCAATCTGCATGACATTCATGACCGCCGAACAACCCGCACAAGCGGCATCCACCTCTACCCCCTTTAAGGATGCAGTGGCTTACGGATGCCTTCAAGCATGTCGAAACCGAAGTCTGAGGCACCACGGGTACCACCACAGCCACCACCATGACGACCACCACGGGAAGCACCACGGCGGACCACCACGAAAACTCTCGGCCACCTCAGGGGGGACGTACTACTGCCGTTTCCACGGCGCCGTGTCCGCCGAGAGGGCGGTCGTGAACGTTCAGGGGCACCGACAATGCCCAATCTGCATGCTACTAATGTCGTCCGAGCAGCCCGCGCCGACGACGCCCACCCCTACCCCCTCTAAGGATATGGCGGCCACGTCGCAGGTCACGGACGAGGCGGGCATGCTCACGAAGTGCATCCTCGCCTCTTGGAGCACGGATGCAGCGAAATCCAAGATCCCGGGAATTGTCCTCCACATGGGGCACAAGAGGTAGCACGACCTGAACCCCCTGAATCGGATCCTGTCAGGTCCAATACCCTACGGACACCATGTCTACTCGAACGAAAGTTGGAATCGAAACTACGTGATGAAGATGATGAAAGTGAACTTGAAGAAGAAAGTGAAATCCGGTGCTCTCTTGAGAGCGTCGTTCGTCTCGGGCAATGGCTGCCGAACTGCCTTAGTTTGTCGGGGACAGTCGATGGGCGGTTGTTAGCTGTTCGAGGCTTCCCGAGCGGGCGGTCTGCCAGGATGCCCCTTGTCGACGATAGCAGCCCTGCCACACGATTTCCGCCCTTTCCGAGACCGTCCGTGTCCTGATACATCCGAAGCCGAGACCACGCGACAGGACGCGTCGTAGGCCACGATTACTCGGTGGCTCGAATCATCAGACACAAAGATGAAGGCTCGCCCGCGGTTCATGTACTCCAAAGCACATCCATGAGCCCCGCTTAAGCACCCCTGAGAATGGTGACGCTCCTCCGTGGCTTGTTCCGTCAAGAGAGCAGTCCAACCTCAGCTTTCCCTACTCGGGTAGGACCTGGCGCTGCGTTGGTCGGGGAACAATACTGTGTGTCTGTCGATTCACTGGGTAAGGGGCCGCGTTGCTCATGATAAAAGATCATACTCCATATGGAGGGGTGGGGGTGGGGAGGCTGCGCATATGCATCTCAGCCTGACATCAGCGAGGCAATATCGGCCGCTTTTGTTGAACGACGCCAAGTTCGCAACTCAGCGGCTATTTCGCGAAGCCACCAGTAGTTATGCCTTGAAATCTTGGCTCAAAGTGTGCTTTGAGTTCTCTGCTTGAATCTCTGCCGGATTCTCCTCTGAGGTCTCTGCTCGGTTCTCTGCTGACCCAGCGGCAAATCCCACCGAACTCTCTGCTCAAGTCTCTGCTTAAGTCTCGGTCGGTCGCTAAATGAACGAGTCTGAAAGGCCTTTCTGTCACAGTCATCGTGTACAAAGACCTGCAGTCCGACTAGTGTAGCGTATCATAATTCGATACGCTTATAATCCGGGGATTCTTTCCGGTCGTCATGCGAGTGGCACCGACCGTCACGATTCCCGAGACCGACCGCG
>Ga0315285_10006442_pt1 | contig 12104 bp, 22 predicted proteins | sample YL17G09_36_MG_FD_203698 | JGI IMG/M metagenome (GOLD analysis project Ga0315285, IMG submission 203698) | Sediment microbial communities from Yellowstone Lake, YNP, Wyoming, USA - YL17G09_36 | ecosystem: Environmental > Aquatic > Freshwater > Lake > Sediment | place: USA: Wyoming | collected... | reverse complement strand
ATCAATACCATATAACTATTATTGTATATTTTTTAGGATGTAAATGTTGTATAAAAGATTATTTGTTTTTATTTTCGCATTATTACTTGCCTCCTGCGCTCCTATGACAAAATTAGCAGTCCTCCAACCATCCTCTCCGGAGTTTGGTAAGGCGGCAGCGGTTGCGTTCATTAGAGTTTCGGCAAGTAATAAGTTACCTCGCCGCGCCGGCGCCTATTGCACTGGCGTATGGATTAATAAAGATACTTTATTAACCGCCTTACATTGCGCCCGAGCCGCTGCAAGAATGGCAGAAACCGCTAAATTGCCCCCAGAGCTTCAACCGTTGGCACCACTTCTCGTAAGAGAGGTTAAAGATCCAACTGGTTATGAGATGGTTTATATAGTAGAAGATGAGGTTACAGGCATAGATACTATGCCCAAAGCAACGCATTCTTCCAAAATTGTTGCCATAGATATTAAGGATGATTTGGCAATCGTTAAGGCGGTAAGCGATAAGATGCCAGACCACACCTGGCTGCCAGTAGCTAATTATAATCCAAAAGTTGGCGATAAAGTATCTGTTGTAGGTCATCCAAGCGGATTATATTTTACATTTTTTAATGGAATGGTTTCCGCCATCAGGGAAACAATGCCACACGCAGATAATGATGAAACAAGCGTGACTTCAGGAGGTCCCTATGTTCAGGTATTCTCTGGAATTTGGCACGGCAATAGTGGTGGTCCCGTTATTTCTGAAAAAGGCGAAATTGTAGGCATAGTATCATTTGGATACTCTGCTCCAAGTCAGGGCTTTTGCATAGCACCATCATCAATCAAACGTTTTATTATAGAAACTTATCGTTTGTAAATTTAGCATTATTTGGTATCCTGTTAAGAAGAACAGGATACCATCGTGCATAACAAACATAACAAAATTACCCGCCAACCATTCAGTATATTTCAAATAATAATAGAATATTTATTTCCTCCCGAAGAACACAAATTATCGGGTAAATTATTTGTGTCTGGTGAAGGTGCGTTAGAATTTAAATTCAATCATCACCCCAAACACGTATTTATAACATTTGACAACGACTGTCATTTTGTACCTTGTAGTCCTTGTGATCCAGGTCAAGATGATGATTTAGAATGGTATACCGTTAAACATAAACATCATCACATATTAGTGATCAAATGGAATGTTAGTACAATGCGTACTATTTATTGGAAAGTATGTCAATAAAAGCATTAGTATATGGTGGTTATTATGGTAAAAAAAATATAGGTGATGATTTATTTCAGGGAGCTTTTCAAACTTTGTTTCCTGAAATAATTTTTACTTTTACAGACATTTTTACCAAATCTAATATTGAGCAAGCAGATATGATTGTTTTTGGCGGCGGTTCATTTTTATATGCTCCAATCAAAAGCGAAAACATATCAGACATTTTAAAAGATCTATTATGTAAAAATATATTTTATATAGGCGTAGGTGTCGAGACAGACATTCATCCTATGCATCAGATATTAATGAAAAATGCAGGTATAATTGCCACTCGTTCGGCAAAAGGCAAAGAACGATTAAAACATATTACCACACATAATGTAATAGAAATTCCAGATATTGTTTATGCTTTGAGTGAACGAATAGATTTACAATCAGTTAAAAAAAATTCAGTATTAATTTTATCTAATGCCGAACTACTTCCAAGATGGAATGATATTCAGTGGAAACACGCCTCTTGGAATTATTTTAAATCAGAATTTTCTCAATTTTTAGATATATTGAAAGAACAAAAACACACAATAACATTTGGAGCAATGTGTTCAAATGCTCATTTAAATGATTTAGGGGCGGCGGTCGAACTTATTAATCAAATGAAATCAAGAAATTTTGATAGTCAAATAGTATTATCTGATGATTTTACAAAATTAACTCAAACATTATCGCAGTACGATATTATCATTTCGCAACGTTATCACGGAGCTATTTTAGCAGATATGTGTCGTCGTCCTTGTATTGCTATAGCGCACCACGATAAATTAAAAAATCCCACAGCATCTGCCTTTACGGTACCTTATTACGGTCTTTCCAAACAAACATTAATTGATACATTTTTAAAATGTAAAACACACAGCATCCTACCAATAAAATTAGATATTTTTGAAGATATGCGCGCGCGAGTGTATTCGCAGCTTGGAGAAAAATGTCCAAATTTATTGGTGTCAAAAATGGCAAAATACAGATAATATCGGACAATAAATTTGTAAATGAAAATTTACAAATTTTAGAATTACCACAAGCATTAGATAAAATATCTGTTGAAAAATTATTATTAGAATATGTTGTTAAAAATGGAACAATCTTTCATAAAGATGAAAGAAAAAATATCAAAGATTTAAAAATAGCAATTATTACAAATTGGAAGATGCGATGCGGTATTTCTACCTATGGCGAACAATTGCTTAATAAATTAATTCCTAAACTTGGAGATTTTAAAATCTTTGCAGAACATAACGATCATCCTACCGGACAATCTAATAAATTAGATGATATTGTATTTGATGAAAATAAAGTAGAGTTCTGTTGGAAACGTGGAGAAAATTTAAAAGAATTAATTAGTAAAATTAAAGAATACGACCCAGATATTGTCTGGTGTAATCACGAATGGGGATTGTTTCCGGTTGCAAGACATTGGCTTTCATTTCTAACACAACTATCACATTATCGTACAATTGTGACAATGCATTCCACTTTTCATCATCGAGATAAATCTATCTGTGAGGCTGCCATACCAGAAATAATTATTCATTTAGAAGGTGCCCGTCAAATACTTGAGAAAGAAAAATGCATTTCCAGCAAAATTTATATGATTCCACACGGATGTACCCCTTGCACTAATCACGAACGTTTATGGAATTTATATAAAAGCAATATGACTATCGTTATGTCTGGGTTCGGATTCAAGTACAAACGATGGGAATCGGCGCTCGAAGCCACGGCTATTTTAAAAGAAAAATATCCTAATGTATTTTTTACTGGTTTATTTTCAGAATCGCCTTTTGCCAAATTTGAACATCAAAAATATTACGACGAATTAATGAATTTAATTATCACTCTTAACATAGAAGATAATGTATCTTTAATTCGAGGCTTTCAATCAGAACAAAGTTTAGATAGCTTTTTGCGAATCAATAAGGTAGCACTGTTTCCATATGTATCTGCTCTAGGGCACGAAGTGCAGGGCGCGTCAGGATTCGCGAGATTAGCAATGTCTAAAGGAACGCCCGTAATATCATCTTCCATTCCACACTTTCAAGATATACCTACCATTAAAGCTGACACCCCACAACAAATGGCAGATGCTATAGCCAAATTATGTTTAAATAAAGCGGATATTGATAAGCAAGTTAAAATTCAAAATGAATTTTTAGAAGAGAATAGCTGGGAAAATACTGCTTTAAAATATATTAAAGTGTTTGAAAACAAATAATTACATTAACATAATAAGTTTGTTGAGCCTATCGCTTTTAACAGATTTGGCAAATTTTTTGATTTCATTAAAATCTTTAGTAGCCAATATTCTATCTTCCAATTTTTGGATGTTAGCTCCAGAAATATGCGTAGCAAATAATCTTACGTACATATCACTATGACTATCAATGATAAGATTTTGAATAATTTCTAATTCATCTTGATCATTCAATAGCTGTGCCAACATATATAAATATCTGGGTTTTTTGGATTTTATAAAAATATGTTTAAATTTATTAGCATTTGGATGTTTTCCAAATTTTAAATAAATATATGCAGCCCGAGCATTGTTCGATTTGATTATTAAATCTTCAATAAGCTGCGTATTGGCTCCATTAATAAAACAAGCAAATTTAGCGATATAATTAAATTTGCCAGTATTAATGATAGCATTTTGCAATTTATCTATGTTGGCGTGTTTAATTTCTCTAGCAAACCTATAAATATAATGAGGATCGTTTGAAGAAATAATGTAGTCTTCTATATCTTCTACGTTATAATATAGTTCCTGTAGCTCTTTTGCAATACGAAAAACAATATTTATTTTATGTTGCTGAAAGGCGGTATAGGCTAATTCTCTTGCATTTTTCTCAAATTCTTTTAAATTTTGACGTTTAATTTTGATTAAATTTTCAAGAGTTGTAGATGTAATTACATCGAAAACAATAACCATAAGAAAATATGAAAAAATGCTAAAGACAAAAAAAAGCCTTCCGAAGCTTTCGCTAGGGAAGGCGGCAACAAACCCATAATGGGTGAACCTCGTAAATTGTCACGCGTTGCTCTGGTTTCTTATTTAAATATCATATAATGCCGAATATTTAGATAAAACTTTGATTTTAAAAATTAAATGCCAATATCCGACAATATATTGTTCACATCTAATACAATGTGATTTATCATCAGAATAAATTCTGATATGATCTTTAATAGGGGCAATTTTTTCCTCAAGTTCTATTAACTTATAAATATAAGCGTATATTGCTTTTATTGAATAATAATGACTAATTTTTACATTATTTGATACACAAATAGATTTATAAAAATGACGTTTTTCTTTACGCCCCTCTTTTGTTCTAAAAACGGGAATAAATTTACACAACATTACTCTTGATCCATCGGCGGCACATCTATTGGCGCATTCAATCCTTTATGTCCAGGAAATGGAATAACGTTGTTTTTAACATCAGTTTTAATTAATTTTAAAGTAGGCTTTGGCTGTTTAAATGCATTTAAATGATTTGTAGACATTTCTCCCACAATGGATTTTAATATGCAAGAAATGATTTGTACATCTCCAACAGTAGATGAAGTATTTAAAACTTTATGTACTTCTTTACAAAAGCCATCTTTGAGAAAGCTTTTACCTTCAGGCGTTAAAAAACCCTGTTCATTAAAAATTTGAGTAGTCATTTATATTGCACCATATGAAAATTTTTTAAGTTGTCTGCGCATACAAGGATAATATTTAACACTATATTGTAATTCTGGATAATGTGTATCTATGTCTTTTCGCCACGTCTCTAAATCTAGATCGGCACGCGGCGTAGGTACAAGTCGAGTTTTAAAAAAATTTAAATAAAATAAAGCCAAATTAGTAGCAACAGGCATATGTCTTTTTTCGTAAGCCTGTATTAACAATACTTCATAACTAATAATGGCAATTTGCTTATAACGCTCCGTAGATACGCGAAACGTTTCTGTAAACGATGAATCTATAATATCATAGATATAATTAGGATCTGTCTCGCCACCGTGACCTTTAAATATCATACTTTTAAGCATTACTTAATATCTTTGCACAGGCGCGCTCCCACTTCATAAAAGGCGAAATCCTCATTATGAGCGTCAGTGCGCGGAGAACAGCGATTACGAGCCCCTATAGCCCAATGTCCGCCCTTCAGAGTATTTTTATGACCAATGCTTGAGTTAGTGTTAATTAATAACTCGTCAACATTACCTACCATCCCATAAACGCCAAATGGAGACAAGCAATCTGGATTACCATCAACGGGTTCGCGTTGAGATAATCTTTTAACTTCTTCATCACGAGTTTTAGGATCGCTCAACTTTGCTTCGTTAAAAGGTATCCAAGGCTTATCTATATTACATTTAGATGGCTCTCGGGTCCAACCATTGGCGTAGGGTCTTAATTCCTCGCCCATACAAGCAAATGTCCACTCATAATCAAAACAAAGACGTTTCTCTTCTTTCTTTGCCAAAATCTGCATCTCATTAAATGAAACCATTACAGTGGGCAATGGGTCAGTTTTATCTTTTTGATATTCAAATTTATCAATACAATAATGTAAATGAGTTAGTTTGGGAGATAAGCATTTACTTGGACCAAAACGCAAACAACGCACCTTGCCGTTGGCATTAATGACTTTTTCATCCCATTCTAGACAATGTTCTTCGACATTGGAACAATAATTACCTTCTACTTCTATCATCTCTGAAGGGCATTGGCTGGCTGCTTGCGGTAAGCTTGCTACAGGAATAGAAATAATTTCTTGCTCTCTTCCACCCGCGCGTGCGTCTGAAACGGAACAGCTTGCCGCTGATACTGCAAAGCCAATTATAGTACACGTTAAAAGATGAGTTATAAATCGCATAACAACCTACTTATAGACTGAAGTTATTAATTTGCCAAGAATAGGAAAATGATTGATAAATTTTTGTGTGAGCGGCTTATACTTCAACCCACTATCTCTATAAGAAGCGAATGACTGCATTCCACACGGAAGATTAAACTCTGGTATTGAGATTTCTTTCAAAGAAATATTCTTATCCATATTAGCATTATATATTACAGGCAACCCGCTACGCCTATATAACATACAAGCAAACAACATACTTATAGTTCTAATTGTAAATTCATCTTCAGTTAATTGAGAATATATTCTCTCTAAAAAGAGACAAGGACCAAGCTCATTATGAACTACATATCTTACAATAGAACGAAACAACATATCAGTGCCGTATTCTGCTTCATCTCCATCTGTGAGATAAATAATACCGCAACAAGGATCTGTAATGGATCCAACAAGATGTGAGCGCCTGCCAGAATGCCAAGATTGACAAGAAGAAATTCCTCTCATAGCCATTGTAGCAATATCCCAAACACCTTCGTCGGTATCGGCAGAAAAAACAATTTGTAAATCTTTATCTTTATTTACTTTTCTATATATTAGAAAATCTAAAGCATCGACAGCAGTATCAGCGATATATAGTGGTTTTTTAATTAAACTCCACAATATACGTTTCCACGTTGGAATTTTTGTTTCTAATGTCACAAGATTGGATATAAATCTACCATTTTTAATTACAAATGGAATTTGTCCGTGTGAATCTTTAATAGATGTTTTAAAATTATCTAAACCAATATGAGAAAATATTTTTCCAAATTTCTTATATTGTTCAAAAACTGGATGTTCAGTAATGAATTCGGGTAATTTTTTATTGTTGATAATGTTTTTAGATAAAATCATATTTAAACCGAAAATGACTTGCCACAAGAACAAAATGATTTGGCATTAGGATTATGAAATTTCAAACCCTGTTCTGTAGGGGTTTTGATTAAAAATAAAGTAGATCCATTCATAAGAAACATACTTTTTTTATCGACAACAACTCGAATATCATCATACACAAAACAATAATCTTTAGAAGGAGTAAAAGAATAACCACATTCAATACTATATTTATAACCAGAACAACCTCCACCGCCCCTTATGCCAAGTCTTAATAGTTTGGTTTGTTTTCTTTTAGATAAAAACAAATCTATAGCCTTAAGGGCTGGTTCGGTTATAAACAGTTTCACTGGCTGTTTCACTTAATTTACACTTCTGTTTAGATGAGTCGGTACCACGATTCGAGTCTTGACAGTGGGTCTTAATCCTTTTGCCATACGCATATAAATGCTAGCAGCATCATATGCGCAATTATCTGTCATTTTGGCATCACATTGTTTGATAGCTTCGCCAAGGGTAATGACATCGGCAGGAGCACCCATCATTAATGAATAGAGATGTTGTATATCTAAATGAGTAGATGTAAATAATGGATCAAGCTCCAAACTTTTACATTGTTTATCTAAAGTATATTTTTCATATTTACCCCAAGAAGCCCATAATCGATCACGACTCATATAATGAACTCGTAATTTTCTATATGCTTCATCAAAAGAGATGCCATTAGCATCTAATTTATATTGAGGAATACCGAATAATCTTTCGCAATAAAGACTAACTCTAGATTTTTTTGGCTTTACATATATGATTTCGTGTTCAACAATTTCATTTTTATTTGTATCAACTAAAGCTACATCTACACAAATAATTTCATTTGTTTGACCGGCTGGTTGATCTTTAGCATTTTCCCAAATTGTTGTTTTACAATCTAACACAAGTAAAGTTGAAAAATCCATTTTATAAATTCCGATAAGTGTTTTAACCTTGGTAGCCGACCGTCTCACCGTTCTTTTTGGATTTAATTTGTTCATCCACAAAGTCGTGATCTGTTAATGTCGGTTTAAACAAAGCGTCATCTATTTCACCGGCAAAAACAATTTTTTCTATACCACCGCCGTAATCCCAATACTTTTTTAACTCATCTTCCATTGCGGTATAACAGCCGCTAGAATTAAGTACAAGCTTCCCGTCAGCGCCGTGTTTATTTTTTTTAACAGCTAAGAGACGATCCGGATTGTAGTCTTTAGTCACATTTAAAAAATACATATTGTAAAGCTTCATAACGTTTCGTTCCCTTTATCTAAAGTAATATCCGCTTCAAGGTATGTTTTGAACAACTTGTCCCATTGGAATAATACAATTCCATAATTTTTACTCATATCCAAATGATGTACATAATGTATATCTCTCCATTCAAGAAAGAATTTAAATCTTGTCCAAGGAGAACCGTTTATATGAAACTGATTGTGGAAGTAATCGTGAGACAATCCCCAAATTGTTAAACATAACAATGCGCACAAGCCGGAAGTTAAAGATAATATTCCTAATAGTGTTAATAGTACAATACCAATTAAAACTGGAGCAAATGCTACTATAAAAAGTATAACTGTACTATCTTTGCCTGCACTTTTATATTTATCAGACAAATAGGAGGACGGAGGATATTGTATCAAATGATGGTTCATATGAGAGTGATAGAACCACATACTCCACGGTTGATGGAATATCCAATGAACCCAGTATCCAAGAAATGAAGTTACAATACCCGTTACTACAGCGGATATTAAAATTGACAATAGTAAGTGTATCATTTAGAACCTAAAGTATTTATTTTTATAGCAATATTATTATTGCTTGAAGGAATGATATTTCTAATTTCAGAATTCATACGCGTAGTAGATATCAGAATTATATATTGACCATTCTCGGTGATAATTTCTGAATTATAATACCACGAATATAAAGAAAGAAACATTTTCAATAATATTCTTGATCTGTGAGCTTCAACGTATGTACACATTATTTAATTATCTATGACTGATGTTGTATAATATTTGTGACTGACTTTATCTCGCAAATCGCTTGGCACTTGCAAGTCAAAAAGTTTGGTATACTTACGAGCATCTACTTCGTTAGTACAATATTCTACCGAAGCTATACGTACTGTTTTTAAATCTTGGTTTCTAAAAATCCTATATATTAACCATATATCCATATTATAAACCTAATTCAAAACGTTTGAAACGTTTAATTGTTATATCAGAGCCAAGTTTCTCTGTAATTTTATTTTTGACTTCAAGTACCGTATCTTTATCGCTTTTGATAAAAATTTGATTTAACAAAGAACGTTGTTCCGCCCATTTATTAATTTTACCTTCAGTTACAGCAGCCCATAATTGTAATGGTTTGCCATTGCGTGAAAGTTCTTTTTCAATTTTTGAAGTTAATTCTTGACGTAATGATTTTGGTATATCATTTTTATCAACAGCAAAGGGTTGAAAAGCAGCAATATGTAATGCCAAGTCAAAAGAAAAAGCTTTAAAGACTTTATCATTTAAAGCCTCCACGTTTTCTACTTCTGTCTCTATAATAACACCAACACGATCTCGATGCGTATAGGTAGTTAAAAGACAGAGGGGACTTGATTTGACAAATCTTTCAGACTTGACGGTAATATTGCAATTATGTTTTTGTTCTATTTCAGGTAAGCGAGGGTCTACACAATAATAATGTTCATATTGAACAATTTCTGTAGCCATCTCTCCAACTAATTCATAGAATTCTTTTGAACTTGAAAAAAGCTCATCAGTACACTGGACTTCTATAACGGCAGCGGCATCGTGTTCTTTTTCAAAATAAGTACAAACAGTACCTAATATTTTAGATGATGCACGTTTGGCTGCTGGTTGTCCGCTCCAACGCTCTAAACAACGACGAGCCTCATTAACGTCGTTCTTTGTTCTTTCTAAAGCCAGTTTGCATAACTCAACACCGAATCCGGTTTCGTCAGATAACGAATACGTAACGTTCGCGCTCGCAGCCATTTAACACCTCTTCACTACGGAATGTAAGGCTTTTAAACCTTATAGTCAATCCTTTCAATGATGAAAGGATACAAAGATAAAAGCCCCTAAACATTGCGAATAGGGGCTTCTAACTTATTTATAAAGATTCAGATATTTCTTCTGAAGATTCGTCCATCTCTGCTTTATGTTTTTGCAGTTCAGATCTAACAACTTGATTGCAAGTAGAGCATCGAGGGCGATTATCTATTCGCTTTGGCTTACCGCCTTTAAACACCCCGCCGCCTCGACCAACTTCAACGCTTACTTCTTTAGATTTTTTACAGAATAACTGTACCAAACCCATTACATTGCCACTAGACATTTCTACTTGAGCGGCAACCTTATCTGCCAAATCTCTAATAGCAATTTTTTCACCTTGCTTCATCATATCTATTATTTGACGAGTATGATTGAATACTTCATTCATACCATCATATACTGATACTGTTTCTTCGCCAATAATTTCTTGTGAGTTATTCTCAACTGTGCTATTTTCTGTATTCATTGTGTCTCCGCTAATCGCGTTTAATGTTTAAAGTGGGTATCGCCTTTTCCACTTACATTGTAATCACGAAGTTAGCAGAGCGCAACCTTTGCGTGTGAATTTAAAGCTTCATAAAGTTTAATTCAACATTGAATGTTTAAATTGGGTCGTTACCAATTTTGAAAAACAATACGATACCACAAATAGTACCAACAAGTACGCCGCCGGTAAAGACGCTACCATACTTGGCAATTTTTAAACCAGTTCGAGTTGCTGTATTGAGATGTTTTTTAGCTGTGACAAAATATTCTGGGTTTATCATTTTATTATTCCTTTAATTAACACTTCTTTTATTTTTATTAACGTCAACTTCTTCTACTACAGATGATGATTTAATTGGTAAATCTACCATCATCACTGGAAATTTTTTATTCAAAATCTCATTGGCTTCTAACATTGTTTCTCGTAAATGTTTTTCTCTTTTCAATTCACTTAAATAGACAATTAGAAAAAAAGCAAATACACAAATAATTAATGTGCAGGAGACAATACATAATGCTGTAATGATATTCATATTGAACCTGATATGATCCGAGGGATATATACCCTATGTAATAGAATTATATATTTTCTAAAATTAATAGTTGGTAAATATTTTGCCATTATAACAATAGCTTTGTCTAAAACATAATACATATCCATACTGTATTCTCGATAAAGAATAGATAAACATCGCACCAAAGATTGAATCGGATCGCGGTTTCTTGCAGTATACGCTTTCATAACAACATATATAAAATATGCATGTATATCACAAGTGATAAGTTTTTTAAAACGCACTTCTCCAAAACAAGAATCGCGCAGTATTACTATGTGCTTTGCTGGCGGATCTCCAGGTTTAACTTTTGGTCGCAGATATTTTATTGAACGCAACATATATTATTTGTTAATCTTGGCTTTAGGTAGCTTGCCACAATATTGTAATTTTTTAATTTGTTTCAATACACATTCAAAATAGTTTTTAACATAAAGAGAATAAGGTAATATTCTATTTATATATAGAGCATCTGATGTAAGATGTGAGTCTATATCAAAATTTAATTTTTGTTTTGGTGTTAAATGCACGTCATAATACCAGGCATAAAAAAGTCCAATATTTTGGGCAACATTTAAATTTTGAGCCTTATATTCTTGTACTATTGCGGCAGCATAAGAATCTCTATAACCTCCGCATCTATGACTGCCGCCTCTACAAGCTATTTTTACTTCTTTCTTAAAAGAAGCATCTTCAATAGTAAAATGAAAAGTAGACGAATCATCCCAATCATTATAACGATTATAATTATAAGTTATAGCTTTAAACATTTTTGGTTTTAGATTTAGCCATTATATCAAATAAGCTGAACTTATTTTCTTTTGTAGTAAGTTTTGCGGCTGTCGCAGCATCAACTGTTGATACGTTGGAAAAAAGATCATCACCATATTTAATAAATCCTGCTTCTGGATTTTCAAAGACATCAGATAGCGTAGGTGGATTTAAATTAATTACATCGTCATTTTCTACA
>Ga0315285_10006441_pt1 | contig 12104 bp, 10 predicted proteins | sample YL17G09_36_MG_FD_203698 | JGI IMG/M metagenome (GOLD analysis project Ga0315285, IMG submission 203698) | Sediment microbial communities from Yellowstone Lake, YNP, Wyoming, USA - YL17G09_36 | ecosystem: Environmental > Aquatic > Freshwater > Lake > Sediment | place: USA: Wyoming | collected... | reverse complement strand
TGGGCCTGGTGTGGGCGGGGAAACTGAAGCCCGTGGTGGACCGGGTGATGCCGCTGGCGGAAGGTAGGGCGGCCTTCGCGGCGCTCGAGCGGGGGGAGCAGTTTGGGAAGGTTGTGCTGGTGCCGTGGCAGGACCTCCACAGGCCCAATCCGTTCCCGTCCTGCAATCCGTGTTTGGTAGATTGGTAACCGGTACGCTGGTGGAGAGGAGGCCGTCGTGAGCCGCTACGTGGAATTCGCGCTGCCGGATGGGAGCACGGTCGTCATCGAGAGCGACGAGCCGGAGGTCGGCGTGGCCAAGGCCGCCATCGGCGCGGGCGAAGTGACGAAGCAGGCCGCCAACCCGGCGACTCTTCACCAGAGGGAAAACGAGCAGCGCTCGTTTGTTTCGTTGGTGTTGCTGGCCCGGGGGGGCTTGCGCCGCACTACCTGGATTACACTCACGGGATGGTTACCGTGGGGAGGCCACGTCACCGGGCACCTGAGTATAAGATACTACAGATTGCACAACTTGTCAAGCAAACGCAGTCTCGGGGCACATTTCAGTCTGGGGACAAGTTTTGCATGGGGCGCACCGGCGTGAAACAGCCGGTGCTGGGAAGCGTTCCTGCCCAGTGCCGCCTGTTCGACGGCGGCGCGGCCCGTCGCGACGGCCCACCACCGCCTGTTTCACGGCGGTGGTGGGCCGAAATGTTTCCAGCACCGACTCTTGCAGGTCGGCACGGCCCATGTCATATGCCCAACTCGATGGTGTTCCTGATTCGTCTACGAAGCCGGTGAGCATAGCGGGTCTCCAGACCGCTCAGTTCAAGTGACGGTCCGCGACACCCACCTGAGCAGCGCAGAAAAGACCAGCCCGAACAGGAGACATTCCAGGATGAACACGAACGCAGCCGGCAGGCCGAGCGCATAGTTGTATAGTTCTACGCCCAACCTGGGTTTGAAGAAGAACAAATTGAATACGGCAACGCTCCCCAGGCCAAAGACGGCCGCCGCCCAGGCCGGGAAGGTTGCCACCAGCAGCGCGCTCCCTTTGGACAGCCGTGACCTGGCCCTCAGGAACAGAAACGCACCGCAGCCTGTCAGCAGGCCAGTCCCGATCAGGGCTAGACAACTGAACTCCACCGGCTTGGAAGTGACCGTCACGTGGCCCAGGCGGACGAGGGCATACAAACCGTGCAACGCTGCAAAAGCGATCCCGAGCAGCACCGACATTGGCATAGCCCAGACTGGGCTAGTTCTTCGTCGCGCGAACCAGACAGTACCCAGCAGTGCCAGGCCGGCCGCGAACAGGGCAAGGACGTCTCCGCCCGTCTGGCTGGCGTAAAGGAGCGTATGGTCCAGCGCGTCGGTGAGCGGGTCGGCCACCCGCCAGTACCAGGGAGGGTTGGGGCGAAGGGTTATCGAAAAGTCTCCTCCCTGATGAACAAAGAGGACGTACTTGTCGCTCCCCAAGTCAATCATTTGCAGGCGGCTGTTGTAGAAGGGGCCGTGCTCCCACGCCGCCGTAAGGCCCGGGATCTTTACAAAGCTGTATCCGGCTCCGCCAGGAATGCGCAGCGGAATCACACCGGCCGGCGCATCGGTGTAGGTCAGGATGCGCACGTTTCCTTCTTCGCGGTCCTCTTTCAGTTGGTAGGGCGCCTGGGCCTGGAGCGCGATGCGCGGATCTCCCAGCAGATAGTAATAGGGGAAGCGGGCGAACCCTTGCAGCGTCCCATGGTTCTGGACCTGGACGACGTGGCCGATGGGAAAATCGGGCCAGGTGTAGCGAAATGGCACGCCCTCGAATTCGCCGATGAGATAGCCTTCGTTAGGGGAATAGGCAAACCCGGCGTAAGCGGCCGCGCCATGGTCAACGAAGGCCAGCGCGATGGAATCCTGTTCCCAGATGCGAAACGTGTTGCAACTCGCTGTGCCGACGACGATGGAGGATAGAGGCGGAAGGTCAGTGGAAAGTAGCATCGTGTCCTCGTCCAGTCGCCAGTACCTGCGCCCGCCGTGCCCTGTGAAGGTCAGATAGTCTGCGCTTTGCAGATGGCGTGCCAGGTTGGACTTGGTGAGAGGCTGGGACGTAGCCTCTGCTCCTGCAAACGTCGTGATCTGGGATGCGATGTGCCCGGAGACGTTGGCCGCATTGACGGCGACGACGTGCTGGCCCCTGACCTGCGAGGCCCGCAGCCACAGGTCGCGCGCTTGCTCGACTGTGGAGCCTGAAATGATACCCGTCGAGATGACCAGTTGGTGATCGTGCATGGCCAGCCCGAAGTCAATCAAGGCCTGATCTGACAGGTACGAGGGAGACACGATCCACAGCAGGAACGTGGGGTTCAGAGTTATTACCTGGTCGAGAGAGTGGACGATCGGGAGCGTTTCGCGCTGGGCGATCTCCTCCGCCAGCGCGTAATAGGGGTCGGTGGGGTCTGCCAGGATCACCGTGCTCGGTTGGGTTGAAGGGGCGGGCGGTGACAGGCGACCCAATGCCCATCGCCGACATCCGTAAGGTCCGGTTCTGCTTCCGAACAGATCGCCGTACCTGCCGGGCAGCGGGGATGGAACCGGCAGCCCGGCGGTGGATTTGCCGGGTCGGGCACGCCGCCTTTCAAGATGATGCGTTCTCGCCGCAACTCGGGATCCAGGATTGGGGCAGAGGCCAGGAGCGCCCGGGTGTATGGATGATGCGCGCCGCCGTAAAAGATTGCCTCCGTAGCACTGAGTTCCACCACCTGGCCCAGGTACATCACGGCGATGCGATCGCTGATGTGCTGCACCACGCTCAGATCGTGGGAGATGAAGAGATAGGTCAGTTTGAGTTCACGCTGCAACGCCTGCAGCAGGTTGATGATCTGCGCCTGGACCGACACGTCCAGCGCCGACGTGGGCTCGTCCAGGACGATGAACTTGGGATTGAGTGCCAGCGCCCGCGCCACGGCGATGCGTTGTAACTGCCCACCGCTGAACTCGTGGGGATAACGGTGCAGAATCTCGCCGGGCATCCCAACCTGTTCCAGGAGTTCGTGCGCCCGGGCCACCAACACCTCGCCGCGCAGCGTCGTATGCGTCCGCAGTGGCTCGGCGATGGAATTGAGTACGGTGAAACGGGGGTCGAACGAAGAGTATGGGCTCTGGAAGACCATCTGCATGTCGCGGCGATACCGCAGCATCTGGCGGCGGCTAAGGGGCACGAGGTCTTGCCCTTCGAACAGGACCTGGCCCGACGTGGGACGGATGAGGCGCATGATGGTTCGGCCCAGCGTGGTTTTCCCGCACCCGGATTCCCCGACTACCCCCAGCGTCTCCTGCTGGTAAATCGCGAGATTCACCCCATCGAGCGCAACCACGCACTTCTGACGGCGACTCAGCAGGCCATGCCGCGATATGAAATATTTGGTCAGCCCGCGGGCTTCTACCAAGGGGGTTTGGTTCACGCCACACCTTCCCGCGTATAGAGATGACAGGCGGCCACGTGCCCCGGCGGGCCGACGGAGACGAGGGCTGGCTTTGCGGTCCGGCATACGTCCATCACTTCAGGACAGCGGGGATGGAAGGGGCATCCCGCCGGCAGGCGCAGGCCATCGGGCACCGTCCCTTCGATGGACTGTAGCGGCCGCCCCCGCCCCCCCCCGCCCCCCCCCCGCTTCGGGGGGGGTGGGGGGGGGAGCGCCGCCAGCAACCCTCGTGTGTAGGGGTGTTTCATGCGGCGCAACACGTCGTCGGTCTGGCCCATTTCGACGATGTGGCCCGCATAGGCCACCCCCACCCGCTCGCAAGTTTCGGCCACCACCCCCAGGTTATGGGTGATGAGAAGCATAGACACACCTTGCCTGTCCCGCAACTCGGTCAGCAGGGCCAGAATCTGGGCCTGGATCGTCACGTCCAGCGCGGTCGTCGGCTCGTCGGCGATCAGCAACTCGGCACCGGAGGAAAGGGCCAGCGCAATCATCACCCGCTGCTGCATGCCACCGCTCAACTCGTGGGGATAAGTGGAAAAGATACGAGGTGGATCGGGCAGGCCCACCGCCTCGAACGTGTCCAGTGCACGCTGGCGGGCGTCTGCGTGGCTGACCGGGACGTGCTGCCGGATGACGCGCACGACCTGGTTGCCGACGGTGAACACGGGGTTCAGCGAGGCAGACGGGTCCTGGAAAATCATGGCGATGCGCCCGCCCCGCACGTCTTGCATTTCGGTTGCGCTCTTTTGCAGCAGGTCCTCGCCGTGAAAGAGAAGGCGCCCTTTCACGATCTCCCCCGGGTGCGGAACCATGCGCAACACCGCCAACCCCGTCACCGACTTGCCGCACCCCGACTCGCCCACCAGTCCAAAGGTCTCCCCCGGACGCACGTCGAACGTCATCCCGTTGACGGCGTAAACCACGCCGGCATACGTTCTGAAGCGCACGTGCAAATCCTCGACGGAGAGCAACGTGTCGTTCATGCTACGGTCCTGCGTGTACGAGGATCGGCCACGTCGCGCACGGCGTCGCCCAACAGGTTGAACGCCAGCGTGACGAGGAAAATGGCCGCCCCGGCCGCCCCGGCGAACCACGGGCGCTCGATAAAATAGATGCGCCCAATGCTGATCATCTCGCCCCAGTCGGCGGTCGGTGGCCGGACGCCCAGGCCGATGAAACTGATGCCTGCGCCGGTCAGAATGGCGGAGCCGACGTCCATCGTCGCCTGTACCAGCACCGGCGTCAATACGTTCGGCAATACGTGACGTGCAATGATGGTCAAATCGCCCACGCCGATGCTGCGCGCCGCCTCGATGAAATACTGCTCGCGCAGCGAAAGCGTCTGCGCCCGCACCAACCGGGCGTACCACGGCCACCAGGTGAAGGCGATGGCGATCATGGCGTTGGTGAAACTGGCTCCCAGCGCGGTCGCGATGGCAATCGCCAGCAGCAACGGGGGAAAGGCCAGGAACATGTCGGTGATGCGCATCAGGACGTCGTCTATCCAGCCCCCGTAATAACCGGCGACTGCGCCCAACGGGATGCCGATGGCACTCGCCACAAGGACGACCAGAAATCCGATGCTGAGCGAACTGCGCCCGCCGAACAGGATACGCGCCAACACGTCGCGCCCCAGGTAGTCGGTGCCGAACGGATGGGCCCGGCCGGGGGGCTGAAACTTTTCCAGAATGTTGGGAGCGCCCCGCCCCTGCCCCGGGTAGGGGGTGAGCACCGGCGCAAAGAGCGCGCCCAGGATGAATATGAGGATCACCACCAGGCTGACCACCGCCAGGGGGTCCCGCCGGAAGGCCTGCCACATCAGGCTGTATTCTCTGAAGCGGGCTGCACGTCCTTCGGTTTGCATCGGTGTCTCCTACTGCAACGTGACCCTGGGGTCGAGCAGCGCCTGTACCAGGTCCAGGAACAGATTGATGAAGACGTAAAAGACGGTGACGACCAGCGTCACCGAAACGATGACCGGAAAGTCAATGCTGATCACGGCCTGGGTGACGTAAGTACCCAGGCCGGGCCAGGAGAAGATCATTTCGACCAGCAGTGCGCCGGTCAGCGAATAGACAAACGAGAGGCCGAGCACGATAATGGTCGGGATAATGGCGTTTTTCAGTGCCAGGACGAACAGGACGACGCGCTCCGGGATGCCGGCGACCCGCGCCGCCAGGATGTATTTTTCGCCCAGTACCTCGATCATCGTCGAGCGGGTCATGCGGATGGTCAGCCCAATGGCATACGTCCCCAGCGTGAAGGCGGGCAGGATGATGTGGAGCAGCGCGTCTTTGAAGGCGACCCAGTTGCCCGTAATGGCCGTGTCAACCAGGTAGAAGCCGGTGATGTGGGCCACCGGATGGTAGAGGGCGACTTCGGTCGAGACGCGGCTCCCCAGCGGCAGGATGCCCAGCCGCCCAAAGAACAAGAGTTGCAATAATAGCCCCAGCCAGAACGTGGGCATCGAGACGCCGGCGATGGAGAAGAGGCGCGTGAAGTGATCCAGCAGGCTGCCCTTGTGCGCCCCGGAGAGGACGCCGAGCGGGATCCCAAGCGCGACCGCCATCACCATCCCCACGGCGACCAGTTCCATAGTCGCAGGCAGGTAGGCTTTGATGTCGGCGACGATGGGCTGGTGTGACCGCACCGACGTACCCAGGTCGCCGCGCAAGAGGTCACGCATGTAGCCCAGATATTGTTCGTACAGGGGGCGGTCGAGCCCCAGGCGTTGGCGGGCCTGGGCAATTTGTTCCTGGGTGGGATGCGGGCCGACCCAGGCAGCGGCCGGATCGGAGGGGACGACGCGCGCGATGAAGAAGGTGATGACAGAGACGCTCACGAGCACGAGCGCCGCCATCGCCAATCGCCGGAGGATATACTCCCACCTGTGCATAGAGATGCAGGGGCGCGGCGACGCCACGCCCCTGCTCCCTCCTTTCGCCTGCCTACTCCTGGGTCAGTTGATAGATAAAGACGACGTGAGGGTAGGCCGGGTTGTCTACGTAGCCCTTGACGTTGGCGCGAGCCAGGTGCGTGTTGGCCAGATCGTAGAAGAAGAGAGACACGGCGTCGTCCACCAGTATCTCCTGCGCCTGGATGAACATCTCCGTAGCCTGCGCGCGCTCGCTGCCGGAGAGCACGTTCGCATCGTCAATCAGTTTGTCGTACGTCGGGTTACTGTAGTAGCCAAGGTTGAAGAGGATTTCTTCCTCCGAGTGGAACATGCTGTACAGGAAGGTGTATGGCGAGATGTAGTCTGGCCACCAGTACATCACGAGGACGTCCTGGGCATTCTTGGGATCGGACTTGCTCAAATCCCACTGCGCTTCCCAGTTCATGCCCTGGAGTTCCAGTTCGATGCCCAACTTGGCCAGTTCGGCCTTCCACAGTTCGCCCAACTGCTGCTCGTCCAGGTCACCGGTGGCGTACGTGAGAAGCAGTTTGAACCCGCCGTCGGGATAGCCCGCCTGGGTCAGGAGTTCCTTGGCCTTGTCGAGGTCGTAGGTGTACTGGAAGAGATCCTCGCTGTGCCCCCACATACCTGTAGGCACCGGCCCGTAGGACTGGGTGGCGCGGCCGGTCATCACACCCTCGATGAACTGGGCGTAGGGGAAACTGTAGGACAAGGCCTGGCGGACCTGTTTATTGTCCAGCGGTGGCTTCCTGGTGTTCAGCAGGCCGAGCAGGTTCTGGTAACTGGGGTTGGTGTAGACGACCAGGTCATCGCGCGCAGCCAGCGCGGGCAGGTTGTCGGGGGGCGGCTCGTACGTGAAACTGGCGGTGCCCGCCTCGATCATCTGCTGCCGCACGACCGGGTCCTCGACGATCTCGAAGACGACCTTGTCGTATTGCCCCTCGCGCCAGCCGCCCCAGTAGTTCTCGTTGCGGGCCATCACCAACCGGGCGCCGCGCTCGTAACTTTCGATCGTGTAAGGGCCTGTGCCGGCGCAATGCCCTTCGTTGAACCAGTCGGGTCCATTCTCTTCGTAGGCCTTGGGACTGTAGATCCAGGCCGCGTACCCGCAGGAGGCGGCCAGGTCCAGGGGGGCCGGATAACTCAACTTAAATTTGATGGTGTAATCGTCCACGACTTCGATCGCTTCCACCGGGGCCCAGATATAGGCCGCGCCCACGCCCAGTTCCATGGTCTTCTCGATGGAATACTTGACCGCCGCGGCGTTGAACGGCTCGCCGTCGTGGAAGGTGACGCCTTCGCGGAGGTGGAAGGTCCATTCGGTCACCTCGGCGTTGGTCTCCCAAGCGGTGGCCAACACGGGCTCGAGGATCTCGGCACTGCCGGGCGGGTTGTAGAAGGTCAGCCCCTCGTAGCAATTGGACATGATGACCGAGTCGTTGGAGTAACTGGTGGCCGGGTTCAGTTCGGGGAAACTGGTCGGGTGGGCGTAGACAAAGATTCTAGGGGCGGCAGTGGCTTCGGCCACGGGTGCTTCGGTAGGAGCCTCGGTGGCTTTCTCCTCGACAGCCGGGGCCTGGGTTGGTGCCGGCGGCTGAGTAGGCGCTCCACACTGCGTGGCGAACAGCACCACAATGAGCAAGCCGACAGCCAGGTACGATGAGCAGCGTTCTCTTTTCATCTCTCCTTCTCCTTGCATCTAAATCGTTCGAAACCGCAACCTGCAATAGGTTGACGCACGAAGTCCGAGCAAGTCAGTTCGATAGGCTTCACCCCCCTTTCGTACGCTAATTATTATACTGTATAGAACGCCTTCTGTCCATAACCCTGCTGCTTCACTTTCTACTTACTACTTGTTTCCTTGTCTACTCACTACTTGCCTACCTCTACCTCCTTGAGTCCCACCACCTCGTAGACCAGATCGAGCTGGCTGTGGCCTCTGACCTGGACGTGGCCGACGAGCCTGGCCTCGATGTGCTCCGCCACACGTTCGTAGGCCCTGGCGCTGATGAGAATCTCGCCCGGCCCGGCCAGGTCGGAGAGCCGTGAGGAGAGATTGACACAATCGCCGACGGCGGTGAAATTCTGCAACACGGCTGAGCCGATGTTGCCCACCACCGCCTCGCCAATGGCGATGCCGATGCCAAAGTGCAGCCGCTCCTGCTCATCTACCTCGGCGTGATGCTCGCGGATGGCCCGTTGCATCGCCAGCGCGGCACGCACGGCCCGCAGCGTGTGGTCCGCTTGTGGCACGGGGGCATTGAAGATGGCCATCGCCCCATCGCCTACGAACTTGTCCAGCGTGCCCTCGTGGGCCAGGATCGCCCCCGCCGCCAGCGTCAGGTGCCTATTCAGCACCTCGATCTGGAACTCGGGCTCGGTCTTCTCACTGAATACCGTGAACCCCCGGATGTCGGCGTAGAAACTGGTGATCTCCTGGCGCACCCCTCCCAGGCGGACACTCGCGGGGCTGGAAAGCAGCCGCTCGACCACCGCCGGTGCCACGTAGCGTTCGAACGTCCCGCGGATGCGGCGTGCCCGGGCCTCCCACTGCCGCCGTTCCGTCAGATCGTCTACCACGATCGTGACGCCGGTCGTCACGTTGCGGCTGTCCTTGAGCGGAGAGAGGCTCATGCGCAGCCAGACCGGCCCACGGGTGGGGAGTTCCTGCTGCACCTCGTAGGCCACCACTGGAGCATCGCCACGTTTGACCATCGTCAGCAGCGCTTGCAGGTCGTCCCCCAGCGGTTGCAGAACCTGCCTGCAAGGAGCGCCAATGACCTCGTCGGCCGGAATGCCCAGGATGACCTCGGCAGCGTGATTGAAGAGCGTCACCTTGTCCCCCACGTCGGTCGTGATGACGCCACTGGCGATGCTGCTGAACACGTCGTCCATCAAATGCTTCATCTCGGTGATGGCAGACAGGTTGCGGCGCACGTTGGCAAACAGGCGCGCGTTTTCCACTGCCAACGCCGACTGGTCGGCCAGCGCGCTGAGAAACGCCAGGTCGTCGGAGGTATAGGGCTGCCCGGAACGCTTGGGGCCGAGCGCCAGCCAGCCGCTCAGCCGCTCCCGCGTGCGCAGCGGTACGTAGACCACTGCTCCCACTGCCCCCATTTGCTCCCCATTGCCGGCCAATTCGGCTGGCAGTTCCCCCGCGACGGGCAGGTACAGACACTCTTGGTGCTCCCGCAGCCAGCGCGCCAATGCACCGTCGGGCACCAGAATGACCGGTGATGCTGGCTGGTCCCGCCCGATGATGCGCGCGACGTAGCAGGCCCGCTCTTCGTCGTACAGGCAAATCCACTGGCAGGTGGGGTACAGCGTCCGCTTGACCTGCCGGCCTACCTCTGCCAGTACTGCGTCCAGGTCCAGCGTCTGCGTCAACTCGCGGCTGAAATCCTGGAGCCGGGTGCGGTAGTCCACTGTCTCGCGGAAGAACACCCGGTCCACCAACCGTTGCACCCAGTTCCTGAGCGGATTGAAAAGCAAGGTCAGCGCCAGGACGAAAAGGGAGAGCAAGATCGGATCACTGGCCTTGACTGCAAAAAAGTGGCTCAGGCCGTTGACGAGGATGGAATAGGTCGCCACGATCAGGAAGGTCAGCGCTCCATACGTCGCGCCCTGGCTGAGCAGCCGGTCCACGTCCAACAGCCGATAGCGCAGGATGGCATACGCGATGGAGAGGGGAAAGAGGGTGAACAGCGGGGCGTAGATCGGCGTGAGAAAAGGCACCGGCCGCCCCAGGGCGTTGAGCAAGAGCCAGGGCACGACCGGCAGGAAGGCCAGCGCCGTGCCCAGGAGGATGATGCGACTTTGCTGCCGGATCAATGGTGAGTGGGGCCTGACCAACCGGTAGACGAGCATGCCCAGCATGAAGAAGATGCCCACAGCAGCAAAGAGGTAACTTTGGCGCCAGTGGCTGATATAGTCCCAGGGGTGACTGACGTCGTACACGCTGAAGGCGGAACGGAGTGCCAGAACGGTCGCCGGCAGGTAGGGCAACAGGCGCAGGACCGGAACACGCCGCACGAAGCGGGGTTCTCGCGGGAAAACCATCGCCAGGTGCATGGCAGCAGCAGCCGCGAAGGGCACGGCCGCACACCACAAAACGGCCAGCCGGTGGGTGGTGTTCAGGTCAAAGATCGCCTCGACAATCAGCGCGATCGCCACACACAGGCTGGCAAAAACCTGCCCGGCGCGGCCCCAGCCCTGCACCCAGTACACCCAGATGCCGATCCCCAGGTAGGCGAGGCCGGCCAGGTAGGGGACGAGGAAGTTGAGAAGTAAGTCTCGCAGCAGGAAGGGCGCCAGCGTAATCTGCGCTTCTCGCGTACTGCCGTCGGGGCGGGCGACCGAAACGCTGACCACGTCACCTGGCACGTGTTTGCCCAGGACGGCCGCCACGTGGGCATACCGCTCCACCGGCTGCCCGTCAAGCGCGACCAGGCGGTCGGGTTGCTCCAGCGGTGGGTTCAACTGCAAGCGTGCCCATCCTTTGCCCTGGATTGGGCTGAGCACCAGCGTCGGTTCCAGGAACAGGCCGAGGAAGGGCTGGCGCACCCAGCGCCAGGCCAGGACGTGAGCGGCGAGGAAGGCCACGACGACGACCGCCAGCACGAAGAACACAATCACACGCCCCAGGCGCATTTCCAGGTCGGCAGTTTTCGGTGATGCTCTCATAGCTACATTATTATACAGTGAAGCGTAAATGGGGGCAACTCAACATGGGTTGACCACACGGCACGCATAGAATGGTTGACCTGATACAGGAAGAATGATATACTGGAAACGTGGTACGTGTTGCATGGTACGTTTAAAGTCAAAGTGAGAGAGGCGTCGGAAATGGAGCACACAATCACGGTGTCCAAGCAGGTATATACAGCCCTGCAGCGCCAGGCCACGCGCAGCCATCAGCCGGTGGATGTTCTGGCCGAACGCTGGCTCAAACAGCACCTGGACCTGGAATGCTATCCTGAACTGGAGTGGCGCCAGGGACCTGGGGGCTGGCGCGTTGGGATCAGGGGCACCGCGATTGACGTGTACACGGTCGTTGGCTACTCCCGCGCCGGATACAGCCCCCAGGAGATCGCTGGCGCATTGTTGCCCAGGCTCTTATTGGAGCAGGTACGCGCTGCCTTGCGTTATTACGCCGAGTATCCTGACGAGATTGACCAGGTACTGGCCGAGGGCGAGGCTGAGGCCGTGAAAACTCATCTTTACCGCACTCTGGGACCGGCAGGCTATCATCGCCTGACCAGTCTATCAGCCCAGCCTCGTGCCATCCACGAGACCCGCACCGGATACGACGAAGGCGGCGAAAGCCCAGATGAGCCCGATTAGGCTATTTCTGGACGAGGACGTGTGGCCGGGACTGGCGGTCGCTTTGCGGGAACGCGGTTTCGACACCGTGCACGCGTACGAGGTGAAACGTGGTGGGATGTCCGACGCCGACCAACTGGTTTATGCTGCCCAGGAAGAGCGTGCCATCTTGACGCACAACGCGAAAGACTTTGTGCCGCTGGTCGTCGAGTATTACTTCAACGAACACTCTCACGCTGGCGTAGAGCACCATGGGCGACACCGGCGCGACAGACATGGCCTCCACTCGAACAATGAACAATGGCTCAATGAACAATGAACAACTCGCGTCATTTGTCCTCGCGTGTCACGCTGAGCGTGACCACCCCACCAGACCGGTCTGGGATGTGGGCAGGTAGCCGGTGCCAGGTGCGC
>Ga0315285_10006437_pt1 | contig 12107 bp, 12 predicted proteins | sample YL17G09_36_MG_FD_203698 | JGI IMG/M metagenome (GOLD analysis project Ga0315285, IMG submission 203698) | Sediment microbial communities from Yellowstone Lake, YNP, Wyoming, USA - YL17G09_36 | ecosystem: Environmental > Aquatic > Freshwater > Lake > Sediment | place: USA: Wyoming | collected... | reverse complement strand
AGGACCGGTGGGCGGGGGGAATAAACGTATACGTTGAATGGATGAAAGAGCGCGTCGTCAAGATGCATGACGCATTGAAAGATACGGGCTCTTTTTACCTTCATTGTGATTGGCACGCGGGCCACTACTTGAAAGTTATGTTGGATGAAATATTCGGATACCACAATTTTAGGAATGAAATCATTTGGCATTATGGCGGCTGGACTCATCAGAAAATGAACCAATTTCCACGCAAACATGACTCTCTTCTTTTTTATAGCAAAACCAATCAATCATATTTTTCGCCCCTCTCTATTCCTTGGACACGGGATGAATATATAGCATTGAGAAAACAAGCTCTCAAAATTGATGAAGCCGGTAGAGAGTATATTTATGATAAAAGAGGAGCAGAGGATGGGCGACGTTATTTGGATTTAGCCTTAAAGGAAGGTAGGCCAATTGATTCGGTTTGGGATATTCGTCCTTTGACAAGCTCAGCTAAAGAACGCTTGGGCTATCCTACTCAAAAGCCAGAGGCCCTATTAGAATTAATCATAAAGGTAAGTTCAAAAAAGGGGGATTTAGTCTTAGACCCCTTCTGTGGCTGTGGAACAGCTATGGCCGTGGCCCACCGCTTGAATAGAAAATGGATAGGGATAGATATTTCTCCCACCGCAATTAATCTTATCCAAAAAAGAATAGAAAAACTCGGAGCCGTGCAGGGAAAAGATTTTGATTTGGTCGGGATGCCTACGACGCTATCAGAGTTGAAGGCATTGGAACCTTTTGAATTTCAGAATTGGGTAATCAATGAAATGAAGGCCAGGCAGAGCAAGAAACTTTCTTCTGATTTCGGCCTGGATGGATATTACGAAAAAACAATTTTTACAGCACGTGCCGGGATTCAAGTAAAGCAATCCGAGAACGTCGGGAGAAACGTAGTAGATAATTTTGAGACTGCATTATCCCGGGGAAAATTTGAAAAGGGCTTTATTGTTGCGTTCAGTTTTACGAAAGGGGCCCATGAAGAGGCCGCCAGGAAAAAGGGCGAAGGGTTAGAAATCCGGCTTATTGAAGTGGAAGATTTACTCTTGGGCAAGGTAAAGATTTGAATAAAAGGGCTCAAATGCATATGCAGTATTACTGCACTAACCCCTATATATTACGGGAAAAAGACGGGGGGCGGCTAAACGATGGGACGCTATAGCGGACAGGGCCGGGATATGATAGAGCAGACGGGCCGGATTACCCTAGACGCTTTAAAGACCTGGGGTTATTTACACTTAGGCTATAAGCAGGGGAGCCTTACGTTTTCTAGCGGCGGACAGAAAACCGGGGGCCTGGGAATAGCGGTCCGCCTGGATGAATGGGGCGGGGCCATAAGGTTTAACTATCTCCTGGGCTATGACAAAAAGCCCGTAGAGTATGAGCACAGGATAGAGGCCTTTCCCTGCTATTACGGCGGGCATAGGTTTTATTTCCGGTGTCGGCATTGTAGCCGGCGAGTTATGGCCCTCTACCTAAGCGGCGGGTATTACGCCTGCCGTCATTGTCATAGGCTAGCCTACGAAGTAAGCCAAAGGCATAGAAGCCCGTATGAGCTCATACGGCGGGCGGGGACCATAGAGGACCGGGCCGAAGAGCTACGGAAACACGGACACCCGAGAAAGGCGAACCGGCTACTAAAGCGGGGCGACGGGCTTTACCAGCTAGGCGAGGCCGAGCTCCTAGCCCGGGATGAGCTGGAGAGGGGCCGGGCCAGGGAAAGGGCCGATTATCAATTGGGAAAGGGGAAGAGATAATGAGTAAAAGGGGAATCAACCTTGACCTCTCTCCATCCGCTCAAAAAGCCCTGGATGATTTAAGTGAGGAAGCGTATCAGGCTGTTCTCTTTGATGCGGGCAGGGCTTATCAGATAGGGGTATTTAGTTTCAGATTCAATTTGCCACAGATTTACATCAAAGAATGGAAAAAAGAAATGGAGCAGACAGATACGGGGCATAAGTTCTATAAAAATGATGAGATTGTGGCGCTTTTACATAGTATTTATAAAGGAGGATATGTTAGTGCTCTCGCTTTTTTTTCGCACTAACCCCTATATATTTTGGGAATCACTAGGGGAAGAAGCCGGGACAAGTTAGGGGGCCGCTAAATTGAATGTCCGCAAACGCCGCATACCGGACATTGAAAACATAGGAGAAAATAGCCATGAAAGACCAAGAAACTAGGGGGCGATTTATAGAGCTCCGGGCCCAGGGGCTTAGCTTTGATAAAATCTCAAAAGAGCTCCAGGTATCAAAGCAAACCCTGATAGACTGGAGCAAGAACCTACAGGAAGAAATAAGAAACCTTAAGGCCATAGAGCTAGAGGCTCTCCAGGAAAAGTATTTCCTAACTCAAGCGAAGAGGCTAGAGCTTTTCGGGGAGAGGCTTAAGGCTATCAAGGAAGAGCTAGACAAGCGGGACCTAAACGACGTTCCGACAGACAAGCTAATAGAGCTCTTCCTAAAATTCCACAGGGTCCTTAAAGACGAATTCGCCCCCCTTGAGCTAGAAAGAAAAGACTTCGGGGCGGACATGGTGGACCTGGGGGAAAAAAGGACCTGGCGAATATAGGACTAAAACTAGACCGGAATTAGACCGGGGAGAGCTCCTCAGGACGTAAAGAGCATGACCCAGGACGAAGTTAAAGAGAAATTCAATCGCTTTATGGAGACCTTCGGGGACTTTCTGGACAAGTATGAAAAGGCTAACCCCGAATGGATGAGGATAGCCCTATTACAAATTCTCTACGGGGCCATAGAGAACCTTAAGAGAGTTATAGAGGACCCCGAAGAGAAAGAGATAACCTGGGAGACGCCCTTAACAGAGCTCTGCTATGATGTTCAGGCGGACTGGAAAAAGGTAGAGCCCCTATATTTCCGCCTTACGTCGGCGGACCTGGAGGACCCCGAGAGGCTACAAGAGGCCTTCGTTAAGGGCTTTATGACGGTTAGGGACGTCTACATCCTGAGGCAATTAACCCGGGAAATCCTGGTAATCCTCAAGGGCGGGAAGGTCTTTTACAAGGTCCCCCTTAGCCTGGACAAAAAGCTAGACAAGCTCCCGAAGAAAGAGCGGGCACGGCGGATAGAGAGGATATTAAAGCCCGTAACAAAGATTACACGCTTCCGCCTCTACGAAATTCCCCTGGCGGGGAAAAGAAAGATGAAGGGCTACCTGGCCCTTCAGTTTAACCCGTGCGTTTTGAACGTGGACGAAAGGCGGGCCTACTACCCTATAATTATAGGCCTGGAATTTAGGGGCTTAAAACCTAAGGACACGGACGCCGGGACCGTATCCGATATTTTGAAGGCCCTGCTAAAAGGGACCGAAGAAGCCATACCTAAAGAGGACCTAGACTTTTTGAAGAGGCCCAGGCCGGAGCCCACGGCTAGGCCCGTAACGAAAGAGGCCCCCCTAGTAAAGGCAAGCCTTCATACGGAGCTACAAAAATTCGGACACAGGCCGGACCCGAGACAGCCGGGGCTATTTGACCGGTTCTTAGACGAGACTAAAAAGGAAATTGAGAAAAGGGATGTAGACGTTATAGGGATAGATATTACTCCGGCTCAAGAGCAAGCCCTGTTTGGTCTCCAGACCCTACTCACAAGGACGAATTACAAGGGAAACCTTCCGGGGGAGATGATAGACGATAGGGGCTTTAGGTTTAAGGGCTACCTCCCGGCTCTAGAATTTACCCCGGCTCAATACCTGGAAGCCTACGGACTAAAGAAACACCTAACCGGGCGGGGAAAAGAGGAATATGACTACAAGGACCGGGCCGAGGCCCTTCAAGCCCTTATAGACCTAGCTAAAAAGCCCTTCCTCTTCGTCTATAAAAGGGAATACCGGACGGAAAAAAGGGAGCTCCGCATAGACCGGGTAGAGACCATAGACACGCTCATTAAAATCATTCGGGGATGGGAAGCCCTCACGAAAAAAGAGGACTCCGCCCTAGACCGGGGGGCGTCCACAGAGGCCACGGACGAAAAGCTAAAGGCTATCGCCATAAGACCCGCCCCTATCCTAGTCCAGGACATAGACAGGTTCTTCCTACTCAAGCCCGCTAATTACATTCAGGAAATTAACCTGAGATACCCCTGGCCTAATAGACCGTCTAGATTTACCCTCAGCCTTATTAATTGGCTTATCACCCAGGCCGAGCTCAAGCGAAGGAATAGACAGCCCCTTATCATAGAGCAAAGCCTGGAGACTATCGCCTATGCCCTGAGGATGGACGCCTGGATAAGGACACGCCAGTTTAAGCGGATAAGGCAAATTCTCACGAAGGGCTACAAAATAGCCCAGGAGCTAGGCTATCTCTTGAGCTATAGGACGGTTCAGGGACAGACAAAAGACCTGGAGCGGCTAGAGCTAAACCCCGAGAAATTCAGCCGGGCCCGGGAGACAAAAGAGACCACGGGACAGACAGAGGAAAAGGAAATTGTCCACTAGTCTAGTCTACCCCCTCAGGTTGCCCAGTCTACCCCCTCAGGTTGCCCAGTCTACCCCCTCAGGTTGCAGCTATATGGGGGAAAATCATGTCTTATATTCTCTTATATCTCTTACCCCCGGAGAGCCCTTCACTTAACGTTACGGGCTCCAGAAAAGAAGGCTAAAACATGAAAATCTGACTTCGTTTTCATGATTTCAACATTTTATTAATTCCAATTATCAACTTATCAAGTTTTTCATACGGACAAAGAAGTGCTTGGGGGCAAAAAAAAGGCCAAGCTCCGTGGCCTGGCCAGTGACGTGTTTAGGAACACGCTAGGTTGATACCCATTTACGATAATAAGCAAAAAGATAAATATGTCAAGCAATATTTCAGAGAAAAGGATAATTTAGGTGTGGACCGGACGGGATTCGAACCCGCATACTTAGGGTATCAGCCTAGCGTGTTCCCATTACATCACCGGCCCACCCTTGTGAATCGTTCTAAGTCGAAGTTACGCTTCTTTTTTGTAATGGGTAAGCCAGACGAACCCCGGTAACTCAAGATAAGTATAAGAGCAAATATACGGGGCGTCAAGCTAGAACAATAGCTAGCTTGCTAAAAACGCCTAACAGTAGCAAAGGACAAGAAGCCGGGGAAGGCCCGAGCCCCGGAGGGCCCGAGCTCTTCCCGTAGACGGCGGGACGGGCTCAGCCCGAAAATAGACCTCTACTAGACTAAGACGCCGGAGCTCCGGGGGGATATTCTCACAGGACCACGAAATAGGCTCAGGACGGCCCCGGAGCGGCCCTCAGAGCACGTCAGAGCGACGGTCTTGCCGCCCCCCATGCGCGTAAGGATCGCCCGAAACCATAAAAAATGGGGAAAAATGGAAGAACCCTTCCCCCCCTGTCTTCTTCACAGTTCGTCTGTGAAAACCGCGAACTGCTGAGCCGCCTTTTTTACAGCAAGCCTGTAAAAACCCCCTATCCCTGACAGCAATACTGCCATAGCTGGCGGGCCTGGACTACGCCTTAGCCATGATATAGCCGGATACGATATATTAAAATATCTTGACAAGACCACGGATACGCTTATAATAGTATTAGCTGGGAAAATGAGCCAATTACCCGTCCACGTAAAAAAGGAAATCACCCGGGAGCCTTTGCTGGAAGAGCTCGTAGAGAGCTTTATCAAGGCCCAGGATGTTAGGGAGAGCTCGCGGGAGACTTACCGGAAGGGCCTAAAGAAATTCCTGGCCTGGCTAAAGGCCCGGGGGATCACAAGCCCGGACCGGCAAACAATTCTAGACTACAAAGACACCCTAAGGGAGAGCGAGCTTTCCTCTTTCAGTATATCGTCTTATATCGTAGTAGTCCGTAAATTCTTTACCTGGCTAGAGACTACCCGGGGCCTTCCGAATATCGCTAAGGGAATTAAGGGGGCCCGGCGGACAAGGGGCTTTAGAAAGGACCCGCTCACGCTCCCCCAGGTCCGGGAGCTCCTAGAATCTGTAGACCGGCGGGAGCTCCGGGGGCTCCGGGACTATGCCCTTATAGGCCTTTTAGTTACGACAGGGCTAAGGACGATTGAGGCTATCCGGGCTAGCATAGAGGACGTAAGACAGGAAGGCGGAGAGGCCCTACTATGGATACAGGGCAAGGGCCGGGACGAGAAAGACGAGCCCGCCTTACTCCCGGCGGAAACGCTTAAGCCCCTGTATGAATACCTAACGGCCCGGGGGCCCGCCCGCCCGGACGCCCCGCTATTCGCTAGCCTCAGCAATAGGAACGGGGGAGAGCGGCTTACTACCCGGACCCTCAGGCGGATAATCAAGCTCCGGCTCCGGGCCATAGGCATAGACAGCGATAGGCTCACGGCCCATAGCGTCCGCCATACCTGTATAACCTTAGCCCTTCAAGCGGGGGCTACCATACAGGAAGCCCAGGCCCTAGCCCGCCACGCTAACATAAACACCACGTTAATCTACGCTCATAACATAGACCGGATTAAGCAAGCCCCGGAGCGGAAAGTAGCCGCCCTGTTATCCGGTAATACCGATAATACGAGTAATAATGATAAAACAGTATTACCAATAAATGAGAGGGCTATCCCATGAAGGCCGACAAAAAAACCCTTACCAGGCTCTATGTAGACCAGGGCTTGAGCCTTCGGGAAATAGCCGAGCGGCTAGGGCTCCATGCAGATACTATCCATTATCACCTAAGGCGGCATGAGATAGAGATAAGGCCCCAGGCTAAACGCTCCCAGCTAAGGAAATACCGGCTAGGCACCTTAGAGAAAGGGATTAGGGAGAAGGGAGTTAGGGGCTATGCTAAAGAGCTGGGGATACATGAAAACACCCTAAGACACTATCTCAAGAGGACAAAGGAGACGCTAAGGGCCGAAAATGGGCGAAATAATGACGGGAAATAATCCCCTATTTTATGCCTTTTTTGGGCCTGAAATAGCCAAAAAAAGGGCCTTTTTGAGGCATTTTGGGACAATTCCAGGGCTAGGGTGGGTTCCGGGCCCTTTTGGAATATCCCGTTTTGCCGGGGTCCGCAAGCTGTTTAGAATGAGGGGCCTACAAGTCGTGTCGGATAAGAGTCATTATGTCAACTAGTCGTGTCGGATAATATAAGGCTATATTGAGACAAGAAATGAGCGGGCGGCAAAACTTAGAGAATAAATGGCTACCAATGCTAAAACAAATAGAAAACTCCGTTTCAAAATTGTTAGAAGGTAGATTTTTCTTCCGAGAGCTTGCGGATATTATCGAGAATAATTCAGCCCTACCAGCTAATAATATATTCCTTGTTTGGATATGGGAAAACTATCTTCTTAATGCCGCAGTAGGTATACGAAGGATGGTAGATAGAGATAGCAGAAGCGCATCCTTATATATTTTATTGAAGGACATTAAGGAGAATCCTGAAATATTATCGAGAGAAAGATACACAGGGCTTTTCAAAGATACTGGTTTCGCCAATGATTACTTCTACATAAATGAGCAGTTTGATAGGCTTGTTGGGAAGGGGAAAAATTATATTGACCCGGACGATGTGGATAAAGATATTCAATCACTAGAAAAAATAAGAGCAAATGAATTAATTACATACGTTAATAAAACAATCGCACATCTCGATAAAAAAAAGATTGAGAAGGTCCCCAGAATTAAGGACCTGGATGATTCTATAGATTTACTAGAAGAGTTGGTTCAAAAGTATTATGGGATTTTTTATGCAGGAGGAATTAGTTTACTGCCAATACCACAAATTCCCTGGAAGGATATTTTTAAAATATCCTGGATACCCAGGGAAAAAGGGCATAGAAATGAGTGAAGTCAAGGACATTTTAGAAAATGAGATTTACCCAAACCTAGACCGTGCAAAAGCCCTGGCGAACCTAGCCCCCCAAGACAAGGGAGACTATTTTCTTTTGACCTGCCCGAGCTGTAGGAAGAGAGAGGCCTATGTTTATAAGACTGGGGAATATATTAAATGCAATCGCCTTAATAAATGCGGGTTTAATCAATCTCTTTGGGACTATATCCAGAGCTCTAATCACTTAACTAACCAGGAGACCCTAAAGGAGCTAGCCCGTTTAGCTAACTTTACGCTTCCGGAGCTGGGTTCGGCCTCACTAGAGCGGGCAGAGCAGGCCCGAGCTCAGGCTAATGCCTGGGAGAGCTCGCTTGATTACTTTAGGGCTCAGTTATGGGAGGAGAAAGGCCGGGCCGTCCGGGACTATCTCAAGGGCCGGGGCTATTCGGAAAGCGAAATCCGGGGCATGGAGCTAGGCCTTTATACGTCTGTTAAGGACCTGTCCGCTTATTTAAAGAGCAAGGGCATGAAAGAGGACCAGGCCGGGCCGATATTAAAGGCCCTGGGGAACATAACGAAGGCCTATAAGCTAGTAATCCCCTACCGGGACCCCGTAGGCCGGGTTAAGGGGTTTATCGTAAGGGCTACGGAAAAGGACGTAGAGCCGAAATATCTTTATAACCGAGACCTAAAGCGGGACGCCCCCTTTAACCTGGACCGGGCCCGGGGCCATTCTGAGCTTATCGTAGTAGAAGGCTATCTGGACGCCCTAGCCGTCCGGGAAAAGGCCGGGCTAAATAACGTTATAGCCCTGGGGGATACGAGCCTTTCCGAGACTAAGCTAGACCAGGCCCTTAAATACGGGGCTAAGGCCTTTACCCTGGCCCTGGACAATGATAAGGCCGGGGCGGACGGGACGGAACGGGCCCTGGAGCTCTTGCGAAAACGAGACCTTAGGGCCTATGTCCTCACGCTCCCGGAAGGGACGAAGGACCCGGACGAATTTATTAAGGCAAAGGAGCCGGAGGCCTTTCTAGAGCTCTCCCGAAATCCTCAGAACGGGGCCCGGTGGAAGGCGGGCCGGATACTGGCCCGCTATGATATAGGAACGGACAAGGGCCGAGACCTGGCCCTTGAGGAAGCCATAGCCTACGAGGACGGCCTGGCGGACCCCATAGAGAGCAAGGACCTTATGGACGAAATAACCCGGGGCCTGGGGCTCTCCCTTGAGCTCCTAGAGCACAGGCTACGGACCTATAAGGAAAAGCGGGCCCGGGCCGACTTGCGGAAGGGCTATCAAGAGCTCTTCACGAAGGGGCCCGAGCTCCTAGAGGCCGGGGATCTGGACGAGCTCAGGGAATACACGGGCGAGAAAACCCGGGAGCTCCAGGCTAAGGCCGTAACGAAAACGGCGGGCCCCTACACGCTAGACCTTTTGGAAGAGGACATAGCACAGACTAGGCCGGGGCTCAAGACCGGATACGACAGCCTAGACCGGCTTTTTCTGATACCCCAGGAAGCCATAACGATTATCGGGGCCCGGCCCTCTCACGGAAAGACCACGCTTTTAATGAACCTGCTATTGAATATGGCCCGGGCCTATACGGACCGGAGCTTTTTCTTTTTCAGTTATGAGGAGAGCCGGAAGCAAATAGGCGTCAAGCTCCTAAACATCCTGAGCGGTGAGACCCTAGAGCGGTCCCAAAACGTCCGGGCCCTGGAGGATTACCTGAGAGCGGGCAAACAGGACAATCTAGGGATTTACGAGGGTAAGGAAAAGTATAAGACGCTCACGGAAAGCAAGCGGCTATGGATTATAGACGAGCCCCTTTATGTAGACGAGCTAGCGGACGCCCTGGCCTACTACCGGGAACGGTATAACATTGGGGCCGTCTTTATTGATTACATACAGAAAATCAAAATCCGGGGCCGCTATCCTAGCCGACAGGTAGAGCTCCAGAGAATATCGGAGCGGATACTGGAAACGGCTAAGGGGCTCTCTATCCCTATCGTCCTGGGAGCTCAGCTAGGCCGGGACCCTCAGCATAGCGATAAGGTCCGGCTAGATAATCTCCGGGAGAGCGGGGACATAGAGCAGGACGCTAACCTAGTCCTGGGGCTACTCAATCCGGCTATGGAAAAGGCCCAGGACGAAGGGGGCTTATACCCGGGGGACGAAGTAGAGCTCAAGGTAACGGTCATGAAAAACCGTAACGGCCCGGTAAACGAAGAGCGGGCCCTAACATTTAACAGGCCCCTCTTAACGATTAAAGAGAGCAAGGCCGGGACCTATTCGGGACGCTAGAGCATGGGAAACCTGGGCCTTTACGTAAAGAACGCTAAAAAACGCTCTAGGGAGCTCCGGGAACGGTTTATAACCCTGGGCCACGGAGTAGCCCCGGAAGAGCTTATAGCGGGCCTCTCAGAGCCCGAGCGAGGCCTATTTGAAGAGCGGGCCGGTATCCTGGAGCATGACGGCGGGCTCCCGAAGGAAGAGGCGGAGAGAGCGGCCCTTAGAGAAATCCTAGAGGCGGGGGAGCATGAGTAAGACCATAGCCTTTGTAAATGAAAAAGGCGGGAGCTCGAAAACTACGTCTACCGTAAACATTGGGGCCGGGCTCTCCCGCTTAGGGAAAAAGACCCTAACGATAGACTTAGACCCCCAGGGAAACCTAAGCTACCACTTAGCTATTAAAACCCATGAGCTCAAGGCCTCTATTTCCGAAGTGATAGAGGGCAAGGCCGGAATTGAAGAGGCCATAGTAGAGCGGGAAGGCGGGCCAGACGTTATCCCCTCTAGCCTGGCCCTAGCACAGACAGAGGACCGGATATTTAACATAGCGGGCCGGGAATATCTATTGAAAGAGGCTCTAGCGGGGCTAAAGCGGCCCTATGCCTATATCCTGGTAGACTGTCCCCCGAGCCTGGGGACCCTTACAATTAACGCCCTGGTAGCCGCTAAAGAGGTTTATATCCCTTTAGAGGCGGAGGCCCTATCTCTCCAGGGGCTACGAGCCATCAGGGACATTGTAGAGCTCGTAAGAAACAGGGGGCTTAACTCCGGCCTGGAATTAACCGGCATCATAGCCACGAAATACAATGACCGGCTATCGCTAAGCCGGGAGGTTTTGGGGACCCTTCGGGAGCACTTTGGGGACCTGCTATTTAAAACGGTTATTCGGCGGACCGTCAAGCTAGCGGAGGCCCCGAGCTTCGGGCAGGATATTTTCAGCTATGCCCCTAAAAGCCACGGGGCCGAGGACTACCTGGCCCTATGCCGGGAAATCTTGGAGAGGAGAAAGAGGCCATGACGAAAAAACCACGGCTAGGCCACGACCCCTTTAAGGACGAAGGGCCCCTGTCCTTCATCCGGGACAGCCGGGCGGATAAACCCGGGAAGCCCGATAATACCGGTAATATCGGTAATACGATAATACCGGCCCGGGCGGGGAAGCCGAAGGGAAGGCCGAAAGGAACGGAGGCCCCGGACCGGGACGCCTGGACCCGGGCCACGTTCATAGTCCGCCGGGCCCGCCTAGAGAAAATGAAGGCCCTGGCCTACTGGGAGAGGCAGAACCTTAAGCAGGTCCTAGACCTGGCCCTTGAATCATATTTGAAGGGGCGGGCTATCAGGCCTATCCCCGGGGAGTAAATACAATGCCTATTCAGTTAGGGAACATAACCCTTTTTGACGTCCGGGAGCTCTCTAAGAAATTCGGCCTGAACCCGGTAACCATTCGGATTCTTTTCAGGACTGGGAAGCTCCAGGGCCGGAAGGTAGGGAAAAGATGGTATCTCACAGAGGACTCCCTACGGGATTACTTCAAAGAGCCCGGGAAGCCCGCCGGGGGCCAGGCCTAGACCTTGACCCCTTTGAGTTTTTGGCTCTACGGGCCTCTAGCGAGGCCGTTTTCCAGGGAGAAAGCGAAAACATGAGAATAGGGCCACTTGTGGACACGGAGAGCAAGTTAGCCGGTTTAAGGTCCGGGCTTATAGCTCAAATAGACGCGAGAGGGAGAGATGCAGGAAGGCAATCAAATAAATAAGAACCTTTTAATTTGCGGCGATAATCTAAACGCCCTGGATGATTTGATAAAGAAGGGAATCCGGGCGGACCTGATTTATCTTGATCCCCCATTTTTCAGTAACAAACATTATGAAGTTGTTTGGGGGGATGAAGCGGAGGTTAGGAGTTTTAAGGACCGGTGGGCGGGGGGAATAAACGTATACGTTGAATGGATGAAAGAGCGCGTCGTCAAGATGCATGACGCATTGAAAGATACGGGCTCTTTTTACCTTCATTGTGATTGGCACGCGGGCCACTA
>Ga0315285_10006436_pt1 | contig 12107 bp, 7 predicted proteins | sample YL17G09_36_MG_FD_203698 | JGI IMG/M metagenome (GOLD analysis project Ga0315285, IMG submission 203698) | Sediment microbial communities from Yellowstone Lake, YNP, Wyoming, USA - YL17G09_36 | ecosystem: Environmental > Aquatic > Freshwater > Lake > Sediment | place: USA: Wyoming | collected... | reverse complement strand
ATTTTCTGTGGAAAAACACCAGGATCATAGGTTTTTAGGCTTTTTTTGTCGGCTGAAAACTAAAAATTTTGTGAAGTGCGAAATGTGTTCTAATCAAGAAAAGAACGATCACCTGCGGAATTCAGGTTGTAGAGAAAAGACTAAATAATGAATTCAAGTAATAAGTTCCAAGCTATCTCTTATCTTTCCTATTAAATAAAGAAAGGATTTAGAAAAAATTCAAGACTGAGATTTCTTTGGCTGCTTTATTTCCGCTATTGTCAAATGCTGATACTTGAATAGTCCTTATTCCAAGAACATGTTTTTTCCATTCCCACTGATATGGTGGTTCTGTTAGGGTTTCTTGAATTTCGTCGTTAATTGAGAATTCCACTCTATTTATACCAGATTCATTATCATATATGGCAGCTTCAATAGTTATTTTTCCGATTATCAAGGGTAGGAAAAAACCTATGAAATAGTGATCTGCGAAATAAATTCCATTTGTAGGTTTTGTAATAGTTACACTCGGTGGGATTTTTTCATTTTCATAAATAATAATTGCTTGTTCGACAACTGTATAATCAGTATAATAACCTTGATAGAATCCTGGATAATTTGGGAGCCACCATTTGAAGGGAAGAGATGCGCTCGGTGATCCGATTATAACATCATATTGATCATGTGATACATTTAGTGGATTGTTGTGGCTAGTAGAGGATGGCGTAGCATTATCATTGTCGAAATAGGGATCGCAAATAGCAATTTTCAACTCCTCATAATTTATTCCTGAAATTGTTATGTAGTTATCGCAATAGCGTGTGCAATCGTTACCAATGTATAAGGTTTTAAAGGCAAAATCGTAATTTGGTTTAGGTTCTAAGACATAGTCATAAACACACCACCATGAACTACCGCCCGTATAAATATCATAAAGTGTATGACACCAGTGAATGTTATAGGGTGGATTGTCTATTGCTCTAACAGCAATAGTGTATTGTCTTCCTGGAGTAAGTGCTATATATGGATCAAATTGAAAATTTACCCATTCTGGATTGATAGTAAGATTTAAAACCCGATATGTTACACCTAGAGGGAAAATATTAGGATCATTCGGTAAATTGTCGTAGATTGCAACTTCCACAGTTGTCCAATTCTCTTGAGTACCAACCAGCAATAAATCAATAGCGTTCAATCTTGACACCGATGGCGTAAAATTCTGAAGGTTACCAGGGGGAATAGCTGTAAGATCAACCCACATATCCCAATCCGATTGGATTTGATCAACAAGTTGTTCTGCTTTATACTGTCCTACCTGAAGAATGACGTTACTATTATTTTTAATTTCATTATTTATAAAATTAAATGTTGGTTTTTCTTGGATTTTAACTGATAATTTGTTGCTCAAATTCGTACTGTTAAACCAATTATCGATACCATTCATCATATCTTGAATGTAGGTTTTTCCTTTACTAATAGTTTTCATTGTATTTGCTAGTTTCTCTATTAGAAGTGGAACATTATCGGACAAATGATCATCACCAGCACCATAATCTTGAACAAGGGGAAAGTTATCCTCTCCATCTCCAGGTGACCCCTGTGGATCAGAATATTTAGAGTCGATCCACCAAAAACAATCAGCTACTGATGCCGGTCCTGCAAAAGTCCACATAGCGATATCATCACCTTCAGTATTTGTCTCAAGACGACAGTTTGAACCAGGGGTTATACAATTCTCGGTCGGGTTATAAAAATCGTCCCCTAATGGTCTTGAATCAATCACTTTATTCTCACCAGCAAATATTGTTTTCCATTCATTTTGATGCTGATTAAAATCGGGTACTCCTCCAGGAGAGTGTGGCGCATAATTTGAATATGATTCTAACCAATACCATCCCATTTCTGATGAATATTTATTTTTAGTTTCGAAATTAATATTTTTTATAAAAGGGTTTGACTTGATATTGTGAATATTAGCATTTCCGATAGCTATTGGAGTAAGAATAGTAACCACTAATAATAGAAGAATATTGTAAAAAACAGCGGCCTTTTTTAAACTTAGTTTCATTTTTTTTACCTCCTATGTCACCCTTTTAATCTGATATTATGGAATATATCGTGTATAGAGCCAGCAATAGTTTTTTGTGTTTGATCTGAAATCAAAAAGGTGGGGAAGAAGCCGAAGAGGATATATTCGGGTTTGTTATCTACAATCAAGCCAAGTTTATAATCAGTAGATACAACGATTTCTGTATCTGCGGGTAATATTTTTATAACCATGCCGGGGGGAAGTTTAACGTAGATAGAATCAGTCTCCACTCTGAAATAGATATACTCCTCCCCAACTGGTCGCCGATCGATACAAAAACCTAAAATGAAAGCCTTTGGTGTTTCAATCGTAGAGTTAGAGGTAATATTAACTTCTATTTCTGACCAGTTACTTTCAGTATTATAAGAATCTCGCGCTTTTACTTTAACAACATACTTTGCTTCAGCATGCCATGTATGTGTAGCGTTACACTCCGTGCCAGACGCATAAGGACCAAACCATCCTGTATTAGTCAAATCTCCCCAATCAACATAGTATTCAATTGGATCCTCTTCAGGATCAGTAGATTGGATATTCAATTGATATTGTTCATCTACCAACCACCATGAGGGGTTGATGATTGTGGGGCTTTCTGGTGGATTATTTAGGTCTGTTCCGATTTTAAATGCAAATATTTGTGAATTCAAGATATCATTTTCTAAATAGACATCTATTATAGTTGAGAATTCAGCTTCATAACCATCTTCCCATTTAATTGTTAGATTTGTATCTGTCAATGCGCGTAAACTTACATTATTGATTATGTTCTCAAATACGATTATAGACTCTTGGGAGTCATTCTCAATATTTTGTACAATCGATACAGTAATAGAACCATTTAGAAGGTCATTAGGGCATATATTAGATATGGTTATATTGAACATAATTTTTCCAGGGAGAAATATTTTGTTGTTAACATCAGAATTAATCTCAATTGAATAATTACCAAATTCATATTCGAAAACACCAAGCGATATTGTATTAGCTGTGCTAAAATCATTGTTCTGCATAGGAATACCATTTCCATCGGCATCCAGTTGCAAAATGTCTCCAGATTGATCTTGCGCAACTGCATAATTAAATAATTCTCTCATAGTAACCTCGCCATTATTATTTCCACCCCCAATTATAAGATCTGCTGTTCCTATAATCCCAGTCGAAATATATCTTGAAAAATAGCTCCAAGCCCGATCAGCCCACCTGGGAAAATTAATAAAACCATCTGTGTGTTCAGGGTTACTTACCCCGTCACCATCGACATCCGGATCTGAATAATGAGATGGAGAAGTTGTGTCTGCTGAGGTCATAATCACATGATTTGTATCTGCACATGCTGAAATCATACCTCCAGATGTGCAAAATTGTAATATGAGTATAAGTTTATCATGATTGATAGCTTTAATTTTTGGTCCTAATTCAGATTCATATATATATTCATCAGTTACCCCATTGGAAAGACCAAAACAGTGACCATTTGAAGTATCACCACCATGATCTGCTATGTATATCCATACAAAATCATTTGAATCTGCTCTTTGCGTTAACCAATCTAGACCAGCAATACAATTCGTTTTCGTTGGAGATCCATCAATATAAGTAGGTCGCTGAGTGGAGTTTTCATATTCATGTCCATCCGGGAGATTACAATTTGATGTATATATTTTCATATGGTCTCTAGGGATATTATAGACTCCATCAAGTACCATAAATTGGTCCCAAACATTATTATTGAAATTATCACTAGCTCTGTTAGAGTAAATCGAGGTTCCAACAAGAAGAACCCACACTTCAGGTTTATTTTTTGTAGTAAAACTCCAGGTGATTGATTGTGTTGTTGATTTTCCATCACTAGCAACTACATACCAATGGAATGTAGTTGACCAATGTAAAACCTTTAAAAGACTAATACTTGCCGTTCCTCCATCAGGAATCCAAGATGTCTCCCCAACAAATTGACCATCTAGATAAAAAGCTACTTTCATACTATCATGATCTGGATCAGAGACAACACAGCTTAAAGCTGTATTAATTGAAACACCTGTTGCACCATTCGCGGGAGACGGAGTACTAGGTTGATTTGGTGGATGATTTGAAGGATTATATATGAACGTTGCTTTAATACTACCATCACCACTTACCGTTGCAGAGGTTATCTGTGAATTTAAATTTGCAATGGTTATAGGCCCGGTTACAGTCCACTTGTCAAATGAATAATCAGTTGGTGCATTGCCGGTTATAGGATAAGTTCCATCATTTTTTTGCACACTTTGACTATTTGTATACGTGATGCTCGCGAATGTTATTGATCCCATACTGCTTGGATTTGTATAGAAGGTAATCGTACGTAATCTTAGCTGAAATATCGCTGTTATTGTACCATCACCACTGACCGTAGCGGTTGTTGATTGAGAATACTGACCTGCAATGCTTACCGATCCAGTTGTTGACCAACTAACGAACTGGTAGCTGGATTGAGGATTTGCAATAATAGGATAAGACCCCGCATCGACTGTAGTACTCTGGCCGTTACTATATTGGTGATTATCAAAAGTAATTGTCCCTCCTGTAGAGGGATCTGTATAGAAATCAATGTCCCCAGTTGGCAATCTATAATGAGCAGTGATGGTTCCCCCTCCTGTTGTGGTTGCAGTTGTTGAGGATGAACTTGGATTTTGTATAGTAATATATCCTGTTGGTACCCAATGGTCAAAAATGTAAGGAGAAGTAGGCATCGCTTGAACACTATAGGACCCGGCTACTTTATTTACGCTTCCTCCATTATTATAGATCACATTATCAAATTTAATACGCCCTCCAGATGCTGGATTCGTATAAAAGTAAATCGTATAATCTTTTGGAGTATACCATGCTTTTATACTACCGGATCCGCTCACCGTTGCCGTGGTTGACGCTGCGTTTAGATTTGCTATTGTAATAGATCCGTCTTTAGTCCATTTTTGAAAATTAAAATTACTTGCAGGCTGTGCCACAATAGGATATAGCCCATCAGCACGTGATGTATATTGATGATCATAAAACGTAGTTCCATCAAATCTTATTGATCCACCACTCACAGGATCTGTATAAAAATCAATACGGCGGACAGGAATTTCAAACCAAGCTTTTATACTCCCGCTTCCAAAAACAGTTGCAGTCGTTGACTGTAATTGGGTATTTGCTATAGTCACCGAACCTGTGGAAGACCAATGATGAAACAAATAACCCGATGGAGGTTGACCATAGATTGCATAAGTTCCGTCTTCCTTTGAAGTATATTGATTATTGGTATAAAATGTGCCATCAAATTTAACTTTTGCACTGGCATCAACTGGGCTTGTATAGAAATAAATTGTGCGAATATATCCATCCCATCTAATACCAACTTGATCAACGACGACGTCATCCCAATAGTCTCCATAAATCTGAACTCGAATTCGACCATTATTTATATAGTTATTAGGATTAGTCATTGCATACCATTTCCATACCAAATTATCCTGATTTCCACACGCTGTTTGTCTTACATCAAATACACCGGTATTCCAGTTGTAACAACGAATATCAGGTCCACCAATATAAAAAATTGTAGACCATGAACAAAAATAAAACCCAATCCATAAATTTTGTAAATTTGAAGTACTTATACGAAACTCGTAATCAATATAACCACCGTGGAACATACCTTGGCGCATACCATGTGCATCTTGCCGGAACCAATCACCATACCAATGATACCATTGATCACCGTTTCCTATTAACTCATGATACAAAAATTTATTATCGCCATCAGTAATATTTGTAATATTATCAGAAGCAGATTCATTTTGATACCTCTCATGATTTACTAATTCAGTTTCATCAGTGGTACCATAATTCATAGATTTCTGTTCTACATCCTCAGTTAGTCTATTGTTTGTATTATCTTTTTCATTAGAATTTATCGATGTATCAAGGTTTTTGATATTTATAGGAAATGCACTACAAAGACTACTTGTTATCATTAGCATTGTTATTATCACACAAAATATTTTAAAATATTTTTTTCTTTCAATCATTTCCATATCCTTTCAGCCTCCTTTTATAAATTTTATGAGAATTGCTATCAAATAGTATGATTTAAATGTTTCGAAAAAATAAATATCCATAATTTTTGTTTTAATCCTTGCAATCATTGTTGATTACATGTATACTTTTCATAACCTATTTAATCACCAAGCATATACCGAAACCGAACTTAAGAAGGAGGCTACAGTAGTATGGTTGAAATTGCTCCGTTCAAAGGAATGGTTTACAACAACGAAAAAATAAAAAAACTTGACGACGTCATGTCTCCACCCTATGATATCATCTCAGAAGACATGCAAAACGAGCTCTATAATAAAAATGAGTATAATTTCGTTAAACTTATTCTTGGAAAAACTTCCTTAGATGATACAGAGACGAACAACCGGTACACGAGGGCAAAAAAACTTTTTGATGCATGGCAGAAACAAGAAATCCTGGTACCTGCAAGCGCTCCTGCAATCTATCCCTATAAGGTGGATTACACCGTCAATAAAACGAAAAAACAAATGAACGGATTCTTCGTCATCCTGAAACTTGATCCAGAGTACAAATCCGTTAAAGCCCATGAAAAAACACTGGCAAAACCTAAGGCGGATCGTCTGAACCTCATGCGTGCCTGTTATGCGAACCTTGAGCCAATTCAGCTTATGTATATGGATCAAAACGACAGCATCAGAAAAACCATGGATGCTGCACTTGACACGCCTCTCATCAAGGTGAAAGGGTACGATGGATTCACTCATCAACTCTGGCGGCTCGACGACCCAAAACCAGTGAAAACAATTGTAGACGAACTCAAGAAGAAAATCCTGTTCATCGCAGATGGACACCACCGCTATCAGACCTCTATTAATTACGCCCAGGAGAAAAAAGAGCAAACAGGAAACAAAGATCAAAATGCGCCCTTCAACTACATCATGGTTGTTCTGTGTAATATGTTTGATCCTGGTCTTTCCATTCTCCCCACGCACCGGCTCATTAAGATGTCAAATGTGAAATCTGATGAGTTGATCAGAAAACTTGAGAAATACTTCACCGTAGAAAAAAAATTCATCGAAGACAAGAAGAAAGAGTATCAAAAAACCGGGAAAAAAATCATGGACGACATCGCAACCGAAAAGAACCATACATTCGCTTTGTACGCAAAAGATGTGTACTATATTCTCACCCTGAAAGACGAACAGGTCATGGATGCACTTGCTACAGATCATTCAAAGACATGGCGGACACTGGACGTTTCTATCCTGCATGAACTCATCTTGGAACAATTCCTTGGGATCAATGAGAAAAACCTTGAAGATCATGTGAAATACACCAGAGTGGATGCCGAGGCAATACAATTTGTTGATGACGGAAAATACGATTTCTCGTTTCTTATCAACGCAACGAAGATCGACCAGCTGAAGGCAATCGCAGATGCAGGCGAACATATGCCTCAGAAATCTACCTACTTTCTACCCAAGATGCTCTCCGGTCTTGTCATGTATAAGATATAACGAGTTGTGACAGAATCTCGTTTTGGCATTTTGTCAGCACAAATTTAAATACATGAAAAAAGAGAGGAGTATCTGGTGAGGAAGGGAAAATAGTATTCTCATGTTTCTTCTTCATATTTTTTCCCCTCCTTCCTCGCTGTTATCATGTTTCTATTTCAAAGCTTTGCACATTAAATGGTGAAAAATAGAAGTCTATTATTTTGTATCATAAACTATTATTATCTATATTTCTCATTCAGAATTAATGCTATTACAAATATTGCACCAATTATTGCTAAAGGAACTCCCAATATATAACTGCCTTTTAATATCATATAGATACCTGTTATAAGTGTAATTGGTCCGAATACACCTAGAATTAAAATTTCAAATACTCTACTACCAATTAACATCTTTTTCTTTCTCATTTTTACAGATTTATTCATTTCTTTTTCATTACGAGTTCCTACTTCATTACAATCTCTCTCAACATATCTTTTCCATACAAGCATATCCTCACAAAGCCTTGTTTCATCATTCTGGTTTTTATGCTTGTATTTTTTACTATCAGTTGCAATACCATGAACCATTATATCTGATTCATATAATAACTTGTATAATTTAAATATCTTTACCAGAGAAAAAACGTATTTTACAGGTTTTAAAGCACTTGCGCATAATATTTGTGTTCCTATTCAGAAATACTTCGAAAACTGCGTAAAAGTGAATTTTAAGTATCGTGCAAAATTACAAGTAAAGAGATAATGTCAGTATTTAATGTACAAAACCCTATTTCAATATTCTTTCTTTAAAACAGAAAGGAAAAACACGTCCCCACGTGGAAGTGTGGTAAACGCACCATATTTGTTTTTCAAAAGGAATTCTTTATGAGGGAGTTCATCAAACGGGGAAAGAGTAAATCCATTCTTCTTAACAAAGGCTTGAATCACCTGCGTCGTTTCCTCAGGTGTCATAGTACAAACCGCGTAGAAAAGTACGCCGCCAGATTTGACGTTTTCTGCTGCTTGCTTTAAAATTGATACTTGTATCTGTGGGAGATCACCAGGGCCTTCTACGTATTTTGCCTCTGGGTTTCTGCGTGCAGCGCCAAGGCCGGTACAGGGCGCGTCAACTAAAACGATATCATATTTTTTTTCTGAAAGATTATCTTCAACGGTGACGTTTGTGTTGTATTCACTGCATCGTCGTTTCAATGTTGTTCGTTTTGCTGCATTCATCTCATACGCATGCAGTTTCTTTCCATTTCTTGTAAGAGATGCTATCGCAAGGCTTTTCCCGCCATTTCCCGCACAATAATCAAAAATGGACTCACCAAGAGATGCTGTAAGCAACGACACAAGTTGACTGCTTTCATCCTGCACATGCGCAAAGCGTTGTTTAATGACTTTCGAGTACTTGCTAATGGAGCTGGTGAGGATCGCGGTTGTGAGAAGGGATCGTTCCGCAGGAAGAGTCTCTTGCTGTAACATGCTCATCACATCATCAATCGTACTTTTATTGAAATTCACACACAAAGTGGTTGGCGGTGTTTCGTTGAGAAACTCAGCCCATTCTCCATGGTCTTTGAGGACATTTGCTACGTACGAAGAACAAGAATAACGATATTCGAAAGGATACGAGGATGCATCTGCCTGCGAGCCATCGACTGCAAGTTTCACATAGGTTTCTGGAGAGGGTTTTAGTCCATGGATCTCAATCATGTGTTCATACAGTTTTTTCCATCGAACTACATCATGGATAAGCTCTGCGATTTCTTCTCGCTGTTCTTTTGAAAGACCAGATGAAGGCAGAATATCGCGTAAACAACGTGCCATGTTTCCTTTTTTTAGATATTTTGTGATAACGCGGGCTGCAACCTTTTCTTCCATGAATGAAACACCAAGAACCTCTTTAAATAACTATTAGGGCCCGAACCGGGATTTGAACCCGGCACAGAGGATCCACAGTCCCATATGTTACCAGGCTACACTACTCGGGCCATATATTCAATGGGGCAATGTTTCATGACATATTCAACATTTCCTAACAATGCCTTAATGCGGTACTTTGTCTTTTGAGCCCCAAACCAGAAATCTTTATATAATATTATCGGAGAAACCTCGCATGGTCGGCCTCATGTTATGTGCAAATCATTGGCAGAGAGAATTTTTTTTATTTTTCATAACCTCTAGAAGATCAGCAGTAAATGTTTCAACGCAATGACTAGTCATGACTCGATCCGATGGAACAAGGTGGAAAGAATGAGTCCAGAAAATCTCGTGATTGCCTCAAGAGAGGATACGAATTTTTTAGAAGTATATAAAAATCATTATGAGTTTTTCAACTCAGTGATAAGTTTTTCGAGTGCTTTCGCCCGATGTGAAAATTGGTTTTTCTCTTCAATTGTCATTTCACCAAAGGTTTTTTCCGCGCCTTTGGGAATGAATAACGGATCGTAGCCAAATCCGTGTTGTCCTCGCTGTTCATTTGAAATCATGCCTTTGCATTCTCCCATAACAATCACCGGTTTCTTCCCAGGCTCGCTATATGCGTACACTGATCGAAAGACCGCTTTTCTGTTTTTTACCCCATCAAGTAATCGTAATATCCCAGGTAACCCAATCGTGAAAAACACGTACTTTGAGTACACCCCAGGAAATCCCTGAAGCGCGTCAATAAACAATCCTGCGTCTTCAAGCATGAATGCATGGTGAAGCCTCGCTCGGACATGTTCAATCCCTTGTTGTGCGACTTCCTGTAGGGAATCCGCTTGTACCTCAGGATAGCCGAGATCTTTTTGCACTACTGAAAAACCAAGCGGTCGAAGTTTCTCGGTTGCTTCCCTTACTTTTCCCTTGTTGCTGGTAATAAAATAGAGTGTTTTCATCGATATCTTCCTCGCCGTACAATATCCTCAATCTTTTTCATAACCGCGGATGCATCTCCTCGAAACTGTTTTTTATATCCTTCAAACACATACTCAAAACAATGCGAATACTTTGAATGGGTCGACTCAAACGCTTCCATAAGCACATGCAAATCCACCCCTTTTGCCTCCATCTCACCGTTTTTACAGCCAAGCCCAAAATCAATGAAATGAATGCGATCGTTTAGAAGTATCATGTTCGATGTGGTGATATCACCGTGGATGATCTCATGATTATGTAGTCGTGCGATGCTCTCCCCTATCTTCCGACATAGTCGTTTTTGTTCTGCTTCTTCCAACGAATTTAGGATATCTTTCACGCGTTTTCCTGCGAGATATTCCATGGTGATGATGCCCTTTGCAAGGTCAACATCATAAATGAGGGGAACAGAAACACCATACGACCGTGATTCCACTATCAGCTTTGCTTCTTCTTTTGTTCTTGATGCGATAAGGTGAGTATCGATTTCTTTAATCCGATAAGCTTTTTTGACGCGTCGTTTCTGAACGACGGTTTTCCTCATGTATTTCGACAAGCATATTTCTGCTTCAGCGCCACGGTAGAGGATTTTTTTAGCCACGCCAGCTCACCTCCACCATATCGGTTCGGTACCGCTGGTTAATGATGCTTTCGTCAATGCTCATGCGCAGACCACTGTCATACATGAGGAATCCGAGCCATGCGATCATCGCACCGTTATCGACACACACGTCTCTTGATGGAACAAAAAATGTTGCGCCACGATCTCTGGCCATCGTCTCTACCATTTCTCGAAGACGTTTGTTGGAAGCTACCCCACCACCAAGCAGCACTTCTTGTTTTTCGGTATGCGCCATCGCTCGCTCCGTTACCTCAGTAAGCATCGCAAAGGTTGTCTCCTGCATCGAATAGCAGACGTCCTCCAATGATTGTCCTTTTGAAACATAGTTCTCCGCAGCGGTCAGCAAACCAGAAAATGCGATATCCATTCCTTTAATCGAATACGGAAGCGGCAGGTAGTGCGCACCTTTTTTTGCCAGCTTCTCTATTTTAGGTCCACAGGGGAACTCCAGGCCAATAGCTCTGCCGAACTTATCCAGACAATTGCCGATACCGATATCGAGTGTTTCTCCAAAAACACGGTATTTACCTTCTGCAAACGCGATGACTTGTGTGTTTGCACCAGAGACATATAACAACACCGGGTCTGTACATCCTCTGACCGTGCCCCGACCGATCTCCAGATGTGCGACACAATGATTCACACCCATAATGGGTTTTTCGATTGTTAGCGCAAGTGCACGTGCTGCGGTTGCCGCGGTGCGAAGACAGGGACCAAGCCCAGGACCCTGAGAAAACGAGACAATATCGATATCGGCAAAGTCAACGCCTGCTTTCCGAACGGATTCAGAGATAAGGTCAGCGATGTAGGTGGCATGATGATTTGCTGCTTCACGGGGGTGAATCCCGCCTTTCGCTGGTTTGTAGGTCTTGATGAGATTGGAAAGAATGTGACAGGTTCCTTTCACGTCTTTGATGATACCGACGCCGATCGAATGTGCAGTGCCTTCAATACCGAGACAAATCATCAAC
>Ga0315285_10006435_pt1 | contig 12108 bp, 9 predicted proteins | sample YL17G09_36_MG_FD_203698 | JGI IMG/M metagenome (GOLD analysis project Ga0315285, IMG submission 203698) | Sediment microbial communities from Yellowstone Lake, YNP, Wyoming, USA - YL17G09_36 | ecosystem: Environmental > Aquatic > Freshwater > Lake > Sediment | place: USA: Wyoming | collected... | reverse complement strand
AGTTCCCGAAGACCTGGTGAAAAAAGGCTGGGAGCTGGGCCTGATCATGAGCAATATTCCGGAAACCTGCGGGGGAGCCGGGATGAAACGCTCCGCGGTCACCGGCGCCATCGCGGTGGAAGCCCTGGCCTGGGGCGACCTTTCGATCGCCATGCATGTCCTGAGCCCCGCCCTGGTGGCCTACCCCATTCTCGAATCCGGGACCGAGGAACAGAAGCAGAAATACCTTCCCCAGTTTTGCTCGGACGCTTTTAAGCCCGCGACCGTGGCCCTGGTGGAGCCGCGCATGTTCTTTGACGCCTCCCAGCTCACTACCAAGGCCGTCCGCGAAGGTGATGAATACGTGCTGAACGGGGATAAATGCCTGGTTCCCTTGGCCAATAAAGCCGATCTGTTCCTGGTTTTCGCCGCCACCACCCAGGGGATCGGGTTGGCCGGAGTGGATGGGTTCATTATCGAGAAAGACACCTACGGCATCGAAATCAAGGAAAAGGAAAAAAACATGGGGCTCAAGGCCCTGGAAACCTTCGAGGTCTCCCTTTCCGACTGCCATATCCCCATCGCCAACAAGCTGGGCGGCGATGAAAAGGGCGGAACCTTCCTCAGGTTCCTGAACCGCTCCCGCGTGGCCCTGGCGGCCGCTGGTACCGGGATGGGCCGGGCCGCCCTGGAATACTCCCTGAACTATGCCAAGGAAAGGGTGGCCTTCGGAGAACCCATTGCTTCCCGGCAGGCCATCGCCTTCATGCTGGCGGAAATGGCCATTGAAGTGGACGCCACCCGCCTCCTGGCCTGGGAAGCCGCCTGGAAAATCGACCGGAGCGAAGACTGCAGCAAGGAGGCCTACCTGGCGAAGAAGTACGCCCAGGACATGGTCCTGATGGTCGCCGACCGGTCGGTTCAGATCCTAGGCGGCCACGGCTATATCCGGGAGCACCCCGTGGAAATGTACCTCCGGAACGGCCGGGGATTCACCACCTTTGAAGGCCTCCTGATGGTTTAAGCATCAGGAGAAAAAAAACAACACCCTACTTTCCTTTGGAAGGAGGTACCGAAATGATAGATTTTGAACTCTCAGCGGGAACAAAAATGACCAAGAAGCTGTTCCACCAGTTCGTGGATTCTTCCTTTCGGCCGCTGTCCCGGGAATTCGATGAAGAGGAACATAAAGACCCCGCCGACCTGATCCACTCGATTCACGAATTGATGAAGGGGGGCGGGATGCGGGGAATGGGCTCCATGGCCGGAGGTGGAGAGGAAGGCGCCGAAAAGAAAGAAGGAAAACCGAAACGCCCCAAGGAACAGAATCTGATGGGCGTGATCCTGGCCGAAGAGCTTTTCTGGGGTGACGCCGGTCTGGCCCTGGCCATGCCCGGGCCCGGACTGGGCGGGGCGGCCGTGCAGGCGACCGGAACCCCGGAGCAGAAAGAACGCATCATGAAACGCTTCACCGGGGACGTTCCCGCCTACGGGGCGATGGCGATCACCGAGCCCGGCTGCGGCTCGGACACCTCGGCCGTTTCCACCACCGCCACCCTGGATAAAAAGACCAACGAATGGATCCTGAACGGGGAAAAGATTTTCGTGACCATGGGCAAACGGGCCACCGAGACCTACGACGGGTTCGTGGTGGTCTGGGCCACCGTGGACCGCAAGGCGGGCCGGGCCGGGATCAAGCCTTTCATCGTGGAAAAAGGCACCCCCGGGATGAAGGTGACCAAGCTCGAGCACAAGATGGGGATCCGGGCCTCGGATACCGCCTCCATGGTTTTCGAGGACTGCCGGATTCCTTACAACAACATTCTCGGCACCGCCGAGGTGGCGGTGGACAAGGAAAAGACCGAGGGCTTCAAGGGCGTGATGAAAACCTTCGACGCCACCCGCCCCTTCGTGGCGGCCATGGCCATCGGGGTGGCCCGGGCGGCCTACGATTTCGTCCGGGAAACCCTGGACAAAGAAGGTATTCAGATCCGCTACGGGGCCCCCATCAACCAGCTCACCGTCCTGGAGCAGGACGTCCTGGAAATGGAAGTGAATATGAAGGCCGCCCGGCTCCTCCTCTGGCGGGCCGCCTGGATGCTCGACCGGGGTGAAAAAAACAACCTGGAGGCCTCCATGTCCAAGGCCAAGGCGGGGATGGTCGGCACCAAGGTGACCCAGAAAGCGGTCGAGATCCTGGGCCCCCTGGGCTACTCGCGCAAGCTCCTGGTGGAAAAATTCATGCGCGACGCCAAAATCAACGACATCTTCGAAGGCACCGGCCAAATTCAGCTCCTGGTCATCGCCCGGAACATCCTGGGTTACACCCGGAAAGAACTCAAATAAATGCGGATTGCGGAGTGCGGATTGCGGAATGAAAACCAAACAAACCGGTATGTAGGGCAAGGCTTCAGCCTTGCGAATAGTTTCGAGTTAACCAGAGACTTGCTTTAAAATCGTCAATCCGCAATCGTTTTATCCCGAGTCATCCCGAGGGACAATCGTCAATAAAAGAGGGCGGGTGATTTAATCACCCGCCCTTTTCATTCGGAATTAAATTCCTGATCAGAATTACTGCAGCAGAGCGCCGAGTTTCATCGCCAGGCTCATGTCACCGGCGAATTTGATCTTCCCGGCCATGAAGGCAGCCTGCGGATCCAGTTTCCCCGCGGACATGTCCTTCCAGTCATTGATGGCCATGGTGATGGTGCAGTTGGCCTTCGCGGCTTTGCCCTTCTCCACCGAGAGGGCGCCCTTGTCCACCTTCACCTGCCAGTCGCCGCCAGTTTCTCCAATGATGCAGAACTGAAAAATCGCGGTGGTGGCGGCGAGTTTCTGCTTGGCGTCCGGGCGTTTATTATAGCCCCAGGCCATGATGGTCTCAAAGGTCTGCTCGGGGGAGGCGTCCTTGACCGCTTCCCGCATGGCCTTCTTGTCCTTCACATCCGTGATTTCCGCCTCGAGAGTCTTGATGATCTCGTCCTTCGACATCCCAGGTTTTACCGGCATATTTCATGCCTCCTTTCTTAGAATGATTTTTAGTAACCCCTTGCCTACTATTATTTTAGTAAGATGAAATATACTATTGTAAAATTCCTTGTCAAGTCTTTTTCGAAAATATTTTTTGCGGATTTATTTTTCTTGACATCCTTACCCCTATTCGTAAAGTAGAAGTATCAGGATTAAACATATTTTTTTATGGCCAACCCGGGAAAAATCCTTGCCCCTTTCTTGATATTGACGCTGCTTGTTCTTTCCGGCGGCTGCGGTGACGATAAGTTCACTCCCGGGCGGGCCATTCCCTGCGTCAGCGCCGACGACAGCGCTTACGTCCCGGGCGGGAAGAAATATTACTTTTATCGGGACCTGGTCTGGGACAGTTCCACGGGCAAAAACCTGGTCGCCGATCTTTATCTGCCGGAAAAAGGCGGCCCCTTCCCCGCGGTCATTCACATCCACGGGGGCGCCTGGATCGTGGGAAACAAGGCGATGCCCATGGCCACTTATTTCGGGGAGCACCTGGCCTGCCGGGGTTACGCCTTCTTCGACGTTCAATACCGCCTCGCCCCGGAGATCCATTTTCCCCAGGATATCCAGGATATTAAATGCGCCATCCGCTGGCTCCGGGGCAACGCGGAACAGTACCACATAGACAAATCCCGCTTCATCGCCATGGGCGGTTCGGCCGGCGGCCACTTGACCGCCATGGTCGCTCTGACCGCGGATAATCATTTCTTCGATCCGACCTGTCCCGGCTACCCCGAGGAATCCATTGGAATCCAGGCGGCCATTCCTTTTTATGGGGTCCACGACTGGACCAATTGGATCGACACCCGGACCTTCAACCTGGAACAAATTTATTTGGATCTTCCCTCTGATGCTTCGGAGCAGAAAAAGCAGGAAACGAGAGCAAAGGTTTCCCCCGTAACCTATGCCGCGCACGCCCCCGGGCCTTTCCTGATTATCCAGGGGGACGCGGATATCGGGATCCCGGTTCATCAAGGCCAGGCCCTGAATGATGCTCTCGTCGCCGCCGGGAAAGAAAGCCGCCTGGTCTTTATCCCGGGAGCTAATCACGGTTTCGATATCTACCGGGATTCCCCCTTCACGGAGGAAGCCACCCGGGAAGTGGATGACTTCCTGGCGGAGTTCATGCCATGATGAAGCCGGCCTCCGTCTGTCTCTGCCTTTTTCTTCTGGCTTTCGGCTGCGGGAAAAGCGCGACGGAAAGTCACCTGGAAAAAGGCCGGGCCTATCTTGAAAACGGCCTCTTTCGGCCGGCCCAGGTGGAATATTACGCCGTAATCAACCCTGACGACGGCTCCGATCCGGACAGCTGTGAAGGCCATTACGGTTACCTGCTCTCCCTGGGCTCCGAGTTTTTCCAGTTCGGGCTCTGGATTGACATGATTCTTCTGGACATCGTGGAAATCGGCGGCTTCATTTCCGCCCCGGCCTCCCTTTCCCCCGGGCCGCCTCTTCTCTCCTCGGGCGTTTCGCTCTTCTCATTTCCGGGTTCCGCGGACACCCGATTTTTAAATCCGCGGAATTCCCGGCTCTCTTTTTCTCCCCCCGCCATCCTCCCGAACCAGTACTCGGTCCCGGCCGCGGCCCTGGACAGCATCGTGGAATCCTACATTTACCCGACCATCGATCAATTCCTGCTCCCCCTGGAGAATTCGGTCAAATTCCTGATCGAAAATAACTGCCGATTTGAAACCCCGGGGATCCCGATTTATCTCAACCTGGACTTGAGCCCGCCCGCGACGATCTGGATCGGGAAAAAATTCGGACCGGCGGAGGCCAACCTCTTCGGCGCCTTCACCGCCTGGCAACTCGCGTACATGTATTATCTGAGCTCGCTGGACCTGAACCTGGAAGTCACTCCCTTTATGCATCTTAGTACCGAAGACCCGTTATCCGACCTGGCGGGTACCCTGCGCCAGTTGGGGCTGGCCATGACCAGCTCCGATACTTTCCTCGGTTTCCACGCCACCCGCCGGGAAAACTATAACCAGGTCTCCCCCTACCTTTCCCTTGCCCTCGAAAGAATGGCGAAAGCATCGCGGCTCACATTCCGGGAATCCGGGATTTCCTCCCTCGCGGAAGCCCGGGAGCATTTTCTGGGTTATTATGACGCCGACCGGAACGGGGCCCTGGATTCCGGAGACGATCTCTATCTGGGAATATTGAAAATTGATCCGCCTCTATCCCTGAATTCAAATCAGTTCATCAATATCGCCGATTTTCCGATCAACCTCCTGGAAAAGAGCCTGATCTGGACTTTTATCTCCGGAGACCTGCCCGAAAAAACCGAAGTCCTTCTCCTCGAACTCAGGGATAAGCTCACCGGGGCCGATCCCGGCCTCTTCAACCTGGCCGAGCTTAACCGGCTTCTCCCGGCCGGGTTTCAAGCCCTCCCCGATACCTTCGCCCTGGACTTTCATGCCCTATTTCCCCCGGATGTGAATCAGGCCAAATCCCCGCGCGAGCTGTTCATGGCTTGGGGCACCTACGATCCCCCCGGAGGGCAGGGAACGCCGCTCGGTGATCCCCATCCCATCTTCCTGATGGAAGGCGAGCTGGGATCGGCCGGTACTGCGGCCGATTATCTCCAGGAAGTGGCCGGCAATGACCCGGCGATTTTCGCCTACACCCGCGGGCCCGGCCCTCACTTTTCCGCCCAGGTTTACGGAACCGCGGCCGGTTATTTTTCCTTGAATCCCGAGGTTAAAGCCCGGCTAATCCAGTCCACCGGAGCCGATGAAGTCGTTCCCATTCCGGACGATTGCGCGCAGTTAAGCGGAACCTCCGCCGAATTCAACGGGATCAAAATCCCCCTTACCTATTTCTACTGGCAGGATCCCTCCTTCAATGGTGGCCTGTATGTCAACCTCCGGAGTCTTCGCGCCCCCGGAGGACCCTGCGACGCTCTCGATGCCCTTTCCTCCTCGAACAGCTGGGACACGGATTCCAACAGCTGGCCCAAGGAAAGCAATCTGCTGGCCAGCCAATATTCCATTAATAAAGCCCTGAACGCTTTCTACGAAACCATTCTGCCTCTTCTCGGGAATCTGCCGCTTTAAACCCGAATAATGCGATTGAATACGTTCCTCCGTCCTGCGCGAGCGGATTTTTTTGTAGTCTGCCGATTCATCGGCGATTTTTAAAAGCGCCCGATAAATCGGGCAACTACGGAACATTAGGAAATAACAACTGCATTTTTCGGGTTAAAATGAACCTCCCCTCGGTAAGCCGCGGGGAATTATCAAGTAAAGTTTCTTCCTTGACACCACCGCGCTATTCTCATATATAAAGGTATGCTTTTACCGGAGAAAAATATGAAAAAAATCCATCTGATGTCCACCCTGGTCCTGGTTATATCCCTCCTGGCCCTTTTCCTGCCCGGGGTTTCCCGGGCGGCTGAAGGCCCGTCCAAGGCCAAGTATGTGATGAAGCTGGCGGCGATCGCGCCGGAAGGCACCAGCTGGTCCGACACCGCCGCCAAATTCAAGGCCTATGTCGAGGAAAAAACCCAGGGGCAGGTCAAGGTCCTCTGGTACCTGGGAGCGGTGATGGGAGACGAGCCGGATGAGATTCGAAAAATCAAGCTCGGTCAGCTCCAGGGCGCGGGTTTCACGGTCACGGGGCTGGGTTTGATCGACCCGGCCTTTAAAATTCTGGAAATCCCCTTTCTTTTGCAGAATAACGAGGAGGTTGATTTCGTCGTAAACAAGATGAAGCCTATCTTCACCCGGATGCTGGAGGCCAAGGGGTTTTTCTTGGCCGGGTTCCTGGACGTGGGTTTCGCTTATATTTTCACCAAGGAACCGATCACCTCTCTGGACCAGCTATCCAAGTTCAAGATGTGGACCTGGGCCGGGGAACCGGTCGCGGAGGCTTTCCTCAAGCGGATCGGGTTCGTCAACCTGGTCCCCACTCCCCTAACGGAAACCCTGACCGCCCTGCAGACCGGGATGGTCAACTCCTTTTTCGTCACGCTCTACGCCGGGGTCGCCCTGCAATGGCATACCCAGGCCGAATATATCTCCAATTTCAAATTAGGCTATTCCCCGGCGGCGATCCTGATAGATAAGAAATTTTTCGATTCCCTGCCCCCGGATTTCCAGAAAATCATCATGGATGCCTGGAACCAGTACCTTCCCGAGCTGATCCGCCTGATCCGGATAGAGAACGAAAAAGCCTATAAATCCATGCTCACGCGGGGAATCAAGGTCGGCAACACCCCGCCGGAAGTGCTGGAGGAAATCCAGAAACGCATTCTCCCCCTCCGCACCGAGCTGGTTGGGAAATATTATCCCGACTACCTCTTGACCGGGATCCAGAGCGCTCTGAATGAATTCCGGATCAGGGATAAAGGAATCAAGTAATCCCAAAAAAGTTAATAAGCCTATGGTAATGTGCCATAAATCCCTTTATTTGATTGTCATTCCGGACTTGATCCGGAATCCAGTATTTTCCCGTAAAGCAATTATTGAAACGCTGCATTTTGTTGTTTCTCGATAAGGAGGGAAATAATGCCCATCAGGCCGGAAATGTTCGTGAGTTCGTTTCCCTATCGATTATTCCTGTTGTTTCTTTTTCTCCTCCTGCTTCTCGTTCCTCTTACCTCCTCCGCCCAGGACAAATCCAAACCCTATGTGATTAAGTGGGGCACGATCGCCCCGGAAAATACGAACTGGGGAGACGCCATCAACCAGGCCTCCCGCGAGATCGAAAAGCAATCCAACGGCCGGGTGAAAATGGTCTGGTACTTCGGAGCGGTCATGGGCGATGAGCCCGATATGATCAGGAAAATCCGGTTTAACCAGCTCCAGGGACTGGCCCTCCTCTCCGTCGGCCTTTCCAAGCTCGCCCCCGAACTGATCGCCTTTTCCCTGCCCAACCTCTTTAAAAACTACGAGGAAGTGGATTGCGTCTTCGAACGGGCCTGGCCCCTGGTCGAAAAGGTGATAGCCGAAAAGGGCTACGTGGTCTTCGGGCGGGCCGACGTGGGTTTCAGCGTCCTTTTCAGCAAAAGCAACCTGCGCACCATCAGTGATTTTAAAAAAGCCAAGTTCTGGACCTGGGAGGGGCTGGAGGTGGATAAAGCCGCGGCCCGGCTTTTCGGGGCGGACAAGCTGACACCCCTGGCCCTGCCCGAGGTGCTCCCGGCCCTGCAGACGGGCATGGTGGACACGGTTTACGCCACCTACTACACCTCCATCGCCCTGCAATGGAATACCCAGATCAATTACATGTCCGATGTAACCCAGTTCGGGGGGGCCTACGCCCCCGCGATGCTGATCCTTAAGAAGGACCTGTATGATTCCATGCCCCCCGACCTGCAGAAAATTATTAAGGAAACCACCGGCAAGCTCATGCCCCCCCTGAGAGAACAGCTCCGCAAGGACGAGGAGAACGCCATGAACTCCCTGCTCAAACGGGGGATCAAGATGATGCAAATCGACCCGGCCCTGGTCGCCGACACCAAGGTTCGCTCCCAAGCCATCTACAAGGAATGGGAAGGCACCTATTATCCCGCCTGGTTCCTCGAGGGGATTCTCTCGGCCCGCAACCAGTGCCGGGCGGAACCGGGAAAGTGACAAATGGCGTATAGAGCAGAGCGTATGGCAGATGGCAAATAGTCAGTGAACGATGAGAAAAATTTCGGAATGTCCCTTAGAGAATTTCGAGATAAACGGAATGTCGATAATTTAGGAAGCTGGGAAGTAATGAGCGATGAGCGAATAAAGAAATGTTCGAGAGTTCTCGGGTAGCCGCAGGGGTTACCTCTTTCGGTAGTGGTCGAGCCTTGTCCTCGAGCCCTTCCCTTCTTGTCATCCTGAGCACGTTCACTTCGTTCAGTGTAAACTCCGCGAAGGATTGCTCGACAAATTCCGCAGGGCAAGCCCTGCCACTACAAAAACAATTTTAAAGAAGCTGGCAGCCGCAGGTTTTCCCCCGATCCTGATGATTCTTCCTGCAATCCCGATTGGGGTCTCAGAACAAGTACCCTTAATCTTAAAACTCAAATTCCAAAATGAGTTAAAATAACGCTATGCCGATACTGAATGAACTTTTTGGCCAACTGAAAAGCAAGAGCCCGAAGGCCAAGCGGGAGGCCGCCCGCGCGCTCGGGGAAACGCTGGATCCCCGGGCGGTGGAGCCCCTGATTGCCGCCCTGACCGAGGGGCCCGATGCCCGCCTGGATATCATCTGGGCCCTGGGACAGATCAAGGATCTCCGGGCGATTGATTCCATTATCCCCTACCTGGCCGACTCGGACTGGCACATCCGGGGCCAGGCCGCGGAATCCCTGGGCCAGATCGGGGGTGGAGACCGGGTCGTGGACGCCCTGATCCGCACCTTGAAAGACGAACACGATTCCGTCCACTGGAAAGCCGTCTGGGCCCTGGGGGAGATCGGCAACCCGAAAGCCGTCGAGCCTCTCCTCCTACAATTGGTTCATTCGTCATTCGTCAATCGTCAATCGTCAATTGGTTCATTTTGTCCCCGGTGCTGGCACGCCGCCTGGGCCCTGGGCCGGATCGGGGATAAACGCGCGACCGAGCCCATCCTGCCCCTGACCCGCCACCAGGACGCGGTGGTCCGGCGGCACGCGGTGATCGCCCTGAAAATGCTGAAAGATCCCCGGGCGATTGATCACCTGGTCGCCCGCCTGGATGATTCCGACAGCGAAATCCGGCATTTCGCCACCGAGGCCCTGATCGAATTGGGCAATCCGGCGCTGGTCATCCTGCAAAAGAAATCCGGGGAAGTGTCAAAAGAACTCCGGGAAAAATTCGACTGGATCATCGAGAGAATCCAGGAAGAACCCTAAGTTTATGCATCAAATATTTTTCACATTAATTCCGAAACCGTCATTCCCGCGAAGCTTGTCCTCGAAGTGTGTAATCGGGGAGCGGGAATCCAGATCCTTTTTGTCATCCCCGCGAAAGCGGGGATCCAGATCCTTTTTGTCATCCCCGCGAAAGCGGGGATCCAGGAGAAGAAAACTGGATTCCCCCGGATCAAGTCCGGGGCAGGCTTGGTCAAGCCCGGAATGACATACAGGGCAAAGGAATTTATGACACACTACACTAGTACGCTGATAATTTGATGAGGGGAGAAAATCAAGGATGAATGGTCATTCTTTGTCTGTGCGCTTTGCGCTTTGCGCTCCGCGCTTTGCTATCTGCGCCCTGCTCCTGGCCCTTTGCTCTTGGCTCCTTGCCCTGCGTTCTCGCAGGCTAAAGCCTGCGGCTACCGCTTATTTTCGCAGGCTAAAGCCTGCGGCTACCGCTTATTCTCGCAGGCTAAAGCCTGCGGCTACCGCTTTTGCATTTATCCTTTTCACCTTTCACCTTTCACCCTTCGACTTCGCTCAGGGTAAACCTTTCACCTGTCCGGGCGCCGGTGCGGAAGAACGCCTGAAGCTGGCCACCACGACGAGCACGGAGAACACCGGGCTTTTAAAGATTCTCCTCCCGCCGTTCGAGAAAAAATACTGCGTCCGGGTGGATGTGATCGCGGTCGGGACCGGGAAGGCCTTGAAGCTCGGGGAAAACGGGGATGTGGACGTGGTTCTCGTCCACGCCAAGGCCGATGAGCTCAAGTTCGTCGAGGCGGGGTTCGGGGTGGACCGCCGGGAGATAATGTACAACGAGTTCCAGATCGCCGGCCCCAAATCCGACCCGGCTAAAATTAAGGGAATAAAGGACCCCGCCGAATCCTTTAAAAAACTCGCCGGGAGCAGTTCAGTCTTTGTTTCCCGGGGCGACGATTCGGGAACCCATAAGAAAGAAAAGGAAATCTGGCTTAAGGCCGGGATCAAGCCCGCCGGGAAATGGTATATCGAGGCCGGCCAGGGGATGGAACAGGTCCTCCAGATCGCCAGCGAGAAGCTCGGCTATACCCTGACCGACAGCGCCACTTTCCTCGCCTACGAGGATAAAATCGAGCTGGTGATCTTAATGGAGGGAGACCCGATTCTTTACAACCTTTACGGGATAATCGCGGTCAACCCCAAGAAATATCCGAATGTGAACTACCAGATGGCCATGAAACTGATTGAATGGATCTCGAGCCCGGAAGCGCAAGCGATCATCGAGGGGTTTAAAATCAAGGGCAAGGTCCTGTTCCATACCCTTCCCCCACCGCCCGCCAGACCAGCCAAGTGACAACTCACTACCCGCCCCCGGAGAAAAAACGCAGCCTAAAGGCTGCGGCTACCGGTTTGTTTGGTTTAATCCAAAAATCAAATTTTAAATTTTAATCCTGGATTCCCGCTGGAGTTTATCCCGCACTCTGATGCGGGACGGGAATGACTTTATGATTTATTATTCCGAAATCCGCTTTTCTTTTTCATTCGTCAATCGTCAATCTACAATCGTCAATAGTTGCTGATCACCATCCTTCCACAACAATATCGTCTATGTACGCCCCCTCGGCGCAGTGACCCGCGCCGTCGCTCTCGAAGCGGAATTGCAGGGTGACATTGGCTTGGCCGGCATAGGCGGAAAGATCAAGATAGGAAAGAGTCCAACCGTTTGAATTCTCGCATTTGGTCCAGACTTCCGTCCAGATCCCGGATTGGCCTTTGACCCTGACTTTAAGACAATCCTTGGCATCCGCCACTTCCAGCCAATACCAGAAGCTCAGGGTAAGGTGAGAATGACCGCGAAAATCCAACAACATTTCTAAAAACGCCGCCATGTCATTGTCGTAACTGGAGGCCAAAACATTGTTTGATCCCTGATCATCGCATTCGTCATCACTTTGATCCCCTCCGGCAGCGCACCACAAGCTGTAAGGATCGGAATTGGCCCGGGTATCAACTTTGCCCCAGTAATCATTGCCGCCGGCGGAGTTTTCGTCGCCCGCGGTCCAGTTCCAGATCATGGTCGGCGAATCAAAGGTTTCATGAGAAATTTCTTCGGGGTAGAAAGAAAAACCCCGTCCCAGGCTATATTCGCTGGCATTCCCCGCCTCGTCTTTCGCCCTCACCCACCAGCGCCACCTCCCGCCCGGCAGGGAAATCAACTCATAGGAGTTTGAGCCGGTCTCAATCGTAATGGACTGGGCATAAGGCTGATCCGATTCCTCCAGACTGATTTCGTAGGCCCA
>Ga0315285_10006434_pt1 | contig 12111 bp, 12 predicted proteins | sample YL17G09_36_MG_FD_203698 | JGI IMG/M metagenome (GOLD analysis project Ga0315285, IMG submission 203698) | Sediment microbial communities from Yellowstone Lake, YNP, Wyoming, USA - YL17G09_36 | ecosystem: Environmental > Aquatic > Freshwater > Lake > Sediment | place: USA: Wyoming | collected... | reverse complement strand
GGGATTTTCAAGTGGAGATTCCTGTTGAATACAGTAGAGGGGGATCACGTAGACAGAAACTTCCCAGCGCGAAGATTCACTTGACTTTTGATGAACCAATCTTTACAAATGCGGCTATTCGGCCTGTAAAACCCAGGTATTCTGATCTCTCGGATTTTGAAATGGCCTGCTATAGCAGAGAAGAGATCATATCAGAAAAGATGCGTGCACTTCTTCAACAACAGAAGAAATGGCCTCGGCCTCGAGACCTATACGACTTGTGGTTCTTACTTTGTAGGTCAGAAGAACGCTTTCAACTAGAGAAACTTAAAACCCTTTTCGTAGAGAAATGTAAGGTACGCCAAATTCAACCTGATGTAGCAGGGTTGATCTCAGAGAATCTTAGGGAATGGAACAAAGATGCTTGGGGGAATATATTAGGGCCATTGATGAAAACTGTTCCGGACTTCGATGAAGTGTGGAAGGAATTGGTTGTTACATTAACGAAAATATTCTAAAAATTATTACTGAAAACGAACTCCCTCAATAAGTTAATGTCCTGCCTAATATCGCTAATTTTACAGGCTTCCAGGTTCATTGATGACATTTTGATCAATTTTCTTTAGAGGTGAATGCATCCTTTCCATTCTCATCTTTCCCCTTCCCTAATGAAGTTCCCATTCGCAACTTTCCCGTTTCGAAGGTGAATGGTACGGGAAGAAAAATCTACATTTTCAGGATTATGAGCAACCATTATGATTCGTAACACTTTCAACGCTACTGTAAGGCATCTATCGATCCCTCAACTTTCTTAATATCGCTTCATGTCTTGGACAAAATTCATATCGACCATTTAATTGCGCATGGAGAACCTCTTCTTGCCAGTGACTGTTGAAGAGGCGGCAATCTGGATCTTCACAGAAAGGGTCACCGAAGAGATGGAAAAAGAGGGCTTGCATGACATAACCTTTCAGTACTTCCGTCATTCTCAGATCCCCATGATCAAGAAACCGATCTTGATATTCCTCCTTTAACATCTCCACCGGCAGACCCATCTGTCTCTTCAGATAGAACTCTTTCGGCTTTGCAGGAGCCTCCACAAGCCCTGTAACCGATATGAGATTTGGAAAACCATAAAGGCTAACCCTGGCATGATATCTTCGGTCGTCCCTGTCCCATGTCCCAAAGAGTTGATTGGTGAAAAGGATAATGCAACGTTTAAAAACCATCCCCCCTTTGAAGATCAAGTCTGAAAGAATTTTTTGATATAAGACTCCTTCATACAAAATACCAAAAATCTTCCAATTGGGATCCCTCATCCTTCGTTTTTCGTAATCGACTTCAGCTTGGAAAAGAGTCCTTTTAATAAATCTTTTCTCAGGATCTTTCAGCCTGATCCTGGCTAACTCATTTGCTACCTTCTCTATCCTTTTCTCGGAAAATCTTTCGTAGACATTCCCTGGAATTGAAAAGGGGATGTGAGTTTTTTCTTCGAGGTATTGACCCAATTCTCCAATATTTAGGCCTTCTAAATTCCCTTCTTGATATAAGTGGATGGAGGCGGGAGTTTTTAACATTGAAGCGTCTTTGGGTAAACCCCGTTAGAAATTCCAGCGGGGCACTCGCCACGCAAGCGCTGGCGCTGCGGGCTAAACCCTAGCGCAATTGTCGTAAAATGTAACCCCGCTGTAGAACAGCGGTGCATTATTTCTAACGGGGTAAAGGTCAAGATAACGATGCCAGTTTCGTCAATGGGTAAACCCCGTTAGAAGGTCTTCGACCTTCCAATGGGAGGACTCACACGGGGCTTTAAACCCCGTGCTCACTCCAAAAGGAATTTTATCTTCATCACCGCTGCAAGCAGCGGGGCTTTCTAACGGGGTAAAGGTTAGGTAATTAGCTTTTAAAACGTTAACCTTAACCATTACCGTTAACCCAAACGGGCTTCCTAACCCTAAACCTTAACCCTTCTTCAATTTCTCAAGGACGACCTGAGCCCCCCTCCGACCGGAAAGCAACATCGCGCCGAAAGTAGGCCCCATTCTTGGCAAACCATAGGTGGTCGCCACAGCCATCCCTGTCACGATCAGACCTGGATGGACCTCTCCGGTATGTTCGACCACCAGATCCTCAGACTGTTCCACCCACATCGCACCAAAACCTTCGGTCTTCAGAATTCCCCTTTCCTCCAGTTTCTTCACCACACAGGCATCGTGGCCCGTAGAGTCGACCACAAACTTAGCTTCCAAGGCAATAGGGTCCACGCATGTGATCTCTCGAGGAAGGGCCTGAACGGGTGTCCAGTTCACCACAGCACCGCAGACCTTGTTTCCTTTTCTCAACACTACATCGTCGAAGATCGTCATATTGGCAAATTTTACTCCGGCATCACAGGCGGCTGCAATCAGCTTCGAGCAGGCATGAGGTCCGTCGGCCACATAGAGCCCTTTGACCGCCTTTTTAAAGGGGATGCCCAACTCTTCCAAGATCTCTTGCCCTGGCTCCCTGACGGTCACCTTATTCATCAGATAGCCGCCAATCCAGAACCCTCCTCCGATGTAATTGTTCCGCTCCACGATCAGGGTCTTCACCCCTTTTAAGGCAATATCCCTTCCAACCATCAGCCCGCTGGGCCCTCCTCCGACGATGAGGCAGTCACTCTCCACGTATTCAATAAACTGCCTTGCAAAGCTGTCCACAATGGCCCGGGTGATCTCCTTCTCACTCACCGGTGTGAAGATCTTCTTTTTCTCAACCATATTGACTTCCTTTCTCCCCCCTCGCCCTGTATCCCACGTGGTGCAGGGCCTTCGCTTTTGTAGTAAAAAAGTTATTCGCCGATCATTAAATCCCTGATCTTCTCATCCGGAATGGACGTAATGGAAATGGATCGATGCGAGTCTTCCTTGACCTTTTTATAAAGGACTTCCACACTTTTCAAATCCTTTGCCTTACCATACCGAACAGTGATGGAAGCAGCCTTCTCTATCTCTATGTCATTGGGTTCTCCCCTAAGGAGGGATAGAGGACCAGGATGATGAAGGGTCTTAAACAAAATATCTTCCTCCTGAGCAAAAGTCTGGATCTTCCTATTATCCTCTTCATTTCTCCCCACCACCAGTTTCAAATGAGGGGAAAGCCGAAAATGCCTCCCGAACTTCAGAAGGTGGACATCATTGAGGGAGAAATCGGGTTTGTGTCCCATCAGATCCTTCATCCGCTTTGCAAATTGGGGATCTGTTAGGAGACATCCACCTGCAGGACAGGGATAGTCACGAATACCATAATGGTCCGCTAATTTGATCTGTGGCTTTCTTGAACGTCCCTGAATCCCCAGAAGATTTTCCCGATTTATACAGCCCTCCTTTTCCGGGATCGTGGCCGGAAGGAACTTTGCAGAGAGAGGCCGAATGATATAGCCCTCGAGCCCTGCCTCCTTTTCAATCAACCGCATGGCATCTCGTCGCTGGGACATTGGCCTTTGCCCCAACACTTCACCCGTTACAATGAAAGAGGCTCCTGTTTCCTCCATATAAGCCTTTGCCTTTTTCAGCATGAAGATCCGGCAATCGATGCACGGATTCATATTGCTTCCGTAACCATGTTTAGGATGTTTCACCACATCCAAGTATTCCTCAGAGACATTGAACACCCTTAAGGGAATCCCAAGACTATCTACGGCCTTCTGGGAGGCTAAACAGGTTTCTCCACGGTTGGTACAGGTGCAGAAGACCGTCAGGAAGTTGAGGGCCTCCAATTCAACCCCCTGCTCCATCACAACCTTAGCTGCGAGCGTACTATCGAGACCCCCAGAGAGGAGGGCAATCGCTTTCATCATAATACCTCGTTCATCGATCCTGATCGAAAACCCTGGAGATCCACTGTAATATAATGATAACCAATTTTTTTCAGGTGGTTCACCACCTTCTCCCTCAATGATCCATCCATCAAACGTTCTATTTCTTCCGGATAGATTTCAATCCTGGCTAAGTTTCCGTGATGGCGGACTCGAACCTGTTTGAATCCCAGCCCAAAAAGGAAGTCCTCTGCCTCATCGACCATCTTCAACCTCTCTATGGTAATCTCCTCCCCATAAGGAAACCGTGAGGCAAGACAAGCAAAAGAGGGCTTATCCCATGTGGTTAAACCTAAGGCATTGGACAATTCCCTCACCCCCGCTTTTGTGAACATTGCCTCTTTGAGAGGACTTCGAATCCCCAACTCTTGAATCGCTCTTCTCCCTGGCCGGTGATCCTTTTCGTCGTCTAATGTCGAACCTTCGACGATAAAGGGAATCTCCTCTTTTTGAGCCAGGTTCTGTAATTCTACGAAAAGTTCTTTTTTACAATAGTAACATCGGTTTGGAGGATTTTTTGAAAACCCCTCAATCTCCAATTCATTCGATTTGATCAGAAGGTGTCGTACGCCCATTCCCTGAGTGAGCTTCTTGGCTCCGGTCAGCTCCCGCTCAGGATAAAGAGGAGAAAAAACAGTCACGGCAAGAACGTTTTCATCTCCGAGGGTATCTTTGGCCACTTTTAGAAGGAGCGTACTGTCGACCCCTCCTGAATAGGCAACGAGCACACGTTCCATGGATCTAAATATCTCTTTCAAATTTCCCAATTTATCTTCAATGATTCGATCCATGCCCATGTCCGTGCCTCGTGTCCGGAAATTATGGGGACAGTCCCGAATCTACGACTCCCCCCGTACTTGATACGGGGTCCGTCCGTAATTCCGGGACAGTCCCCTACTGCTTACTGCCTACTGCTCACTGATTCCTATCTTATTACTTCCTTGATCCACCCTCCTCCCAGAACTGTTTCTCCATCATAGAAAACAGCGGCCTGTCCAGGTGTGATAGCCTTTTGCGGGGTTTTAAACTTTACTTCCAGTTCATCCTCCCCTTTCATAGAAAGGACAGCCTCTGAACCGGGGTGGTTATATCGGATCTTTACCTTGGCAGAAAAGGGTAACGTCATTACCCGGGGGGTAATCCAACTCACAGAGTCGACGATGAAGGTATCACCGTAAACCTCCTTCTCCTCTCCAACAACAAGAACGTTCTTCTCACGATCGATTCCAATCACATAGAGGGGTTTCCCTTTTGCCAGGTTGAGACCTCTTCGCTGCCCAATGGTATAAAAAGCGATCCCTTTATGTTTTCCTAACACAACTCCTTTCTTATCAATGATCGGCCCAGGTTTGATCGATTCCCCTAACCTCTCCTGTAAAAAGGGGTGGTAAGATGGTTCGTGAATGAAACAGACCTCTTGACTCTCAGGTTTATCATGTATTCGAAGACCAAGTTGAAGGGCCTTTCGCCTGACTTCCTCTTTTCGATATTCTCCCAATGGGAAAAGGATGTGGTGGAGTTGATCTTGGGTTAGGGAGAAGAGAACATAGGATTGATCTTTTTTTTGATCGATCCCTCTCTTTAGAATAGAGCGACCTGTCTCATCGTCAAATTCTAATCTTGCATAGTGGCCAGTAGAAATAAAATCAGCTTCAAATGCCTTGGCCTTTTTCCAGAATGAACCAAACTTGATCCTCTCATTACAGAGAATGCATGGGTTGGGTGTTCTCCCCTTTCTGTATTCTTCACAAAAGTACTGGATGACTTCCTTTTCAAACTCATCTTTAAGATAGAAGACGTAAAAAGGAATCTCAAGCTGAAGAGCAACACGTCTGGCATCCTCGATATCGGCAAGACCACAACATCGTGCTGGACCTCCCTGGGTTCTATCCACCTCCCCAATGCACATTGTAGCTCCGATTACTTCATAACCCTTCTCCTTGAGAAGCCAGGCAGTGGTGCTCGAATCAACCCCTCCGCTCATCGCAACAACTACCCTTTGCTTCATCTCCAATCTTCTTCTCATATCGGCATAGCGCAAAGGGCTTGGCGCATAGCGTGCATTCTTATTATTAGCCCTATGCTCCATGCTCTATGCCCTATGCGCATTAAAACAGGATTTCCATTGCCTGGTAAGGACAGACCGGAATACAGAGTTCACAGGCAATGCAGCGGTCCCGCTTAAAGGACACTTCCATCGTCTTCCTATCCACATCCAATGCCTTAGGTGGACAGATAGAGATGCATGCAGTACAATGGGTACATTGATCTTCATGCCATTTGACATCCTGAGCCAATGGTTGGACATTCACGCCTATTTCGCTGAGGTATTTGAACCCTGCTTCTAAGCCGGCCCTCTTTCCAGTAATCTCTAAGACAAGCCTCCCCTCTTCCCTAGGCGTTATCCGTGCCCTCGAGATATTAACCATCAGATCGAAATCCTTAACCAGTCTGGATATGATCGGTTGATCGACAAGATGAGTAGGATAATTGAGTACAACTCTTTTTTTCTGCATGGGGCACCCCCTTTTTAATATGCAAAGGGCATGGAGCAGAGAGCATGGAGTTTTTTACCCTATGCCCTATGCGCTTTGCTCTATGCTATTTCTTTTTGATGGGTCTTTCTTTTAAAGTTTTAAAAACGATCCCTGAATCGACAGATGGAAGAGGTTCGACAGATTTGGTCAAAAAGAACTTTCCCGCCTCAATCCATTCCTTTAAGATTTGAGCGATCTCCCTGGCCTTAAGATAACTCGAGAGGCCAGAGGTAGGAACTTCCTTTTCTTGGACAACAATTTTTCCGCTTTTGAGTTGCTTGTAATTTACCTCTCCCAAACTCCCTGGAATGAGTTGTGGATAGGCTTCGCTGTAGTCCACGACTTGAGCCCAGATCGCCTCATCTTTGACCATGGTGTATTGAAGGATCTCCTCATCTAATATGGGAATAGGGATTCCAATCCCGACGGTGAGAGTCACTCCATAACCGGTGAAAGAAGTTCCTCTGAGCCATTTAGGGCTCATCATCTTGAGATCCCCGGTGACGGCAAGTGTACCTGCCGTCGTTTTTGGAACGCCTTTCTCTGTCCTCTTCACATTAGGGTTATGCTGAGTTCCATTTCCCACTACATACCCTATCCCTCCGCCCAGGAAGATCCTGGTGCCAATGCCTATCGTTTTGTAATAGGGATCATTAAGAAGGGGACTTAACTGACCCGCACTGCAGTAGTTGGCATTACCCATCTTGGGTTGAAGGACTCCCATGTAGGTGTAGATGACCCTATCAGATAAATTGACAGCAACATTATAGTTCTGATAGGCATTTCTCATATTAAAGAGGACTGCCTCATTCATATCTTTAAGTGAAATATAAGTTTCCAAAGACTTTCGGGGGTAGCAATCCGTTCCGTAGGCGGTTGCAGTGAGCCTTACATCTTTCCCGGCAACCAGTTCTTCAATGACATAGGCTCCCCCATAGGCGAACTTCCCAGGAAATATCTTATTTCTGGGATCGTCATCGGCCATCGCAGTCGCTCCTAAAAAGAAATCAACCGCTGCTAAACCCACATAGACCGGAACATCGTTGAGATAAGTCTTTCCTCCTCCCAGCTTGATCCGGGGCTTTGTATGACCCACATTGAAATAGGCTCCTGAAGAACACATGGGACCAAAAGTCCCCGTAGTGACGACATCAACTTCTTGAGCTGCCTTTTTCAACCCTTTTTCAGCGGCGTATTCAACAATCTCTTCAGCCGTAAAAACAACAGCTTTCCCTTTCCTGATCTTTTCGTTTATTTCCTCAATGGTCTTAGCCATTTTCTACCTCCTCCATGAATTTAGTATTTTAAACTGGGCCTTTCGCCCCGAACCATGTTGGGTTCAGGGCTGCCATGCACCCGCCGTGGTGCATGGCGGGGTGATACATGATCCATAACATATCACTACCCCCTCTTTTTAGTTCGGAGTTCAGAGTGCTGAGTTCGGAGTAAAACACTAAAAAAAGGTATTTGAAATCCTTAAATCTGGATTCCCGTTTTCACGGGAATGACGCTCTTTCGGGTTACTCGTCATTCCTGCGGAAGCAGGAATCCAGTAAAAGTTAGAAATAAATTCTCAGATTGAGCAATGTAAGAATCTAAATACCCCGAACTCCGAACTAAAAACTCCCAACTTTCATTTCATCCCGTTAAAAAGCCATGTGCTGATATATCGTTCTCCGGTATCCGGCAGAATAACCACGATCATTTTCCCTTCGTTCTCCTGCCTCTTGGCCACCTCAACCGCTGCCCATGTGGCCGCGCCGGAGGAGATCCCCGCTAAAATTCCTTCCTCTGTCGCCAATCTCCTCGCTAACAATCTTGCATCTTCGTTCGATACCTTAATCACCTCATCGATCAAATGCATCTGAAGCACCTCTGGGACGAAACCTGCACCAATCCCCTGTATTTTGTGAGGACCTGGTCTCCCTCCAGAGAGGACAGGGGAACTCTCTGGTTCTACAGCGATAGCCTTGAATTCTGGTTTTTTCTTTTTAATGACCTCTGAAACCCCGGTAATGGTCCCTCCCGTACCGACACCCGCCACTAAAATATCCACTTTCCCATCAGTGTCTTCCCAGATTTCAAGAGCAGTTGTCTTTCGGTGGATCTCTGGATTGGCAGGGTTTTTAAACTGCTGGGGAATGAAATACCGGCGGTCTTTGGCAGCCATTTCCTCTGCCTTCCTCACCGAACCTGTCATTCCTTCATTGCCAGGCGTCAGGACTACCTCTGCTCCAAACATGCGGAGGAGATGAACCCTTTCGACAGACATCGTATCCGGCATTGTCAAAACCAATGGGTAACCTTTCGCCGCACAGATAAATGCCAGAGCAATTCCTGTGTTCCCACTGGTGGGCTCTAAAATAATCGTATCCTTATTGATCAATCCCTCTTTCTCCGCTGCTTCAATCATTGCAATACCAATCCGGTCTTTGATGCTCCCGCAGGGGTTGAAAGACTCAAGTTTTGCCACCACCTCTCCCTTACAACTCTCTGTGACTCGATTCAACCTTAATAAAGGTGTATTTCCGATCAACTCTGAAATAAAGTTGGCAATTCTCGCCATCTCAACTCTCCAAATAAAAGACGCTATGCGCAAAGCGCTAAGCGCATAGCGGAAAACTATATTTGGTACATCGGAGGGATTATTCCTTCTTTCTCTCTTTTCCGATTCACCATCTCTTCTAAAGTAACCGAATGAAAAATTCGATATATTGCTTCCGAGACCTCCTTCCAAATATCTCGTGTCACACAGAATGAAGATCTTTGACAGGCCTTCGGATCTCTTAAACACTCTATCAAATTAATCGGACCCTCCAAAACTTCAACCACATCATTTAAACAGATTTCCGAAGGTGATTTAGCTAATGAATACCCACCCTTGGAACCACGAACCGATTTGACTACCCCTGCTGAACGAAGTGGAATGATGACCTGTTCGAGATATTTTAAAGAAATATTTTCTTTCTTTGCAATCTCTTTTAATTCAATGGGACCTTCTCCATAGTGAGAGGCAAGTTCCAACATTGCTCTTGTTCCATATCTAATTTTCGTTGATATTTTCATAGGTTACAAAATCATACTTTTTCTATAGGAATTAAATTTTATTAACCTAATCCACCACTGATTGTCAAGAATAAGTAAAAGAATTTTATGGGATTGGTTAGCGCAGAATTTTGGAGCTTTAGTAGTTCGAGGTAGACCTTCTCTTCCAATTTACAAAAAAGATCCCCAATGAGACCATGGGGAGGCCTACCTTTAATGAAAAAGTGAATTCCTCTCCAAGGAAGAGAATGCTGAAGAGGACGCCGAAGATGGGGGTAAAGAAGGTGAAGGCGGAAAGCCTGCTGACGGAATAGTTATGTATCAGTTTGAACCATATGAAATAGCTTATAAAGGCGACGATGACTGATTGATATAAGATGATTCCGGCGATACAAGGGTCAATCCTGTAAATCCACTTTGGCTCGAGGATGAAGCTCACAACAAAGAGGATGGGGATAGAGAAAAAGAGCTGATAAAGAAAAGTATTGATTGGATGGACTTTTTCAGCCATAAACTTCTTGATATAGAGGGTTGTGGCGCCCCAAAAGAAGGCTGCCATGATCTCCAGGACATCCCCGACGAGCATGGTGGGTTTGGCTGTCTTGGGTCTTCCACCGAAGACCAAAAAGATACCCGTAAAAGCCAAGACAAGGCCCAGGATCTTTAAAGAAGTCAATCGATCTCCCTTCAGAAAGAAATGGGCCCCTACAGCAACCACAAAAGGACTCAGGAAGACGAAGACTACGGAGCGGGCGGCATCTGTGTAGAGCATCCCAAAATAGATACAAGCAAACTCCAGACCAAATAAGAGTCCAACCATGAACCCATGAAAAAGCATTATATCGGTATGAAATAACCTCTCCCTCTTCCTCACACAATAGATAATCCCGCAGATCGAAGCAATCACAGAACGCAGGGCAGAAGTAAAGACTGGTGATACTCCCTGGTTGGAGTATTTGATGGTGGTGGTGTTAAAACCCCAAAGTAGGGTCAAGATGATGAGGGTGAGGATAGCTTTGAAGTCTAAAAAATCCTTGCTCTCTGAATCAGCCATTTCTTCTCTTTAAGCCCTCATCAAGTGAGGCACCCTTTTAACTGAAAATTTTCTACATTAACTTTACTCTTAAAACCCTTTGGGTATTCTCGGTGATTTTTACTCGTTCATCGATTCTATAGCCAACGACCCATGCGATCATCTCTCCTGAGATGAGCAGAGGGATTCTCGGTCTTTCAAACTTTGGGATCTTATGATCAATAAAGAACTCCTTTAACTTTTGGGTCCCTTTTACCCCCAAGGGTTGAAATCGGTCGCCTGGTCTAAAATTCCGTATCTTCAATGGAAATTGGAGATTTTGGTAATCCAGAAGAACCACATTGGGAAGCCCATAAAGATCTTTAAACTTATCATCCCTGCTGGTTTCCTCAATCACCACCTCTTTCTCAATCTCTTCGATATAGGTCCGGCCAGGCGAAATAAGTTCGATCTCAAAAGGTGGAATCTGTTTCACCCATTCTTTCTTCATCAAAACCAAATCGTATCGTTTTTCTAAACAGACCCCATGAGGCAACTCCAGAAGAAAGCTTGGAGAGGGGTGCTCCAATTTCTTATAAATTTGACTAACCTCTAACCATTCCCCTTCTTCCAAGATCATCTCCCCAGTATCAATCCTTCCCAACATCTTCTGAACGATCCTCCATTGAATTGCTGGATGAAGGGATTGGTATTCGGAGAATCCGAAGGAAAGAGTGTCTTTCCCCTCACGGACGATCTTTTGATAAGACTCTTCTGTCTCTCTCTCCAGATAATCATTCTCTTTTCTGAGAATGGTCGAGGTCTTCAAAACAATTTTTTTGAAGTTAGGCTGATACTCTTTTTCGATGAGAGGGATGAGGTTCAGACGAAGCTGGTTCCGAAGGTAATTCTTTTTAAGATTTGAAGAGTCCAAAAGGTAAGAAATCTTCATTTCTTCTGCAAAAGATTCGATCTCCCTTCTCCACACTTCAAGAAGGGGCCGGATCACCCTTCTCTCTCGAATAGGGAGCATCCCCTTCAAGCCCTTCAGTCCAGATCCTCTCATCAGTCTTAAGAGAACGGTCTCCACTTGATCATCTGCATGATGGCCCAGTGCAATCTTGTTGGCATTATATTTTTGGAGGAGGACGTTAAAGAAATGGAAACGAATCCTCCTGGCAGCATCTTGTAGAGAGATACCTCCTACCTTCTGGAACTCCTTTACATTGAATTGCCCATATTCAAAGGTGAAGCCGAGCCGTTCTGATTCTTTTTTTACGAGTTCCATCTCTTTTTCTGACTCTTCCGGTCGAAGACCGTGGTTGACATGCGCAACAATGAGAGAAAGATCGAATTCTTGACGGTAGGCGCTTAACAAATGGAGGAGGACCATTGAATCTACCCCTGCAGATACACCTACGATTAACCGGTCGCCTTTATCCAATAGACGGTAGCGGTCAATGGTCCGTTTGACTTGTTCCAATAACATACCGAACACTCACATCTTCTTCTCTCCCAATGGTCCGACTCTGATCTCTACCTCTGTTGTGCCATACCATTTTTCACTAATCTTGATGGTGCAGGTTTTATCGGGTTTCGAAAAATTGAGAACAGACTCTTTCCCTCTAAAACTGTTTACCAGTTTCCAATTATCTTTTTCCATGTGATAGGTAAATAAATCG
>Ga0315285_10006431_pt1 | contig 12113 bp, 5 predicted proteins | sample YL17G09_36_MG_FD_203698 | JGI IMG/M metagenome (GOLD analysis project Ga0315285, IMG submission 203698) | Sediment microbial communities from Yellowstone Lake, YNP, Wyoming, USA - YL17G09_36 | ecosystem: Environmental > Aquatic > Freshwater > Lake > Sediment | place: USA: Wyoming | collected... | reverse complement strand
TCATATACATGAATTTGTGATAGTGGCCGATCACGAGCACCAGGACGATCGCCGCCAGCCCGATGGAAAGCCAGACTTCCAGCGGTTCGATGGCCAGGACCTCGCCGAAAAGAAAATTGAGAAGCGCCACATTGAAATTCCGCGACAGCGTGGCCAGGACGATACCCAGGGCCATCCCGACGCTGCTCAGGATGGCAATGGCCGTATCCCCATACAAGCCGGCCCGTTCCTTGAGCTTGGTGATCCCCAGCGCCGCGATCACCGAGAAGACCAGGGCGACGGCCAGGGGCAAGGTCTTCAGCAAAAGGCCGAGGGCCACGCCGGCGAAGGTGATATGGGACAGGCCGTGGCCGATCATCGCATCTTTTCTGAGGAGAAGAAACACGCCGAGCACGGCGCAGGCGAGGCCGATAAATAGGCCGGCCAACAAGGCCCTCTGAAGAAAGCCATAGCTGAGAAGAGCTGCCATCGCTGTTCAAGATCCTTCAATGCTGATGCGAGACAAGGTGGTGGCCGCCGGCCAGCATATTCTTCAGGGTGTCAGAGCGGCAGAACTCCTCGTGGCTGCCGTGATAGACCAGCCGCTGGTTCAAGCAGGCCACTTGGCTGATATGCTTGTTGACGATGCCGATGTCGTGGGTGACCTGGACGATCGTGATGCCTTCGTTTTTGTTCAAGCAGTCGAGAATCTCATAGAAATGGGCCTGGGTTTCGGCATCCACACCGGTTGTCGGTTCGTCCAAAAAAAGAATCCGAGGCTGCTGGACAATAGCCCTGGCAATGAAGACGCGCTGCTGTTGGCCTCCGGAGAGCTCTCCGATGCGCCTGTTTGCGAAATCGGCCATGCCCACAAGCTCCAGGGCATGGCTAATGGAGGTGTCTTCCTTTTTGTTCAGGCGATGAAGGAATTTTGTCGAAGACAGGAGTGCCATGGCCACGACTTCTTTGGCCGAGGCCGGGAAGAGCGGGTCAAAATGGGTGGCTTTCTGGGGAACGTAGCCGATTTTCTGCCATTCTCCGAATTTCTCGACGCTCTTTCCCATGAGGAAAACGCTCCCCCGGGCAGGCTTCAAAAGACCCAGGATGATCTTGAGAAGCGTCGTTTTCCCAGAACCGTTCGGACCCAGGATAGCCAGAAAATCGCCCTCATGGATGGACAAAGACACGTCCGCGAGAACCGGGTCATGCCCGTAATTGAAGGTCACGCCTTCCACCCGGATCAAGGTTTTCGCATCATTCACAGGCGAGTCCATGTCTCAAGCTTTCCAGGTTTTTTTCCATGAGACCCAAAAAGGTCATGCCCGCCCGCCACTGCTCTTTGGTCAGGTTGTGACCGGGATAGAGAAGGGACGTGTCGGCCCCGACTTCCCTGGCGATCAAGCGCGCCAGCTTATCGCTGACATTTGTCTCGAAAAAGATGGTTTTGATAGCGTGTTTCCTGGCCAGACCGATCACGTCGACCAGCTGCCGCGGCGTCGGCGCCGCATCGGGGCTCAGCCCGTAGACGGGAATTTGCTCGAGGTGATACCGTCGGGCCAGATAGGCGAAGGCGGAATGTCCGCCGAAGATGAAAGTCTTTTGACGACAACGGGAGAGATGGTCCCGGTATTTGGCATCCAGCCTTTGCAGCTTTTCTTTGTAGGATGCTGCTCCTCGTTCGAAATAGGCGGTATTCTCCGGTTCGATTTCGGAAAGCAGCTTTTGGATCCGGTCGACGATGACCTGATCAAGTCCAAAGTCTAGCCAGATATGAGGGTCCATCTCATGAGTCTCCGGCCGGGGAAGGTTCTTGTCGTTTTCGGAAAGAAGGGCCAGACCGCGAGTCACTTCAAGCGTTCTCAGTCCGGGTCTGGAGACGCTTCTGAGGATATCCGCAAGCCAGGGCTCCAAGTCGGCGCCGATAAAGACTAATAGGTCCGAGGCGGCGAACTTTTCCATATCGCTGACCCTCGGCTGCCAGGTATGAACCTCCGCCCCCGGAGGCAAGAGAAGGCTCACCTCTCCCCTTTCACCGGCAATGGCCCGGGCAAACTCCAAAAGAGGGAAAACCGTGGTCATGATTTTTATCTTCGGCCGGATCAAAGGCTTCTGGGCACCGAAACAGAGCAGCCGGCCAGCCAGGGTGAGGCCGATAACCATCAACACCATCCATTTTTTAGACATCAGGGAACGCTCGCCTTCGGGAAATCGCGCTTGCATTTTAAAGAAAGCCGGGAATAAAATCAATCCGCTTGATTGCCGGCGGGTTTTATGGCATGATTTTTTTTCCTATTTTCCATAGCCGAGGAGGTTCTCTCATGCCTTCGTCCTTGACCGAACTCAAGCCGTCGCTTCTCTGGAAACACTTCGAACAAATTTTAAAGATTCCGCACTGCTCCGGTCGCGAACAGCGCCTGGCCGATTACATCGTCGCCCAGGCCAAACGTCTTAACTTGTTCTCGAAAAAAGACAAGACCGGCAACGTCCTCGTCCGGAAGAACGCCGCAGCCGGCCGTGAAAACGCCGAGCCGGTCATCCTCCAGGGCCACCTGGACATGGTCTGCGAAAAAAATTCCGACGTGGCCCACGACTTTTCTAAAGATCCCATCGTGCCCGAGATCCGGGAGGGCTGGGTCTATGCCAAGGGCACGACCCTGGGCTCGGATAACGGGATCGGCGTGGCCTCCGCGCTGGCCGTCATGGAGGACGCCCGGCTCGTCCACGGCCCGCTGGAATTCCTCTTTACCATTGATGAAGAGACAGGTCTGACGGGGGCGAGAAGAATCGAGCCCGGCTTCCTGAAGGGAAATAAGCTGATCAACCTCGACAGCGAGGAAGAAGGGACGTTCACCATCGGCTGCGCCGGCGGCGCGGACTCGGAAATCACCTTTCCTCTCAAAAGAAAGAGAGCCCGGCTCAAACAAGCCTATAGGCTCAAGATTTTTAGACTCCGGGGCGGGCACTCCGGATTGGACATCAATCAGGGGCGCGGCAATGCCATCAAGCTGCTGGCCAGGATTCTCTGGCAGGCGAAGGGCCTCTTCGCTCTCGAGCTCATCCGGGTCGAAGGGGGGAATAAAAGAAATGCCATCCCCCGGGAAGCCTGGGCGGATTTCCTTTTTGACCCGGCCAAATTCAAGCCTTTGGCAGCCTTCATTCAAAATGCCTGCGAAAAGATCCGGGTTGAATACCGGGCCGTCGAAAAAGATTTTCAGTATAGCCTCGAGCCTGTCGAACGAAAAGCCGATGAGCCCTTGACCACAGGCTGCCAAGACGCTCTTGTCAACTTCCTCTTTACCTGTCCTCACGGCGTTTTGAGCATGCACCCCGAGATCGCCGGCCTTGTCGAGACATCGACAAACCTGGCCATCGTCCATTGCGCCAGAAGCACGGCCCGGATCATCTGCAGCAGCCGCAGCTCCGTGGCCTCTGCGCTCGAAGCCGCCAGAAACCTGCTCAAAGCCCATGTCCAGCTCTCCGACGGCAAAATCAAGCAGCCCGAAGGCTATCCGGGATGGGCGCCCAACCTGCAGTCGTCGCTTTTAAAGACTCTCAAGGATGTCTATGTTCAGGTGTTCGGCAAAGAGACACGAATCGTCGCCGTCCATGCCGGGCTGGAATGCGGCATTATTGGCGAGAAATTTCCGGGTATGGATATGATCTCGTTCGGGCCGACGATCGAACATCCCCATTCCCCTGAAGAAAGAATCCAGATCGCCTCTGTGGAGAGCTATTGGCAGTTTCTGACGGCCGCCCTCCAATCCTTGTCTTAAACCATCGCCAATTATTTTTTTTAAAAAATGGACGTGAAAGGAAGCACCATGGGAAAAAAACTCGCTCTTTTTTTTGTGGCCATGAGCCTGATTTTCTTGAGCGCGGCTGTTGTGAGCTGCAAGAAGAAGGAAAAAGCCCGTCCGGCCGAACGGCCCGTGACTGAAGTCAAAGGAGAGCTCCACGTCCTCCAGGTCAGTCCGAAAGGTCCGACCCAGACCTCCCACGAAGCTGAAGAAATCGTCGTCATTTTTGACCATCCCATGGTCGCCCTGGAGCCCCTGCCTCAGGAAGAAAGCTCCTCGTTCTTGAAATTCGACCCTCCCTTCTCGGGAAAAAGCCGTTGGATGGGAACAAAGACGCTGGTGTTTTCGCCAAAAACGAGGTTTCCTTTTGCCACGGAAATCAAAGCGGTCATCCCGGCCGGCACCCGGTCCATCGACGGCTATGTCCTGAAAGAAGACTATCCCTGGACGTTGACCACGATCCGGCCCAGGCTCCTCAGGCATTTCCCCCAGGACCAGCAACGGCAATTAAGGCTCGAGACGAACGTGCTTCTCGTCTTCAACCAGTCTGTCGATGAAAGCCGAGTGAAAGATTTTATTTCCTTCAGCGGAGTCGGCCGGGAACGGCCGCTGGGCTTTTCCCTACGCCGACCGAAGAAGAGCCTCGATTACACAGACCTCTCTATCGATCCCGATAAGGCGCTTTTATTGGATCCCCAAGACAAGCTCGAGCCGGATTCGACCTACGCGGTCGAACTCCGGGCCGGCCTGCCGGGGAAAGAAGGCGCTTTAGGCTTGGAGAAAAACGCGTTCTTCAGCTTCGAAACATTCAAGACTTTTCAATTCACCGACCCCCAAACGCAAGAAGGGCACAATCCCTATGAACCCTTGTCATTTAGCTTTTCCAATGGTGTCATCTACCGGGATTTTGTCAAAAAGATCCGCATCGAACCTGCCCTGGAAATCCCGGATTATTATTCCGAGTGGGACTATGGACGATCCATTCTCTTTCTCTCCATCCCGCTTCAGCCGGAGACCGCCTATACCGTCCGGATCCCATCGGACCTCGAAGACGAATTCGGCAATGTCCTTGGCAAGGACGTCCAGGTCCGTTTCACCACGTCCGGCTACGAGCCTTTCGTGGATATGACGACCGGGCACGGCATCATCGAAGCCTACGGCGGTCTTTTTTATCCTTTTTACGCTTGCAACGCGGCTTCTGTCCGCCTCCAGGCGGCCAGAGTCGATAAAGACGAAGTCATCCCGATTTTAAATAATGGAAAAATTTTTTGGTCCAATGAGCCTTTCAAACAAAGGGCGGACTTTTTCCAAATCGACAAGCTGATGGAACTCAAGCTGCCCAAAAATAAGCGACAGCTCGTCCCCATTGACTTGAAAAATATCCTGGCCGCCCCGTACGGATTCGTCTTTCTCCAGCTGGACACCCTGGCCAAGGAAGAAGACCAATGGGAACGATACCCGAAGGTTTTTCTCCAGGTGACCGATCTCGGAATTTCGGGAAAGTTTTCTCCTGAAAATAACCTCATCTGGGTCACGGAGCTCAAAACCGGACAGCCCGTTGCCGAAGCGGAAGTCGAGATCAGAGACGACGGGAACACCATTCGCTGGAAAGGCAAAACAGATGTCCAGGGAAAAGTCCAAACCCCCGGCTGGAAGCTACTCGGCATCCGGAGCCGGGACGAGTGGGATACGCCCCAACAGTGGGTCTTCGTCCGGAGGGGCAGGGACAGCGCTTTCTTTTCTTCGCGTTGGGGAACGGGCATCGAGCCTTTCCGTTTCGATATCCATGAGGAAATTTATGCCGAGCCGGACAAAATCAGGGGAACGGTTTTTACCGAGAGGGGAATCTACAGGGCCGGAGAGCAGGTCCATATCAAGGGTGTTCTCCGGAATATAGAAAAAGCTCAGTGGGAACCGCCTTCTGTAAAAGAGGTTGAGTGCGAAATCAAAGACCCTTTTGAGAAGTCCGTCTTCAAAGGCAAGCTTCCTCTCGATCCGTTCGGCTCATTCGCCTTTGACCTGGAGACCCGGAAAGAGGCCCCTCTCGGAACATATGTGATCTCGACGACCGTCCCGGGCGGAGCTCCGGGGGAAAGGCCGCACCGCTTTTTAGAAACATTCCGCGTCGAAGCTTTCCGTCCGGCGGAATTTGAAGTCCATCTTCGCGCTTTTGAACAGAGCTTTGTCTTCGGCGATTCCTACCAAGCTGAAATCCGGGGAACCTATCTTTACGGAGGGGCCATGTCGGGCCAGACAGCCGGCTGGTCGCTCCGGCTGAATCCGACATCCTACTCTCCTCCCGGCCATAAAGGCTTTGTCTTCGGCGATGAATTGGACTTCGTGGATGAATACGAGCTTGCCGAAAAAAGCCGCCTGCTGGGTTCAGGCGAGACGACCCTCGGTCCGCAGGGAAAGCTCGAGATCAAGGCGCCCCTGGTGCCGGAGAAAGAATGGGCAACCGTTTCGGCCACGCTGGAAGCCACGGTGTCGAGTCCCAGCCGGCGCTCGATCTCCAACCGGATCGAGACGCTGATTCACCAGGGTGAATATTACATCGGCCTCAGGCCGAACACGTCTTTCATCAAAAAAGGAGAAAAAGTTTCGATCCAAGTGATCACAACAAACCCGGCAGGAGCTGTTGCGGCAGGGAAAAAGATTTCCCTGAAGCTCATCAAGAGGGAATGGCGTTCCGTGCGGAAGGCCGAGGTCGGCGGCCGGTTCAGATGGGTCTCTGAAAAAGTGGATACCGAGGCCGGCTCCCGCGAAGTCCTGACAAAAGCCGAGCCGGCCGAGATTTCTTTTGAGCCTGAAAAATCCGGATTCTACCTGATCGCGGCGGAAGGCCAAGACAACCGGAAAAACAAGGTGACCACGACGACCTACCTTTACGTCACGGGCAAGGACTATGTCCCGTGGGAACGCAAAGACGACGATAGCCTGGAACTTATTGCCGACAGCGATAACTATAAGCCGGGCGATAAGGCCAGAATTCTTGTCAAATCTCCTTATGAGCGGGCTAAAGCCCTGGTGACCGTCGAGCGGGAAATGATCATGCAGGCCCAAGTCCTTGAAATTGAGGGCAGCACAAGCCAGATTGAAATCCCGATCGCTCCCGAAGCCATTCCCAATGTCTATGTCTCTGTGCTCCTGGTCCAGGGACGGACGTCCCAGGCCGCCGCCGGAGAGAATCAGGATATCGGCAAACCGTCCTTTAAAATCGGCTACATCAACCTGAACGTCGATCCTTCGGAAAAAAGGCTGTCCGTGGATATCGCGACCGATAAAAAAAGTTACAAGCCAAGAGAGACAGTGACTCTCCGCCTCAAAGTCAAAGATACCAAGAAAGGCGGGGCCCAGGCTTCCATCGCCCTGGCCGTCGTCGATGTCGGCGTTTTGAACCTCATCGGCTATCAGACGCCGAACCTGTTCAGCGCATTTTATTACGAAAAATTTCTATCCGTGCGGACATCCGAAACGCGCATCCACGTCGTCGGCCAAAGACAATACGGAGAGAAGGGGGAAAATGTCGGCGGAGGCGGGGCGCCGACCATGGCGGCGCCGATGGGCCTGGCCGAAGTCGAGCTCCGCGGCGATTTCAAATCGACAGCTTATTGGAATCCGTCGCTGGTCACCGATGACAAAGGCGAAGGGTCCGTCCAGTTCACGCTCCCGGACAACCTGACGACTTTCAGAATCATGGCCATTGCCCAAACGAAAGACTCGCGCTTCGGTCAGAGCGAATTGGGCATTCAGGTCACCAAGCCGATTCTCCTCCTGCCCTCGGCCCCCAGGTTTGCTCGCGCAGGCGATCAATTCCAGGCAGGAGTCCTGATCAACAATAATTCCCCTCAACGCGGGAACGTCGACCTCGGAATCGAGGCGAAGGGCATCGTTCTTCTGGACAAGAAAAATATCCAAGCATTCCCGCTGGCGCCCGGAGAACAAAAAGAGGTCCTTTTTTCTTTCGAGGCGAGCAAGCCCGGAAAAGCCGCCCTCGCCTTCCGGGCTAAAATGGGCGGAGATTCAGACGGCCTGGAAATGACGATCCCTATCCAGCTTCCGAGACCCACGGAGACCGTTGCCACATTTGACCAAGCTGTGGAATCCCGGGAAGAAAAAATCTCCATCCCGGAGACGATCGACCCGGCGGAAAGCAAAATCGAGGTCCTGGCCGCGGCCTCCGCTCTCGCCGATCTCAAAGGCTCGGTGGATTATCTGACCGATTATCCTTACTTGTGCCTGGAACAACGGCTTTCGGCCATCCTTCCCTATCTTGTCGCTCCGCAAGTCATTCAAGATTTCAAGCTCAGCTCTTTGGACTTGAAGGCCATCAAAAAGTTGGTTCAGAGCACACTCAGAGACGCCTATTCCTGTCAACAGCAAAACGGAGGATTTGGGCTCTGGCCCGACTCCGGTCACGAATCGCCGTTCGTGACGTGCTACGCCGTTTTCACCCTTCTGAAGGCCCGGGAGGCCGGCTATGATGTTGATAAAGCCCGGCTTGAAAAGTCGATGGGACGTCTCAAGAACCTGCTGCAGACGAAGCCGGAGACCCTGGATTATCCGTGCAGCATCAACAGCTTGAAAACCCTGCAAGCTTACGCCCTGTATGATCTAGCCCTCTTTGGCCGTCCCGAACCTGCCTACGCCGAAAAATTGTTCCAGGAACGGCAGAACCTCTCCCTATTTGGCCGGGCTCTACTGCTTAAAGCGCTATATATCGGCAGGGGGTCCCAGGACGCCCGGAAGACTCTCATTCAAGAGTTCATCAATAAGATCAAAGTCACAGCGGCTCAGGCCCATTTCGAAGAAGAAACGGACCTCGGTTTGAGCTGGATCTATTCTTCGAATACGCGGACAACCGCGATCATCCTCCAAGCGCTTCTTGAAGTCGGCGAGAACCATCCCCTACTGCCGGCAGCCGCTCGATGGCTGGTGGATAAAAGAAAGGCCGGCCGTTGGAATTCCACTCAAGAAAATTTCTTCGTATTCTACGCCCTGAATGATTTCTACGGCGCCCGGGAAAAAACGAGGCCGGATTTCAAAGTCGAGATCAGCCTGGCAAAAAAGGTCCTTCTCAGCGAGATCTTCAGGACGGCGACCCAGACGGCCAAGGCCGCTTCAGGCCTGTTCGAATTCAAACCGGGTAAAACACTGTCCCTGAAGTTCGAAAAACAAGGTCCGGGAATTCTCTATTATGGGGCCAGATTCACGTACGCTCCCCGCCAAAAGCTGGAGCCGAGAGACGAGGGATTCGCCGTGTACAAAACGATCTCCTCCCTCGACGGAAAACCCCTGGAATTTATAAAGGCCGGCTCGCTCGTGGCCGTGACGCTCCAGATCGTTCTGACAAAAGAAAGCCTGTTTGTCGTCATTGAAGATCCGCTTCCGGCCGGCTTTGAAGCCGTTAACCCCACCTTTCTTACAGAAAGCGAAGAGCAGCAAAGAAGCCTCGAGGCGATGGACGAGGCGAATGAAAGACATTGGTGGGAAGGCTTCAACCATATCGAAATGCATGACAACAGGGTCCTGCTGTTCTCCGATTCCTTGAGCGCGGGCATCCACACCCACCGCTACCTGGCCAGGGCCTTGACTCCAGGCTTATTCACTTTGCCGGGGACAAAGGCCGAGGAGATGTATGCCCCCGAAGTCTTTGGCCGGAGCGCCGAGCAGGTGGTGAAAATCGTCAAGTGAAGACCAGAAAAAGGCGCCTCGTTTACCTAGTTCTTTCGCTCGGCACGGCGTTCCTATTATTTTTTGGCTCGTTTTACATTCCGATCCCAAAACGGAAACTGAATCCCCGCCCCGTCATCTCCCTCCTCATCACGGACAGGAACGGTCTTCCTCTGCGGGAAGTCCTTTCGGACGAGGGAGGCAGATGTCGTTGGGTGCGTCTGGATGAGATATCCCCTTTCCTTGTCAAAGCCACCCTTGACGCAGAGGACAGGCATTTCTTCGTCCATTCCGGGGTCAACCCCTATGCCATCGTCAGAGCTTTTCTCCAGAACCTTCGAAACCAGAAGGTCGTCTCAGGCGCCTCAACGATCACCCAGCAGGTGATCCGGAATGTCTATCGTTTCCGCCGCAACCTATTCTCAAAGATTCTGGAGGCATGGCTGGCCGTCCGACTCGAACATTCCCTTTCTAAAGAGAATATTCTTGTCCAATACCTAAACCGCATTTCCTACGGAAGCCAGGCCTATGGCATTGAAGCGGCCTCCCGTCTCTACTTTGACAAGCCGGCCTCTGACTTGAGCCTGGCCGAAGCGGCCTTCCTGGCCACCCTCCCGCGTTCTCCCTCCCGGTTGAATCCATACCGAAATTTTAGGACCGTCGAAATGCGGCAGAAAGAGCTCCTTCACAGAATGGCGGGCCGCGGTTCTATCGCCAAAGACGAGTCGCAACGGGCCCTTGAAGAAAAGATCCGCCTCAGTCCTGCTCAAGAAAAGTTTCGGGCTCCCCATTTCTGCGATTATGTTTTGGCCCAGATTCCCGGCGAAAAAAGAAGCGGGCTCTCGGCCGTTCGGACGACCATCGATTATTCCCTCCAGGAAAAGATCGAGACACTGCTCAAAAATCATCTCGGCCTTCTCGAAAAAAAAGGCATCACCAACGGCGCCGTCCTAGTCTTGGACAATTCGACGGGCGACATTTTGGCCATGGCCGGCTCTAAAGATTTCTTTGATGAAAGAAATGACGGCCAGGTCAACGGCACCCTTGCTCTACGCCAGCCCGGATCGACGCTCAAACCTCTGACCTATGCCCTGGCCTTGGAGAAAGGCATGACGGCCGCTACGATCATCGAGGATGTCCCCTCTCGATTCCTGACGCTAAACGGAAACTTTGCTCCCGAGAACTACGATGAGAAATACCACGGACCGATCCGGTTGAGAAGCGCCCTGGCCAGCTCCTACAACATCCCGGCCGTGTCCGTCCTGCAGAAGCTCGGCCCGGAATTGCTTTACCGAAGGTTGAAGGACCTGGAATTCGCGAGCCTCCAGCAATCGCCGGAATTTTACGGCGTCGGGCTGACCTTGGGAAACGGAGAGGTCACGTTGCTCGAGTTGACGCGCGCCTATGCCTGCCTAGCCCGAAAAGGCTTGTTCTTGAAAGAGAGGTCGATTCTCAAGTATGGCCGGAAGGACGGCGAGGGGTTCTCGCCTTCTCAGGACCAAGACGGGCGCCGTATTTTTTCGCCGGAAGTTTCTTACATCATCACCCATATTCTCGCAGACAGGGACGCCCGGGTGCCGACCTTCGGATACCTCTCTCCGCTCAACTTCCATTTTCCTGTGGCGGCCAAGACGGGGACCTCGAAAGACTTCAGGGACAACTGGACGATCGGCTATACGCCCGCCTTCACCATCGGCGTCTGGGTCGGTAATTTTGACGGCCGGCCGATGCACAATGTCTCCGGCATGACCGGGGCCGGCCCATTATTCAGGGACGTCATGTTGCTCGTTTCAAGTCGGAACAAGAATGAGGAATTCCGGGAGCCAACGAATTTGGTTCATCGTGCAATTTGCCCGCTTTCAGGAATGCTTCCTTCGGTTCACTGTCCCGGCACGATCGACGAAATCTTTCTGCCGGGGACCGAGCCTCGAGTCCCGTGTTCCCTGAATCATCAGCAAGGAATCGTCGCGGCGGCTGTTCTCCCCGCAAGCTCCGAGCGCCTCCCATCCGGCGTCGAGATCACTTTTCCTCAAGAGGGCGATATTTTCAAGATGGATCCCGTGCTTCGGAAAGCTTATCAGGCCATCCTGCTCAAAGCTTCCGTGAATGAAACGCCCGGGATACGGCTCGTCGAATGGCGGGTCAACGGCCGAAAGATCGGAGACTGCCGCCGCCCCTATTCCCTGGCCTGGAATCTCAGCCCCGGTTCTTATACAATTAGAGCGCGGGCATTGGGCAAGGACGGGGCCATGGAAAGCCGCCCCGTGAAAATCCTAGTTATATCTTAATTTTTGAGGAGGGCGAAGGATGAAAAGACGGGAGACATTGATCGCCTTAAGCGCCGCAGCCGTTTTGAGCCCAAAAATAATATCCGCTTCGATTAGGAGTGAAGAGATGAAAAAAGAAGTGAAGACCGACAAAGCGCCCCAGGCCATCGGCCCCTATTCCCAGGGCATCGTGGCCAATGGGTTTATCTTCTGCTCCGGCCAGATCCCCATCGTGCCTCAGACCGGGCAGCTCAGCACGGGCAGCATCGAAGACCAGACGCGCCAGGTGCTCAAAAATGTCAGCGCCGTGCTGGAGGCCGCCGGGACGTCTCTGGACAATGTCGTCAAGGCCACTGTCTTTCTCCAGGACATGAATGACTTTGCCGCCATGAACAAG
>Ga0315285_10006426_pt1 | contig 12115 bp, 9 predicted proteins | sample YL17G09_36_MG_FD_203698 | JGI IMG/M metagenome (GOLD analysis project Ga0315285, IMG submission 203698) | Sediment microbial communities from Yellowstone Lake, YNP, Wyoming, USA - YL17G09_36 | ecosystem: Environmental > Aquatic > Freshwater > Lake > Sediment | place: USA: Wyoming | collected... | reverse complement strand
GGGGTGCGGGCTCGGGTGTGGGCCCACCCCTCCGTAGCCAGAGAAGGTTGACCAGCCAGAACCCACCCTCCCCCTGCCCCTCCCTGCGAGGGAGGGGAGGATACACACGAATCTGCCCCCTCTCCCTCCCAGGGAGAGGGCTGGGGTGAGGGTAAGCAGTACGCACTATATCACGGTCTCAACACCAACGTCCCCTCCGCCGCTGCCTCGACGTCCGCCCGCTGCCACAGCATCGGGTGGTACTCGATGTTCCGCCAGGGGTCAATCATATCGTCGTAGTGGCGGTGGTAGGGATGGCCGGATTGGCCCGTCGTGTGCATCGAGACCGAGCGCGCCAGGTCCCCCAGATCCACGATCTGCCGGTAAGAGGGCACAGTCTCCACAGCGTACGGGCTATCCAGGTCGTATCCAGTGTTGTTGACCGTGGCGAGCGTGCCATCCACCTCCACCGGCCCCCGGTTGAAGATAGACTCGATGAGCGCGATGCCCGACTGCCCCAGGCTCTGGTTCTCGAAGGTCGCGCTGTGCACGCTACCCCAGCGCCAGCGGGCCATAGCGCGCTCCTGCGTCTCGGTCAGTTCCTCTACCGCTTCCTCCAGCGCCCGCAGCAGGAGCTCGTCCCGCGTCTCGACCTCGGGCGTGGTCACGTCGTCGAACCAGGGGGAGGTCTCGTCTGCCAAGAGATTGAGCAGCGCGACGGTCGCGCTGCTCCGGGCTTCGTCCAGGAGTGACGCCCCCAGTTCGTCGCCAAACGTCAGGTCTATCAGGTGCAGGCGGAAGGCCTCGAACAGGGCCGCTCCGGCACTATCTCGCACCGCCCGCCGGTCCCAGGCGCGCAACAACTCCAGCGCCTCCGCCAGGCGGTCCCTGTCGCTGGCGCGCGGCCCCGGGCCGCTCGCGGGGAGCACTAACAGGTAGGGCAGGACGTCCTCCGTCCAGACGGAACTGCTGTCGCCCTGGATGGCCTGGACGTCGGCCACGGAGACAGGGGTATTGGCTTCGATCAGTTCCACGATCCGCCGCGCCCGGTAGCCGGGATCCCAGTCCACCGTCAGGAGGTAGGGGTAATCTCGTCCGACCACGGCGTTGTTGGCGGTGACGATGTAGCCCTCCGGTGGGTTGAAGGCGCGGGGCAGTTCGTCGAAGGGGATATAGTCCGTCCACTCGTATTCCCCGCTCCAGCCCGGCACCGGCATCGTGCCGTCGCCGGAGGCGCGCATGGGGATGCGGCCGGGAGACTGGTAGCCGATGTTCCCCTCGACGTCGGCGTAGACAAAGTTCTGGCTGGGCACGTCCCAGTAGCGGAGCGCCTGGCGGAACTCTCCCCAGTTCTGCGCCCGGTCCAGGAGCATGACGCTCTGCATCAGCGTGCCGGGCTGCAGCGCGGTCCAGGAAAGCGCCAGCGGCTGCCAGCCAAAGGACCAGTCTTCCTCCTCGCCGCCGACCACGTCGTTGATGATGGGGCCGTGGCGGGTGATGCGCGCAAACACAACCTCCGGCTCCTCCTCGCCGGCGACCTGGATCTCTTCGCGGACGATCTGCATGTCCAGCCATTTCCCCTGGTACTCGTACTGGTCCGGATTCTCCGGATTGACCCGCTCGATAAAGAGGTCCTGTACGTCCGGCCCCAGGTTGGTGACGCCCCAGGCGATGTGGTCGTTGTGGCCGATGATGACGCCGGGGGCACTGGCAAAGGAAGCACCGACGACGTTGTAGGGGCAGTCGGGCCCCACCGGATCGCAGTGCAACCCGATCTCGTACCAGATGGAGGGCATCTGGATGCCCAGGTGGGGGTCGTTGGCCAGGAGCGGCATGCCCGTCTCGGTACGGCTCCCGGCGATGACCCAGTTGTTGCTTCCCACGCCGTCTCCCTTTCCCAGCGCGTGGGTCTCGAACGCGGCCGCGGGCACCGCCTCGAGCGTCGCTCCTGTCAGCGGGTGCGGGACGATGACCGGGTAGTCGTCCGGGTAGGGTGGCACCAGCACGCCGACGGCCGGGGTGCCCAGCCGGGCAGCGACGTAGGCACGCAGGAGTTCGTCGTCCATGTTGCCGCCCAGGTCCCAGGCCATCACTTTCGCCCACGTGAGTGTGTGGATGGGAGTCCAGGGCTCAGGCTCAAACTTGACGCCAGTGAGGCCCAGGAGGGTAAACTCCAGTCCCAGGCGGCCCCGGTGGGTGGAGACGTAGGCATTGACCCCCTCGGCATAGTCCTCCAGCACCGTCCGCAACTCGTCGTCCAGCCGGTCCATTTCCTGCGCGGCGGTGCGGTGCCAGCCGAGCGTGCGGATGAAACGGTCGGAGTCCAGACCGGATTCTCCCAGGACCTCCGAAAGCCGCCCAGAGCCGATCCGCCGCCAGAACTCCATCTGCCAGAAGCGGTCCTGGGCGTGGACGTACCCCTGAGCGAAGAACAGGTCGTGCGAATTGGACGCATAGATGTGGGGAATGCCCCAATTGTCACGGACGACGGTCACTTCCGCCTGCAGGCCGTCTACCCGAACTTTCCCCGCGGTGCGGGGCCAGGCACGGCGCACGGTGAAGACGCCGTATCCGAAGCCGAGCAGCCCTACCACCAGTGCAACCACCAACAGCGCCAGCAGCGCCAGTCCAATGTACAGCCATACACGACGCATGGTAACCTCCTTCTCGCAAGATACCTTTTCTACTCTCTACTCTCTACTCTCCAATCTCCAATCTCTATTCTCCATTCTCCATTCTCCATTCTCCACTCGGTGCCTTCCCCTCCCTCCTTTCCCTCCCTTCTCTCCCTTCACCCCTTGATTCCCGTCAACGCAATGCTCTCGACAAAATACTGCTGCGCCATGGCGTAGACGGCCAGTACTGGCAAGAGTGCCATCACAGCACCTGCCATCAGCAGCGGCCAGTTCGTAAAGTACATCTCCTGGAAGTAAGAAAGTCCCACGTTGAGCACCCACAGCCGCTCCGAGTGGGTCATGATCAAGGGCCACATAAAGTCGTTCCAGGCCCCCAGGAAGTTAAAGACGGCCAGCGTGGCCAGCGGTGGCCCCGAGAGCGGCAGGATGACGTGGCGAAAGATGGCCCAGTGCGCACACCCGTCCACGACGGCCGCATCCTCCAGTTCGGTCGGGATGGTCAGGAAGAACTGGCGCAACAAGAAGGTGCCAAACGCGCTGAACATCAGCGGGACAGTAAGCGCCTTGTAAGTGTCAATCCAGCCCAACTCGCGCATCAGGATAAAGTTCGGGATCATCGTCACCTGGCCCGGCAGCATCATCGTGCCCAGGTAGAGCAAGAACAGCCCATCCCGGCCAGGAAAATGCAGCCGCGCGAAGGCATACGCGGCCATGGCCGACGTCACGAGCACCCCCGCCGTGCGCACCAGCGCGACGAACAGCGTATTGAGAAGATAGCGGCCGAACAATGAACAATGGCTCAATGAACAATGAACAACTCGCGTCATTTGTCCTCGCGTGTCACGCTGAGCGTGACCACCCCACCCTCGGTGAGGCTGGCAGCGCCAGCGGTGCGGCAAAGACCTCGGGCAGCGTCTTCAGCGACGTGGTGGCCATCCACACGAAAGGTACCAGCATGGTCAACGCGCCCGCCAGAAGTGGCGGGTAGAGCACGCTCAGGCTCAAGATAGTACGGGCACGGCGGGAGCGCAGGCTACTCATAGTGTACCCACGTGTGCTGGTAGCGCATCTGCACCAGCGTGAAGACAAAGATCACGACGAACAAGGCCCAGGCCATGGCGCTCGCATAGCCCATGCGGAACGCCTCGAACGCCTGCTGGTAGATGTGAAAGACGATGGTGCTGGTGGCGTACGCTGGCCCGCCGCCGGTCATCACGTAGACCTGGCCGAAGACCTGGAAAGAACTGATCACCGACATCACGGTGACGAAAAAGGTGGTCGGCGAAAGGAGCGGCAGCGTGATGCGCCAAAACCGTTGCCAGCCCGAGGCGCCGTCCACGGCTGCCGCGTCGTAGTACGTGTGGGGAATGGCCTGCAGGCCGGCCAGAAAGATGACCATACCGTACCCCAGGCTCTTCCACACGCTCATCAGGATGACGGCAGGCATGGCCCACGTCGTCGTGGTCAGCCAGCCGACGGGCGGGATGCCCAGCCGTCGCAGGAACGTGTTGAGCAGGCCAAAGTCAGTGTTGTAGATCCAGCGCCAGACCATGGCGACGGCGACGGTCGAGGAGACGACCGGCATGAAATAGACCGTGCGCAGCGCCAACTTGCCGGGCAGGCGATAGTTGAGCGCCAACGCCAGCGCCAGGCTCAACGCCACGCCCAACGGCACCGTGCCGGCGGTGTAGTAGACGGTGTTGCCCATCACGCGCCAGAAAAACTGGTCGTGCAGGATGCGCACATAGTTCTGCAGGCCGACCCAGACAGGCGGCGTAAGGAGATTCCATTCCAGTGTGCTCAGCCCCAACGAAAAGAACACGGGAAAGAGCACAAAGGCGACAAATCCGGCCAGGCTGGGCGCGATAAAGAAGGCCGCCCACGCCAGGTCACGCCGCCAGCGTGGGGCAGCACGGTGCGCGACCGTCCAGGCAGCGAAGGGCATCACCGGCCTGCGCATAGTTCTATTGCTTCAGGATGGCGTTGACCTGGTCGCACATCTCGTTCAGTGAGTCTGGCACAGACTTGATGCCCATGGCCATGATGGGCAGGTGTGCCCGGTAAATGGACATCATCTCCAGGAAGTGGGGGGCGGCCATGTGCGGGCGGGCGTATGCGATCGAATCACGGAAGGCCGGCCGGATGAGAATGTCCGGCGCATCCAGCAGGTCAACCCGCGCGGGCATCCCACCACCTGCCTGGGCCACCACCTTGACGGCTTCCGACCCGGCGAGGAACTTGATCAGTTCCCAGGCCAGATCGGCGTGTGGCGTCGTGGCCGACATCGCGTATCCGGCGGTGGCCAGCGGCGTCGCACGCTGCGCGCCCTGCGCCAGCGGCGCCACGTCCCATTCGAACGCGGTGATCTCCGAGAAGGGAAGCTGGGAGCCAAAGGTGTCGTAGATCATGGCCACGCGCCCGGCCATGAAGAGTTCGCGGAAGGGCGTCTGTTGGAGTTCGGCCACGTCCGGCGCAACCTGATGCTCTAACGACAGCGAGTAATAGAATTCGACCGCCTCCAGCACCGGCGGGTCACACAGCATGACGCGGGTCGGTTTGTAAGGATCGTCGAACACGTCGCCGCCGTTCTGCCACACCCAGGGCCACATGTTGAGGGCCGAATCGGTCCATCCCCACTGGACCACCCGCCCGCTGTCGTCGCGGACCGTGAGCGCCTGGGCCGCACTCAACAGCGTGTCCCAGGTCCAGGTATCGTCGGGATAATCCAGGCCAGCCGCGTCGAAGGCATTCTTATTGTAGTACAATACGTCCACGCCAAAGTCCTTCGGCAGCGCGTAGATCATGCCCTCATACGAAAGCGACTGCAGGACGATGGGGATAAAGTCATCTGTGGATACGTCCGGGTCGGCCTCGACGTAGGGATTCAGGTCGGCCAACGCGCCCATCAGCGCCAGGTCGGTGCCGACGCCTGGCGCAATCATGATCACGTCTGGGGCGGCGTTGCTGGCGATGAGCGTTTCGAGTTTCGTGATGTAGTTCAAATAGTCGGCCACGCTGACCAGTTGCACGCGCACGTCGGGATGTTGGGCCTCGAACGTGCTGACCAGTTGCTCGAACACGCGCTCGGTGCTCGCGCCACCCCACACGCTCCACTGCAACATAGTCGTGTCAGGCGGTACCTCGACAGGCGTCGGCGGCTCGGCTGGCTTGGCACACGCTGTCAACCATCCGGCCAGGATCAGCAACGTAGTGAGTACAGATAGGCAGCGCTTCATCGTTTTTCTCCCTCCTGAGAGGCGCGCCGGCACATGCGCCGGCCGCCGAACAACAGCAGCAGGCCAAGCCCCAGCACCAACAGGCTGGGCAAAGCGAAGACCAGGTATCCCAGCGGCCCACCGAGGCGCAATACGAAGGTTGTCGCCAGCAACACCCAGTTGAGCAACGCCCCAACCGGCCCGACCACGCTCCACCACCAGCCGGGCACGGGCCGGCCCACGCCCAGGCCGTATACGATCACGACGAGCGTGTGGAGAAGGAAGGGGATACACAAGACTACCAGGATCCAGCCCAGAATGTGGAGAAACCAACCGCCAATGCGACGTGCGATCATCGTGTGCTCCTTTCGTCCTATGGCTATTCGGCAATGTAGGACAAGATGCCATCTTGTCCGTATTCCGCTTCGGCGATGGCTGTGCGTATGGATAGTATACGCATATATCGCCTGGTTGCAAATGCACAAGCGGCCAGCCCGCCCATTGGCGCGGCAGGCGCAGTTGCGTTATAATTGGGCTATGACCCAGCAGCATCGTCTCCGTCTGTGGCTCGCATTGGCGCTGATCGCAGTACTGCTCGCCACTGCCGCGCTTTGGCTGCGCGGCATGCTTCCTGGCAGCAGTAGCCATTCGACTGTGCCCACTCCTGCAACGTCTGGAGTATCGCCACTGCTCACTCCGACGCACGCGCCTGCACTGGCTCCTCTGCCCTCCTGGGCCACCGGTGGGGCTGTCCTGTTGTGGGTGGTGCTGGGTATCGGGCTGGCGCTGGGCATCGCGTTCATCATCGTCCGCCGCCATCGCCACGACACGGAATGAGACATCCCAGACCCCCACATCTCGTTGCGGTCAGCCTGTTAGCACTGGCGGCCTTGGCCGTGCGCGCTGTGTCGCTCGACGCCCAGTCGCTCTGGCGGGACGAAGTGGATGCGCTGCGTTTTGCCACCGCCCCCTGGGCAGAGATGCTCGCCAACCTGACCCGCCCCGGCTGGAACGGCCCGCTCTATTTCCTGCTGCTGCGCGGCTGGATCGCGCTGACGGGCACGAGCGAGTATGCGCTGCGCTTCTTCTCCCTTGCCTTCGGTACTCTCTGTGTGCCGCTGGCCTACGTGCTGGGCCGCCGCCTGTTCGACCCACAGGTGGGGTTCCTGGCCGCACTGCTGATGGCCGCCTCCCCCTACCTGACCTGGTACGGCCAGGAGGTCAAGATGTATACGCTGGTGCCGGCGCTGGCCCTCCTGGCGCTCTACGGGCTGCGCCGCGCGGTTGAAGGGAGCGGCTGGCACTGGTGGGCCGTGCAGGTCATCGCCACCAGCCTGGCCTTCTACTCCCACATTCTGGCCGCGCTGCTGATCCCGGTGCAGGTGTTGTGCTACTTTGCCTGGTGGCCCCAGGCGCGCAGGCAGTGGATCGGCGCACTGGCCAGCCTGGCCTGCCTGACGCTACCGTACCTGCCGCTGGCCGCCTGGCAGGCTCCGCTGGTGCTCCAGGTGCGTGAGACGGGCTTCTACCCGTATACGCTGGGCGAGATGGCGGAGATCTTGCTCAACGGCTGGAGCACGGGCATCCTCACCTGGGGCTGGCCGTGGGGCGCGGTGTTGATGGGCGCGCTGGCGGTGTGGGGACTGGTGAGTCCACCCTCCCCTCCCCCCCCCCTGACAGGGGGGGGGCTGGAGGAGGGTAGTACTCACCCCACTCTCTCTGCCCCCCCTACCAGGGGGGGGCTGGGGGAGGGTAGGGCCCGTCTCGCACTGCTGGGCTGGCTCGTAATCCCGTTGCTGGCCGTGTGGCTCGTTTCGCTGCGGCAGCCGCTCTTTACCGATCGCTACCTCGTCTGGACTGCGCCAGCCTTCTGCCTGCTGGTCGCATTGGGGCTGGTATCGCTATACCGCCTAGGTGAACGGGGCTGTGCCTTGCCGCGAATGTTCAGCCGGGTGACAGTGGTGCTCCTGGCAGGCGCCATCCTCGTAGTGAATGGCGTCAACCTGTGGCAACAGGCCACGCTTCCCATCAAATCCGACTTTCGCGCCGCTGCTACTTACCTGTCAGGGCATTATACACCTGGTGAACTGATCGTATTCCAGATCCCTTATGGCCGGTACACCTTCGATTATTACTTTCCCCCCGAAGCATACCCCTGGGCCGAGGGACTTTACACCAACCACCGTGCCCCAGATGGCTCCTACTTGATGAACGAACAGGAGGCCGCGTACCGTATGCAGGAGATGACGGAAGGGTACAATGTAGTCTGGCTGGTCGTCACCGAGATGGAGATGTGGGACCAGCGCGGGCTGGTAAAGGCCTGGCTGGAGGCTCACATGCATAGGGCAGACGAGGCACACTTTGCACGGGTAGATGTGTATCGATACGTGAAACGTGAAACGTGATGCGCAAAAAGGATCAGCGTTCATCCGCGTTTATCCGCGTCCGATAGAGTGACTATTCTTCGCGCTATTGGCGGCTTTGCGGTATAATACCCATGTGGATATCCGTCGGAGGGCCGCATGGAGATTGACGCTGTAGATACTACCAGAGTATCAGCACTGGAAAGGCTGCCCATTCGTGTGCGGACGGCATTGGAGGCCTTTTATGTGGGCGAGTCTATCTGATCGCCGCCCTGGCCAGATGCTGGCTTTCATGCCGGAGCCGGAAGTCCAACTCCTGGCGGAAACGCTCGTGTCGTTTGCCAACTCCGACGGCGGCACCGTCCTCATCGGCGTGAACGAGGCCGGCCAGGCCACCGGGCAGGTCTACGCGGACGAGGTCGAAGTCGCACTGCAGGCCGCCATACACGAGTGTCGCCCGCTGGTCGAGGTGCGCTGGCACCAGGCAGCCGCCGAAGAGGGCCTGGCCTTCGCCATCGTCGTCGGCCGCAGCACTGAACTTCACAGCCTGGCCGACGGGCGCGTGCTGATCCGCGCCGGCACCAAGAACCGCCCCCTCAGCGGCGACGAGATCCGCCAACTGGCTGCCACCAAGTCCACCGGCGATTTCGAGGTCGAGCCCGCGCCCGGAGCGCGACGCGAGGACTTTGACAACGAGGTGATCGCCGAGTTCGTCGCCAAGTGGGAGGCACGCCAGCGCCGGGAATGGACGCGCGCGGTGGATGACCTGCTGCTCGAGGTCGGGGCACTGGATGAAGGCGGCCGTCCTACCGTCGCGGGCGTCCTGCTATTTGCCCGCAATCCCCAGGCCTTCCTGCCCCAGAGCGGGCTGACTTTCGTCAAGTTCGTCGGCACGCTGCCACGGGGCGAGGCCGGGCAGCCCGGCTACGGCCGCCGCGAGGAGATCGGCGGGCCGCTGGCGCGCATCGTCCAGCGCACGTGGGAGGTTGTGGGCGAGGAGATGCGCATCGGCGCGGTCGTCACCGGGCTCGAGCGGGAGGAACGCACCGAATACCCAGTCGCGGCCGTGCGCGAGGCGCTGGTCAACGCCGTCGCGCACCGGGACTACCGGCTGGGCGGGCGGCGCGTCGAGGTGCGCATGTTCGCCGACCGCATGGAGATCATCAGCCCCGGCGGGCTGCCTGGCTTTATCACGGTGGACAACATCGTCGAGGAACACTTTTCGCGCAACCCGCGTCTCGTCTCCGGCCTGTATCAGTGGGGCTACATCGAGGCGCTGGGGTTGGGCGTGGACCTGATGATCGAGGAGATGGTGCGGGCCGGCCATCCCCCGCCGAAGTTCAAGGACACTCCCCATTCTTTCACCGTGACGCTCCTCAACGCCCGCGAGCGCGCCCCTCTGCCTGATTGGACGCGCACGATGAACGAGCGGCAGGCCAGGGCGCTGACCTACGTGCAGGAGCACGGACGCATCACCAGCCGCGAATATCAGAACCTGTGCCCGGATGTAAGCGCCGAGACGCTGCGGCTGGACATGGTTGACCTGGTCGAGCGGGGGATTTTGCTCAAGATTGGGGCTAAGAAAGGAACTTATTACATCATGAAGTAGGCATTATCCCAAATTATCCCAAATTCTATTTGGGATATATTGCCAATGCTTTAGGAAATTGGTCGCCCTACGTGAACATAATCACGCATTGAGGAGGAATTCGAATGGACCTGCAGATCAGCGACGAACACCGTATGATCCGTGACATGGCGCGGGACTTTGCGCAGAAGGAGATCGCGCCCATCGCCGCCCACCACGACGAGACGGGTGAGTTCCCCCACGAGACCATCCAGAAGATGGGCGCCCAGGGCTTTATGGGCATCGAGGTGCCGGAGGAGTATGGCGGCGTGGGGATGGACACGCTGGCCTACGTCCTGGCGCTGGAGGAGATCTCCAAGGTGGACGCCTCCCACGGCGTCATCATGTCCGTCTGCAACTCCCTCTACTGTTATGGCCTCCTGCACTATGGCACGGAGGAGCAGAAGCAGAAATATCTCCAGCCGGTCGCCAGCGGGGAGGTCATCGGGGCCTACGCGCTGACCGAGCCCCAGTCCGGCTCCGACGCCGGCAACATCCGGGTCACGGCCAGCCTGTCCCCCGACGGCACCCATTACGTGATCAACGGCACCAAGTCCTGGATCACGAGCGGTCCCGTGGCCAAATATCTCGTGCTGTTCGCCCAGACCGACCCCGACGCCAGGCCGCGCTACCGGGGCGTCAGTGCCTTCATGATTGACACGGACGAGCCAGGCTTCCAGCGCGGCAAGAGCGAGCCCAAACTGGGTATCCGCGCTTCCGCCACCTGTGAGATCCACTTTGAAGACTACAAGTGCCCGGTGGAGGCCCGCCTGGGCCAGGAGGGCGAGGGCTTCAAGATCGCCATGGCCGTGTTGGATGCGGGACGCATCGGCATCGCCGCGCAGGCGTTGGGCATCGCGGAGGGGGCCTACGAAGCCTCCGTGCAATACGCCCGCGACCGGATGGCCTTTGGCCAGCCGATCGGCCAGTTCCAGATGATCCAGCAGAAACTGGCCGACATGAAGTGTCACATCGAGGCCAGCCGGCTGCTCATCTACCAGGCGGCGCTGGCCAAGCAGGAGGCCAAGGAGAGCGGCCGTCGCTACACGCTCGAGTCCTCGATGGCCAAACTGTTCGCCTCCGAGACGGCGATGTGGGTCACCACGCAGGCCATTCAAATCCACGGTGGGATGGGCTACAGCAAGGAGTTGCCCGTCGAGCGCTACTTTCGCGACGCCAAGGTCACCGAGATCTACGAGGGCACCAACGAGATCCAGCGCATGGTGATCGCGCGGCTGGAGACGGGGTTGAAGTAGGAGGACTATGAAAGCCCTGTGCTTCTACGAACACGGCGAGTTGGACGTCCTGCGCTACGACGACGTGCCCGCTCCCCAGCCCGGCCCGGGCCAGGTATTGGTGCGGGTGCGCGCCTGTGCGCTCAACCGCCTGGACGTCTTTGTGCGGCAGGGCTGGGCGGGGCTGAAACTGGAGATGCCCCACTGGACCGGCGCGGACGTGGCCGGCGAGGTGGCCGCGCTGGGCGAGGGGGCCACCGGCTGGCAGGTGGGCCAGCGCGTGGTCGTCGAGCCCGGCCTCAATACCCGCGAGGACGAGTTCACCCGCCGCGGGGAGCACTCGTTCAGCCCCGGCTACGTCATCCTGGGGGAGCAGGTGCGGGGTGGGCACGCGGAGTACGTGGCCGTCCCGGCGGGCAGCCTGATGCCGATTCCCGAGGGCTGGGACTTTGCCCAGGCCGCCGCGCCGCTGTTGGTCTCGCTCACCGCCTGGCGCATGCTCATCCACCGCGCCGGAGTGCGAGCCGGCGAGTCGGTGCTCGTCGTCGGCGCGGGCGGCGGGGTCAACTCGATGGCCATCCAGATCGCCAAACTGGCCGGCGCGACCGTCTACGCGCTCACCAGCACGGAGGAGAAGATGGAGCGAGCGCGCCAACTGGGTGCCGACGTCGTGTTCAACTACCGGACGGACCCCGAATGGAGCAAGGCGCTCTACAAGATGACCGAGCGCCGGGGGGTAGACGTGGTGGTGGACAACGTCGGGCGGGCGACGCTGGTGCAGAGCATGCGCGCCGTGGCGCGCGGCGGGCGCATCGTCATCGTCGGCAACACGTCCGGCCCCCCAGGCCGAGATTGACGTGCGCTTCATCTTCACCAAGCAGATCAGCATCATCGGCTCGACGATGGGCAGCCACCAGGACTTTCAGGACGTGATGGGCCTGGTGTGGGCGGGGAAACTGAAGCCCGTGGTGGACCGGGTGATGCCGCTGGCGGAAGGTAGGGCGGCCTTCGCGGCGCTCGAGCGGGGGGAGCAGTTTGGGAAGGTTGTGCTGGTGCCGTG
>Ga0315285_10006423_pt1 | contig 12122 bp, 6 predicted proteins | sample YL17G09_36_MG_FD_203698 | JGI IMG/M metagenome (GOLD analysis project Ga0315285, IMG submission 203698) | Sediment microbial communities from Yellowstone Lake, YNP, Wyoming, USA - YL17G09_36 | ecosystem: Environmental > Aquatic > Freshwater > Lake > Sediment | place: USA: Wyoming | collected... | reverse complement strand
GCGTCCGAATCACACTCGTAAAGTATATCTCCTTGTATATATTAAAATTATTGGGCATGACAGCGTAATTAATATTTCATCCGATAATGATGCAATTCATATCTCAAAAGAGACGATTACCGTTAATGAATTTGACGCAGAGAGACATATTGCAAAATATGAATTAGAGGTTTATGGTGAGGGGGATGGCCAGGATGCTATTATTACAGCCAAATATGATGAGAATCTCATTGCGCTATTAGGAGTTCGAATCAGGTCCAAAGAAAAAGAAGATGATAAGGGGCGCAAAGGTATGTTTAATGAGCCTTGTTTTGATCCAGAGCCCGATCCTTTACAACGTTCATCATATAGTTCGGAAACTGGTAAAGTGCATATTTATGTTAATTTTCCGTCGGTTCAACACTACCTTGGGGATAATCGCTGTTATGTGAAAACATTACCGGCACAAGTGTTAATAGCAGATTTGATTGCTGAACAATGTTTCCGCGCAATAGCAACGAAAGAAGTTGAATTCGGTTCCACTTTAAGCCCAGGATCTGTACCTGAAAAAATACAATTTGTGGTAAATAAACTTTCAAAAAGCAGTGGCAAAAAAGTTCACCAAGCCCTGGTGGATCAGAAACTCCTTGAAAGCGCTCGATCGCTTGGCTAACTTGCTGCGCGGGTATCTATATTTATTTATCAACGGAGGTAAACAGTCATGAAACTCAAGATAGTGCTTGAAACAAGTGATGACGGCGGCTATACCGTTACGGTACCCGCCCTTCCCGGATGTATCAGCGAGGGTGAAACGCGGGAAGATGCACTGAAAAACATCAGGGAAGCGATTGATCTCTATTTGCAGCCGGTGGAAGACGATCACAGCTATACCACCAACGCTGAAGAGTTTGAAATAGCAGTATGAAGGTACCCATCTTTCATTTTTCAACCATGATTCAAAGGGCTTAGCTTTTATTTCCTATGCATAATTCCTTCAAAAACTTCTCAGTATCCGTAATCATTTTTTCCAACGAAAACTCACTCGCCACGGTTTGAAATCCGTTCTCTCCGATCCGCCGCAGTTAAAACCTCGTTTTCCTTTCTATTTCATCTTTATCGGTATTCGACCGCAGCTCTCCCTTAAACGACGGACAATTCTTCCCGGCCTTGTACCTGCCCCCCTAAAGATGTAATGATCTCCGCCTTTCCTACGTTGTTATAGGTACGCGTTATCCATAAAAGGAACTTTTTCCGGTAAGCAGTGTCCAATAGTTATACTATTACCTTGAGCAAAACGGCAACTACCCCCTATTAATCTTACGGAGACAACCGCCCATGCAGCTCAAATTCGCCCCCCTCATCGCCCTGTTGTCCGGCATCATCATCGCCGGGGTTGTTGTACAGCAGAAATCCTCCCCTGTCGCTGCCCGCGAACAGGCCGTTGCGCCGGTCAACAAGGCGGAGTATTTACCGGAGTGGCACGCCGTCGATTCGCTCGTGAATGTCGGGCTCACCGAGTCCGCGCTCAAAGTCGTTGAGGAGATCTATCAAAAGGCGAAGAAATCCGCCATTCCGGCGCAGCAGGTCAAAGCGCTCATGTACCGGATGCGGCTGGGATCATATAAGGAAGAGCTATCAATCGTGAAAGCACTGCGTCGGCTCGAAATCGACATAGCAGAGGCAAAGGAGCCCTTACGGTCAATACTTCACTCGATCGCGGCGGAGGTTTACTGGCGCTACTACGAGCAGAACCGCTGGCGTTTTTACGACCGCACCCGTACCGCGAATTTCAAACAGGACGATATAACGACATGGGATCTCTCGAAAATCGTGGAGGCTACACTACAGCAATATGAACTGTCGCTCCATGACAGGGAGATGCTTAAAAAGTACCGGCTGAACGAATTTGCCGACATCCTTCTTGACGCAGACGAGAATATCAAGCGGAGACCCACGCTCTATGATTTTCTGGCCCACCGGGCCGTCGACTTTTTCATGAACACCGAAACCGACCTGCCGCAGCCGGCCTACATGTTTCAGCTTGACAGGAAAGACTACCTGGGGCGCTGCGCCGATTTCGCGCGCCTTACCCTCACCGCAAAAGATTCGCTGTCGCTCAAGTTCCGCGGCCTGAAAGCGCTGCAGGAGCTCTTAGCCTTTCACGCTGCGGACGGCAACCCGGAAGCGCTTATCGATGTTGATCTCAAACGGCTCAGGTTCGTCCATACCTGCGCGGTGGTCGAAGAAAAAGACAGCCTTTATCAGGCGGCCCTTGAATGGCTTTTCAAGAAACATGGAACAAGTCCTGCGGCGGCCGAGGTCCTGTACGAAACCGCGCTGTTATTTGTTGAAAAAGGCAGAAACTATAAGCCGGGCAGCGCTGAACAGTACAAATGGTTCAATAAAAAAGCTGTGAGTCTTTGCAATACCGCCATAGAGATATTTCCTGAATCGCACGGCGGATGCCTTTGCGCTTCGCTGAAAAACGAGCTGCTGGCCAAATCCATGTCCCTCGATGTTGAGGAAGTAAATCTTCCGGCCGGAGCTTTCAGAACGCTTCTTCAGTGGAAAAACATGAACAAGGTCTGGTTCAGGGCAGTGCCGATGGACCCAATGGAATTTAAAAACTTATGGGAAAAATATTATGAACAGGAAAAACTGATCGGCCACCTGCGCGGCATTAAGCCTTTGGCAGAATGGAACGTTTCGGTTCCCAACGACGGCGACTATCAGGGACATTCCGTGGAAATCAAAGTACCGCCGCTCCAGCCCGGCTTCTATGTCCTTATCGCCAGCGCAGACGCCGACTTTTTGTATCCGAAAAACGGAATCGCCATCGCGCACTTCTGGGTATCGCAGATCTCCTATTTCGGCAGGACACCGGGAGACGGCACCTATGAGTTTTATATCCGCGACCGCGAGAGCGGCGGTCCCCTTGCCGGTGCTACCCTAAAAAAACTGGAACGGGTTTACGACGAAACGCAGCGGAAATACAACTATATCGCAAAGGGGAAATACACCGCCGACGCCGAGGGCAGGGTCGTACTGCCGTCGCCGTTTCTGCCGAATATTTTTCACACCAATCCGTTCTGCCTCGAAATCCGTGCCGGAAAAGACCGGCTCATAAGCGAAAGGGAATACTATCATTACAAGCGAAACGATGAGGCGCATGAGCGGTTTCAGACCTTCTTTTTCACTGATCGCTCAATATACCGGCCGGGCCAGACCATTTATTTCAAGGGGATCGTGCTCAAGCGGCAGGGCGATAATAGCAGCATAGTTCCGCGCCAGAAAACCACGGTCGAACTCTATGATGTCAATTATCAGAAAGTGTCCTCGCTTACCCTCACCACCAACGACTATGGGACCGTGAGCGGAAGCTTTACCGCACCGAGCGGCGTCCTGAACGGCCAGATGCACCTCCAGGACAACTGGGGGTCGGTATACTTTTCGGTCGAAGAGTACAAGCGGCCCAAATTCGACGTGACCATACAACCAATCAAGGGCCAGTTCCGGCTGAACGAACAGATCACCGTCACCGGCAAAGCCATGGCCTATGCCGGCTCTTCGGTTGACGGCGCACAGGTCAAATACCGGGTCGTGCGTTCCACGCAGTATCCCTGCTGGTTCGGCTGGTGGGACTTCTGGTGCCCGCCGTCACCGGACATGGAAATAACAAACGGCACTGCGGCGACCAATGATACCGGCGGCTTCAGCATCGTCTTCAAGGCCATCCCGGACCGGAGTGTCGAGAAAAGTTATAACCCCACTTTTGCCTATACGATTTCTGCGGATGTGACCGACATAAGCGGAGAGACCAGGAGCGGACAGGCTATGGTGTCGGTGGGATACGCGGCGCTCACCCTGTTAATCGATATCCCGCAGCAGGTTGAAAAAAGCCGCGATACTGTCTTTTCGGTAAAGGCAGCCAACATGAGCGGCATGCCTGAACCGGCAAAAATCGCCGTAGCGATTTACCGACTCAAGGGGCCTGAAATCCCCTTTCGAAACCGCCTGTGGGACAAACCGGACAAATTTATCATGGACAAAAAAACATTTGCAATGGATTTTCCGGGATTGCCCTGGAGCGATGAAGACCTTATTGTCAACTGGCCCAAAGAGAAGAAAATCTTTGAAAAAGAGTTTGATACCAGGGTTGACTCGATACTGGCGCTGAAAAAACAGCTTCATAACTGGCCCCAGGGTATATATATGCTTGAAGCATCGGCCAGGGACGCGTTCAATCAGGAGGTGAAACTGACCCGGTACTTCACCCTCTATTCGAAAGACGAAACCGCTGTTCCTGCTCCGCAGTGCGACTGGTTCACCGCGCTCAAACAGTCGGGCGAACCGGGCGAAACCGCAGTGTTCCTCATCGGTTCTGCGGAAAAAGACCTGTCGGTCCTCTGGGAGGTCGAGCATGACAAAAAAATTGTCAAAAAAGAGTGGCTGAGCCTTTCAAACAGCCAGAAGCTCCTGGAGGTGCCCATCGAAGAGAAGCACCGCGGAAATTTCAGCGTCCATTGCACCTTTATAAAAAACGGCCGGAAATACCAGCACGACGCGACCGTATCGGTGCCATGGACCAATAAGGAGCTGACGTTTACTTTTGCAACCTTCCGCAACAAACTGCTGCCCGGCCAGAAAGAGGAGTGGACAATAAAAATCGCGGGAAAAAAGAGCGATAAGGTTGCGGCAGAGATGGTCGCGGCAATGTATGATGCGTCGCTTGACGCGTTCAGGGGCCATTCGTGGTATTTCGATATAAACCCGTACCACAGCGCAGCGCTCGCGTGGGACATGAACAGCCAGTTTGCCAGCACCGGGTCACAGCTTTTTAGCGAGGATTGGAATGCCTCAATCTCATGCTCTTCGATGCAGTATCCTTATTTAAACTGGTTCGGATTTGAAGGGTATTATTACGGCGGCGGCGGAAGGTTTCACCGTGGCGCAAAATCGATGGCCCTGATGAAATCAACGAGGGATTACGAGGGTATCGGCTACGCTGAGGCAATGCCTGCGCCGGCCCCGGCGGCAATGGAACTTGATAAGAATACAACGACTATTGCGCAGCGGGTCGCTAAAACCGGCGTGTTGGGGCTTTTATCAGGCAAAGAGGCCGGATCACCACAAGGCAAGCCCGCTGAAAAGTCAGCCGCCCAGAACCTCGCCGCTGTCAAAGCCCGAACCAATCTCAACGAAACCGCCTTCTTTTTCCCCCACCTCACCACCAACGAAAAAGGCGAGGTCATTGTTTCCTTTACCGTTCCCGAAGCGCTTACCAAATGGAAAATGCTCGGGTTCGCGCACACTAAAGACCTGAAATACGGCCAGGTTGTAAAAGAGCTCGTGACCCAGAAACCGCTCATGGTCATGCCAAACCTTCCGCGCTTCCTGCGCGAGAACGACCGGATCACGCTGACCGCCAAAATCACCAACCTGTCCGACAGTCCGGTTGCGGGTTCCGCGCAGCTTATGCTCTTTGATGCCACCACCATGAAACCGGTTGATACGATTTTCAATAACGTAAATTCGATTAAGAATATTTCGATCAAAAAGGGGCTGTCAACGGCCGTTGGCTGGGAGATCAGTGTGCCCGAAAACGTTCCGGCCGTTATGGCACGCATCGTGGCAAGGGCCGGCGACTTCTCGGACGGCGAAGAGAACACGCTGCCGCTGCTCACCAACCGGATGCTGGTCACCGAAACCATGCCGCTGCCCGTGCGCGGCAAGGGGATTAAGAAATTCACCTTTGAAAAACTTATTTCCCAGAGTAATAAATCTGCCACTCTTTGCAGCCATAAGCTCACGCTGGAATTCACCCAGAACCCTGCCTGGTACGCGGTACAGGCACTGCCGTATATCATGGAATACCCCTACGAGTGCGCGGAGCAGACCTTTGCCCGTTACTATGCGAACACCATTGCGGCCGGAATCGCCAATTCAACGCCAAGAATAAAGGCGGTGTTCGATTCGTGGAAGAGCGGCTCCCCGGATGCCCTGCTTTCGAACCTTGAGAAGAACCAGGAACTTAAAAGCGCCCTGCTCGAGGAGACGCCATGGGTGCTCGACGGAAAAGACGAGTCGGAAGGCAAAAAAAGGATCGGCCTGCTTTTTGACCTTAATAAAATGTCCGGCGAACTGGAACGCGCCCAGCGTAAACTCGCAAAAATGCAAACCTCCGGCGGCGGCTGGCCATGGTTCGAAGGCATGCCTGACGACCGGTTCATCACCCAGTATATCATCACCGGTTTCGGCCGGCTGCAGAACCTTAAAATGATCAGCACGACCAATGACGGCGGCATCGGGAACATGGTTGCACAGGGCCAGCGCTATCTTGATGACCGCATCCGTGAAGATTATGAATGGATCATGGAGCACGCTTCTGACCCGGATTCAAACCACCTCGGCTGCTTGCAGATACAGTACCTGTATGCGCGCTCCTATTTCCAGAGCATTGCTGTTGAAGAGCAGAATAAAAAGGCGTTCGAATATTTTAAAAATCAGGCGATAAAATTCTGGCTCAGGAACAACCGCTACCTGCAGGGCATGATCGCGCTTGCCCTGAACCGCATGGGTGTCAAAGAGCTGCCCCGGCACATTATCCGCTCCTTAAAAGAAAATTCGCTTTCAAACGAGGAGATGGGAATGTACTGGAAGGAAATGTACGAAGGATTTTACTGGTACGAAGCGCCCATCGAGGCGCAGGCGCTCTATATCGAAGCCTTCGACGAGGTGGCGCACGACACGGCATCGGTCGAGGCAATGAAAGTCTGGCTCCTGAAAAGCAAGCAGACGCAGAACTGGAAAACCACCAAGGCGACTGCGGAGGCCTGCTATGCCCTGCTTTTGCGCGGAACCGACCTGCTCGTAAAAGGCAACGATGTCACGGTAACGCTCGGACCAAAGGTCGTCGACCCGAAAAAAATGAAAGGCCTAACGGTGGAGGCAGGGACCGGCTATTTCAAGACCTCGTGGCACAAAAGCGAGATCACGCCGGACATGGGCAACGTGACGGTCACGAAAGGTTCCGCAGGCGTGGCCTGGGGAGCGCTCTACTGGCAGTACTTCGAGCAGCTTGACAAAATCACCACTGCCGCTACTCCGCTCAAAGTGACAAAAAAACTTTTTATCAAACGCAACACCGACCGCGGGCCGGTGCTTGATCCGGTCACTGAAAAAAGTTCGATTCGGATCGGCGATAAAATTACGGTGCGGATCGAGCTGCGGGTCGACCGGGATATCGAGTATGTGCACCTGAAAGACATGCGCGCAGCAGGGTTTGAACCGGTGAATGTGCTTTCGGGTTACCGCTGGCAGGACGGGCTCGGCTACTACGAAAGCACGCGCGACGCGGCCACCAATTTTTTCATCTCCTACCTTAACAAAGGCACGTATGTTTTCGAATATGAACTTGTGGTCACGCACAAGGGGGACTTCTCAAACGGTATTACCTCGATCCAGTGCATGTACGCGCCGGAATTCGCGAGTCACAGCGAGGGCATACGGGTGAAAGTCGGAGAGTAAACGAAAACCATAGACCTGAAGGAAGTGCGCTTATTTCCCATCCTCCTTGACACCCTTTCTAACATATAGTATATTAAACACATAATAGTTTATAAACATTATAAACAATGTTGGCTGGTTTAATTGTATATTATACATAAGGAAGGTGTACTATGAAAATAGCCCCTGATATCACCGCTCTGATCGGAAACACGCCGCTCGTCAGAATAAATAAATTGAATATGGGAGGCGCGGAACTTGTCGCAAAGCTCGAGTTTTTCAACCCCATGTCGAGCGTCAAGGACCGTATCGGGCTGGCAATGATCGAGGATGCCGAGAAAAAAGGCACGCTTAAAAAAGGCAGCGTCATCATAGAGCCGACCAGCGGCAATACAGGCATCGCGCTTGCCTTTGTCGCCGCGGTAAAGGGATATCGTCTCATACTCACCATGCCTGAGACTATGAGCGTCGAGCGCCGCAAACTCCTCTTTTCGCTCGGCGCAGAGATCGTACTCACTGACGGCCCGAAGGGAATGCGCGGTGCAGTGGAAAAAGCCGAAGAACTGGCCGGGCAGACAAAAAACGCCGTTATTCTGCAGCAATTCAAAAACCCCGCGAATGTGGCGATACACCGCTCAACAACCGCGGAAGAAATCTGGAACGACACGGACGGCAAAGTAGATGTTTTTATCGCCGGCGTCGGTACCGGCGGCACGATCACCGGTGTCGGCGAAGTGTTGAAACAGAAAAAGCCGGGTGTGCGCGTCGTCGCGGTCGAGCCGGAAACCTCGCCGGTACTCTCCGGCGGCCAGCCGGGCCGTCACGGTATTCAGGGGATTGGCGCCGGTTTTGTACCGGACATCCTGAACAGGAGCGTCATTGACGAGATCATCAAGGTAAAAGACGAAGATGCCGGAAAAATTGCCCGTGAACTTGCCCGCAAAGAAGGGATCTTTGCCGGCATCTCCTCTGGTGCCGCTCTCTGGGCAGCCCTTGAAGTTTCCCGGCGCGAAGAAAACAAAGGCAAATTGATTGTCGTGGTGCTCCCGGACACCGGCGAGCGATATCTGAGTACCTGGCTGTGGGAGAAGTGAATGCCAGTTTTCAGTCAAGATATAACCGAACACTAGAAGGGGCACCATTATGGCCTTGAAAAAATATCGCTTTGAAACGCTTTCGTTGCATGCAGGACAGGCGCCAGACCCGACGACGCTTTCGCGTGCGGTACCGATCTATCGTACCTCATCTTATATTTTCAAAAATACTGCGCATGCCGCGAATCTTTTCGCACTCAAGGAACTCGGTAATATCTACACGCGGCTCGGCAACCCGACCACCGATGTCCTTGAGCAACGCGTTTCGCAGCTCGAAGGCGGCGCGGCGTCGGTCGCCCTCTCGTCCGGAACATCAGCGATTTTCTATTCGATTATCACCCTCGCGCAGGCAGGCGATGAAATCGTCTCGGCGAATAACCTCTATGGCGGCACCTATACTCAGTTCGACGCCATACTGCCGAAACTCGGCATTACGGTGAAATTCGTGAATCCGCACGATCCGAAAAACTTCGAAAAAGCGATCACGGCAAAGACCAGGGCGCTCTTCATTGAAACTATCGGCAATCCGGTCCTTGATTTTACCGATATAAAGGCCGTGGCCCAGGTCGCGCACAGGCACGGGCTTCCGCTCATTGTTGACGCGACGTTCACCACTCCCTACCTGCTGCGAACCATCGAGCACGGCGCCGATATCGTCGTGAACTCGCTTACCAAATGGATCGGCGGCCACGGGACCGCCATCGGCGGCAGCATCACCGATGCCGGGCAGTTCGACTGGAAGGCCGGACGCCATCCGCTCTTCACCGAACCCGACACCAACTACCATGGACTGCGCTGGGCGCACGATCTTCCTGCCGAGCTCGCCGCGCAGGCCTTTGCTTTACGTGTAAGAACCGTTCCCCTGCGCAACCTCGGCGCCTGCATTTCGCCCGATAACGCCTGGGTGTTCCTGCAGGGCCTCGAGACACTTCCCCTGCGCATGGAACGCCACAGCGCAAACGCGCTCGCGATCGCGCAGTATCTTAAAAAGCACCCGAAGGTCGGATGGGTGCGGTATCCCGGCCTGCCTGCCGACCCTGCCTACGGGGTCGCTTCGAACTATCTCAAAAAAGGGTCCGGGGGCATGGTAGTGTTCGGACTGAAAGCGGGTTTCGATGCGGCCGTCAAGGTGATCGACACTATCAGGCTGTTTTCCCACCTTGCCAATGTGGGTGATGCAAAGAGCCTGATCCTGCACCCGGCAAGCACCTCGCACTCGCAGCTGACCGGGGAACAGCAGCGCGCCGGCGGACTGACGCCCGACCTTATCCGTTTATCAATCGGCCTTGAGCATATTGACGATCTCACGGACGCTCTTGACGAAGCGTTTGCGCTGGTGTGAAGCATGCGGACAAAAAAAGTGACCGTGCTGACAAAAAACGGCCTGCATATGCGCGTGGCGGGCCGCATCATCGACACCAGCAAGCAGAGTCAATCAAAGATCGTTTTCCGTAAAGGACACAACGATGCCGATGCGCGCTCAATCATTGATCTGCTGATGCTCGCCGTTACCGAAGGTACGGAGATAGAGATAATCGTCGACGGAAGCGATGAGGAAAAAACCCTTCGGGATCTCGAAGCGGTGTTGATCGACGGGGCCGGCATCTAGTTCAGCTGTTGCAGAGTTTCTTCCGCAGCGCCAGCGCCCGGTCAGGATGGTTGGTGATGATGGCATCCACGACCGGGTCAACGAGCAGGCATGAAAGCCGGCTGGTACTGTCAACGGTCCAGACCGCGATCTTCCTTCCCTGTTTTTTTGCAGCGGCAAAGAACGGGCGCCGGTCCTCAAAGAGTTTCTTCTCCGGAGCCAGTACTTCCGCGGAGGTTTTTTCGCACCACGACAGGTCTTTGGCCGTCGCGAGGATACAACCGGTACTCACGTTGGCATCGATCGATTTTACCGCAGCTACGATCTCCGGATTGAATGACGTCACAATGAACTTATCATAGGCGAACAATTTGCGTGCACACCGAAGGACATCCTCTTCGCAGTCCGGCTCTTTCAGCTCGATGTCGAGCATGATTTTTCCCGAAAGCGCGTGGAGCGTCTCTTCAAGCGTGGGAACCCTGAACCTTTTTTTGGCGGTCCGTTTATTGAGCTCTTTATACGTAAGGTCGGCAATGAGCGGGCGGCGCGTTTTTCTCGAAAGCCACGGGTCATGGAACACAACGAGGGTATTGTCGCCGGTTCTGCGCACGTCCAGTTCTATCATGTCCGCGCCCAGGGACACTGCGGCCAGAAATGAGGTTATCGTGTTCTCGTGGGCCCGCTTCGGCGCCCCTCGGTGTGCAACTATTTTTATCATATTTTTGTCAGAAAATCCACGAGCAGCCGCACCCCGAACCCGGTGGCGTATTGCGGCACTTCACCCCGCGCCGCGTTTTCGTTCCATGAGGTTCCCGCTATATCAAGATGCGCCCACGGCACACCTTCGGCAAATTCCTGAATAAATGCGGCGCCCGTAATGGAACCGGCATAGCCCTTTTTAAAACTTGAGAGGTTGCGGAGATCTGCAAGGTCGCTCTTCATTGATTCACGGTACTCCTTATAGAGCGGAAATCGCCAGATCCGCTCACCGGTGGTTTCTCCTGAAGCAAACAAAGCTTCGCTAAGCCGGTCGTCATTTGAAAACAGTCCTGCGACGAATTCTCCGAGCGCAAGGAGAATGCCGCCCGTCAGCGTGGCGAGGTCAACGATCCGGGTCGGTTGGAAGCGCTTCCTGCAATAAGCGATCGCATCGGCCAGCACGAGCCGCCCTTCCGCGTCCGTGGAGCAGATCTCTATGGTCTTTCCGGCGAACGACGGGTAAATATCGCCCGGGAAATATGCCTGGCGGCCGATGGCGTTATGGGCTGCCGCAATACATCCGATAACATTGACTTTCGGCCTTATTGCCGCGATAGCCTTCATGGCGCCGAGAACGGCTGCGGCGCCGGCCATGTCAAGCCGCATGGTCTCGATGTGTCCCGTTAGTTTCAGGTTCTGACCCCCGGAATCGAACGTGATGCCTTTGCCCACGATGGCGGTTTTTTCTTTTGAACCGCGGTTGCCCGTATACTCCATTAAGATAAGCCGCGGCGGCGTGGCGGAAGCCCGTCCCACCGCGCTGAGCAGATGAAGTCCTTTTTTTACAATCTCCTTCTCGTTAAGCACCGTCACCCGAAGGTTTCCGGTCCGCGCCGCAGCGCGCGCTTCCTGCGCAAGCTTTTGCGGCGTCATGATCGAGGCGTTTTCATTTACCAGGTCGCGGGCATAGGAAACCGCGGAACAGACGGTTTCGATCCGGCGCGCCTGCGGGAGTGTAAGTCGTGCTCCGACACATTCGAGCTTTGTGAGAAGCGCAGGTTTTTCACTCTTATATTTGATAAAACGGTAGGCGCCGAGCAGGGCGCCTTCGATTGCCGCCTGCCCTGCGGCTGCTGGAACGATTAACGAAACCGTGTCGCGCTTTAACTCAAGCGCCTTCTGGATTCCCTTTGCCGCAGCGGTCCGGACAGCGGCAGGCGTGTACTCTTTTTTTCCTCCCAGCCCGCAATAGATGT
>Ga0315285_10006420_pt1 | contig 12125 bp, 4 predicted proteins | sample YL17G09_36_MG_FD_203698 | JGI IMG/M metagenome (GOLD analysis project Ga0315285, IMG submission 203698) | Sediment microbial communities from Yellowstone Lake, YNP, Wyoming, USA - YL17G09_36 | ecosystem: Environmental > Aquatic > Freshwater > Lake > Sediment | place: USA: Wyoming | collected... | reverse complement strand
GGACATCGTCCGGGACCATGACCTCGTTAAGCGCACCCACTCCAAGGGAATCCTCATGCCGGACACGTGGTGGTCCGACCAGGAGATGCCCGCGATGTATTTCTATGAGGGAGCGGTCACGGGAGAGCGATCCGGCAAGGCCGATACGACGATGGGCATGGTTCTGCGCCCCGGCGAGGCGATCGTCTGGCGCTGGGGGCAATGCGATCCGGTCAAGTATCACGGGGCGCTCCAGACGATGCCCACGTACCCGCAGACGATCTACAACGGGCTCTGGGAGTATCGCCCGGACTTCACCAAGGAGACGTGGCGCAAGGGGGCCACCACCGTAGAGAACATAACCTCCGGCCCCGGCGGCCTGGCCGCAGAGGAGGGCAAGAAGGGCACGATTGTCTGGACCATGCGGAGCCCTTACGTCTTCGTGGGTGGCCGGCTCGAAGCGGAGGGCACGGACGGCCGGTTCTTCATCTCCGCCGACGGCAAGTCCTGGGAGCCCGCGAAGGATAGCCTGGATAAGTTCTTCTCAATCGTCGGGCCGGCCCGCTACGAGTACAGGCTCAAGTGCGAGTTGGAGGGGGCCGCCCGCCTCCGCCGCCTGGCGATCGCCAACGACGTGCAGATGGCCCCCCTGGCAATGCCAGAGATGGTCGTGGGCGAGAACACGTTCACGTACAGCGATCAGTCCGCCGGGGGCCGCAAGGTGCGTATCACGCACGAGTGGGTGGAGCGGTCGGCCTCGAAGCCGCCGGAGGCGCCGGCGGCGCCGGTCTATCCGCCCGACGCCGGCGAGGCCGACGGCACCGACGTCGTCTTCCAGTGGGCGGCGGCCAAGGACCTGGACGGAGACGCCATCGGCGACTACCACTTCGAGCTGTCGCGCCGCGCCGACATGCGGTGGCCCCTCTCGATGAGCTTCTACAAGCTCATCTCCCGGACGGGCGATGCCATCAAGGAGAAGGACGCGCGCACAGGCAAGGAGACGGTCCGCGTCAAGGCGCAATACGCGCTGCTTCAGCCGGGCCTGCTCGCGCCCGGCGAGCGCTATTACTGGCGGGTGCGGGCGATGGACGACAAGGGCGTCTGGGGGCCCTGGAGCAAGACGTGGAGCTTTACGCCGCGCGGGCTGGCGTATCCGCTGGACGTCACGGTCGACTACGGCGCCGCCAAGGGCACGGGAGTTCTGCGCTGGAAAGCCAATCCCGCAGGCCGACCACCGGCCAAGTACCGGGTCTATGGCAGCGACGAGAAGGGCTTCACGATCGCCGACGAGCGGTTCCAGAGCACCGTGGGCGTCACGAAGACGGAGATGGCGGCCTGGAACCCGTGGTTCCCGGCGAACTTCATCGCCGAGACGACAGCCACGGAACTGGCCGTGATGGGGCCCGACGTCGCTTGGCCCGCCGCCAACAAGACCTATTACCGCGTTGTGGCGGTCGACGAGCGCGGCAAGCGCAGCGGGCCGTCCGACTACGCGACCGGCCCCCGCCCCATCCTTTTCAGCAGGCCCGCGACGGCCGCCAAGGTCGGCGCCGGGTATCGCTACCAGGCGTGCGCCAACCGGTCCCTCGGCGACCTCAGCGCACGGATGAAGGGCAACGAGCAGGTCAGCGGCTACTTCGATATCGAGAAGCCCAGATTCACTCTCGAGAAGGGGCCGGCCTGGCTCAAGATCGACGAGGCCTCGGGCGTCCTCTCCGGCACCCCGGATGCGGCAGGCAAGGTGCAAGTCGCGGTCACCGTCACGATTGACCGGGAGGTGCGGAAACTCGACGAAAGGACGCTCTCGTGGGGCAACGAGAAGGTGCTGTCCACCACCACGGAGCGGGTCGGCGAGGCCACCCAGAGGTTCGTCATCGACGTTCAGTAGCGTCTGGCGGCAAGCGAAAGCGAAGGGCGCATGGAACGCGGGCTGACGATCTTCATGCACTGGGACATGGAGGGCGTGAGCGGACTCCTGTCCCGGGAACAGGTCTGGTTTTGGGAGAAGGGCGTGAGGCTGGAGGTCGCCGAGGAGGGCCGCCGGCTTCTCGTCGCGGACATCAACAGCGCGGCCGAGGCGGCGCTCGGGGCCGGGGCAGACCGCCTCATCGTCTGCGACACCCATCGCGGCGGCGGGAACATCCGCCTGCCGGAGATGCTCGCCGACCCGCGCATCACGTATCTCGACAAGAGCCGCGGCTGCGACGGCCGGTCGTTCCGCTGGATGCCGGGACTGGACGCCACCGTGGACGGGATCATGCTCATGGGCCATCACGCCAAGGCCGGCACGCCCCGCGCCTTCCTGCCTCACACCTGGACGCCGGAGTGGGCCGATTTCCGCATCAACGGGCAAAGCGTGGGCGAGATCGGCATCGAGGCCTGCTTCGCGGGCCATTGGGGCGTTCCGCTCGTCCTGGCCCAGGGCGACGCGGCGATGTGCGAGGAGGTCCGGGCGCAGTTCCCCGCCGCCCTGACGGCATGCGTGAAACGCGCCACAGACCCGGACCGCTGCACGGGGCCCGATGCCCAGGAGGCCCGCCGGTTGACCGCGGAGAGAGTGGCCGAGGCGGTCCGGAAGCTGCGCGCCGCCAAGCCGGTGCCGTACAAGCCGGCGCTGCCGATGCGAGTGGCGATCCGAATGGATTCCGAGGCCGCCGCCGACGCGGCCGCCGAGAAGCCCGGCGTGCGGCGCACAGACGCCTGCACCGTCGAGTGCGAGGTGCAGCGGCAGTGCGACGTCGTCAAGTGGATCAACGGAACGGGCGTGGAATAGCGGGCGCGCCCGACCCGCCAGCCGTTTCCGTGCCACCCACCCGGACGCCTGGGGCCCGACCGGCGCGGTTACACCAAACTCGCCGCCGAAGTCCGCGTGACCTACGATGACAAGCAACTCCACGTCTTGGCGTGCGTCCTGAGCGAAAAGCGGTTCCGTTACCAGCAAATCCGGAGGAACACACCCGTGCCCATCGACCGCCGACGGGCACGACGCCGCGAACGCCGCCGGCGTCATCCAGTTCAACGAGCTGTGCGGTCGGTGGTGATTGTAATCCAGTCTCCACCGTTCCGCCACGTACTTCGCCTCCTCCAGACTCAGGAACAGTTCGAGGTTCAAAAGTTCATCCCGTAGCTTCCCGTTGAACGACTCGATGTACCCGTTGGCCTGCGGGCTGCCCGGCTCAATGTAGAGCGTCTTAACGCCCAGACGTCCCCGACTGGCAACTCGTAGGGCGAGACGATCTGCATGCCGCCCTGACCGGGGCGATCCTGGACCACCTGACGCACCGGTGATGGCGCAACACAGGGGTCGTCTCATGCCGCCGCTTGGCGGTAGTAGTGCCGAGAGTAACTACTTTTTCTTCGAGAGCAGTCCCGCCCAAACGGCCGTTTCCTGCATGGCTGGCGCGCGTGGACTAAAGTCACTGAGCACTCGCCAACAGGTCACGACCACGTGGCGACTGACCCACTCACTGACCCACTTTCGACCCTTGTGCGGAAGGATAGAACATCGGAATGTTTCTCCGCAACCTCGTCGCCGCGGTTTCGTTTGTCGTTGATAAGCCCGCGCTGGCCCTATACACTCTTGGCTGAGGCCCAACGTGCGGAGATGCCGTGAACCGGTTGACCGAACAACATAAGCGGGAGCAGTACTTCTTCGATCAGGAAGCTCTGGATGCCTTGACCAATCTTTTAGTATTCTTTGAGCGTCCGTGCCTTCTGTGTGCGCCAATGTTCGGCCGACATCTGCATCTTCGCGGACGCGACGTTCGTGTCCTGGACGTCGATCGGCGGTTCGCTGACTTGCCGGGCTTTGTGTGAAACACAGGAACCCCATGAAACGAATCGCCAGCCTGATAGCCCTCCCTTTCTTCTTCATCGCTACCGCCGTTGCGGCGCCCGTGCCTTTGCGGGACAAGACGCTCGTGGTCTGGGTCGCCCCGGCCAACTTGACACAGCAGGCTGGCAGCGCCTTGACGATTGACGACGGCCAGTCGCACTTCGACGGAATCATTTTCGGAGAGATCACGCCCAAGAAGTGGATGCCGGGCAGCGACGGCTTCTGCCGCACTCTGAAGGAGCAGGGAAACTGGCCCGACGAAACAGCCGATGGCAGGACCTTCGTTCAGGTGGCCATCGCCTACAAGGACCGCCAGGTCACGGTATATCGGAACGGGCAGCAATATGCGCACTACACCATGGGCAACCCACCCCAGGAGTTTGGGCCGCAAAGCGCGGTGGTGATCGGCATGCGCCATCTTGACCAGGGAGACGACGCACATTTTGCCGGGGCCATTGACGATGCGCGGATTTATGACCGGGCGCTTTCAGCGGAGCAGGTCACGGCCTTGAAGCCCAACGAAGCATCGGAACCGATGCCCTGGGCTTGGTGGACCTTTGATGACAAGGCGGCCGAAGATCGCACCGGCCGATTCAAGGCGGTCAAGCTGGCCGGCGGCGCCAAAGTGGAAGACGGCAAACTCGTACTGGACGGCATGAACGCCAGTCTGTTCGCCACGGTAAGCGCCGCCGACTCGTTCCATTTTCGTGCATCCGTGGGCAACATGGGCGATACGATCCCCTTCTACCACAACGGCCAGTACCACGTTTTCTATCTGACATGGGGCGCGGGTAAGACCTCCTGGGACCACATCGTCTCGACGGACCTCGTCCATTGGAAGGAACTGCCCAGGGCGCTGACCAGCGACGGCGCGGCCGACGGGCCCGACGGCGAGAACATGTTCACCGGCTGCGTAATCGAGAAGAACGGCGTCTTTCATCTCTACTACACCGGCTGGAACCCGCGCAATCCCCAAGGCCGCGAATGGGTTATGCACGCCACCAGCACCGACTTGGTGAAGTGGACGAAGCATCCCGAACACGGGTTCCGCGCCGATGGCGTCCAGTATCTCAACCGCGACTTCCGCGACCCCTATGTGTTTTGGAATGACCAGGACAAAGCATGGTAAATGCTACTCAATACGACCGATGCGAAGACCGACGTGGCGGCGCCGGGACTGCTTCGTTCGGAGGACTTGATCCACTGGAAACAACTGCCGTCGCTGGTGTTCGATCCGCCGCTTCCCGTGGGCGAGACCGGCACGCCGGAATGCCCCGACCTGTTCCGCATCGGCGATTACTGGTACCTGTTGTACACGCGCCATGTGCAGAACATCCGCCGGTCGAAGGACATCCTCGGCCCGTATCGGCCCTGCGAGCCGTCCGCATTGGACGGCTCGATTCTTCTGTGCGGCAAGCGGATGTTCGACGGCAAGCGGCATATCTACGTTGGCCCCGTCGGCGGCGGCCCGTACAGCGTGATGTGCCTGCCGCGCGAATTGTACGCCGGTCCCGAGGGGCAACTCTACCAGCGTCCCGTCGGCGAAGTGACCGCCGTCTTCACTGAGAACTTGCTCCAGTTCGGCGAACCGCGCGACGTGGCGGCGGGATTCGTGCTGCAGACGCCCGACAATTACATGCTCCAGTGCAGCGTGCGAATCGACCCGCAAGCTACGCTGGTGATCAACATGCGTGAACAGTCCGGCCCCAGCGGGGGCTACACCCTCAACCTGCGTCCGAAGAGTCAGGAGGCGGACCTCAACGGGCCGGGCTTCCGCGACAACCGCCGCTGCACGCTCGACACCAGCAAGCCCATCAAGTTCCAGGCCTTCGTGCAAGGCTCTATCATCGAATGCTTCATCAACGACCAGTTCGCCGTCACCTGCCGGGCGCACAACTATCCGAAGGGCGTCCTGAGCTTCAAGGTCGAAGGCGGCAAAGCGGGAGTGCTGGACCTCAAGGTAAAGGTCCGTTCTCGCTTGACGCCCTATCGCCCGGCGAACGGGCTAGTCGGCGCCACCGCCGCACCCGTGCCGCTTCAGAACAAGACGCTGGTCGCCTGGGTCTCTCCGGCCAATCTGACCCAGCAAGGCGGCAGCGTGCTGACGCTGGAGGACCAACAGGATCATTTCGACGGGATCGTCTTTGGCGAGCTATCTCCCGCCCGATGGATGGCGGGCAGCGACGGCTTCAATCGCACTCAGAAAGACCAGTCGAACTATCCTGCAAAAACGGCCGATCCAGGCACGCTGGTGCAGATGGCGATCGTTTACCGCGGCAGCCAGGTCACGGTCCATCACAATGGAAAGGAATATGCCCGGCACGCCATTGCGCGGCCGCAATCGTTCGGCGCCGACAGCGCGGTGGTTCTTGGGCTGAGGCATCTTGACGCCGGAGGTGCGGCGTGTTTTGCCGGAACCATTGAGGACGCCCGCATCTACGACTTCGCCGTGAGCACCGAACAACTTGCAGCGCTGAAGCCCGACCAGCCATCCGACCCCAAGCCGTGGGCTTGGTGGACGTTTGAGAATGGCAAGGCGGAAGATCTCATGAAGGCGTTCCCCATCGTTGAATGGGCTGGCAATGCACGCGTCGAGAACGGCCGGCTGCTCCTGGATGGGCAGGAGAGCTACGCGGTCTTCCGCAAGATTGCGGCACCCAGAGTTCTGCCGAAGCAGGAACCAGGGCTTTATCATCCGGCCGGCATGAGCATGTGGGACACCTGGTACCTCCAGCGCGGCAACGAAACGCATGTCTTTCACTTGCAGCTTCGGCGCGACAATGCGCGCCGCGCTGCGGACCACGAGAGCATTGGCCATGCGGTGAGTACCGATCTGATCCACTGGAAGGAACTGCCCGTGGCGCTGCGGAAAGGGCCCAAGGGCAGCTACGACGATTCCTGGGTGTTGTTCACCGGCTGCGCGGTCGAGCACGACAACACCGTTTATTTGTTCTATTGCGGCAACCACCAACCGGCTGACCGTTGCCGCCAGTCCATGTGTCTGGCCACCTCCCCATCCCATGACGGCGTGAAATTCACCCGCTACGAGGGCAACCCGATCATTGAGCCTGATCCCCAGTGCTACTATAGCATCCACGAACCGCCGGCCCCGTTTAAGTTCCATGCCTGGCCCCACATTGATTGCCGCGACCTGGCCGTGGTCAAGGATCCCGCAGGCGATGGCTGGCTGGGCTACGTCATGATGCGCCGCAAAGGGCAGACCGACGCCTTTCACTCCGCTTGCATCGCCTTAAGCCGCTCGAAGGACCTTGTGCATTGGAAAGTGGGCGAACCCTGTTGCACCCCCAATCGCTTCAACTGCTTCGAGGTGCCCGACGTGTTCAAGCTGGGCGACAAGTGGTACCTGATCGCGCTGACCGGCGACGCCTACGGGCAGTCCACACGCTGGAGCGATCCGAACATCACGTGCGCGACGGTCGTCTTTCAGGCGGACCGGCCCGAAGGCCCCTTCGAGGAGGTCAAAGAGAACCTGCTCCTGGCTTCCACGGGGCAGCAGGGCTACAGCGCCCGAACCGTCGAACGCAAAGGCGAGCGACTCATGTTCTACACGCGGCCGAGTGAACCCTATGCCCGGCTGGCATGGCCGGTAAAGTTGGCTCCTCGCGCCGAAGGCGGGCTCCATCCCATGTACTGGCCGGGCCTCGACAAAGCATTTGGGCCAGCCCAGTCCCAGCCGCCGGCGGAACTGAACGCCGGCCGGGACCGCGCGTTGCATCCGCTTCCCGGCCTTTCCGCGAAAGATTCCGCGTTCATGATCACAGCCACGGTGGAACTCAAGGGCGCCAGATCGGCTGGCTTCGCCTTCGGACAGGCGCCGAGAGACTCGCATGGATCGCCTCACGAGCGTCCCCCCAGTCCTTTGGCGTTGACGGGGAACCCATCAACACCCGTGAACGGCTACTCGATTATTATCGCGATCAACGTCGGACGCATCCACAATAGCCGCGCAGCGGTTGTAGTCGACAGTGCCGATTCGCTTTCCGTTCGGGCCGAAAAACGGCCCAACCAGTCTGCCGCGGAATCCAGGGATCAATGCCACCTGCATTCTCGCCGCTAGCATGGCTACCCTCGTCTCATCGGGTTGTATCAACGAATTCCAACTGCACCGCCGCCGGTTGGCTGAGTGTCACATCCAACCAGAGTGTCTTGCCGTCCCAAGCGTAGCACGAAGGGTCGAGCGGTTTCCCGTCCACGCGCACGTTCTTGAGCGCCTTGGGCGCGGAACTCATTTCGAAGACGGGATTCACGCAGTGGCCCGCGGGCTTGATCCCGATCGTAACGGTCGGTTTCTCCACGACCAGCCGAAGCGCCCGCCGCTCGGGGGCGTAGGATTCGGCGTGCAGTCTTGCGCCTGCCAAGTCCAGGGCCGAAGGCTGCAACGCAAAGCTCTTCGCCCATCGGCGCAAGGCGTCGTCGTCGGCGTCCGTCATGCCGATCAGCCAGACCCACGTGTCCTGCTGCATCGTCTTCAGTTCGCCCCGGGCGTCGCGCATCTCGCCGGTCCGGGTCCGCAGCGGCTTGGGCGTGCCGGCATGGATCGACGAGTTGTGCCCTGGCGATTCGTGAACCCGGTCGCTGATCGCCCACCCGGTCGGATACCCGCGACTCAAGGGCCAGTGGCAGCCCCAGTACATGGGGGTGACGAGGGCCCCGCCATGGGTGAACGGCGCGAAGCCCGGCAGATCGTGCGAGCTGCCCCAGGGGCTGTAGCAGATCGCCGCCAGCGGGTCGTGTTTGCCGAACCGGATGCGATGCAGCAACGGGACATCCTTGCCGGCGGCCCTGAGCTTGGCCCATGCCTCCTGCTGCTCGCCCCCGAAACACGGAAACCGGAATTCCGCCTTTCCCTCCGGCCACAGCATGTCGATCAGGTTCTCCGGCACGTAATCGAACGGGTAGCCCGACTGCGGCGTGAAGATGATGAACTCATTGGTCTCGACGCGGCTGCCCGGGTTCGCGGTAAGCGTCAGGACCCGCGTGCCGAATCCATCGGGGTAGAAAATGAAGTCTTCGACGGCGAAGCTGCCCCCGACCTTGTAGTCCAGGTCGCACGACTGGTAGTTCCAGCGGACGTGGACGCGGGCGGGCGTGGATTCGACGATCTCGACCCGGCCGTAACGCAACTCCTTGTCCTGCAGCGGCTCCACGCAATCCTTCACGTTATCAATGCCATGTCCCGACAGGATCTCGGCCCACTCGTAGCAGAATCCCGTGTTGGATCGGCCGGCCCAAAACGGGCAGTAGGACGATCCGCGCCAGAAGACGAACCGCGCGCCGTTGGGGAAGAACACCACCACGTCGTCGAGCTTCGGGTCCCAGCCCTCGTCGTAGCGGATCTTGTAGGGCTTGTAGCTGGCAGGAATGGGTGCGTCGTAGCGCAGCTTGGTCGCGACCGCCCCGAATCGGGGACACCGCGGCGGGTCGGGGACGCGCATCACGCGGATCGTTTTCCGCCAGAGCTCCTTGCCCTCCGCATCCACAATCGTGACGTGCAAGGCGTCTTTCTTCTCCGTGCGGGCGCCGGCGCCCACGGCCAGCGTCGCCCGCGTCTTCTCGCCTGGTTTCAACGGCATCGGAACCTCCGCCTTTTCTCCCGGAGCCGATCCATACCAGGCGATGGCGCGCGCCCCGGGGGCATCCGCGCCACGATTCAGCGCCGCCACCTCCACCGCCGCTTTCTGGCCCCCCGCCAGCAGCAGCCAATCATGCGGCACCAGGATCGTCCCCAGATCCACCGGGTGGATGACCGACTCCGGCCGCGCGACCGACTCCGCCTCCAGCGGCGGCAGCGTCACGGCCTGTCGAGCCAACTCCACGGGCTCGCCGCCCGGCGAGGACTTGACCAGCAGCACGACTTCCGCCGGCCCGGCCTCCAAGGAAACCCGCGCCACATAGGGCGCCTTCGTGCCCGCCGGGCTCACGGCCTGCCGGCTGACCTCTTTCCCCTGGAGGTAACCGACCAGCACAAACTCCCCCGCCGGTTGCCCGCTCCCGGCGAACGTGACGACCACGTCCGGCGGTCTGCCGACGCGGTCCAACCCGAAGGGCGGTCGCCACGGGTGGCCCGGCATGATCTGCATCTTCGCGATAGACGGGGATGGGGCTTCGCCGGTCGCCAGGGCGGCTGGGAAGAACGAATTGACTGCTGCCAGGGTGATGACCAAGGCATACACACGACGCGAGGTCATACCGTTATCCTTTCATGCCGGATGTAGGCGGCAAACGTGCGGCCTGACGCGCACGCAGGATTTCGTCACAAGATGAATCGTACCATTGGGTTGCTTGTTTTCCCATCCTTTTGCCGATTGACACGTTGTACCTGTCGCCGGCGAGTTCGAGATGTCGCGCGCGGGGGGGGCCGGGCGAGACCACTTCATACTGGACATCGGGAGTACATCTGGTTTCAATACAAGCCCTAAGCTGAGCCGGAGGCCAAGTGCGATAATCACATCACTTGCGGCTTGTCTACACTTCCGCTCTTCCATCGAGCCAACCGGACAGCAAGAAGGTAATCGCTCATAACCCGGAGGTCGTGGAGATCGAAGCGGCCCCGAGGGCCGCCACGTAACCGACATCAAGAGGTCCATGGGACGCTGCGAGAGAGAATTGCAGAGGCAGAAGGCCACGGATAAAGAGCCGAAGAAGGAAGCGGCAAAGTAAGTGGCTCGGTCCGGAGACCGGCCACAACCGCGTCTCGCAACGACTCGGGGAGCACCAGTTATGACGCGACAATCGCTCATCGGACTGCTGATGGTAGTTGGCATTGGCATCTTCAGCGTCACGGTGCTGCGGGCCGATGACGACTTGGCGCGCGGCTTTGCCAATCCGCCGGACTCGGCCAAACCCTGGGTGTATTGGTGGTGGCTGGACAACAACGCCACCAAGGAAGGCATCACGCGCGACCTGGAGGAAATGAAACGCCAGGGGATCGCCGGCGCGCTGGTCTTCGACGCGGGCGAAGGCGGGCCGCTGGCTCCCAAAGGGCCGCTGTTTATGAGTCCCAAGTGGCGCGATCTGTTCAAGTTTGCCGTGGCCGAGGCCGATCGGCTGGGCATGCAGCTCAGCATCAACCTGTGCAGCGGGTGGAATGCCGGCGGCACATGGGTCAAGCCCGAGCAGGCCGCACAAAAGCTGGTCTGCTCACAAACCCTCCTGAAAGGGCCGGCTGAGATCTCGCAGGTCTTGCCGCAGCCACCCATGGTGGGGAACTTCTACCGGGACGTGGCCGTGCTGGCCTACCCCGCGCCCGCCGATCTGGAGGCGATCACGCCGCAACTCTCCGCCAGTTCCTCCTATCCCAACTATCCGCCTGCGCTAGCCACCGACGGCAACCCGCAGACCCGCTGGATCTCCAACAGCGACAAGCCCGGGCAGGGGCCCACCCCGGCACGGCCGGAGTACCTGCAATGGCAGTACGCTGAGCCGTTCCCCGCGGCATCGCTCCTGGTCGTGCCGTACACGGACTGCGGCCCGCGCGACTGCGAGCTGCAATCCTCGGCCGACGGCAAGACGTTCCAGCCGGTTTGCCGGTTCATCGTGGAGCAGAACAGAGCAAGGACCGTCGCCTTCGAGGAGACGCGGGCAAAGTTCTTCCGCCTGGTGCTCACTTCGTCCTACCCGTTCGAGGGCAAGGAGTGCTGGAACGTGCAGATCAGCGAGATTGCCCTGCTGAAAAAGGGCCAGAAGCCCGCGGATCTGTCGGGCAAACGCTGTGGCAGTCGCGAGATGGTCGACCTGAAGGGCAGGTTGGACCAAACGGGCCGGCTTGTATGGCAGGCGCCGACAGGGGCGTGGATGGTCCTGCGACTGGGCTCTACCCTCGTGACCGGCCAGACCAAGTGCACGAGCCCGGGAAACGCGGGCCTGGAAATCGACCCGATGAGCGCCGAGGCCATGGACATGCACTTTGCCGCCACTGCGGACAGGCTGGTCGCCGACGTGGGACCGCGGGCCGGAAAGACGCTGACCCATACGCACATCGACAGCTGGGAAATCGCCGAGCAGCCGACCTGGAGCCCGGGGTTGCCCAAGGAGTTCAAGCGGCGTTACGGCTATGAGTTGCTGCCGTACTTGCCGGCCCTGGTGGGGTGGACGATCGACGACCACGAGACGACCGAGCGGTTCCTCTGGGATTACCGCCGGCTGGTCGCCGATTGCGTGGCGAACAACTACTATGGCCGGCAGCGGGAATTGTCGCAGCGGCACGGCATGGGAATCCACAGCGAGTCCGGCGGGCCGTTTGTCGGCTGGCACGACGAGTTGCAGAACGAGGGCCGCAACGATATTCCCA
>Ga0315285_10006419_pt1 | contig 12125 bp, 7 predicted proteins | sample YL17G09_36_MG_FD_203698 | JGI IMG/M metagenome (GOLD analysis project Ga0315285, IMG submission 203698) | Sediment microbial communities from Yellowstone Lake, YNP, Wyoming, USA - YL17G09_36 | ecosystem: Environmental > Aquatic > Freshwater > Lake > Sediment | place: USA: Wyoming | collected... | reverse complement strand
CATGATAACTTCGGGCTGTTCCCGTTCGCCGCGAGTGTGGCGAAGATGGGTTATCTTTCGCGGCCCCTATGATTTCCCTCGTCATCCCCACGTACAAGGAAGCGTCAGTCATCCAAGAGACCTTGCGGCGCACCGCCGGGGTCTTACAGGCCACGGGCGAGGAATTCGAGCTGATTGTGGTGGACGACGCGAGTGGTGACGGCACCGCGGAGCTGGTCGAAGCTCTGAATTCAGAGCTGCCGGTACGCGTCCTGCGGCGTCCCGGGCGGCTGGGTCTGGCCACCGCGGTGGTGGACGGATGGGGAATCGCGCGCGGTGATGTGCTGGGGATCATGGACGCCGACCTTCAGCACCCTCCGGAGACGCTGGGCGCTTTGGTGGCCGCGCTTCGGGCAAAGAACGCGGACTTGGCCGTGGCCAGCCGCTACGTCGCGGGGGGTGGCACCTCCGGCTGGTCCTGGATTCGCCGGCTCATCTCGTGGGCCGGCGTGCGTCTGGGCGCGGCCGTCGTTCCCTGGACGCTCGGAGACGTCAAGGACTTCGGTTCCGGGATGTTCCTCGTCCGCGCGGCGGTGATCGCGGGCGTCGAATTGAAACCTTTGGGCATCAAGACGCTGCTTGAAGTCCTGGCCAAGGGAAAGTACCGCACGCTGGTGGAAATCCCTTACACCTTCCAGGGACGCGCGCGCGGCGAGTCGAAGCTGGGTGCGCGGCAGCATATCGAGTATTTGCAGCACCTGGCGCGCGTGGGGAGGGCGAGCGGCGAACTTGCCACCTGGGTCCGCTACGCCGCGGTGGGGCTCCTCGGCGCCGCGGTGAATCTCGGCGCGGTTTATCTCGCGGCGGAATATGCGCGATGGCGGTTGGGGCTCGCGCTGCCGGTGGCCATACAACTTGCCCTCATCAGCGACTTCTTGGGTAACAACTCTGTGACCTTTGGTGCCGGCCGCGCGGGCACGGGCCCCAGCGCGGGAGTATTGGCGCGTTTTTTCCGCTATGAGCGGCTGTGTCTGCCGGGAGCGGTCCTGAACGGCAGCGTGACCTTCGTTGTGGCACGCTTGGGACTCCCACTGCTCGCGGCCGCGGCCGTCGGCGTTCTCACGGCGGCGCTGTGGAACTTCGTGTTGAACGTGCCGAGCATCTGGCGAGTCTGGGGAAAAGGTCCGCGGCGCGAGCCGGACGACACGGCGTAGCATAGACGGGCATGATTTGCGCGGCCCGCTCCCTATCCCGATGGTGCTCTTCATTTAACATGGCTGAGTGGCCAGCAATCCCGTCACCATCATCCGCGACAACCCGGGCGCGCGGCTGGCTCCTTGCCGCACTCGTCTTCGTGCTCATTCGCTCTCTTCCCAATATCAGTTACCCCATCGCGCGCGACCAGGCGACCTACTGCGTGATCGGGCAGGGTCTGCTGGATGGCAAACACCTTTATATAGATTTCTGGGATAACAGGTCGCCGGGCCTCGCCTACATCTACGCGTTGATCGTGAAGGTGCTGGGCACGCACATGTGGTGCGTGGGGCTGGTCGATATCCTCTGGCTCCTGGTCATTTCTTACCTTCTCTTTCGCTTCACCCAACGCTATCTCGGTCCGGGCGCCGCGGCCGTGGCGGTCATCGTCAACGCCAGTTGGCACGTTTGGGCTGGTTACTGGCAGGCGGCACAGGCCGAGAGTTTTCTGATGGTGTTCGTCTTTGCCTCCTTCTTCCTGATGTCCGGCGAGGGGCGCGGGCCGAGGTTGCGCTACTTCGTGGCCGGCCTGGTGTTCGGGGCGGCGTTCTGGACCAAATACAACTCGCTTGCCTTTCTGCCGCTGGTGGCCTTGGTGCCGTACGTCAACACGGGCGGCTTGGATGCCACGCCGCGCCGCCTGAGCTTGTTGATTCCCTGGCGTCGCTGGCTGGCGAACTGCCTGGCATTTGCCGTCGGCTTCGGCATGGTGGTCGGCTTGGTTCTGACCTACTTCTGGGGCGTGGGCTCCTGGGCGGCGTTCGTCGAGGACCAGTTCGTGGTCCTGCCGCGCTACGCGGCGATGGCGCTGGAACGCACGCCGCATTACTGGCTTTATGCGGTGGACAAGACCACCGACCTCATCGGCCCGTGGACCGAAGCCGCGACCGCCGTGGCTCTAATCCTTGCCTGGAAGTTGCGAGACTTGAAGCGCCTGGCGCCGGTGGTGGTGGCGGCGGCGTTGGGCTATGCCTCATTGGCGGCCCAAGTCCGCTTTCACGCTTATGCCTTCGAGACCTGCAATCCGTTCTTTGCCATGGTCTGGGGATACCTGGGCCTGAAAACCTATCAGGCGCTTCGGACCCTGGCGTGCAGCTTCGCGGCGCGGGGCTGGCGGGTGGCGCGGGTGCTGGTGTGGGTGGTGTTCGCTAACCTCGTGGTGTGGCCGTTGCCGAAACAGGTGCTGAACGTGGCGGCGCACTACCAGGCGCTGGCGGCGTGGTGGCGCCAGGGCGAGACGTTCTACGCGAGCTATCCGTGGCCAATCCCCATATCGCATTTCGCCGACCAGATGCGAGTTATTTCCTACTTGCGCAAGAATGTGAAGCCGGGCGAGGGGGTTTTCGTCTGGGGCAGCGAACCGCTGATTTACTTTCTGACTGGGACGCGTCAGCCGACGCGGTTCGTGTTGAACCTGCCGCTGGTCTCGCCCTGGTCGCCACCCGCGTGGCGCGAGGAAGTCGTGCGCGACCTGAAGAAGTCTCCCCCGCGTTTCCTCGTGGTCGCGCGCGATGATGCCATACCCTATATTGCTTACCATCCCTGGGATTCGGAAGAGTTCCTGAAGCTGTATCCCGAGTTGGCCACGTTCATTTCCGACTGCTACGAACCGGTTGAACACCTCACGAACTTCGAGATCTATTGCCGGCGAAGGTCCACTCAGGCGCGCGTGCCGGCCTCAGCCGAGTCCCTTCTCCCGTAGCTCAATCAACATAGATTGCTTCGAGCTAGGCGGCCATCTACGTTACGGCTGAGGGGTTACAACTGGGACCGAAGGCTGGAGCGCCGGTCAAGCGCATAGAGTGTTGCCAGCAGGACTAGAGTCCCCAGCGAGAGGAAAAGGCCCGCCCGCAGGCCGCGTTGGCGATAGTAGAAACGAATCTCGTGTCGCCCCGCGTCGGCGTACACGGCCCGGAAAAGCTGGTTGGCACGCAGGATGGGCACTTCCCGCCCATCGAGGGTAGCGTGCCAATTCGGATCGGAGCGGTCGAGGAGGACCACATATCCAGGGCGGCTAAGGTCGGCCTGAAGCAGGACGGCATTCGGTTCCCGGCTGATAATCTCCACGCGCCCGGCGACGCCTGATCCGGCAAGAGGCGCTGCAGCGATGGGCTCTGACGCAAGGATGACTTCTCCTTCGGCATCGAATGCCGGCTCGGCCAACTTTGTCAGAGTTTCGGCGGCGTCTCTTGAGTAGGAGGCGCAGCCTGCAACGTAGGCTCGGGGCGTTGCACAGAGATTTTCGTAGAGATAGTGGGGCGCTGGAGAGCCGTTGAAGATCGGGGCGACCTCGCGGGTCACGGAGGTGGCCTGCCGCTTGGTGAGAATCTCATATTTCACATTCGTGCGCCCCGCCAGGCAGGCCGCACGGGCTGGGTCGGAGAGCCTTCGCATCATGAACATCCAATAGTCGTAAAGGAAGGGCGGAAACGACCGCTCCACGTCGATATTGAAAATTCCCTCGACCTTCTCCAGCATCGACCCGCGCGCCAGCACCAGCCGGTCCCGGAATGCAATCTGCGCCAAAGGCGAAAGCCCTGCGGCTTCGGGAATGGACTCGAAATTGAGATAGCCCTGCACGTCAGGTGTCGCCGGAGGGGTTTCTGCCTCTCGGAAGACGTAGGCAAAACGGTACGGTTGGACCGACTCGGGGAAGTGCGCGAGCACCGGGGGCCGGTAGGTGTAGAAGCTCCTGGGCACCGTGGGGTTGGCAGAATAGTCCACCGTCACCATCTGCACCAGCCCCAGGAGGGCGACGGCCGGGACCGCGCGTCGTGCCCATGTAGTCTCGCGCTCCAGAGCCAGTACCCACAGGAGGCCTCCCAGCCCGAAGGCCGCCAGCCCCGGCAAGTGCAGTTCGAGCGTCCTGACCAAGAACTCCACCGCACCGACGACCTGTGCGGTGGTGAGCTCGCTTGCGGGGTTTCGCACGTACATCGCGTTGGTGCGCAGCAGAATCCACGCCGCGGAACTGCCCAGCCACTTCGGCGCCACCCAGGAAACGATCCAGACCACAACGACACAGCCCAGCAGACACTTGAGTGGCAACAGGATGCGGGAGCGCCGCTCATGCAAAGCATGCCTTCCTTGGCGCAGGGCGTCGAAGCCCCACCCAGCTAGCAAGGCCACGAACAGCAAGGCCGGAACCAGCAATTTCACCGGGAAGCGCACGAGCGCGAGCGGGGGGATCAGCAAGTAGGCGAGGGCGAAAACCGGCGTGAAGCGGCCGAAGGAAAGCACGAGGAGCGCCAATGCGGACACCGCAGCGAAATTGCGCCGTCGGTCGCGGCCCAGCGCCCAGCCCGCCAGCGCGAGGAGCAGAGGCACGAAGCCGATAAAGAGGGAAGGGAAATAGGGCATGTTTCGGCAATTCAACACTAGCGTCCACAGCGACGGGGCTTCGAGCGCTGAGCCGAACAATGCGGGGATCACAAACTCCAGCAAAAGGAGAGGGTGAAACGACCAACTGGTCGTTTCGTTGAAGGGTAGCCCTTCGGTTCCGCGGCGCGAATGGCTGAGAAGATCCAGCGAAGGTAATAACTGGACGGCGGAAAGGGCCAGCATCACACCACCGACCAAGGCGAAACTTGCGACGAGGCGTACGTTCGCTGCGGCCAGTGGCCGCCGAATGCTCCCGGCGCGAAAGAACGCGTAGGCAAGTGAAAGCCCGAAGGTGGCAATCAAGGTGAAGGGTTCGGCGGCGAGGAACTGGAGGGCGAAAACCAAGGTGAGGAGAATCCAGGGACGTCGGGAGCGACCTTCGAGCGCGCTGTCGGTCAGGAGCAAGGCCCAGGGAATCCAGGCCGCGGCCGCCACGTGGTTATAAAAGTTGCCCAAAGAGAGGACTGGGCCGCTGAAGGCGAAAACGGCGGCTGCGAGGAAGGCTGCCCAACGGCTCTCGGCCCAGCGCCGCGCCAGCAAGTATGTTCCCACCGCGGCCAACGCGAAATGCAGGAGGTAATGCAGTTGGTAGGCGAAATCGAGAGGAAGCAGAACCAGGAGAAGCGTAGAAGGGTAGAAGAACAGGAAGTTCGGGTTCGCCAGAACCGGCTCGCCATAATTCAAATAGGGGTTCCAGTAGGGCAGATGCCCTTGCCGGCAGATCTCATGGATGAAGCGCGCATGCGGGTAGCTGTAACTGAACACGTCCCGATAGAAAAACATCGCGGAGGTAAAGAGCACCTTCGAGAACATGGCGACCAGGCTGGCGACGAGAAGAGTTAGAAGCGCGAGGTCGGCACGGTCAAGCGAGCGGCGAGTTGTAGCAGGGCCTTCAGGTTGCATGGAGGAAACGGGTCAATCGTCCGGGCATTGACTCACCCCGGGAGTTGATACCCTGAGGCCGGGGGCCGAGGCAACACCGCGGACAAGGCGTAGAACGCCACCGCCACCAGCATCAGGTATTGGAACCCCAGCAGCATGGAGCTGTATTCCGCCAGCCCACCCAGCATGGCCCCCGCAGTGTTAGCCCCAAAGTCACGGTCGGGCTCGGCACTTTGACCGAACGATACAGCAAAGATCACCCCGGCAAAAAGGATCGGGGTGAAGACCAGGGCACAGGATGCTGTAACCTGTAAGGCGCGGTTCATGCCCAGGAAGAACTCAAGTGGAACCAGAACGTTGAGTCCCAAGGCTACCAGCAGGCCGACGTAGTAAATCCCCAGGCGTCTGGGCCGGAATCTCAGGACGAAGAGGTTGGCCGCCAGAATCATCGCCAGGACGGCAAAGAACACCAGCGAGTTGACCATCCAGGTGCTGCCGAAAAGCAAGGCCAGGTGAACAACCGCTTTGGTCTCTACCAGCATGAAGCCTGCGCCTAAGAAGAACATTCGCGGATCGAAACGGAAGCGGCCATTTCCGCCGGGCCGTCTGGGGAGGAACAGGAAGAGCAGCAGCAGCGCCAGTCCGCCCATGATGCCCATGCCACGCAAGCTGTGGAGGGGAATCATCGGCCGGCGCAAGTACAAGAAGGGCCAATCGTCACTGGCCCTCCGGAGGTTCTCGGCTTGGCCGATCTTTGCCAACTCGAACCGCTGCCAATGGGCCTGCTCCTCCGGCCCGGGGTGTTGCTGGAAACCATTGGACGAGGCAGGGCCAGGTGCCACGCCGTCGCGCAGCCAGTACTCGGGCTGTCGGGCGAAGGCTCGCCGCAGGCGGTCGGTGTCGCCCGCGATAAGCACTGTGAACCCTCCACTCGATTGGGGCTCCACAACCTTCCGCGCGGGAAGAGTCAGCACCAGCGGCTCGCTGCCGAATGTTTCCGTCAGTCCTCTAAAGAGGCGGGCCACAATCCAACCCTGACGGAAGTAGTTGTAGACGACGAACTGCCCTCCGGGCCGCAGGCAACGGCGAATGTCGGCGAAAGCTTGCTGCGTGAACAGGTAGCTCTCCAGGCGGATGTTGCTATAACTGCTGTGCAGCACCAACGAGTCGAGCAGCGCGTAGACAATCAGGTCATATTGCTGGTGGGTCGAACGCAGGAAGTTGCGACCATCATCCAGGTGCATACTTACCCGCCCATCCTGGTAAGGATGGTCTGGATGGTGAATCCGGCCCAGGCGGAGAATGACGGGGTCTATTTCCACCGCGTCAATGTGCCGGGCGTCCCACTGCAACGCCCGGCTCACGTCATTGCCACTGCCAGCCCCGATGATGAGGACGTCTTCAAAGGCCCGGCCGCCGGCATCTCGATTCAGAATATGAGGCAAGGTGTAAGCGTAAGAAGGTGAAGCATCGTTGCCGCGAGAGACCATGTCCTGGTGACTGATCAAGTTCACCGCGATGGAACGACGCAGGCGGTCGTAGTCGATCCGGTAGTAGGGTGACCATAGGTGCGCAACAGGTTTGGATGGGGACTTATGCAGCCCAGAGGTGACGAATGCTAAGCCCAGAACCGCGAGCAGGGGCACAGAGAAAGCGAGGCGCAAAGGCCAGCGGGGGAAGGTGCCATGTGCCGCGCGGCGGGTCCACAGGAAATACCCCAGTCCGATAGCGATCAGCGTGAACCACCAGAAAGGCGTAACTTCCCACCAGGAGCAGGCGGCGAACAATACGATGCCGACTAGACTGCCCAGGATATTTAAGCTGTAAGCAGAGATCCGGTTGGGCACACGGGTGAACGCTCGCCCCAGTTCCTGCCCCGGACCGACCATCGCGAGAGCAATTGCCAGAAAAAAGACCCCTCCCAGTGCTTCAACCGGGATGAAGAAACCCGCGGGATCCGGGGTGATGTATTCCGTGCCGAAATAAACCAACTGGGGCGAGGCTTGGTTCTCCACGGCGACAATCTTCTGCACGCTCCCCCGCAAGTGTTCGACCAACTGTGCCCCGTCCATGGCGAGGGCGAGAATTGCCGGCGTCCAATTGAGGAAGTTCCAGCGCCGGCTGGAGGCCAGGCATCCCACTGACATTCCCAGGAAACAGGCCAGGAGCACGGTGTTCGTGAAGAAGGTCAGGAAGATAACGTGGGCCGCAAACCAGCGGATACAGGCTAGCTCGAGGAAGAGAATGATCAAGCTAATGAGAAATAGCTCAGCTCCGGCGCGCACGGGCGAAACATTCTCTGGCGCTGGGTTGACGACTCGTGGGGTTTCATTCTTCATTCGATTCTGCGGGTGATGTGGTCCCTCAAGCGGAAGAAAAACGAAGAGCCTCCGGATGTTAGTTGACAGCAGGAGGGACCGCAACCACAACTATCGCATCCCGACGGGCAAAAGACAACCCTGGCAGCCTCCCCATTTCCACGCGGACGGTCGAACAGCGTATCACCATGCGCTGCGGGTGAGAGCCGCAGGCAACTGCGATGCGAACTCAATGGCAGGGAAGGCTTCTGAGCAGTTCCTGCTCTGACGGCAAGGTCCGGTGTGTGACCTGGGAAGTGTCCGGTCCGAAGACGGCCTGCGCCATTCCTATTCGAGGCTCGCCGGGGGAGGAACTAAACTCCCGGCCGGAATCCAAGGCCACGGCGCGCAGGAAGGACCAGCCCGGCCGGTCAAGCGCGAGGAGATATTCGGGCTGATCAGTATGATTGGAAGAGTCCACCCCACTCGGTTTGGAGAATTTTCTTGACCCTCCCGCGTCCAATCAGGGGATACCAGAAAACGTCATGATAAAGGAAGGAGGCCGCATAGGACCACGGAACCAGTGCCGTGCGCAGCAGCAATTTCTCCAGCGGCTTGAGCGGGCCCCAGTAGATTAGCTTCTGGCCGCGGCTGGCAAGGGTGTCGCGGGAGGCATCGAACTGAAAGTTGACGGAGGTGATGTCCTCGCCGACAATTTCGATTTCCCGGACATCGCCGCAGCCCAGACCCTTCTCGTGCGCCAGCCGAATGAACTTGATGGCCAGCGGGTCGAAGCCCATCATCTTCGCCGCCACCGCATCAATGGCCACCAGGTCGCCGCTCGCCAGAATGTAGTTCTTGATGTGGGGCACCATGCAGCGCGGACCCGGGCCATCACCGGCAAAGGTCCCGTCCATCACCGCGAAGATTCCGGGATGAATTTCCTTCTGAATCGCCAGCAGGTCCACCAAAGTTTCGTGGATGACGCTATGGGTCCAGTGACGCTTTTCAAAGAGCAGCCCGCCGAAGGCGTTCTTCATGGCGCCGGTGATGCGCGTAAAGACGTGGGTCTTCATGGTCGGCAGGTGGATGATGCTGGACCCGATCAGCCGCTGGGGAATCCGAATCCCTTCCGGGTAGATGGAATCGAGCGCCAGCATCTTGGCTTTGGGCTCGTAGCGAATCCAGGGCTCGCTCTTCTCGTAGAGGTGAACATTGCGCAGGCCGTACTTGTCCACGACCACCCGCCGGTGTTTGTTCGCCACCTCGCCGCGCCGGGCGCTGACCACTACGGTGCGGTTATGGCATCCGTAAAGCTTCTCGCGCTGATATCCGTCTTCCAGCAGTGTGGCGATGACGCCGTCCAACTGCCAGGGCGTGGTGGAGCAGGCAGGGTAGAAGAAGTGCCAGGAGATATTGATCTTGAGCGCGATCTCGGGCCCGGGCGGCAGGAATTGCTGATAGCCAGCCAGGTGCAGCAGGCGCCGGTAATCGTCAATAACGGTCGCCGGGTGGGTCTTGAGCACCGCAACTCGAGATCGTTCCATGGGACGACTCTGCCTAAAGGTAGATGATGAATATGACCGCCGCTGCCCACAGCAGGATGACGGCCAGCAAGACGCGGTCGGTGAGGAGCAGGCGAATCGGGCTTCCTGCGTCGCTAGTCCGGTGCACGAGGTAAAGGTAGCGAAAGATCCCGAACAGGACGAACGGGATCGTCAGTTCCAGGCGTTTGCCGGGAAACTTCCGCATGACGTCGTCCGAAAGAGTGTAGAGCGAATATGACATGACCGTCGACGCCGTGACGATGCCGATGAGCTGATCCAGAAAATAGGGAGTGTAATGCGCCAAGATGGGACGGTGGTTGGAGGCATTGCCGCCCAACAGCACCAGCTCGTGACGGCGCTTGGTCAAGGCCAGAAAGAGAGCCAGCAAGGTGGTGCAGACTATCAGCCAAGACGAAATCTCGACATGGATGACCACTCCGCCGCCCAGAACGCGCAGAATAAACCCCGCGGCGATGACGAAGACGTCGAGCAACATCACGCGCTTCAAGAACCACGAGTAAAGGCCGGTCAGCGCGACATAGGCGGCCGTCACCAAAAAGAATTCGCAGTCCAGCCACCAAGCCCCAGCCAGCCCCACCAAGGTCAGCCCAGCAGCGGCCGACAAGGCTGCCCGGGCACCCAACCGGCCCGAGGCCACCGGGCGCAGCCGCTTGCTGGGGTGCTGGCGATCTTCCGGAGCGTCCCGGACATCGTTGAGCACGTACGCCGCGCTCGAGACCAGGCAGAAAACCACGGCCGCGAGCGCTACTACAGCGGTCCGGTGCCAGTCGGTTAGGCTGCGGGAAAAGATCAGGGCGGCAAAGACAAATCCGTTCTTTAGCCACTGCGCGGGGCGAAGGCTTTCAAGCACGGCGCACAAAGTCGAGCCGCGCGCTGGAATATCCGGCTCAGTCGAGGTGGATGTTGGGCGCGACGCCATTCGCACTCTCCGGCACGGTTCAGGGAAAATTGAGTTTCCCCGCTTTGGGCCACCTTGCCCGTGTATAGGTTAATCCATAGGTGAGCGAATTTCAATTTTGTATCGCGCCGTATATTCCCTGGCCCCGGGTCTGCCGGATTTTGTCCTCACTCGGCGGGTCGTGGAACCGCTTGGTGCTTGAAACCCCGGCCACAGTCAAGTAGAATACGCAAAGTCGGAGGAGGCTGGTTGGCTCAATCTCCGTTGCGAGGTGCAAATGTGTCCCGCTTGAACTTCCTGTCGAGTTTCATTCTCCTAAGTGTTTTTGCCGGCGTTCCCGTCCGCGCCGCGGACCCTCCGGCGCCGATTAATCCCCTGAAGATGTTTAGGCGTTCGCCGTTTAGCGCTGAATTTGAGCTTTATTCTGGCGGCATTACAGGCGACAGCATCGGCGCCGCCTATAAATCGGCCACGCGGGGGGACTATGGAGTTCGCTTCAGCTTCGGATTCCTGAAGGGACTGAATTTCAACTTGGATTACATGTACAGCAATCAAAGCCGTTCGTTCACGGCGGTGACGCCCGAGATCGGGTCGCTGCCGAGCGGCACGATGTTGATGCGGTCTGGCAATCTGAATGTGGCCTTCGGAAGCGGGGAGTTCTACCTCATCCAGCGCAAGCAGGCGAAGTTCTATATTTCTCCGGGCATCGGCTTTGCCCGCAACGGGGGACGCAACCTCACCCTCGACACGCCCTTGGGAAGGGCGTCACTACCGGTTTTTGGCGGAAGGGCTGTAACCTTTAACCTGGGCGCGGGAGTGAAGGTCTATCCGTTCAAACACCTAGGCTTTCGCCTCGACGTGCGCGACCACATCGCGCAGGGTGGTACAGGTACGCTCAACCCCGAGCAGAATTTGACGATCGAGGGCATTCCCGTGCCCAACCCTCAGCAGTATTTTGGAAAGATTCCTGTTCAGAACAACCTGGTCTTTACCCTGGGCCTGATTTTCAGGATCCGGTAGCGGCCGGGGGCACACCAGCCAGACTCAGGGCTTGGGGACGCCATCCCGCCGGCGGGGCTAGGGGATCATCCATTTCAGCCAGTAGGCCTGAGCAAACGCCAGCACGCTCAGGAATGTGGCCAGCAGGATACTGTGCCAGAAGGTGCTGCGCACGATGTGGCCTTCCTGGCCCACCAGACCCACCGTCGTCACGCCCACGGCGACGTTCTGCGGTGAGATCATCTTGCCGGTGACCGCGCCGGAAGAATTGGTGGCGGCAAGCAAGATGGGACTGACGCCGATCTGGTGCGCGGCGGCCACTTGCAGGTTGCCGAACAGCAAGTTGCTGGCCGTGTCACTGCCGCTCAAGAAGCAAGCTAGCCAGCCCAGAAAGCCACTGACCAGCGGAAACAGGCCGCCCAGCCCCGCCAGCGCGGCGCCCAACGTGTAAGCCATTCCCGAGTAGTTATAGAGATAAGCCAGGGCAACGATCAGCACTACGGTCAAGCCTGCCACGCGCAACTGCCTGAGGGTCTTGATTCCGGAGTTGAGCAGGTCACGCGGGCGAACACGGAAAACTAGCGATGTGATGAGCGTGGCTACCAGAGCGGCCGTTCCCGCGGCCAGAGGTTGAAACAAGTAGATCGCGCCATAGGGCTTCTGGTAAAGGGTAATGAAGATCGCGTTATGTAGCTGCGGAACGGCGAGGGGAATCTGTCCCACGTGAAAGAGCTTCAGGTAAGACCAGGCAATCATCACGGCGGAGAGCACCACCCACGGCGTCCAGGCGGCGAGTGCTTCCGAAGCTGAGAGCTTCATTTCTGTGCGTGGGGGGAGATCCTGCCCTCGCGTCGGAGCCGCGCGCTG
>Ga0315285_10006418_pt1 | contig 12127 bp, 13 predicted proteins | sample YL17G09_36_MG_FD_203698 | JGI IMG/M metagenome (GOLD analysis project Ga0315285, IMG submission 203698) | Sediment microbial communities from Yellowstone Lake, YNP, Wyoming, USA - YL17G09_36 | ecosystem: Environmental > Aquatic > Freshwater > Lake > Sediment | place: USA: Wyoming | collected... | reverse complement strand
GCCTGGGCCATTCTGCTCATCGCGTTTTTCGTCACCTCCTCCGCGCTGTCGCGTTACCAGGCGCGCGCCAAAGAACCGCTCGCCGAGAAATTTCAAAAGGGACATCGGCGCGACCTCGGGCAGGTGCTGGCGAACGGCGGGTGGGGCGCACTGCTCGCGCTCGCGTACGGATTCTCGCCGCAGCCGATTCTGTTCGTCGCGTTCGTCGGCGCGATGGCAACCGTCAACGCGGACACCTGGGCGACCGAACTGGGTGTGCTGAGCAAGACCCTGCCGCGCCTGATTACGAACGGGCGCGTCGTCGCGATCGGCACGAGCGGCGGCGTTACACTCATCGGTACACTCGTTGCGTTCTGCGGCGCGCTCCTCATCGGTGCGTTGGCATTTGCGGCGAGACTAGAGATTAGAGATTGGAGATTGATTTCGATCAGCGCAGTGGCTGGTCTAATCGGTTCATTGTTCGATTCGCTTCTCGGCGCGACGGTGCAGGCGATTTATTATTGCGATTTCGATCAGAAGGAAACGGAATCGGCGATCCATCGCTGCGGACGCGCGACGCGTTTGATTCGCGGCTGGCGCTGGCTCGACAACGATTGGGTGAATTTTTTGGCGAGTGTGGTGGGGAGCGGGATTGCGGTGGTTGGGTATTGGGCGATTGGGTAGTTTTGACAGCGCAAGAGAGACGGGGTAGAATTGCGCGCGATGCTTTACCTCGTCTCCACTCCCATCGGCAATCCGGACGACATCACGCTGCGCGCGCTGCGCGTCCTGCGCGAAGCGAACGCGGTGATCTGCGAAGAGCCGCGCGAAGGCGCACGGCTCTTGCGTCATTATCAGATCCAAAACGAAATCGTTGATCTCAACGAACACACCGAAGGCGCGCGCGTACCCGAACTGATCGAACGATTGAAACGCGGACAAACCCTCGCGCTGATTTCCGATCACGGCACGCCGCTGCTCAACGATCCAGGCGGACGCTTGGTCGCGCGCGCGATTGCGGAGAACGTTCCGGTCAGCGCGGTGCCCGGCGCGTCGAGTTTGCTTGCCGCGCTCGTCGTCAGCGGATTGCCGCTGGAGCGTTTTCGCTTCGTCGGCTTTCTGCCCGCGAAGAAAGAGGTGCGCCGCGCCGCGCTTGCCAAGTTGCGCGCTGAACGCGATCCCTGGGTCATCTTCGAGGCGCCGTATCGGTTGACCGCCGTACTTGTGGATCTGCGCGGCGCGCTCGAACCGGAGCGGCAAGTGGTTGTCGCGTGCAATCTGACGATGCCGTCGGAAAAAATCGTGCGCGGCACGATCCGCCAGGTATTCGAACATTTCCAGAAAAATCCTTTCAAAGGCGAATATGCCATCCTCGTCGCCGGGAAAGAGCATTCAAAATTCTAAATTCCAAATTGGAATGCAAATTGCGAAACTGGAGTCGTGAATTTTGAATTACGAATTTAGAATTTGGAGGAACCATTGAAATCTGTCATTCTACTCGCCGGGCTCGGCACGCGCCTGCGCCCACACACCTACAGCAAACCGAAACCGCTTATCCAGGTCGCGGGCAAACCGATCCTGGGACACATTCTCGATAGTCTCGCCGGGCTGAACATCGAAGAAACGATTTTTATCGTCGGTTATCTAGGCGAGCAAATTCAAACGTACGTCAGCGAGCATTACCCCACGATGCGCGCGCGGTACGTCGAGCAGACCGAAATGAAAGGACAGGCGCACGCGATCAATCTGGCGCGCGATTACATTGACCAACCCGTGCTGATCATTTTCGGCGACACGATTTGGGAAACCGATTATACGCGCCTCGCGCGCGTCCAAGCCGACGGCTTGATCTACGTCAAGGAGGTGCAGGACCCGCGCCGCTTTGGCGTCGCGACTTTGCAAGATGGCTTCGTCACCAAGTTCATCGAAAAACCGACCACGCCGATTTCGAATCTCGCGGTTGTCGGCGTGTACTATTTCCGCAACTGGCAAGCGATCCTGCGATCAATTGATCAACTTATCGCGCGCAATATTCAACTCAAAGGCGAATATTATCTCGCCGACGCGATGCAGTTGATGCTCAACGCAGGCGCGAAACTCGAAGTCGAAACGATTTCGGTGTGGGAGGATTGCGGCACACGTGAAGCGCTGTTGAAGACGAATCGCTATTTGTTGGACAAGCACAGTTACGCGCGTCCTATCGAAGGATCGGTCATTCTGCCACCGGTCTACATCAGCGACAGCGCGCGCATCTACCACTCGATCATCGGTCCGTACGTTTCGGTTTCGGACGACGCGGTGGTCGAACATTCGATTCTGCGCGACTGTATCATCAGCGAAAACGCACACATCGAAAACCGAACGCTGGAACGCTCGCTCATCGGCAAAGAGGCGCATGTGAGCGGCACATTTCAACGGATGAACGTCGGCGACTCATCGGAAATTGATTCTGGAATACCCGACGGACAGTAAGAATAGAGAGCACGGGCGCTCACCCCTACGCTAAACACATAGGAGGATCGAAGATGATCATCGGAGTACCGAAGGAAATCAAAGACAGGGAAAATCGTGTCTCGCTCACGCCAGGCGGCGCGCATCTGTTGACGCAGTTGGGACATCGCGTCCTGGTCGAACGCGGCGCCGGTGAAGGAAGCCGATTCACGGATGAGGAGTACAAGCAAAGCGGGGCGGAAACGGTCTCCACGCACGCGGACGCGTGGAATCGTGCGGAAATGGTTTTGAAAGTCAAAGAACCAATGCCTGCGGAGTATGAATTCCTGCGCCCCGGCTTGCTGCTCTTCACCTACCTGCATCTTGCCGCCGAAGAAAAACTGACGCGCGAGTTGATGGCGAAAAAAGTAATGGCGGTGGCATACGAAACCGTCGAGCTTCCGGACGGCTCGCTGCCGCTGCTGACGCCGATGAGCGAAGTCGCCGGGAAAATGTCCATTCAAATCGCGGCGCATTATCTTGAAAAGACACAGGGCGGGCGCGGGAAATTGATGGGCGGCGTGCCGGGGGTTCGTCCTGCCGATGTTGTCATCATCGGCGGCGGCGTCGTGGGCATTTCTGCCGCGCGCGTCGCGCTGGGCATGGGCGCGGACGTCACGATCATTGACAAAGACCTGGACCGGCTGCGCTACCTGAGTGAAGTTTTGCATGGCAGTTTGACCACGCTCGCATCGAATCCGTACAACATCGCGCAAGCCGTGAAGTTCGCGGACGTGGTTGTCGGCGCGGTCCTGGTCAAAGGCGCCAAAGCGCCGAAACTGGTCGCGCGCGAAATGGTCAAAGCGATGACCCAGGGGAGTGTCATCGTGGATGTCGCGATTGATCAGGGCGGCTCGGTCGAGACAATTCGCCCGACGACGCACAGCGATCCAACATACGTCGTGGATGGCGTGATTCACTACGGCGTGACGAATATGCCGGGCGCGGTGCCGCGCACTTCGACGTACGCACTGTCGAACGCGACGCTGCCGTACGCGCAGAAACTCGCCGACCTGGGTTTCGTCAAAGCGGTGACCAGTGATCCGGCACTTGCGTTGGGCGTGAATGTGTATGCTGGACACATCACGTATCCCGCGGTGGCAGAGGCATTCGGTTTGACCGCGCGTCCGTTGAAAGAACTGCTGTAAACTGGGAAATGCAAACCTCACTTTCCCGGCGCGTCCAGTCCATTCCACCTTCCGGTCTTCGCAAGTATTTCGACATCGCCGCGACGATGCCGGACGTCATCTCCCTCAGCATCGGCGAGCCGGATTTCGTCACGCCCGACGCGATCCGGCGCGCGGGCATTCAATCCATCGAACGCGGCGAAACCAAGTACACCTCAAATTCCGGTACGCTTGAACTGCGCCGCGCGCTCTCCGATCATCTCGCGCGTCACTACAACGTCCGCTACGATCCGGAAGAAGAAATCCTCATCACCGTCGGCGTATCGGAAGCGTTACACGGCGCGATGCTTGCGACGATTGATCCGGGCGATGAGGTGATCGTCGCGGAACCGTGCTTCGTCGCGTACAAGCCGAGCGTCGTTTTCGCCGGCGGCACGCCGGTCGTCGTCGCGACCTGCGTCGAAGATGATTTTCAGGTGACCGGCGCTGCGCTCGAACGCGCGATTACGCCGCGCACCAAAGCCATCCTCATCGGCTATCCGAACAACCCGACCGGCGCGGTGATGTCGCGCGAACGCTTGCTCGATGTTGCGCGCATCGCGGAAAAACACAACCTGCTCGTCTTCTCCGACGAGATTTATGATCGCCTCGTCTACGGCGTCGAGCACCTTTGCTTTGCCGCGCTCCCAGAAATGCGTGACCGCACGATTTTGCTCGGCGGCTTTTCCAAAGATTACGCGATGACCGGCTGGCGCATCGGTTATGTCTGCGCGCACGCGGAGATTCTCGGCGCGATCCACAAAGTTCATCAGTACATCATCATGTCCGCGCCGACGATGGGACAGGCGGGCGCGCGCGAAGGATTGGTGCGCGCGGAAGCGAACGTTCAGGAAATGATCCGCTCGTACGATCAGCGGCGTCAAGTCGTCGTCTCCGGTCTCAACGCGATCGGCTTGACGACGTTCACCCCGCGCGGCGCGTTCTACGCGTTTCCGGACATTCGCCGTACCGGTCTCACGTCGGATCAGTTCTGCGAAAAATTGCTGATGGAAGAGCATGTTGCCGTCGTCCCCGGCAGCGCGTTCGGCGCGTGCGGAGAGGGATTCGCGCGCCTCTGTTATGCCGCGAGTATGGCAAACATCGAGGAAGCATTGACGCGGATGGAGCGGTTTGTGAAGCGGCAAAGGTAGAAACTACACCCCGATTGGTATGGAGGTTCCTATGCGTCTCGGAGCACATATGTCCATCGCGGGCGGTGTGGAAAACGCGGTGCTGCGCGGACACAGCGTCGGCTGCGAAGCGATTGCGATGTTCACAAAAAATAACAATCAGTGGAAAGCGAAACCGCTGACGCAAGAGGACGCGGATCGTTTCAACGCCGCGCTCGTCGAGACCGACATTCGCCCCATCGTCGCGCATACATCGTACCTCATCAACCTGGGATCGCCGAACGCCGCGCTGTGGAAAAAATCCATCGCGTCAATGGAAGACGAGTTGAAGCGCGCAGAACTACTTGGCATTCCGTACCTCGTCCTGCATCCGGGGTCGCACACCGGCAAAGGTGTGGATTTCGGCGTCCAGCGCGTCGCCGAAGCGCTCAATCGCATCCACGAAAGATTGCCGGGACTGCGCGTGATGACGCTACTTGAACACACGGCGGGGCAGGGCTCGAATCTGGGGCACACGTTCGAGGAACTCGCGCAGATGCGCGAACTCATCGTTGAAAGGAAACGCATCGGCGTTTGCGTGGACTCGTGTCACCTGTTCGCGGCGGGGTACGATCTGCGCGCACCGGAGACGTACGCGGACGTGCTCCAGCGCTTCGACGACATCGTTGGGATCGAACACATCAAAGCGTGGCATCTCAACGACTGCAAAGCGGGACTGGGCGCACGCGTAGATCGGCACGAGCATATCGGCAGAGGTACGTTGGGCAAAGCCGCGTTCGCGAATATTTTGAACGATCCGCGCTGGCGCGGTTTGCCCGGTGTCCTGGAAACGCCGAAGGGTCCGGAGATGAAAGAGGATGTCGTGAATTTGCGCGTGCTGAGAAGTTTAATGAGCCAATGAACCAATGTGCCAATCAGCCAAAGAAAACGCGGAGAGACGCAGAGGCAGGTGCGTTTATCCGCGTTCTATTTTTGTCCTTGACACTCGTTGACTCTTGACTTATAATGCCCGCAGTAGAACGATTGTTCAATTGAGTTGTGTCATTGCGCGCGATTTGTGCGAAGCAATCTCCGTTCGCGGCTTGATTGCTTTGTCGCGATCCTTCGACTCCGCAGCGAACTACGCTGCTCCGCTGAGGACGCTCCTCGCAATGACAACGGGGGATGAATGGACACAGTCGGCTACGTCGTTGGCGAAGTCCGCACGGATGAATTTACGTTTGTCACGAATCGCGAGATCGCGCCGCCGCGCCTCGAGTACATCGTCGTCCAGGTGCAGGAGCCGACGCGCAAAATTGACGTGCTCGCGCAAGTCACCTCGCTCAGCGTTTCGTCGCGCTTGCTCAGCACCTCGCTCGGCTACGCCGAAGTCGAAGCGATCCTCAATCGCCTGAAATCATCGCCGCCGATTGTACAAGGCAGCGCGCACGTCCTGGGTTATCTCGAAGGGAACGCGGTGCGCTTTCCGCGTCACGCCGCGACGCCGGGCGCTGGCGTTTCGCTCGCGCCCGACGATCTCCTCCGCAAATTTTTCTCCGCCGTCGAATCCGGTGTCGAAATCGGCACGCTGATCAATCGCGATCGCGTGTCGGTGATGCTCAACCCGAATGGCTTGCGCCGGCATCTTGCGGTGATCGCGCAGACCGGCGCGGGCAAATCGTACACCGTCGGCGTCATCCTCGAAAAACTGCTGCAACTGGGCGGCACGATTGTCGTCTTCGATCCGAATAGCGATTACGTGCTGATGCGCCGCGACCCGCAGCATCGCGTCACGCCGTTCGCGAATCATGTCGAGGTGTATCGTCTGCCGACGACGCAACTCAGACGGATTACCGATGACGAAATCGGCGGATCGAAAAAATTCTCGGTACAATTCTCCAAACTCGAAGTAGACGAGATTTGCCAGATGACCGGCATCGCGCCAACTTTTACGAATATTCGCAAGGCAATTCAAACGGCATGGGACAAATTGCAGGGCACTGATTACACGCCCAAGCAAATGCGCGAAGAACTAGAACAACTCGCGGAAGGATTCGACGCGACGGAGCAAGGCGCGCCAAAAGGAATGTCGCGCCGCGAAGCGCCGCGCGCGCTCAATCCCGCGATTGGCAACGAGGAGGATTTCGATCGTGGCTTCGCACAGCGTGTCTCGGAAAAAGCAAACGTCGAGTGGGACGATTTCGGCAAGTCAACAGCGGAAGAACCCGCGCCGCGCGAGCGCGCTGCGAAATCGAATGACGCGAAAATGCCGTCGCTGGACGCGATCAGCGGCGCGCAAAAAGCGTTGAAGTACATCGAGTTGCTGGAGCGCGTGGACATCTGGGGCTATGAAGACGTGCCGATGAAAGAGTTGCTGCGCTCAATGACGCTCTCGGTGATTGATGTCGCGGGTGTGGATCAATGGATTTCGGAATTCATCGTCGCGAAAGTGCTGAACGAAACCTGGGGCATCGCGGTGAACGAGGGATTGCCACGCCCGGTCTTTTTCGTTCTAGAGGAAGCGCACAATTTTGTGCCGGGTGGGCAAGGCGCACAATCGCACTCGGCGGGAATCATCAAGCGCATCGCGTCGGAAGGACGCAAGTTCGGGCTGTTTATGATTCTCATCACGCAGCGTCCGTACAAAGTTCACGCCGACACGTTGTCGCAGTGCAACTCGCAAATCATTATGCGCCTGACGAATCCGCAAGACCAGCAAGCGATTCGACTTTCGTCCGAAGGGATCAGCGAAGGATTGCTCGCCGATTTGCCCGGCTTGAACGTCGGCGAAGCGGTGATCCTGGGTCCGCTCGTGCGCGTGCCGGTGATGGTGCGCGTCGGTGCGCGCGAATCGAAAGAGGGTGGGAATGACATTGACGTGATCAAAAAACTAGAAGAAGCACGGAGCGAAGTGATCACCGAAATGCGTGAACAAAAATCGCAAGAGGAAAAGAAGGCGCGGGGAAGGAGCGAGTGGAAAGAGGCGGTGTAAATGACAAACGTGCCAAAATGCCAAATGTGCCAAATTAGCCAATCGAGATTTCCACTGGAGGGAGCATATGCCAGAGAAAAGAGATTTGCAGGCGACGTTTGCTCGTCTGAAAAAGATACTGCAAAAGCACGAAAAGCATCTGACGGTGACTGCCGACGAGCCAGATAATTATTACTTGGACGCGGCGTACTCAGAGAAATTCAAACGGCAGATTTTCTTCGGCGCGGTGAGGATGAAGAAAAGATACGTCAGTTTTCACCTCATGCCGCTGTATGCCTTTCCCGATCTGCTCAAAGGCGTCTCGTCCGCGCTCAGGAAACGGATGCAAGGCAAATCGTGTTTCAACTTCACGACGGTTGATGATGAGACGTTGGCGGAACTTGCCGCGCTGACCGAACGCGGGGTTGAGCGATTCAAAAAAGAGGGTCTAATCTAAAATCCATCTCATTGATGTCGTCGCCGCGCTCGAACACGCGCGCAGTGAGGTCGTCACCGACACGCGCGAAACGAAAGCGAAAGAGGAAAAGAAAGCGCGCGGCAGAACGGAGTGGAAGGAAGCAGTTTAGGTCAACCGCGCCAAAAGACCCAATCTGCCAAATGACACCAACGCAAAGAAGATAACTATAGCGCGTCGCGGCAATTTCGTGTATAATATCGCTCAGAGGAATGTGGAGGCGATACATCATGAGAAAAAATCAGAAACCGCAAATCCTGGGACGCTTTATCATCGCAGACCCCAGAGTTTGCCACGGCAAGCCGGTGTTTCGCGGCACGCGCGTCTTTGTTTCAGACGTGCTCGAAATGGTCGCGGAAGGCACGGCTTGGGAGACAATCATCGGGCAATGGCATAACAGCATCACGAAAGAAGCAATTGCCGAAGCCGTTAAATTGTCAAGCGAGGCGTTCTTCCGACACACGGACGAATTTGTGTTGGAGCCGACGCGCGCATGAATCCGCGAAGCGTGGATGAGAACATCCGCGAAGACCAGCGCGGCTTGTTGCAACGCTGGAGAATTCCAGTCCATCAAATCGGGGTTGATGTTGGTCGAAAGGGGATGCAAGACGAAGCGATCATCCCCTTTTTGCATACCCTCCGTGACGCGACGTTCTTCACACGCGACCTGGGGTTCAGCGACCGTGAACTTTGCCATCCGCAGTATTGCTTGGTGTGCCTTGCGGTCGGGAACGATGAGGTTGCCGTCTTTGTCCGTCGCATCTTACGCCATCCTGAAGTTGATACAAAAGCAAAACGAATGGACGCAGTGATTCGCGTTTCTCACGCGGGATTTCTAATTTGGCGTCGAAACGCGACGAAGGCAACGTACGTGAGTTGGTAGATGATTGACGCCATCGCCGCGCTCGAACGCGCGCGCAGCGAAGTGATCACTGACACGCGCGAACACAAATCGAAAGAAGAGAAGAAAGCACGTGGCAGAAGTGAGTGGAAGGAAGCGGTTTGATTCAAATGTGCCAAAAGACCAAATCTGCCGAATTAGCCAAATGATTCTTCCGTCAGGGGAGCATATGCCAGAGAAAAGAGATTTGCAGGCGACGTTTGCTCGTCTGAAAAAGATACTGCAAAAGTACGAAAAGCATCTGACGGTGACGGCGGACAAGCCGGACGCGTACTATCTCGACGCAGGCTACTCGGAAAAATTCAAGCGGCGGATTTTCTTTGGCGCGGCGCAAATAAAGAAACGGTATGTCAGTTTCTACTTGATGCCAATCTACGCCTTTCCCGATTTGCTCAAGGGCATCTCGCCCGAGCTCAAGAAACGGATGCAAGGCAAATCGTGTTTCAATTTTACGACGATTGATGATGAGATGCTGGCGGAACTTGCCGCGCTGACCAAGCAAGGATTCGCACGATACAAGCAAGAAGGGATGATCTAATCTCGTACAAAGAATAACGGGTGGCCTCCCACGCGCCACAGGAGCGTGCGATGAGAATCAGGATTCCTAAAAAGTATCAAGCCAGATTATCCAAAGTTTACCTTGATTGTGCGGAAATGCTCCCCAGATTCGGGGGCGGCCCGATTAGTACTCTTCAGTTGCATCGAGAACATCAAAGAGAAGACGCTGAGGATACTTACCAACGGACCAGACTTCCGGAGGGCATTAAGGTTCAATATCTTTTTTTTCGGCTATTTGAATTATTCCAAATTGAGGATTTCGAGCAACTTCAAAAACTTCTAGGGATATTTCCCCCGCGGGATATTGATTCGGAAAACGACAATCTGTCCCGACAGCTTAGGGAACAAGCAAAACGTATCTCAGGGGGCGCTTGGTGGAATATCGGGACCTTGACGAGAGATGGCAGATGGTTCGGAATCAGGCAAGCGACGCTAAAACCGAGTCTTCCTGAAGAAGTAGACCGGATCGATGTTGGGGCATTTCAGCTCATGCCCTCGATATTTGTCGTTACGTTCGATGTTTGCCTGAATGAAAAGGCAACGGCAAAATTGTCGCGGTCGCACGATAGACGCTATCTTCCAGAGATTCGATTTGCGGAACTCATCCCATCAGGATTCATGGCTCGTTCAGCGAAGATGGCTGATGACGTGATGTCTGAAGAGATTTTCCATTGGTTCGAGGAACTACGAGGCAAGGTTGAGAATTGCCTCAAGCCTTATGCCAATGATTATTTTATGCAGCATTCCTCGGCAAGAATAGCACGTCTGCCAGCCTTTGAAGTTTTTGTGGTCAAGGGTGTGGGTGAGATGAAAAATGGATTGTCGGAATGGCTTCGCGAATCGCACATGTGGTTGCGCTCCTTTGGATTTGACCCGGGTTTCCTCACTTATACGAACGAGGAGGTTGTTCTACTTCCAAGTGAGGATTCCTTATGGTGGAATAAGTCAGCAAAGTCTCCTCATCGCCTTATCATACTTTGGGAGCCGTATGCAAATGCAAAAGGAAAAGACGGAAACAACCGTACCAATGGTAGCGTGATCCATCACACGCAATTTCTACTCTCGGATATTCTGCCGTTTTTCGCAGTTCTTGAGTTTCTCGGTTTCGTCCAGCGGAGAATTGAGGATTTGAGGCAGAGGGTTTTCCGCCAGGTGAATTCTGGTTGGTTCAAAAAGATTCTACTCGGGCCGCAAACCGGACTTAATGATAGGATTTTACAGGAATCGTTTCTACTTGATCGCCTCATTACCGAGTTCAGGCAACACGAGTCTTTTATCTCGAGGATGGAGCGGTTCTCTGAAGATGCGGCAAGACTCAAAAGCCTTCAGGCATCAGCCGAAGGTGTTCAGAGATCGCTTAAGGATGATTTGCATGAAACCACCAAGCATAGAATGCAGATGCTGAGAGAAAACGCAACTCTCATTAAGGATTGGTTCTCGCAATACTCGGCTTTACGGACTACAGAAGCGACTAGCTGGATGACTCTCATTCTTGTGATTCTAACCGTTGTTCTTGTATGGCTTACGTATGAACTTGCCCAGCCACATTGAGATCGCCAGCTCCCTCCAAGACCAAATCCATAATCACAAATCGAAAATCCAAAATCTAAAATGATCCGAATCATCTGCACTGCCGACAACCATCTCGGTCGTTACTACGGCAAAATGACCTTGAAGCAACTCGCGGAGCGGCGCGCGGGTTTGCGCGATCTGCTCAGACTAGCAAAAATCAAAAGAGGAGAAAAGAGCGCGGCAGAAGTGGAAAGAAGCAGTGTAACGTGACGCGTGGCAAGCGACGAGTGATGCGAGAAAACCTTGGCACTCGCCACCTGTCACTTGTCACATCGGGAGGACACATGCCTACAACGCAAGTTGGCTCACAGATGATTTACTACGACGAGTACGGCGCGGGACATCCGCTCTTGCTCATCCATGGACTCGGCGGCTCGCGGCTGGGCTGGTGGAAACAGGTTGAGCCGCTGTCTCGCCGGTATCGCGTGATTGTAATGGATTGTCGTGACTCGGGCAGCAGCGCGCCTGGCAGCAAACCGTACACCATCGAGGAAATGGCGGACGATGCCGCTGGTGTGCTCAAGAACCTCAACCTTGGACCCTGCTTTGTCACGGCAATCTCAATGGGCGGTTTCATTACACTGCACCTTGCCGTACGCCATCCGGCGCTCGTGGAGAAATTGATTCTCGTATCAACCTCTGCGGGCGGAGCAACCCAGGTCAATCCCGCGCCAGAGATTGCCGCTACACTGATCCGTGATCCAAAGCAAGACCTCGAAACGCAGATTCGCCACACCTATTCGTTGATCGCGGGACCTGGGTATATGCAGGCGAATCCTGAAGACCTCGACAAGATCGTGGAATACGCCAAGGCAAAACCCATGTCGCTTGAATCCTATCAACGGCAGTTGGGCGCGGTGATGTCGCACCGTGCCGGTGGCGTACGCGAGCGGTTGGGCGAAATCC
>Ga0315285_10006416_pt1 | contig 12129 bp, 13 predicted proteins | sample YL17G09_36_MG_FD_203698 | JGI IMG/M metagenome (GOLD analysis project Ga0315285, IMG submission 203698) | Sediment microbial communities from Yellowstone Lake, YNP, Wyoming, USA - YL17G09_36 | ecosystem: Environmental > Aquatic > Freshwater > Lake > Sediment | place: USA: Wyoming | collected... | reverse complement strand
AAATGAGATATCGTTTTGATCTTGAGGGCTCAAAAGTATTAGTTGATTTCTAGAAAATATGTCTACTTATACGATCGGTGTGCTCGGCCTTTGGCATCTTGGAGAGATATATACAGCTGGTCTTTCGGAATTGGGGCATAAAGTTGTGGGTATCGGCGACGACAAAGCGGTGGTGGAAAACTTATCGCGAGACATCCCTCCGCTTCCCGAACCGCAGCTTGAAAAACTTCTGGAGTCCAATCGCAAGGCCGGGCGTTTAAAGTTTACAGAGGACATTTCTGAAGTGCGAAATTGCAATGTGCTTTGGATCACCTTTGACACGCCAGTTGACGACAATGACGAGGCAGATTTGACTGTTGTGTACGATGCGCTTCTGAAAGCGATTCCTCACTTACAGAACGGCGTTCTTTTGGTAGTCACGAGTCAGGTACCGGTAGGCACATCTCAAAAAATTAAAGATTTTATACACGCGAAGCGGCCAGACATCACATTTGATTACGTATATACCCCAGAAAATTTAAGATTAGGCGAAGCAGTGCGATGTTTTTTTGAACCAGGCCGCATTGTGATTGGCGCCGAAACCCAAGAAGCATTTCAGAAAATTGAAGAAATTTTCTCCGGCCTCCACGCGGAATTTATGAGAATGTCCCCGCCCTCCGCAGAGATGGCAAAGCACGCCCTAAACGCTTTTTTGGCAACTTCAGTAAGCTTCATCAATGATATTGCCGATATATGCGAGCAGGTGGGCGCGGATGTTTTGGATGTGGTCAAGGCGTTGCGGTCGGATCCCCGCGTTGGCGAGAAAGCATTCTTGAGCCCCGGGCTGGGATTTTCAGGGGGAACATTGGGAAGAGACCTGAAAGCGCTCTCCGCGGTTTCCAAGAATTTTAACGTGAATCCGCTGGTTATTGAAAGCGTATACAAAAAGAACGCATTGAGAAAAAATTTGGTGATGGATCGGCTTCTCTCTAAACTTGGAAACATGAAAGGTAAAACAATAGCCATTTTTGGCTTAACCTATAAAGCGGGTACAAAAACCCTGCGCCGCTCCCGGGCGTTGGAGGTTGCAAAGGATTTAAGCGGGGCTGACGCCTTGGTACGTTTGCACGATCCGTATGCGGACAAAGAAGAAATACCGCATATAGCGAATACAATTTTCTTTTCAGATCCTTACGAGGCGGCAGAAAATGCCCACGCCGTGGTGTTGGTTACTCCATGGCCGGAATTTAAAAACCTAGATTTTAAAAAACTAAAAAGCGTTGTTCAGCCGCCGAATCTGTTTTTTGATACGGCTAATTTTTTGTCCAATAAGATGACAGATATTAGTTCCATGGGATTTATTTATTTGGGCATTGGCAGGCGAAAATGATTCTTAAAGATAAAACAGCGTTAATAACAGGCGGGAGCCGCGGGATCGGCAAGTCCGTGGCGCGAGCTTTCCTCCGCGAGGGCGCAAAGGTGATGATTGCGGCGCGGTCAAGAGAGGAGCTAGATGCCGTGAAAAACGAACTTGGCAAAGAATTTGATGGCGTGGCGATATTTCGAGCGGACGTTTCAAAAAAGGAAGAAATAGATTCTCTAGTTGCCGCTACAGTAGTCCGTTTTGGGAAGATAGATATTCTGATAAATGCCGCGGGAATTTACGGGCCTATTGGTCCGTCGCACGAAGTAGATTTTGACAAATGGGAAGAGGCCTTCGCCATTAACGTGTTCGGTACTTTCCGAATGATTCAAAAAGCGTTGCCCATAATGATGCAAGCCAAGCACGGAAAGATCATTAATTTTTCCGGCGGCGGCGACGGCCCCCTGCCTCGTTTCAGCGCGTATAATTCTTCAAAAGTCGCAGTGGTACGCCTTACAGAGACATTGGCGGCTGAAACAAAGGACTATGCAATTGATATTAACGCGATTGCTCCGGGTCCGGTAAATACAAAATTTTTGGATGAGGCTTTAAGAGCGGGGGAAGAATTGGTTGGAAAAGAAAGATATAAAGCTCTTTTGCGGCAGAAAGAAGAGGGAGGAGCGCCGCCCGAAAAAACCGCGGAACTCTGCGTGTTCCTCGCCTCTTCTAAATCGGATGGTTTAAGCGGGAAGCTTTTAAGCGCGGTCTGGGACGATTGGCAGAAATGGGATAAAGAAAAGATAAAAACTATCATGCAGAGCGATGTATATACTTTGAGAAGAACAAAACAATGCGGTACTAAAGATATAAATTGATAAAGAATGGATAAAAATAGAGAAATTTTAGTATGAGAAAAAATATTTTAGGTGTTGGAATTGTGGGTGCTGGACTTATTGGTACGAGAAGAGCCAGGATTATACAAACCACTGGCAACGGCAGGGTTGTGGTTGTTGCGGATACGGATTCGGCTAGAGCCGCGGAATTTGCTCAAAAATACGGGTGCGAAAGAGCCAAAAATTGGAAAGAACTTGCGAAGAGAAGTGATATTGAAGTAGTTATTATTGCGGTGCCGAATAAATTCATAAAACCAATAGCCATTGCCGCATTCAAGAACGGGAAGCACGTGTTTTCAGAAAAACCGCTTGGCAGGAACGTGGCTGAGGCCGAGGCAATAGTTAAAGCCGCCAAAAAATACAGGCGGTTGCTTAAAGTAGGTTTTAACCACAGGTTTCATCCGGCAATTTTTACGGCAAAGAAGCTTTTTGACGAGGGCAGAATCGGCAGAATTCTTTTTATCCGCGGCCGCTACGGCCACGGCGGCCGACTGGGGATGGAGAAAGAATGGCGTTTCCAAAAAGATATTTCCGGCGGCGGAGAATTATTAGACCAGGGAGTACATCTGATTGACCTTATGAGATGGTTCGCCGGAGAATTTAAGGAGGTTTACGGAATAACTGACACTAAATTTTGGAATACCAAGCTGGACGATAACGCATTCGCCATTTTGCGGAATAAAAAAATCACTGCCTCGCTTCACGTAAGCACTACCAATTGGAAAAACGTTTTTTCTTTTGAAATTTTCGGGGACAAGGGATTTTTAACCATTGACGGATTGGGTAGGAGCTATGGCGAGGAAACGCTTATTATCGGAAAAAGAAAACCGGAATTTGGCGTTCCAGAGATTGAAGTTTTTAAATTCAGCGAGGACCCGAGCTGGGAAGACGAATGGAAGAATTTCATCGGAGCACTGACACAAAGAAAAAAACTTATTGGTGATGGTTTTGATGGCTGGGAAGCAAATCGCATAGTGGGGGCGATTTACGAATCTTCCAAGAGGAAAAAGGTAGTAAAATTATAACTTTGACATTCGCCACGCATTGTTGTAATACAGTAATAGTATATACATATGATCAAGAAAATAGAGGATTTACGTGTTAAAATTTTCGCGGACGGAGCGGATAAAACCGGCATGCTGGAACTGGCAAAAACGCCCCTCATAAAAGGGTTTACCACTAATCCTACTCTGATGAGAAAAGCCGGCATTACGGATTACGCCGGGTTCGCCAAAGAGATTTTGTCGGAAATAAAAGAAAAGCCAGTGTCGTTTGAGGTATTTTCGGACGATTTTCACGAGATGGAAAGACAGGCGCGGATCATTGCTTCGTGGGCGGATAATGTCTATGTCAAAATTCCGATTACGAACACAAAAAAGGAATCCTCGTTTGAACTCGTGAAAAAGCTTGCGGCAGAGGGAATAAAACTCAATGTCACAGCGATTTTGACCGTTGCCCAAGTTTCGCATATTAAAGAGGCTTTTCCCTCAAACGCCTCGGCTATTATCTCGGTTTTCGCGGGCAGAATCGCGGACACTGGGCACAATCCTTTGCCGATAATGAAAGAAGCCAAGGCGGTTCTGGCGACTCACCCGAATCTGGAGCTTTTGTGGGCCAGTCCGCGCCAGCTTTTGGATATTTATAACGCAGAAGAAGCGGGCTGCGAAATTATCACAGTTACTCATGACATCTTGAAAAAACTGGACAAAATCGGCTATAATCATCACGAATATTCACTGGACACAGTAAAAATGTTTTACGAGGATGGACAAAAGGCCGGGTACACGCTTTATGAATCATAAATGTTTTAATATCAGCGAATAACGAATCCTTTACGAATATACGAATTCGTAAATTCGCGTATCATATTCGTAATTCGTTGATGGGCACCATGTACCACGATTACATCAACAGTTATTTAAATGAGGCCAAAGAGATAGCCGATAAGATTGACAGAGATTCTATTCATAAGATTATAGAAATTTTGAATGATGTCCGGAGCCAGAAGGGCAGGCTTTTTATTTTGGGAGTCGGCGGCGGAGCGGGACACGCGAGCCACGCGGTGAACGATTTCAGGAAACTGGCCGGCATAGAAAGTTATACCCCGGTGGACAATGTTGCCGAGCTTACTGCCCGGACAAACGATGAAGGGTGGGATTCTGTGTTTGTAGAGTGGCTCAAGGGTAGTGCGCTTGGCGCCAAAGACGCGGTTTTGGTTTTTTCAGTGGGCGGCGGAAACGCGGAAAAAAACGTAAGCACCAATATTGTGGCCGCGCTTAAATTCGCGAAAAGCGTTGGCGCGAAAATTCTGGGAGTGGTGGGCCGGGATGGCGGATACACCAAGCAGGTGGCGGACGCTTGCGCGGTTGTGCCAGTGGTAAATCCCGAGAACGTAACTCCGCACACCGAAGCGTTTCAGGCGGTAATCTGGCATCTTATTGTTTCACACCCTAAATTCAAAGAGAATAAAGGCAAATGGGAATCAGTGCAGACTGCGTGACCTATGACTGATGACCTATGACTGATGACCGATGACTGATGACTAATGATTAGAAACCGGAAATTATTTAGATTTTTAGAGTGGGAGGTTTATGGGGACGCTCAGGAATTTTTCAAAGAAATTTTGGAAATAATTAGGAGATTGCCGGCTGACATCCGTTATTCTGTTGGCAGTCAGGTTTTATCCTCAGCCTTATCAATAATTTTAAATATAGCCGAAGGTAGCGGCCGGGGCACAGACAAAGAATTAAACAGGTTTTTTAATATTTCAATCGGTTCCATCAATGAAACGGTTGCTGGCCTTGATGTTTTGCTGAGAAACGGATATATCACAAAAGAAAAATTCAATTCTTTGCTTAAAAAATTAGAAAGTATTTCTAAGCAGCTGGGCGGTTTTAAAAAGAAAATCGGCCAGCAGTCATAATCGTTGTCATTAGTCATTGGTCATAAGTCATATGTCAAGTAAAGCTATTTTTTTAGACAGGGACGGAACTGTTATCCGGCAGGTTGAGCTTTTAACTCAAATTTCCAAGGTTAAAATATTGCCTGGCGTCGCAAAAGCCATTAAACGATTTAATGAGTTTGGTTTTTTGGTGATTACAATCAGCAACCAGCCAGTTATTGCAAGGGGGCTTATTAAGTCGGAAGGAATGAAAAAAATGGACAAGATTATTACTAGCCGGCTTTTGAAACAGGGAGCAAGGATAGATGCTTCGTATTTTTGTCCGCACCATCCGAACGCCACATTAAAAAAATACCGCAAGCGGTGCGGTTGCAGAAAACCGGGACCGGGAATGATTCTAAAAGCGGCGAGAGAGCATAATATTGACCTTAAAAAAAGTTTTATGATCGGAGACGCGATTATTGATGTTGTGGCCGGTAAGCGTGCCGGAGTTAAAACCATTTTGGTTAAAACCGGGCCGGGACACGCTCGGTTAGATAAAATGTACGAGGTAGAACCGGATTTTACAGCAAAAAATCTTATTGAAGCAGCGAAGATTATTAAAAGAAGAATCTAGCCCCCACGCCGTTATAAATCCCGATTTTCAAATAGTAGTAGACGGCTGCCACAAAATACCGCTATGCTATAGCATAGCAGTGTAGGGGTGGATTGTTGGTCGCAGGGTAGAGTTTTATTCAAACTTCGAGCTTCAGCTGGGGAAATTTGATTACGCCGAAATTTTAAACAAAAAGGCCGCGGCTTGGAGCGCGCGGCCAATAGTATTTCTTCTCCGGAGTCGTCACTTAGACGGCACTCTATCGATAATTGCCCGATAGTTGCCAGCTTCAAAATTTCTCACGCCGCGCAACTCCCTTTCGGCAGTCCGCTGGAATGCCTTTGAACTCCAAAGAGCCAAGATTCTCGGAGCGAGCATGGGGTTTGTTTCCAAGAATACCTGCTCGGCCGAGAAGAAGCTGACCCGAAGATTCTCAAATTCTGGCGCCTCCAGATGTTTTTTGGAGAAAAGCATCACCCGCGGCAGGTGTACTGCCACGGTGAGCACAGCCACCCTCACCCTTGAGAAATCTCTGGAAGAAACCGCAAACTCAAAAATGTTCTGGAGCTCGCGGTCCGAATTGCTCGGGAATCTGGTTGGATCGTCTTCGCTCCAAACCGAGGTTTGGGTAAGAGGAGCACGGTCTTTAAATATCTTGCTCATCACCACGCTTTCCAAAGGAGCCTCGGCTTCGCGAAGATAGGCCGAGCGATTGCCGTAAGCGCACACGACGATGCGTGATCCCTCCAGTTGGTAAAGTGCAAGTCCAGCATGAAGATTTAATTCCCCGCCGCCAACGAGACAGTTGGGATTTTCATCGTCTGCCGGCACTCGCGCTCGCAGGTGGGCGCCATTGTCGTCGTACACCTCTAGGTCTTCAGTTAGGACCCAACAAGGACCGAGGGGTTCTAACCGTCGTATCCCCCGGCCCAGAATTGCTATTACGCCAAACAAGATTCACCCCCATTCCGTGATGTAAACCAATGCTGGTGATATTATATTAAACATTTTTATTCTTGTCAAATGAAAATTTTTATGCTATAAACAATCAATGATTAAACAAGCTGTTATATTGTGCGCCGGGCTCGGAACGCGGCTTAGGCCATACACGGACACAATGCCTAAAGTTATGATTCCGATTTTAAAGAAGCCGCTTTTGGAATGGCATATTGAGCATTACAAAAAACATGGTGTTACAGAATTCTTTATAAATCTGCACTATTTGCCGGAGGTTATAAAAAATCATTTCGGCGACGGAACAAAATGGGGAGTTAAGATTACTTATGTTTTTGAGCCGGTAATTTTGGGGACAGCCGGCGGAGTCAAAAATTTTGAGGACTGGCTGGATGACGCGTTTTATGTTAATTGGGGAGACACTTTCAGTTTAGTGAATTACACTAAAACAAGTGAGTTTTTTTTCAGTCATCCTGACGCAATTGGAATCGTGCGGGTGGGCCGTATAGGATACAGACTGGACGTGGATCTATTAGAACTGGATGAAGTCGGCCGTATTATAAAAATTCATATAAAACCCCATGAGCGTCCGATTGAAAATCCCTATTCACTCCGCGGCTCAATGATTTTCAAAAAGCGCATTTTATCGTACATACCGCCAAAGGGCACGTATTACGAAATAGGGAAAGAGCTTCTGCCGGATATTATCACCAAAGGCGAAAAGTTCTACGGCTACGAATGCGAGGAGTATTCAAAAGGAATTGACACAATTGAGAAGTGGAAGGAAGTAGAGCAGTATTTAAAAGATAACGGTTATCAGGCGTGATTTTTTGTGGTATTTTTAATTCATGCCCAATTCGAAAGTCAGTATTTTAATCGCGACTTATAATCGCGCGAATTTAATCAGCCGCGCTATTCAAAGTGTTTTAGAGCAAAACTTTAAGGATTGGGAATTAATAATCGCGGACGATGGTTCGACAGATAATACGGCAGAAGTTGTAAAAGAATGGCAGGCGTGCGACAGCCGGATAAAATATGCAAAAAGCGAGCACATTGGCAGAATCGCGAAAATTTCCAATTTCGGACTGCGTGAGGCAAAAGGCGAATATATCGCTGTGCTGGACGATGACGATTATTGGGCAACTCCGGATAAACTAAAAAAACAAGTGGAATTTCTTGATAAAAATCCGGAGTATGTCGGCTGCGGCGGAGGATATATTGTAATTGACGAAAACGGGAAAGAAAAAAGTCGTTTTCTGAAGCCGGAACGCAACGAGGAAATAAGACAGCACGCTCTAATTGCGAATCCAATGGCTAATCCTACGACGATGTTCAGGCGTTCGGCAGTGGAGAAAATCGGGTTTTACGACGAAACTATGCCGCAATTCGCTGACTGGGATTTTTGGTTAAAAATGGGATTGGTGGGTAAACTTTATAATTTCCGAGAATATTTTGCCTGCTATCAGATGTGGGAAGGAGGAATGTCGTTTCTTAAACAAAAGGATAATGCCCGTTCAGCATTACGGATTATCCGCCGTTATAAAAATCAATACCCGGGTTTTTTAAAAGCGCTTTTTTCCGTTTATTCGTATACTGCTTATGCCTACCTTCCTATGAGCGTAAAAAAACCCTTCAATTCCGCGCTTTCACGCCTAAAAAAATTTATTTTTTCCAGAAGGGGTTAAAAAGGGAGCGTAACCGGAGCCGGTTTCTCTTGCGTAAAAATATGCGACTGCAGGAGAACTTTTACTTCTTTAAGCACCGGTTCTTTGAGTAAGTACAGGCACCCGAAGTAAACAAGGATTGAAGAGCCGATAATTACAAGCACATTGAGTCCCAAAAACAAGAAAGAGAAAGAAACAATGGACATTGCGATTGTAGCAATAAAAATCTTCTTAAGATATGGCAGAATATGGAAATTATTGATCGTTTTCATTGTTCGCCATAAATATATATTACTTAGGAGTTGAGCGATAAGCGTTGCCCAGGCGCAGCCAACCATGCCGAATTTCGGGATAAATATAAGATCAAGAGCGATATTTGTTATTCCGCCTATGGCAGAATATACAATTAAATTCTTCTGGCGGTTGTAGGAAAAAATAGCTTGACTTAAGGTAACCGCTGAATAATCAATAATCAGCGTTGCCATCAGTATTTGAAAAGGTATGGCACCAGACGCATATCCCCCGCCAAAGATCAAGGTTATAATTGGTTTACCCAAAATAACTCCACCAGCCGCCATCGGCAGCGCCGCCAGAAAAACGAGGGATAGGACGCGTTCCACAACAAAGCGCATTTTGGGATTGTCTTTGTCGGCGAGCCGTGAGAAAGTTGGCAAAACGCTCAAGGCAAGAACTGATGGTAAGACGTAGAGAAGTTGAATAATCCTATTTGCGGCCGAGTAAAATCCGACTTCTTGCGCGGATCTTAGCCAGCCCAAAATAAGGATGTCTGCATTCAACATAAGCATGCCCAAAACGCCCGATATTGCGAAGGGCCAAGCAGAGGTAATAATGAACTTTATCAATCGTCCTGAAAAACTGGAAAGCAGCCCCCGAACGTATTTTTTTATTACGAAAAGAGTGGCTATTGCTCCAACTCCGGTTCCGATAGCGTAAGAGAATGTGAACGAAACAACAGTTGGCGACAACCAAAGTAGCAGGAAGCCGAATGCGATAATCGCAATATTTGTGAGAATAAATAAACCAGTTTCTATTTCCATCTTCTCGACTCCCCGAATCAGTGAAGAGCCGAATTCACGCAACGTGTCAAATGCGAGAATTAACGCAATTATCGGCAATATTTTTTTAGCCGCTTGAATAGTTGTAAAGCGAGGCGCGAGGAAGATTATAATAAAGACCCCTATTGCAAGTAAAATGATTTTCAACCACAGCGAGGTTGACAGAATTTCCGATCGTTTAGCGATATCTCTAACCCTGGCAATCTCCCGCATAACGATATTATTAATTCCAATATCAACGAAAACAGTAAAAAACGCCGCCAGTGTAACTGCATAAGAAAACACCCCCCATCCTTTCGCCCCCAGAACCCTCGCGGCATAAATGATAATAATTGCCCGGAGCAATCTCCCTCCAATATTCGATACTGCAAGCCAGAAAGTGTTTTTAACAACCGTTTGCCGGATAGTTTGATTTTCAAAAAGAAAAGATTTTATTTTTTTAAGCATTCGTTATAATATTAGATATTAGCAGATTACCATGTTTTTTTGACGAAAACCATGCGCAATAAAATCTTCAAAAAGAAAAAAATCGTGGTTGTCGTGAGCGGGGGGTTTGACCCGATTCATGTCGGCCATGTGCGGCTTTTTCATGAAGCGAGAAAACTCGGGGACGAATTGGTGGTGATACTTAATAACGACCACTGGCTTTTAAAAAAGAAAGGACATGTGTTTATGCCCCAGAACGAACGCAAAGAAGTGATTGAGGCGATTCGCGGAGTGGACCGCGTGGTTTTGACGAAGCACCCGCGGAATCCCAAAGATATGAGCGTTAGTCGGGAATTGCGGGAATTAAAGCCCGGAATTTTCACTAACGGCGGAGACAGAAACAAATTAGACGCGGCAAATCCCAAATCCTCGCTCTATAAAGACATAAATACTTGCAAAGAACTGGGTATTAAAATGATCTATAACGTCGGCCACGGCGGCAAAGTACAGTCTAGTTCTTGGCTGCTCGCCAAGTATTTGGAGCATAATCGGCAGCCTCTCCGTAAAGCGAAGTAGGTCGGATTTTTATACGCTAGATTGCTTTTATTGTTTTTCGTATCCCCCCTTTTAAACTTATTTTTGGTTGCCACCCTAATATTTTTTTTGCGCGTTTAGCATCCAAAGCAATCCGGCGCACCTCGCCTTTTCGGCAAGGAGCATAAATCGGTTTTTTCGGGAAATTTAATTCTTTTGCGATTGTATCAAAGATCATTTGATCGCTTATTTCTTTGCCCCAGCCGAGATTTATGGTTTCGTTTCGTCCTCGCCGGAGCGCCAGGAGATTTGCTTTTACAATATCGTCAACATAAAGATAATCCCGCGTTTTCGTTCCGTCGCCGAAAATAGTCGGCCGCGCGCCATTTCCCATCAATCTAATAAAAATAGCAACCACTCCTGCCTCGCCCTTGGGGTTTTGGCGCGGGCCGTACACGTTGACATAGCGGAGGTTAAGAAAAGAAAAACCAAAATGTCTGGAATAGAATTCTATTGTTTTTTCAGCCAGCAATTTTGAAAATCCGTAGGGGGATAATGGATTAACCTCAGTTCTTTCGTCTGCGGGAATTTCGGGAAATTCGCCATACATTGCGCCGCCAGTGGAAGCGAAGATAAATCTCCCGCCTTTTATTTTTCCATATTTACCGAATGCCGAAAGAAGATTCAGGGTGCCAACCACATTGGTTTCAAAAGCTAAAACTGGATTCCCGACCGATTCAACAACGCTTATGAGCGCCGCGTGATGATTTACAATTTGCGGCTGTTCGCGCTTAAATATTTTTTCAATCAGGCCGAGATTTCTAATGTCGGCTTTATAAAACTTTGCCTTAGGATTCAAATTTCTCTTAAAACCGCTTGTAAGATTGTCTATTACCACGACTTCATGGCCGGCTTTAAAATAAGCGTCAACTATATGGGAAGCGATAAAGCCAGCGCCGCCGGTTACGATTATCTTCATGATTCTTATCGCGAGATCAATAAGTTAAATATTTCTCTACTTTTTTTCTATATTTATCCCCTTATCTCTCAAGATAAAAATAGATAAAGATTGATAAACGTGGATATAAGCTCGGTATGAGTGCCTCGCGAAATTTATTGTTTTACCTTTGGTTCACAAAAAACGATTTTATTGTTTTCAGGATAATGGCGGCATCAAGGATGATAGAACGGTTTTTTATATAATAGATGTCATATTGCAGTTTTTCGTAGGAATCTTCAATTGACGCCGCATAACGGAAGTTGATTTGCGCCCAACCAGTAACGCCGGGCTTTATGAGGTGCCGAATGTCATAATAAGGAATTTTTTCGGCAAGCACTTTTACGAATTCCGGCCTTTCCGACCTGGGGCCGACGAAGGACAATTCGCCTTTTATTATATTGATTAATTGCGGTAGTTCGTCTAAGTGGGAAGCGACCAAAAATCTGCCTACAGGCGTCAGGCGGGGATCGGTTATCCCGCTTGTTTTCCATTGCGCGCCGTTTTTTTCGGCGCCAACATTCATTGTGCGGAATTTATAAAGCATAAATTCTTGTTCTTTTTTGCCGACTCTCACTTGTTTATAGATTACAGGACCAGGCGAGGAAAGCTTGATGATAATAGCAATAATTATTTCAAGCGGCAGCAGTATAATTTCAAGGACTAAAGCCGCGAGGATTTCTATTGCGCATTTTAGCTCGTCATAAAATTTATGCTCTCCGGTGATTTTTTCCAAAAACCATTCT
>Ga0315285_10006415_pt1 | contig 12129 bp, 9 predicted proteins | sample YL17G09_36_MG_FD_203698 | JGI IMG/M metagenome (GOLD analysis project Ga0315285, IMG submission 203698) | Sediment microbial communities from Yellowstone Lake, YNP, Wyoming, USA - YL17G09_36 | ecosystem: Environmental > Aquatic > Freshwater > Lake > Sediment | place: USA: Wyoming | collected... | reverse complement strand
AAGAAATCGATGGTCCCTCGATTTCCGATGAAGGTTGCTAACTGCTCATTGAAATCGGTCTCACCTTTGAAATAGATGGTCGCATGGGACATTTCATGGAAAATGAGATTAGCCAAGGTCACCTGATTCCATTTCATCATTGAGGCAAAGATGTATATTCCTGGGACGTTGTTCAATTCTTTCAGTTATTTCACTTTCAGATGCCTCACTCCCCCTCACCTTTCAATTGTTCTGGGGTGCGTTTCTGTAACCACAGCTTACAGACATTCTTCCAACCTATCCTGCGCCATCTTCCTTGTTTGGCCAAACGATTAGCCCATTTCTAGTGTAGTTCTCCAAGTTGGCTGGCTTAGTAACCCAGTGCATACCATTTCTTCCGCGTTTATTAGGATCAATACTACTCCACGGCTTACCAGTTTCTCCATTTCTTATTCCACTTACCAATAACGGTACAAGTCGATATTTTCCTCGGTCATCTTCGAGCGTATATAGTTTTAAAGACGCTTCTGAAAGAGGCTTCCTTTGTATATTAAAAATGTAATTCTCAGTACAGGCATAATTTAAAACCGTGTCATGAGCTCTTTTCCAAATTTTACCGATACTGGATGTGTTGGCACTTCTCATCCAAATTATCTCATTTAAAAAATTACTACTTGAGAAAATCTCATCCATCACGATTTTAACATAATGGCTCATTTTCTGGTCAAGGTGTACATAAATACTACCATCGTCGTCTAATAATTCACGTTGATATATCAACCGTTCACGCAGTGCTTCAATAAACTCTGCTGTGTCAACTTTATCGCTATAGCTGCGCTCTCCTTCTTTGCTACCAAAATCACTCTTCGTCGCAAATGGCGGATCGATGCAAATAAGCTTCACTTTCCCTTTGACTTTGTTTTTAATCAGCGGATCAACATTTTTGTAGCAGGTTTTGAGGAATTGCAGATTGTCGCCTTGAACGATCAGATTTTTCCATTCACCATTCTTTGCCTCGCCAAAACATCGCACTGTCTGAAGTGGCGCAGCGCCAATACCTGCGTGTGCTTCCGCCAGGAGATCCGGGGGACGTTGTTGAATTCTTTCACTTATTTTCCCTTTAAGAAATCTCATCCTCCCTCACCTTTCAATTGTTCTGGGGTGGTCTTCTCAAGCCATAGCTTACAGATATTTTTCCAACTGATTCTGAAGCATTTGTTAATACCATTTTAGCTCATTGAGATCTTTTACCCTTAATTTGGTACAAGTCTACCAAATTGGGAGAAAAAATCAATAAGAATTGAAGAGGAGGTGACCTCAAAGCCACCTAACCCATCATAAAAAGGTTCTAAATCAGGTTTCATTTTAAATAGTTAAAAAGACTCTCTTTTCTGCTATTTTTAGTTGGGAACGATAATTCCTCTTTCTTTCATCCATCGCTCTAAAAAAGAAGAGGGCTCTTCCTTTGATGCTTTGATCTCTTTAAATAATTCAATAACCTTTCTGAGATTACATCCCAAGTGTTCATAGAGAGCTTCAAACTTTTCGAGTCGATGAATATATCGACGGTAGGCCAATAGGACCGCATTATTGAGGTCCTTTTTTCCGAAATCTTTATAACAGTCTGTTTTGAATTGAGCCTTTATCTCTTTGAATTCTTCTTGGATGGATCGGAATATCTCTTCTCTCCCTCTCAATTTCTCATCTCTTGAAATCTCTTTTGCATAATAATTGGATAGCCGTTGACAGACTTGATCCACCCATTTGGAAAAGAAGAGGTCGTCTTCCTGAATATGAATGGCCTCGGTTACCTCCTTCGATCCCATTCCGTACTTTTCAATTAAGAAATCGATGGTCCCTCGATTTCCGATGAAGGTTGCTAACTGCTCATTGAAATCGGTCTCACCTTTGAAATAGATGGTCGCATGGGACATTTCATGGAAAATGAGATTAGCCAAGGTCACCTGATCCCATTTCATCATTGAGGAAAAGATGGGGTCTTTCAGCCTTCCGAGGGTGCTGTAAGCACCGGCCTGTTGGACAAATGTATCTAAACCTTTGTTCTCAAGGAATTGCTTCTCTTTTAGAACCCCTCCCTTAGTAAAAAAGCTTTTATAGGTCACCCTGCCCGTGATGGGAAAGTTCCAAGTGTAGAGTTGGAGCCGGTCTTTTTCGGAAGCGGTGATCCCATAGAGAATCGGGCCTTTATTTTCAAAAAATTTTGAATAACTTTTTGTTTTCGTCAGCCCCAGCTTCTCCTCGCCGTAGCCTTTCACTTCTTGGATAAACCCAATCTTCTCCTTCCACAAAACACTCGTGTTCTCATCTTTTAAAATCTCCTCAACGGGGACACTATGAAACGTGATAAAGGATTGATGCCACCCCAGTTTTGAAAGATAAAGAAGATTGCCACATCCGGTTAAAAGGAGGAGGGTGAAAGCGGTAAATAAGAAAAGTTTTAACACTCTGCCGATAGCTAAACCTATTCGCCTTTTCTCAATTTCTGGAAAACGACTACCGCGACCATCAAGACAAATCCAATGATATCGTAAAAGGCAATCGGATAGACCAATAATAGTCCTGCTACAATGAGCATCATACGCTCGTAAAAAGTCGTTTTCTTTAAAAACCAATTTTCTACTCCACCTGCCAGAGCCAGTATTCCAATAAAGGCAGTAATAGTCGTCCAGATGACATCCGCCACTGGTCCTTTGAGTAAAATGCCGACCCCTTTGGGGTCAAGGGTAAACATGAAAGGAACAATGAAGGCGGGCAGGGTATATTTCCAGGCATACATGGTCGTCTTGTAAGGATTCCCCTTGGTCAAGGCGGCCGCCGCGAAACAGGAAAGGGCTGTCGGCGGAGAGACCTCTGAGAGGATTGCATAGTAGAAAACAAACATATGGGCAGCAAAATCAGGAACTCCAAGCATCATCAAAGCCGGTGCTGCGATCACCGCAGAAATAATGTAAGAAGCTGTGACCGGAACGGCTAAACCAATCACCCAGACGATGATCGCTGTATAGATCGCCGTTAAGAAAAGATTCCCTCCAGCATAGGCGATAATAATCGAACTGAACTTTAACCCCAGACCTGTGAGGGTCACCACCCCTACTATAATTCCAGCGGCTGCGCAGGTCGAGGCAACGCTCAAAACTCCGATCGAACCCCCTCTCAGCGCCTTAACTAATTTTTTAGGGGTAAGGGCTGTATCTTTCCTTATGAAACTGACTGCAAAGGTGATCACTGTGGCCCAGAAGACCGCCATGATGGGCGTAAAGCCGATGACCATAATCACGACAATGGCGATGAGAGAGATGAAATGAAATCCGTAAAGATATGTGAGTCTTCCCAAACTATAAGTTTTGTCGAAAGCGATCTCTTTCACCCCAAACTTCTTCGCATCCAATTCCACCATCAAAAAGATGGACCAGTAATAAAGGCAAGTAGGAATACAAGCCATGGTGATCACATCTAAGTAAGAAATCTTCAAGAATTCTGCGATGAGAAAGGCAGCTGCCCCCAGGACAGGAGGGGAGAGAATCGCTCCGATCCCCCCTGCAGAGAGGAGTCCACCTGCAGCATCTTTGCTATAGCCGGCCTTGGCCAGCATGGGATAGGCGACCGCTCCCAATGTGACCGTTGTTGCCACTCCACTTCCGGATGGTCCACCGAGGAGGAAAGAGGCCAGTGTCACAGTTCGGCCAGCACTCGTAGGCTTTCCACCCATTGCAGCAAAAGAGAAGTCGATAAAAAACTTTCCTGCCCCTGAGAATTCTAAAAAGGCACCCCAAATGGTGAAGAGGATGATGAAGGTCGAAGAGACATCGATCGGGACTCCAAAGATTCCTTCAAGGGTCATATACATATGGCCCACAATGCGATCAATATCATATCCCCGGTGTGTCCAGGGTGTGGGAAGCCAGGGTCCAACGAATGCATAGACAATAAAGGCGATAACAATCGCAGGCATGATCAAACCCGTTGTTCTCCGTGTCGCTTCTAAGACCAAGAGAATCAATATAATTCCAAAAAACTTATCCCAAAAATTTGGTATCACGGAGCGATAAATAAATGCGTCAAAGTCTGCAAGCATATAGACGATCACTGCAATGCCGAGAAGGGCGAGAATGAAGTCGTACCAGATAATCCGATTCTTAAATCGTTTGAAGGATGGGAAGACAAGAAAGCAAAGGAAGAGGACGAACATGACATGGATTCCTCTGAGCACCTGAGTCATGATAATCCCGACGGCAGCATAGAGGTGAATCAGGGACATCCCCACAGCGACAGCGGTGATGAAAAAATCCATCTTCCCTGTAAGTCGACGAGAAGGCCCTTCTTCCTCCTCGATATACTTCTCCGCTTCCTTCAGGGCCTCTTCGGTAATCATCACTTCTTGATTATTTCTTTTCTGATCTTCTTCCATGGAGCTCTCTACCACCAGTAGCCGCGGGCTTAAGCCTGCGAAGATCAAAAATCGCTGTTAACGCAACCTGAAGGTTGCGGCTACATGAATTGATTGAGAAGATATTTTCCCAACGACATCGATACCACCCTTAATTGAATCTGATCCCCTTTTTCTCCGATCTCACTCAAATAAATTTTTTTATCTCTCACAATCAATCCCTGCCCTTCTCCTATACCCCATTTGAAATAGAAGGCACCCAACCTCTGATTCATTGGGTGGAATTCTTTCATATCCTCAAATCCATAATATTCCATGACAGCAGGGCTTTTCGTCCTCACTCCCCTGAGAACAATAGCCTCCCTTTCTACCTGAAATTCTTCAATGACCGGCTCATTATAAATCGAATGAGTATAGAATATGGAAAATGGTTCGGGAGGATTTATCTTAATATGGATCATCCGTGGATAATCCATGTTCTTTAATTGGAGGACAGTCACCTTCTTTAAAAGAAAAACCCCTCCTGCCACGATCACGATCCCAATCAATGTCAGGAGGGGCCAGCTCTTCCGTTTCAATTATTTAATCTTAAGCCCTTTCTCTGTGAAATATCGAATTGCCCCAGGATGTAATGGAAATGGAGAACCTCCAACTTGGGGTTCTAAAGATAAGAATCTTGCATCTCTATGGGACGCTACTAATTCTGGTTTATGATCAAAGAAGGTCTTCACGATATCATAAACAACATCCCCCTTCATCTTTTCGTGACAAACAAGGAGATTCCATACAACAGCAATCGGAACATCCACGTCCTGTCCTGGATAGGTCTTGGCAGGGATGACCCCTTTGACATAGAGAGGCCCATATTTTCCTATCATCTTAGGAATCGCATCCTCATGACCGATGAGTTTGATCTTAATCCCTGGGGTGGCTCCCAGATCGGTCACCGCTGCTGTGGGAAGGCCCCCGTCCCAGAAGAAGGCATCGATCTTCCTATCCTTCAGTGCTCCTGCTGATTCGGAAACACCCAATTTATCCCGCGTCATGTTTTTATCCGGATCCAATCCATAAGCTTCTATAACCCTCAGGGCCTTCACTTCTGTTCCGCTTCCGGGAGCACCGGTCGAAACCCTTTTCCCTTTCAGATCCGTAACTTTCTCAATGCCTTTCCCCTCTAAAGTCACAATATGCATATTATTAGGGTAGAGAACCGCTACTGTATTCAGAGGGATTTTTTCCTTAAATTTCCCCTTCCCCTGATAGGCATCCCATCCTACATCTGCCATGATCAGGGCTAATTCTGCCTTTCCCTGACCCACCAGAAGGCAGTTATCCACAGAGGCGGTCGTCACTTCTGCCGTGGCCTCTGCATAAGGAATGTATTTGGATATGATATTAGCCATTCCTCCACCCAATGGATAATAAACGCCTCCTGTTCCACCTGTAGCAATGGACAGCCGAACTGTCTTCTGAGCCCATGCTGAGGAAACGCCGAAAACCAAAACCACAATGACTCCCAATATGAATAATCGTCTCATAAATACCTCCTCATTAAGGGTTTATTTACCCCGTTAGAAAGCCCTGGCATTTATGCCGGGGATGCTATCAATAGAAAGCATCAGCTCCTTGTTTACCCCGTAGAGTAACGCATGGATTAATATCCATTTTTTCACACCCTTGGTTCTCCAATCGTCTACAAAGGTCATGAAACCTTATACTCACGGGGTGAAGGGCGGGGTCAAAGCCCTATCCCTTCTAACGGGGTGAACCCATTCTTTATATTAAAACCTGGGTCTTATTGTCAATAAGAAGTTTTAGGAAGACATTGCCCAGACCGTCACCTCTATCGGTACAGTATTTCTTTACCCCGTTTGAAAGCCCCAGCATTTATGCTGGAAATGGTAGAAATAGAAAGCATCAGCTCCTTATTTACCCCGTAGAGTAACGCATGGATTAATATCCATTTTTTCACACCCTTGGTTCTCCAATCGTCTACAAAGGTCATGAAACCTTATACTCACGGGGTGAAGGGCGGGGTCAAAACCCTGTCCTTTCTAACGGGGTTTACTCCAGTCTCCACCTGGATTCAGATTATGCATCGATGCTTGCTGAATGGTTGGATGTAGGTCAGTACAACAATCCCTGAATAGGTTGATGGGTAACCCGTAGTTCTCCTTTCTCAAGACGATAGCAAGTATTTTTCATCCAATTCTTGTCATCCTGATTTGGAAAATCCTTACGAAAGAAAGAACCTCTGCTCTCTGTTCGAAGCAAACTTCCCTTAAAGATGGCCTTGACAAGGAGTGCGACATTCTCCAAGTCTCTCTTTTTGAAAAGGTCTTTTAATGTGGCAGGATAAACCCTTTCAATTCTTTTTTCTATGGAATCCAATCGGTCCAATCCTTCTCGCAATGAATCCCCCCCTCGGGCAGGTCCAGCATACTTCCAGGCCAAATCTTTTAACTCTTTGAGAAGGTTTCTCGGATGATCAAAGGTGCCTCTCTTGCTTTTGATATATCCCTTTGCCTTTCTTTCCCACCTTCTTCTCAAAACCTCGGAAAGAGTCAATTGCTTTTCTCGGTTCTCTTTCATTCGGGCATATTCAACCGAAGACTGGCCAGCAATTGTTCCGAAAACAACACATTCGGTCAGGGCATTCCCTCCGTGACGATTGGCCCCATGGATACCCCAGGCCACCTCTCCTGCAGCAAAGAGTCCAGGAAGTGTCGTCCTTCCATTCTCATCGATCTCAACCCCTCCCATAAAGAAATGAACTGCCGGAGAGATCAGAAACGGTCGATCACGGAAAGGAAACTTCGATTTTTTAAGAAAGTTGAGGGGATAATGTTCCCACTTCTCCTCTGGAACCTGGGTCAGATCAAAATAGACATCACCATTTTGAGAGGCCTCATAGAGGGCAATGGAGAAGCGGTCCCTTTGGGTAATAATCGCTTGATAGAAATCACCTCGGATACCCAACCTCTCCAAAAGATCCTCCCCTTTCTCATTGAACATCCTGGTCTCTTTGGGATAGGGAGGAAAGAGGATGAAGGTGGAGAGCCTTGGCTCTGCTAAGACAAACGGATAAAATTGAACAAACTCTAAGTCGAAAAGAGGAAGGCCTGCCCGAAGAGCTAAGGCATATCCATCTCCGAGGATACTTTTTTGATTATCATTTCTGCGGTAGATCGCACCTGCCCCTCCAGTAGCGAGAATAACAGCTTTCGATTTGATCAAACAAGGTTTCCCATCTCTAAAAAATCCAAATGCCCCTTGAATCTCATCTTCCTCGATAACGAGATCAAAAATGACCAATCCTGGGAAGAGTTGGATGGAATTACCCTTCAGCTTTTCTATCAGAGGCTTGATTAAAAGGACACCAGGCAACTGGGCGGATCTTTCTGGTTGAACCACCCTATATCCGATCCCCCTCTCAACCATTGGGACTCCGAAGTCCTTCAGCCTCTCCATGGCATCAGCCCCCTTTTCCACCAGGGTTTTTACCATTGGAAAACGGCTTAACCCTCTTCCGGATTCTAAGGTCCCTTGGAGATGATCTTCTTTAGTAAAACGGGAATTGGCTGCGGTGAAGGCGCCATTAGCCATAGAGGTATTCGTCCCCATCCCGATGGTAAACTTCCCAACAACGAGGACCTTTAGACCATATTTCTCTACCTCTAAGGCAGGGACGATACCAGCCAGGCCGCTACCAATGACGAGAACATCGGTGGAGAGTTCTTCCATAAAATGTAAGATCGCAGTAAGCTGCTCAAGGATAGAGGATGTAGGGTGGAGGCAAAAGATTGAGCCTCAACCCTCAACGGAGCGATCCTCTGACCTCGAACAGAATAAAATATTCTGCAACGTCAGCCTTGTGAAGCAAAATTATGCGGCCTTCTTTTTAGGTCTCATGGGTTTTTCACAGCAGATAATATCACAGGCATCGATGCACCCGCACACCTCATCCACTCTTATACCAAGACCGCACACGCTACATTTATAAGCATCGCCCTTCTTGGCACCTTTCTTGGTAACCTTCTTTACTGCTTTCTTCTGAACCATGGTTTCCTCCTTTTCTTAATTCTCATCCTTACCTGAGATCTCCTCGATAGCTTCCAATTCGAATTTGATATTTCCGACCGGAAGGTCCAGTTCGATTAAGATTGGAATCTTTTCCCTATTGTTCAAATACCAGATGCGGATCATCCCTTCCTTATCCCCAAAGGTGGAAAAGGGAGTGGTCGACTCTAAACTAACAGCCTCCACCTCTCCATACATTTTTGAACTTACTTTTTCCTTCTTTGCATGAAAAACCATTTGGCGTAACTTCATCCCGTCGTAGAGGGATATTCGAATGTCTTGGCCTGGATGAAATTCATCTCTCAGATAATATCGGGCAAACATTGAAAGGGGATCATAGGTCGCAGGGGGAAGGGAAATCTCCTGCCTCCCATCCTCCCCTTTTTTCTCCACCACGACCTTTTGATGAGCGCGATCGAAGGTAAGCGTTTGAATATAGTTTTTATTTTTAATTAGAAGACCTTCTTGGTCAACCTCCTTCACATATCGAATTGGAGCGCATGTCTCTTTTTCTATGGTTGAGGTAAAACGGTTGTTCATACGAAATAATAATCCTAAATAGCCAAGCGAATCGACATTTGCATAGACTTGATAGAGAGGCTGTCCGTGTTCTATGGATCCGTTTTCAATTTTTATAGTGGCCTTAAGGATTGGAACACCGAATTTTTTCGCAGTATATATGAAACATTTCCCTGATCTCAGTTCAGCATTTGGGGCCTGTCCATCGCCATGGCCTATGGACCCCAACAACAAAACGATAACCAAAAGAAGAAGCGTCTTAATTTTCATTTCCCATTTATAGAATACTCTAAGCCCGGGCACACTATACTCTACGCTCTATGCCCCATGCTCTATGCCCTATGCCCTATGCCCCATGCCCTATGCATTTTCTTACCCACAGTCCGAATAGCCACAGAGACATTTCACGCAACCCTCTTCAAAGAGAAGAGACCCTCCACATTCAGGGCATGCCCCCCTCAGGGAAAGTGGAAAAGATTCATTTAGAGATGCTTTTTTGATAGGGATTATAAGGCCTCCTTCTTCATTCATATTATTTGGGAAGGCACTATCATTTCTTGTACCTTCAACCTTAACTTCACCCTTAACCTTTTTTTTATCTTGTAAATGCCATTCAATGGCCTTGGCTATGGCATCGGAGCAGGAGAGGATCTTTCCCTCCTGATACCAGACCGGCATATGGCAACTGATCCCTTTTAACTGTCGAACGACATCCTCTGGTTCAATCCCGGATCGGAATGCCAGAGAGACGAGACGCCCAATTGCCTCGGATTGAGAGGCTGCACAGCCACCTGCTTTCCCAATCTGATTGAAGATTTCAAAAAGATTCCCCTCTTCGTCCTCATTGACGGTTACGTAAAGGTTTCCACAACCGGTCCAAACCTTTCGGGTGGACCCATGGATCACATTCTGTCGAGCTCTCGGCCTCCTATCAACCCCAGTCAACTTATCTTCGCCCATCGAGCCATTCTGGTTGAGGGAAATCACCCCCTTATAGAGAACCTGCTTTGTTCGACTCCTGTCTCGGTAGATGGTGACCCCTTTACACCCCAGTTCGAAAGCAAATCGATAAACCTTTGCTACATCATCCACAGTGGCTTCGTAAGGAAAATTGACTGTCTTTGAAACTGCATTGTCCGTATACTTTTGAAAAGCGGCCTGCATCCGAATATGGTCTTCGGGAGAAATGTCATGGGCTGTGACAAAGAGCTTCTTGATCTTCTCAGGGACCTCCTGAAAATTCTGGATATTGCCTTCTTGAGCGATCTTTCTCATAAGATCTTCGGAATAGAATCCTTCTTTCTTAGCCACTTTCTCAAAAAATGGATTGACCTCCAAGAGTTCTTTGCCATCCAGGACATGTCGAATAAAAACCAACGCAAAGATGGGTTCGATTCCTGACGAAGCTCCTGCGATGATAGAGATCGTCCCTGTAGGTGCGATTGTGGTGACCGTAGCATTCCTCATCGCATCCCAACGGTTTTTCAAAATACTACCTTGTAAATGAGGGAAAGAACCTCTCTTTAAACCCAATTCCCTGGAGGCATTCCTCCCTCTTTCCTGGATAAAGTTCATCACCTGTTCCCCAATCTCTAAGGCTTTCGAATCATTGTAGGGAATCCCTATTTGAATCAAAAGGTCAGCAAATCCCATGATTCCTAAGCCAATCTTTCGATTGGCCTTCGTCATAGCCTCAATTTGGGGAAGGGTATAGCGATTCATATCGATGACATTGTCCAAAAAATGGACCGCCTTTTCGGTGACCGAACCCAGCCTCTCCCAATCGATCGTTCCATCCTTAACCATATTGGAAAGATTGATGGAGCCGAGATTGCAGGATTCATAGGGAAGAAGGGGTTGCTCTCCACAAGGATTGGTGCTCTCAATCTCCCCTGCTTGAGGAGTAGGGTTGTCCTGATTGATCCGGTCGATGAAGATGATTCCTGGATCTCCATTCTTCCAGGCATAATAGACTATCTTTTCAAAAACCTGACGGGCATCGAGAAACCGAATGATCTCTTTCGTCCTTGGATTTCGGAGGGGGTACTCCCTGCCCTCCTCTACGGCCTCCATAAATTCTTTAGTCGCAGCCACGGAGATATTAAAATTGTTGAAAGAGTGGTCCCCCTCTTTGCATTGGATGAAATCGAGGATATCGGGGTGGTTCACACGAAGGATACCCATATTCGCTCCCCTTCGAGTCCCCCCTTGTTTGACCGTCTCCGTAGCTGTGTCGAAAACCCTCATGAAGGAGACAGGCCCGCTGGAGATTCCATGTGTGGAACCCACCACATCGTTTTTCGGCCTAAGCCTTGAAAAGGAGAAGCCTGTTCCACCACCGCTTTTCTGAATCAGAGCCATCTGCTTAACGGCATCGAAAATCTCCTCCATCGAATCCCCCACAGGAAGGACGAAGCAGGCAGAAAGCTGTTGAAGCTCTCTTCCGGCATTCATGAGAGTGGGAGAATTCGGAAGGAAGTCCAGCGACGCCATCAGGAAATAGAATTCCTCTTCAATGGGATCCAGATCAATCTGTGAAGGATAGATCTGGTCCGCTTGAGCAATATTCTTTGCCACACGCCTGAATAGTTCTTCAGGCGTTTCGATCACATTTCCTCGAAGGTCTTTTTGAAGGTAACGCTTTTCGAGCACCGTGATGGCGTTCGGTGTCAGAAAACCCAGTTCCATTTCCTTCTCCTCTACTTTTTATCATCCTAATAAAAAAGGTTAGCATAATGTTGTGCGTTGTCAAGATCAAAAAGATTTAAATGATGATATTGAGGTCAATCCAGCTCCCAATGGTTTTGAAAAACAACTTATTCTATGTTAATTTTCCATCCATCTCTTTCCCCCTCCGAGGCCGTCGGCCATTTAGAAATACTGAGGGAGAAAAAAATGGTCAAGGTATACCCCTCCCGATTCTGCTTGACCCATTCGACGCCGCCACGCTCTGCCTTTTAAGGCGGGATAAAGAATCACCGCTCAGAGCTTGCCCTGAGCGAAGTCGAAGGGGTCAACCCCTGCCTGCCGGCAGGCAGGCTGAGCAAACCCCAGCATTTATGCTGGAAAGCCGAAGGGTTGACTTAATTCTCTTAATCTTGTAGAGTTTTCATGTCGTTTGATTCGCATGTTTTGTGTGGTTT
>Ga0315285_10006412_pt1 | contig 12132 bp, 8 predicted proteins | sample YL17G09_36_MG_FD_203698 | JGI IMG/M metagenome (GOLD analysis project Ga0315285, IMG submission 203698) | Sediment microbial communities from Yellowstone Lake, YNP, Wyoming, USA - YL17G09_36 | ecosystem: Environmental > Aquatic > Freshwater > Lake > Sediment | place: USA: Wyoming | collected... | reverse complement strand
TGGATAACCTCTTTCGAGCCATTTGTGCCTCCTTTTAAAGGAGATATCTTGGCCCATTTTGGAATCGTTATCCAGCGTCGCTTCACATTCCGGTCCCGTCCAAATAGTGGCCGGATTCAACCGGAATCGGTGGCCGCTTTCGACCGGAATATACACTTTAGAGTTACGAATGAATGAGTCCTTGTATTGGAGACATCAAGGTGATGAATTCTCAACAAATCATACCTCGGTCGCCCTGAAATTTTTTCCAATATTTCATGTCCAATAAAAATGTATTTCGATAACCGATCTATCGTTGAGTTAAGGAGCCCGATTGCCATCTGGGCCTGACCAAGTCCTACCGGCCACGGTTGCTTTCGCTGAGCTTGTGGGTGTATGAAGTTGCGATAGTTTCTAAAAAGGTTATAAAAATAATCGAAGTGTTGGATTGGCAGCAAAATCCCCTGCTCAATCAGAAGTCTATACATTTCTTCAATCGTCAAGTCTGAAATACTCTTTTTTTTCCCTTTCTGGTTTACGGGATAGTTGTGGGAGGCACGAATATCTTTTTTAAAGATTTCAGCGACATGCTTGAATATCCCCTCAATACAGCTAATTGCTAAGATTATAGTGCTGAGATTTCCATTTACTCCAAAAACCCTTTCCAGCTCATCGAGGCGGGTCTCAAGAATAGCCTGAAGATCTTTGTCGTCAATAAAATCCAACGATTTTTCCGTCAATTTTGTCTGGTATCGTACTTCCATATCACACACCAAAAGTCATGAGACAAATAACGCTCCGGTTCAGCGGCCGTGCGAAGCGGAAGCGAATCACGGTCCGCTGCAGCCGGTTGTTAGCCCTTGTCATGCGTATTTTCCATTTCTCTTAGATGCACAATTATCTTCACTTCGCTTCCGCAGCATGACCAGGTCGTCGTCTAACCCGTGACGAAGAATGTCGAGTCGGGATGACGCAGCCACAAGGCTTTCGGCGTGAATCGGTTTGATCCGGAACGGGAAGAAGTTGGGGCTATCAATCAGATCTTTCAGCGGGGCCGAGCCGTTGGCGCGGGCATGGAGGGATGCTTCGGCCAGCCAGGCGATCAGTCGGGAATCATCAACGGCCAGCGTCGTCCCGGCGGTGTAGATTCCCTTTGTGCCGGTCTCCTGGAGCACGCCCCAGTCCAGATACGAGCGCAGGATATAACGAGTTCGACGTGAGACGGTTTCTCTTTCGCCGTATTGTTCACGAATACGACGCTGGACATGGACTGAGGCCGCGGAACCCTGAAGTCTCAAAAGCCGACCCACTTGCACCGCGACACCCGACCAGAACGGATAGACGGCCATCACCATGCCCCAATGGATGGCCAGGTGATCGTGTCGAGGAACACGCTTGAGCAACTCCAGTCCTTCGATGCGCAGGGGTTCGAGCTCGATTGGCGCCGTGAACCAGACCTTCAACAGGATAGTGATCGTTTTATCCAATGACCCTCGCACGTCGGTCTTTGTAGAGCGAAATGATCCGACAAAGTCGTTCTGAAGAATGGTCTTGATATCTTTTGATTCGTTCCCGGCAAGAACAAGGGATGACACCTTCTCCAGCCAGGCAAGACGAACAAGGCGATCAAGACCAATCTGTGTAAATCTATTTCTACTCATCCGCCCCTCCTCTCGATCTGGATCAGAGGGACAATAATCTCCTCGACTGAAATGCCGCCATGGCTCACGGTGCGCTGCTTTTCTTGGACAAACGCCTGACGAGCAGGAGCCAGGAGAGCAATGTAGTCCTCCGGGAGGCCAACGGGCCCCCATTCCAGCGCGGCTGGGAAGCGCTCCTTCACCTTGCCGCGAAGGGCCGCGTCGGGATAGATGCGGACCCGTTCACCGCGCAGGTCCGCCACAGCCCCTTCCGCCGGACGGCCGCAACCTTGTGCCTCGATATTCCCGTGATCGGACGTCAGGTAGACGCGGAATCCCCGAGCCAGAAGCAGATCGAGGAGCGTGTTCAGGGAGGGCTGCTGGACCCACTGGCGCACCTGGTTGTGCATCCCGGCGGTGCCCATTTCCATCCCGTGCATGATCTTGTCGACCTTGTCTACGACCAGCCCCGCGACCCTTGTCTTGGGATGAGAAAGCGCTTCGGAAACGCTCTCCAGACCGCCGTCGCCCAGTCCCTTGATGTACACGACCTCGGTTGGCGTGAAGCCCTGATCCGCCCAGAACTGCGCCCATAGTGCAGGTTCCTTGTCCGTGGTCTGGATGCTGTTCGGGAAAAAGATGGGAGCCTTGCCGGCGAAGGCAGCTTGGCGTGAAACTGACGTAAGTGAAGGAATCCAAGCGAAGACAGCCTGCTCCCGGAATCGGAAACCGGGGTGCCTTGAGGCGAGCGCGCTACGGATCACCAGCCACTGGTCCATGGCAAGGCCATCCACCACGATCAGTGCGATCTTCGCGTTACGGTCTTCTCCCACCTGACGGGCAAGAAACCGCGGGATGTGATGCAGCATGACCGGAGGCACTGGCGGCAGGTTGACAAGCCCCGCGTACCGCTTAAAGAGCCAGGCAGTAAAACCGGCGTCCACCTGCGCTTGCAAGCTTATTGCTTGTTCGTTCGTTTCCCCGAGGACGGAATCGGGTTGCTCGTTCATGAGCAGAACCAGCTCCGCCCATCCACGGGCGAAGTGGAACCAGTCCGTGTGCTTTGCATCATCGGCCGGAATGGATGTCTGCAGGCTGTCGATGAGCTTGCCCAGGCGACGAGACCTGTCCTCGATTGGGGCGGTTCGAACGCCGATACCTACCCAGGTCTTAGACAGGATGTCTGCATGGTCGTGCGACACGGAGTGCAGCAAACCCTCGACGAACAGGTTGTCGATGTAGACCCGGACGTCGTGGTGGTCGAATGGCAGATCGACAGGCCCCTCAATGGTCAAAGCAAAAGGCTTTACCGCTTCCCGAACACCGGACTCCCCTTTTGCTGCCTCACGATCGAGGAAGATCGTCCAGCGCTCCTGGAGGAATGCGAAGAAACTCTCCCGGTCCGAAATAAGCGTCTCAAGCGGCCAGTCATCGAAGATGTTGCTTTGACGCAGGAGTTGGATGAACCGCTCGTCCAGCACAGTCGGGATGCGCTGGTCGCGGTAATGTCGGCGCAGAAGCACCCGTAACAGATCCGATGGCCGTTTAATCAGCTCCGGTGCGATTTCAAAGACGTGTCTGAGGACGAATTCCTTGGTGACGTTGTCGCCCAACTGGCCGGGAGCGTACCGCTGCTGGGCCTCGTACAAAGCATCCAGATCTCCCCTATCCAGCGCGGTCACCACCGGATAACTGAGGTTCGGGAAGATATCTCCAAGACTGAAGGAGAGCTTGCGGCCCGCCTGAAAGAGATCATAGGGCAATCCACTGAGGTCGCTGGCTTGGGAGCGCAATACGACAACGAGGTCCGTGTGCTCGCCGCGGTCCCAGCGGGAGCGGAACTTCGATTCGTAGGCGTAGCGAAAAGCGATGGGGTCATCGAAGGGGATAAGCTCGAATCCGCGCTCCCGGATGCCCTGGAGAATCCCTTCTTCAAGCAGGAGCCCGTCCGGGTCGGCCACCAGGGTAAGTCGTGCGACCTTTGGGGTGAACTCCTTCAGGATTTGATCGCGCCAGCTACTCATGACCACCGCCCGGGGCCGCCGCTCTCCAGGGACTTGAGCCTGGAAGCCGGGATGCGGACCACGGAATCGCGGCCGGACAGCCAGACGCGGCAGGTCGTCTCGCCCCAGAGCGTCTGGGCTTCGATGATTCGACAGGCCTGTTGGTGTTCGAGGCTCCATACCCACTGATCGGGACTCAACATGCCATCACCTCTTCACGTTCTGGCTCTACGAAAGCGCAAAGCCACGTGAGATCTCCAGTGGTAACACTCCGCAACTCTTAAACATGCCGACCCTCTAACGCTATACGCCTATATCGTTGCTCAAAAGCCTCCCGTCCGCCTTCCATGACGGAGCATATCGTGTCGCGCACTGCGCGTTCTTGCAGGCAACCCGAACATTCTCGCTGCGTTTCGCCGCCCCGCGCAGCCAATCCCACCACCAGCTCGGCATCGCCATTGACCACGATATTGGCGTTGTGGGTAACCACGAGCACTTGCCTGCGTTGCTTGATATTGCGCAGTTGCGTAACGATCAGCTCGTAGACGAGATGGTTGTCCAGGTCGTCCTCCGGCTGGTCAAGAACGATAGGCTCCTCCCCGTATGAAAGCAGAAAGGCAAGCAACGCTGCCGTCTTCTGGCCCGGTGAGCCTTCTTGAATAGAGCGGAATTGGTTCCCGTCCGCGGTTGTGATGTATTCCACTTTGAGGGAGTCCTCGGGAAACCAGAGATCAAGGCGATCAAAGGCCTCGGGCGGGAGCTTTGCAAGATGAGTGGCGAACCGACGGTCCTCCAATTCAATATCATCCAGGTTGCCGGATGCAATCGTCCGCACTCTTTGTTTCAGGCCTTTTAGTCGTTCTTCCACCTTCTCTTGGCTGCACTGACCGGAATAGAGCTTTCCCAACAACCCTTCTCCGTTAGCGGAACCAATGTCCTTTTCAAAACCTCCGGTCTCGCGCTGAATGAGGTTTCTGATTCCGGCCTCCACCGCGTCCCGCGCCCCATAAGGGACAACTTCGATACGGACATAAGGATTGTTCTGGAGCACCTTCTGGAGAAATTCTCTCCTTCGCTTTGTTAAATCACGCCGGATTTCAAGCAGGCGGCCCAGGCACTCTTCAGATTCTTTCCTTACCGATTCTAGCTGACTCCTCTTTGAAGTTATCTCTTTGAGCCGAGCTTCCAGCATCTGTCTGCGCTGCACCAATTCACCGTAGGCCGATGGATCGCCTGCTCCCTCATTCTTGAGCCTTACGAGAAGGTCCTTGTACTGATTGATCGCCGAATCCACCGCCCGTTTCCAATCGGATTGGTCGCGCTCCGATTTCCAGATTGATGCAGCCTCATCGAACTTTTCTGCTAATTGCTTCAGGTCGTTGCTTATCTGTTCAACACGCACGCAGAAGGATGCCCCCTTGGCGAGCAAATCCTCATTTTCCGAAGCCTCAAGAGTAAAAACGGAAGCCTCAAGTGAATCGGGAATGATTTCATTCGCAACGGCGCGCACGCGCTCGCCGGCATCGGCCCAGGTCTTTTCCCATTCTTCCGCGGCCCGTTGTTGCCGCAGACGCTTTTGGTATTCCTTGAGCACGTCCGCGTGACCGGCCTGCTCGAACACAGCAAGCTTTCGTCCGACGTCTTCCATCTCTCCGCGAAGTCTCGGCTCATCGGCCAACCCCGATTCAATCTCCCTGGCCTTGGCCCGAAAAGAAAGAAACTTCGTCTCCTCCGCTTTCCATTTCTCTTCCCAGGAGCGACGGTCCACTTCCTGAGCATCGTCCACAATGCCAAGGAGAGCGAGCGGTGCTTTGGCCAGCTCGAAGATTTGCTTTTGGCTGTAGATCCGTGCGGGAAAGCGCTGCGCCACATCACCTTGTTCCGGCTTCCATGATCCATCATCATTTTCAACTTGGATGGGCTCGGCATCGCCGCGCTGACTCCACTGTACCTTATAACGTGCACCGTTCTTTCGATAGACGATCGCGAAGTGTGAATTCTCGGTTAGAAGGCCGTCATCGTCTCGCGATGCATAGATCTTGAAGTATTTTGAAAAGTCGCCCTGCAGTGTCTGAGGTAATTCCTCATCCCGCCGAAGGGCAAGGCGTAGGAACTCCACGATGGTGGACTTCCCCGTTCCCCTACCCCCGATGACGGCGTTGAGCCAGGGATTCAGTTCAAGCTGAAAAGGCTGTGCGCGCCCCATATACCGTGCCTGGCTCACCTCAATGGATTCGATTACAAGCGACGCACGCCGGTTTGGATCATCGGTCGTTTGGTCTGACCGCTTGACTGAGAGCAGCCCGTCCATAAGCGCCAACTGTAGACCTTCAAGGCACGGCGTTCCCATCTTAACCCACGTAAAGTGGCTTCCGGCGTACCTTTGTCCTGGATCACCCGAGGGATGGTGAGCGTCCGACCCAAGGACCTCAGTCCATGCCGGCTTTTTATCGCTATAGACCTGGGGCTTCGCGGCAGATGGATCAACCACTTCCATGGCGAAAACCTGTTCGCAATTCAGATTCTGACTCAGCGTTGGCCTCGTCACCTTCAAGAGGCCGCTTGCGCTATCGACATGGGCAGGAATCGCAATCCCCCCCATCCGCCCGATTTCGGACACCACTTCCCCGAACGACTTGGACGTGACGTCGTCACTCGATCCCTTCGTTCCGGAGAATCCGACGGCACCTAAAAGCGAGTCAATGTCTGATGTGGCTTTGTCACACCCCAGAATTGCCAAGAGGTGTACACCACCGTTGACCGAGATTTCCACGCCGGGGAAGAGATGAACCGGCCGGAAGCCTTTCGGTTGTTCCCATTCCATCTCAGCGAGAGCACTCTTGAGTTCATCAATCCATGCGCCACTGTTGTGGTCTGTGATCGCGACGCAATCAATACCGGCGCGCATGTAGTCAAAGAGCCACTCTTTCGGCTTTCGGGTCTTTAGAGCAGCCTGATCAGAGCCCTTCCCGTATTCATCGGAGGCGGGAGTGTGCGTGTGGAAATCGAACTTCCACCACCGCGATCCGTTCCATTTCCAGTCTGTCATGCATCACCTCCCATTCTCGTTACCGCCTGGTCGTACCACATGAGGAGCTTCGGGTCTTCCTGGAGGACGTTCTCGGGAATTTTGCGGGCCACGGTGATGATGGTGGCGTAGTCGCGCTCCTGCCAGGCCTTCTTGAACCCGGCGCGAACGGCCTCGAGGCGGAACACCTTCAGGCGCTTCTGTGTGGACGTCCGGTAGTCCTCGAACTCTTTGAGCAGCGACCTTTCGCGCAGCTTCTCCAGGTCGCCAGCCTTGTTCGGGTCGGGCACGTACCAGCGGTCCTTGCCCTTGGCGCGCAGGCTCTCGTCGTCCTTGGGCAGGTTGCGCAGCTCCTTGAAGTTGGTGGACAGGTAGCTATGAATCTGGCTGGGCACCCCGCCATTGCCGTCGTAGCGAAGGAAGTTCTGATCCAGCAATGACGACAGCTCCAGCGGTTTCTCGTGTTTCTGCCAACCGCCGATCTCCTTGAAAAACCGCGGGTGGAGTTCCTGGAAGGTCTGTGGCTTCTTGATGAGCTGCTGTTTGAGCCATTGGATGGCCGAGGATTCGTCAGTAACAAAGAGTTGAAGTTGCAGCACCTCCCGGACGGTCATGCGCTTCTTGTCGTACTCAGCCACCTGCTCGGGCAGGAAGTGCATACCATCCCGCTCAGAGAACCGCTGCTCCAGCCCCGCGTAGAACTCGGCCGCGGATAGAGGGACAGTCACGCCACGCTGAACGTGAAAGGCCACCATGCGGTCGAAGAGCAGGTAATTTTGCCGCTCGGCCACCACCTCGGCCTGGCCGTCCTTGGAGACGAAAACCGGAAGCTGCTTTAGGTGCGTACGCACGAAGTCCCAAACGCCGTCCTCGGTTCCGGCGGTGAGCTTGAAGCGATCCTCAAGGCCACCATTGGGTTTGTAGGCTGAGATGATGAGATCCTGCTTGACGGAGCCGACCGCGATGCCTTGATTGAAAGAGCCTTGTTGCTTGTCGAGAACCCGCACGTCTGCCACAACGAACCCCGCAATCTGCAGAGATTCCTGGATGGCCGTCCAGACACTGTTGCGGGAATTATGGAAAACCATGGTCATCCAGCGTCCCGGCTTGAGAACGCGGCAATACTCTGTGAAACAGAGGCACATCAGATGTTGGTACTCGGAAAGCCTTTTCTTCTGGTGGGCGCTTACAATGGCTTCAGGCTTCATGTTGGTGAAGCATTTATGGAAGGCTTCCACAACGAAGTTCAATTCTGCATAGGCCAAATTGTCACCAAAGGGCGGGTCGGTGAAGATATAGTCGATGCAATCGTTGGCAATCCTGAGCCGCGCAGTCGTGCCAGTCGTGAGTGTAGCCACTCCCTTCGCGGCAACATCGCTTTGGAACGCCTTGGCCAAACGGGATAGCTTTCCCTCAAGGTTGTACCAAGGCGAGACTTCAGATACTTGAGATGCGATGTAGTAGACACCGGTGAGTTGTCGATTGGTTTGCGAAAATGCTGTTGGTAAATAACGATTCAGAACCGACATTCCCGGAATCGCCTGCTCGACAAAGAACAGTAGCATGTGCCGGATGCGAGCGTCGGGATAGGCGTTGGCTTTACTCCATAGCGCAGCCAACGCATGAGCAGGGCGTGACAGAAATAGATGATGTACGTGAGAGAACGAAGCGGTGCCTGCACGCCATTTGTCGCCCCAGCACTCCTCGTCCTTCGGAGCATGCATCATACGGTCTATTGGGAATTGAGATGGAAACGGTAGCGCTCTGATTCGTTCAATGACCTCCAGGTCATGCTCATCTGGCGTCTTTTCATAGCGAGTCTTCCCGACTTTGTATGAAATCAGCGACGGTCTGCGCTTAGGCAATCGAATGGTCGCTTTTAAGAGGGCATCAAACTGTGTTTCAAGGCAGCGATCAATCTTGTTCTTTGTGAGTTCGCTTCCGCAATGCGGACAAGGAAAGGTATCCTTGACACGCTTTGTCTCCTTGTCCAGGGCCTCATCGAGGAAGACCACCTCGCCAGCGCAATCTGGACAGGTGAAAACCTCGCTCCAAACGGTGTACTCGATGCGGCCTTTTGTCTTCCCGTCTGAATGCTGCGTTTCATACATCCATCCGATTTCCTGTTCGACTTCATCGAGGATTCGCTTGCCGGCCTTGGTGAACTCGCGAACATCGAACGGTAGATTGTAGTTGGCGGCTATGAATGTCGCGGCGGGAGAAAGGTCATTGAGCACTACATGCCGAGCGCCCCAAGATGGTTGAAGCTGTCCTTGTTTTTCACAACGGGCTCCGAGTTCCCGGCGGTAAGTGTCAGAGGCCGAGCCGCACCATTGGGCGGCCACGCCGGTCATGCCCGAGCCGCAGAACCCGTCCAGCACCACATCACCCGGTTCGGTATAGTGCAGAATGGACGGCACAATGGCCAGATGCGGCACCTTGGTATGGTAGGAATGGGCCTTGTAGATCGGGTCGGTTTTGCCCTCGCTCACATCGACCGCGAACGGCTCGCGGCTGTACGGGTTGCTCGGGTCGTAGGGCTTGCCATAGTGCTTGATGAAGTCGGCAATGAACGGGTTTGGGCAGGCCGTGTAGTACGGCGGGTCCGACAGCGCCAGAATGTCCTCGTCCGAGCCGATCGGGAATCCCTCGATTTCGCGGAACTCCAGGTCCTTCAGCTTCTCGCGCAGCTTCTCCAGGAAGTATTCGCGGCGCTTCTTATCGTTCTCAAACATCAACCCGAGACATTCGACCGGGCCCTGCGGCTTGGCCTCGTGCCGGTCGGGATACAGGGTTGGTTGATCACTCATAGGACAAACTCCAATGAGCCGGAACCGTGAATGGACGCGATTGTTTTCTAAGCACGCAATGCACGGTTCTACACACACGTGTGTAGCGCATGTGTGCAGCGCATAAGCTTACGTGCGCGCTCATATCTCCGCTCACAAAATACGAGCGCGCACGCATTCTACGAGCGGCGTTCATAAACAGTCCCCTTGCCTTTGCCTTTCGGAACGATTTTTCCGTCATCGGCCAACATCACACCTTTTCTCCCAAATGAGCAGGTTAATTGCTGTTGCGCAATTCGCAGCGCAATTAAGCCGGTCATTGCGCAAATAATTGCGTTCTGAGCAATTATTGGTCATGCTTCAACTCCGCCACGTGTCCGAATACGTTTCAGAACATTTCGGTTCGGGAAATGGTGACCAATATGTTCAAATACATTTTTCGATACATTTCTCGACCGAAATGTATCGGTAACATTTCCTGGAAACATTTAGTCCTCCCTTTCCCCAATGTATCGATATCGAGCCCCGCGTCCGTGCCCTTCGATCTGGACATGGCCTTCGTTCTTCAACTCGTGAACCAGCCGATTAACCTGCTGGCGATCGAAATGGCTTATTCTCCGGACCTCCGCGTTTTGAAGCCCGGGCTCGCTCCTTTCGGCACGTTTTTTTAACACGCTCAACACCCGGGTCTTAGCCGCCTCCCAGTCAATGCGGCGGTCGCGATCGGGGTGCCCGGGGGCGGAGAGCCGGCGATGCAGGTCGTGTCGCAAGATCCAGTAGGTTCCACGGCCGGTCCCGCCGCGCTCCAGGTAGCCGAACTCGCTTTCCATGCGGCTCAGGGTGTCCCGGGCATCCGGCTCGGTTTGCTGGGTGCTCCGGGCCGCGGTTGTCGTGTCGATCTCCGGATTTCTTAATAAATGCTGAATAATAAGCAGATGTTCGACGGATAAAATACGTCCGCAGTCTGCCTCTTCCGCGACAAACATCCGGAACGGCACGGAAAGGTCGGAGGCTCGGAAGATGACCCGTACGGCTTCGCCTTCGTCCATGATCGCGGGCGGCTCTTTGCCCTCGATGAGCAGCGTTTGATACATCCGGCGCACGCCCAGATTGCTGCGGTTGACGAAGCGCAGGCGGGTGAGCGCGTCTACCAGGGTGGGATTGCGCGGGACCGGTTCATGGCGGAGGATGTTCTCGGGCGTGATTCCGCCGGCGAGTCCGCCCGGATTGCTGATCTCCAGCCGGTCTCTGAACTGTTTGACCATGATCGGGCCGGGAATCCGAAAGTCAGCGTGAACCAGGGCGTTGAGCAGCGCCTCGCGCAGGGCAATCTCCGGATATGTTCGGATTTCGAAATGGAACAGTCCCTGCGGCACGGTGGCGATGGGATTGTCGGCCATGATCCGGTCAAGGATGCGTTCGAGGGCAACCGGAACGGCATCAAAACCGTCGGCGCGGTCGGTGTAGTCGGTATCGGTGGGCATGCGCAGATGGGTCCAGACGTAGCCGGGGAACTGCGTCCGGATGGCGTCCGCGGTGCCGGTCAGAAGCAGACCCGCCCTCAAGAGGCGGCCGTTGCGAATCAGTCCGATGCCCCCGAGAAGGTCCCGGTCAGATTGGCGAAGCAGATCGTCCGGTGCCTTTTCCCGAGCGGCTGACTCGCGCAGCCGTTCCATAGCGACGGCGGAGATTAGAGATTCGGGACGACCTGCGACTTCAATGGCAGTGAAGTCTGTCTCCCCGGTTTCCACCATGATTCTGCGGCGCAGTGTTCCGGTGAGCGGTTGACAGTCTTTTCCGATGCGGATTGTACCCTGACCGCTGGTATCGGTGTAAGGGGGCATGCCTGGATAGATCTGCATCACAATAAGGCGGCCCGTTCCCTCGGGAACAGTAATTTCCTGAAAAACTGGTGTCAGCTTGGGATCGGTCGAGTCATAAACGGCTTTCTTGAGGCGGTTTACGTCTATTTCGGGCGGCACACCGATGATAGCTTTGACGCGGCCTGCGGCTTTGTCGTTGACGCCGAAGACTACCGTGCCACCTCCGCCGTTGGCCATACAGATGGCCATTAGGACCACAAGGCGCACGGAATCTGAAATGCTCCGCGGATTCCACTCCTTGAAGTCCAGGTCCTGATCCTCCAAGGAGTCGGCGTTCTCGGCGTTCAGTTTGCCGAGCAGGTTCTCGATTTCAGTGATAGACCGCATGGGCTACTCCAGCACGATTCTGACTTTGCCGGGTTCCTTGCCCTTGGTAAGCTGGTCCAGGTATTCCTCGAACCGTTTTCTCATCTCCGCCGGAGTGGCCGGTGAGCCGCCCGCGAGCAGGGCGTCGCGCAGGTCCGCGATCTTGATCGAGACCTTGGTGAGCCCGGAGAGCACCTCTTGCAGTGCGTGGATGAAGTCCTGATCCAGGTCGTCAGGCAGGATCCGCTTCTTGATGAAGCCATCCACCAGCTTGCGCGGCTCGGTCTTGAGCAGGCTTAGGTTGCCCTTGGTGGTCGGATCTTCGAGGTTGGCGAGAAGCGTCTGGGTCCAGTTCTCGACCAGCCTATCGAGCTCGTCGTCCAGGGCGTCGAGCATCGTCGCCGCGGGAGCCGCGGGCGGTTCAGCGCCCGGTTTGAAGTTGCAGTGCGGGCAGACCGGCGATGCTTCCAGTTCCTGCTCGGTGAGCGCGAAGCAGCTCTTCAA
>Ga0315285_10006411_pt1 | contig 12134 bp, 10 predicted proteins | sample YL17G09_36_MG_FD_203698 | JGI IMG/M metagenome (GOLD analysis project Ga0315285, IMG submission 203698) | Sediment microbial communities from Yellowstone Lake, YNP, Wyoming, USA - YL17G09_36 | ecosystem: Environmental > Aquatic > Freshwater > Lake > Sediment | place: USA: Wyoming | collected... | reverse complement strand
GCATCCAGGCAGCCCTGGAAGGACTGGCGGCCGGCCTGGCCACCCCGAAAATCAGCAGGAAGGAAATCAGGGAATTGCGCCGGGTTCAGAAGCGGCTCTGTAAATCCCTCCGGGAGGATGCGACCCAGTGGCAGGCGCTCAATATTCAGTTCCACCAATTCTTTCTGGATCGCTGCGGAAACGAACGGCTCCAGAATCTAATAAAAACCCACCACGATCAATTTGCCAGGTACTGGCGAATTATTCTTTCCATTCCGGGACAGCGAGAGAAAAATACCGAAGCCCACGAAAAAATCCTAGGAGCCCTGGAAAAAGGAGATTCTTTTCAAGTCCGGCTAAATATGGAAAGGCACATCCAAACCGTGGCCCAAAAGCTCATCGAGTTTTTGGCCGAGAACGCGTTCCTTATTTAGGGGCAAAATTTCGGAATTCTGAGAAGAAATCTAACAATAATGAGAAAAGGAATCTCAGGGATCTTCAAGGCTAGGCCCAAATAAGCCGGAATTATACCGACCTCTCTCTAAATGGCCCGCTCTAACCTTCGCTCAGCGGGCAAAGTTCAGAACCTTCAATTGGGTTCCCTTGGGCTGATTCATCGATTTTGCTTCCATCTGCGGGTAGGAGGCTGGCCAATGGTAATCGGTGAAATTCTCACGGTCAACGGCGCCAATATCCCCGAGAAGATTGCCCTCATCCTGGGGGGGGAACGCCTGAACTACCGGGAGATGAATGCGGCTAGCAATCGCATGGCCAACGCCCTGATCCGGGACGGGATCGGAGAGGGGGTTAGATTGGCCGTCCTGGAGAAGACTACGCCTCGGGCCATCCAGATGATCTTTGGCGTAGCCAAGAGCGGGGCGACGCTGGTCATGGTGAACAATCTGTTGCGTCCCCGGGAACTGGAATTCATCTTACAGGATTGCGAGCCCTCCTATCTTTTCGTCGGGGAAGACTTTGAAGATCAAATTTTATCCCTCCGGCCGAAGCTGTCCTCCCTCCGCAAATTGATTTCCCTGGGGAAAGGGAAGAAGGACATTCTTTCCTTTGCCGAGTGGATCGAGGGAGCCTCTTCCGCTCCTCCGGACCGGAAGGTTCAGGAAAGAGATCTCTTCAACCTCCTCTATACGGCAGGCACGACCGGCGTGCCCAAGGCGGCCCTGTATAGTCATAGCCGATTTTGGCAGAACCTGCTGAGCACGGTCATTGATACCCCCGGCATGGGGTATAACGACATCTGGCTGGGCCCCGTGCCCCTTTATCATATCGGGGGGTTCGCCACCCTGATTCGCGCCTTTCTCATGAGCAACACTGTAATTCTTCGGGATTCCTTCGATCCCGCAGCTTTTCTGCAGACCATCGAAAAAGAGAAGGTGACCATCCTATATGCCTACCCCACCATGATCCATGCCCTGGTTAACCATCCCGAGGCCAAAAAATTTGATCTTTCTTCTTTACGCCTGGTGGTCTACGGAGGTTCGGCCATGCCCCTTTCTACCCTGGAGAAAGCCTTTGAAATCTTCCGCTGCGACTTCATCCAGAGGTATGGAGCGACGGAATGCTGCGGGAACGGAATTTCAGTTCTTTCGCCCGAGGATCACCGGCGAGCTGTAGATGGCGATGAGAGGGCCAGGCGACGTCTGGCCTCAGCCGGACGTCCAACTCTGGGAACGGTAGTAAAAATCGTGAATGAAGAGGGAATCGAGGTAACCAAACCGGGTTTTTTGGGGGAAATCGTGGTCAAGTTGAATGCTTCCATGGAAGGATATTGGCGACGTCCGGAGGATACGGGAGATGCTTTGAAAGACGGATGGCTCTATACTGGGGACGTCGGCATGATGGATGAGGAACGATACCTCTACATCATGGACCGAAAGAAGGACATGATCATCAGCGGGGCGAGGAATATTTATCCACGGGAAATTGAAGAGATCCTCCATTCTCACCCTTCCATCCTGGAAGCAGCGGTCTTCGGCGTCCCGGATGAGTATTGGGGAGAAAGTGTGAAGGCCATGGTGGTCCTCCGGCCGGGACGGGAAGCCACGGGAGAAGAAATCATCGCCTACTGCAAAGAAAACCTGGCCAGCTATAAAAAGCCACGGTTCGTGGAGTTTGTCTCTTCCTTACCCAAGAATCCTGGCGGAAAGATTGACAAGAAAGAATTGAAGCGTTTGTATGGAAAGGGCCGATAGAAATCCCCCCTTGCCTCCCTGAAGGTGTGAAAAATTTGGAATACTCCCCCTCACCCTGCCCTCTCCCGCAAGGGGAGAGGGTAAAGATGTTGAGATAAAAAAGAAATCCCCTCCCCCTCCATGGGGGAGGGTGGGGGTGATTTATGGAATTATTTCAGAGCTTCACGGGGGTGTGGGGGATTCGGAAAGATGGAAAATCTTTTTGAACAACCAGGAGATAATCGGGAGAGGTAGAGGTGAGCAGGGGAGTTCAGGGAATAAAGATCCACTAACGAAAGGAGGGTTTTTCATGGCATCAAGAATTTGGCGGAGCGTAGGGGTGATTTTTTTCTTTTTCATGGCTTTTACGGTTCCTTCCGTCCCGGCTGCCGAAAAATTACCGAATCTGCCGGACAGAATGTTCTGGACCGCCTACGATGTAGGCTCTACTGGCTATGTCCAGACGGCCACGATCGCCGATGGACTGATGAAGAAATACGGGACTAAAATCAGAGTCATTCCGTCGGGGACATCCATCGGTCGATTCATGCCTTTACTCACGGGCTCGGCAACGTATGCCAATATGGGTGACGAATCTGCCTTCTATATCGAGGGCCTGTATGAAAGCAATGTTATGGGAATGGGGCCTCAACCGTTGCGGCAAGTGGTTGCGGTTCCTTTTGTTACCGTCATGGCGGTCACGAAAGAATCCAAAATCACCACCCCAGATACCCTGAAGGGAAAGAGAGTGGCCTGGGTCATGGGGGCTTCGAGCCTGAATGTGAAAGCCATTTCCACCCTGGCCTTTGCCAATTTGACTTATGCCGACGTAACGAAAGTGGATGTTCCCAGCTACGCGGCGGCCCTGCGGGGACTCATCGAGGGAAAAGTAGATGCGGCTATCGCCGGCCACGATGCTCCTCTCCTGTATGAACTGGAGACCTCCCCCCGAGGATGCACCCATGTGATTTACCCCCATAAGGACAAAGCCGGATGGGCGCGCATGCAGGCCATCACTCCCTGGCTGGGCCAAACGCTGTGGGACAGCGGTCCGGGATTCACCAAGGGGAAACCGGATGAAGTCTGGTCTTATCGTTATCCCAACATGGCTACCTTTGAAAAAACCAGCGCCGCAGAAACTTACGCTCTGGCCAAAGCAATCAATGACGCTTATCCGTTGTACCAAGGCGCCCATAAAGCCATGCCTTTCTGGAAGGCTGATAAATCGGGTGTGCCCCCGGGCAACTGTCCTTTTCATGAAGGAGCGGTAAAGTACTATAAGGAGATTGGCGTCTGGAAGCCAGAACATGATGTCTGGAATAATAAGCTTATCGAACACATGAAGGCGGTGAGGAAAGAATGGGATGCGGTTATGGCCGAAGCGACCGAAAAGGGGATCAAGGAGAAAGATTTCTCCAACTTCTGGGTAGAAAGGCGGAAGGCCAAGGGCTGGATGATTCAATATTAGCCTGATAAAAAAAGAAAAAATCGAGGGAGGGCTGCCCCTCCCTCTTTAGGGGGATAAGGAAGCCGACCATGAGCGAAGAAGGAATTTCGAGAAGCCTTCCCCTTTCCTGGAAGGCGGTGTTGATCATTTTCTCCGTCCTGGCCTTAGTTTTGGCTATTCTGCAGATTTTTCTGCTCACCCCCTTCGGTTTCATGCTCTTCGAAACCGCCTACTATTACTGTCTCATCGGATTCTATGTCTCTCTGGTGTTCCTCATCTTCCCGGCTCACAAAAAGGCCCAAGGGGAAATTCCCTGGTATGACTATATATTATTTTTTCTTTGCTCGGGAACGGCGATCTATCTTGCCTTTATGGCCGAGGGAATCGCCCTGAAAGGATGGGAATTCGATGCCCCGCCCCTGCCCACGATCCTTAGCCTCGCCCTTTGGCTCATGGTCCTGGAGGCTGTGCGGCGGGCCACCGGGCTGGTCCTGGCGGTGACCTGCGGTTTTTTCTCTTTTTATCCCCTCTTTGCGGCCTCCATGCCCGGCTTCCTGGAAGGGGCCGAGTTTTCCCTCCTGGCTGCGGCCCGGTATCATTCCATGAGCAACGTAAGCATGCTGGGAATCCCCATGCAAGTGGTGGGCACCCTCCTGGTGGGCTTTATGCTTTTCGGGGTAGCCCTGCAGGCAACGGGGGGAGGAAAGTTTTTCATGGACTTCGCCTTCGCCCTCATGGGCGGGGCTCAAGGGGGACCGGCCAAGGTCTCGGTGGTTTCCAGCGCCCTTTTCGGAACCATGAGCGGGAGCGTGATCTCCAACGTCCTGGTGGATGGCCCCTTTACCATCCCGGCCATGAAAAAAGCGGGGTATCCTCCCCATTATGCCGCGGCCATTGAGGCGGTTACGTCCACCGGGGGGGCCTTGATGCCCCCCGTGATGGGAGCTTCGGCCTTCGTCATGGCCTCTTTCTTGGCGGTGCCCTACACGGCCGTGGTGATATCGGCGATTGTCCCCGCCGTTCTCTATTTTGCCGGGCTCTTCTTTCAGGTGGATGCCTATGCGCGGAGGGCCGGTCTGAAAGGGATGACCCGGGAGGAACTTCCCTCCCTCTGGATTACCTTGAAGAACGGCTGGTTTTACTGCTTTGCTTTGCTGGCTCTGGTGGTCTTGATTTTCTTCCTGAAGACGGAGGCGCAAGCGCCCTTCTTTGCCATGGTAATCCTGTTTATATGCGCCCAATTCCGCTTGGAAACCAGGCTATCCCTGAAGGATTTTCTGAATTTTTTGGCTGATTGCGGGAAGATGATGGCCCAACTAACCGCCATCCTGACCGGAATCGGCTTGGTGATCGGCGCTTTATCCATGACCGGGGTTGCCCACTCTTTCTCCCGGGAACTGGTGGCCTTTGCCGGCGGGAATTTTGCCCTTCTTCTTTTGCTCGGAGCCCTGACCAGTTTTATCCTGGGGATGGGGATGACCGCGACGGCCTGTTACATTTTCCTGGCCATCACCCTGGCTCCGGCGCTGATCACCGTAGGGCTGAATCCCATGGCCGTCCATCTCTTTGTCCTTTACTGGGGGCTGGTCTCCTTTATAACCCCTCCGGTGGCCCTGGCGGCGATTACCGCAGCTCCCATCGCCGGCGCGGGAGCCATGCAGACTGGATATGCGGCCATGCGCCTGGGATCGTCCATTTATTTTGTCCCCTTCTTCTTCGTCCTTAACCCCGCGCTCATCCTGATCGGTCCCACCCTGAATATCGTCGTTTCGGTGATCACCGCGTTTATAGGAATCTACCTGATTAGCGGAAGTTTGGAGGGGTATATTTTCAGGCTGGGGAAGATCGGGTACTCCATAAGGATTCCGGTGTTTATTTCCGGGCTTCTTCTCGCCGCCCCCCAGCGGACGAGCGAGCTCATTGGCCTGGCAATTCTAATCCCGGCGCTCCTTTTCGCGCACTGGCAGAGGCAGAAAGCGAAGAAGGCACCCGTTGATTCGAATCCCGTTTAGGCTTTGGAGGTTTTAGCCAGCCTTCACCGGGGAAGGGGTGAAGGTACAGAAGGAAGCCCCCTTTGCGATTGCAGGATATTCTCAGCCGCGCGGCGAAGTTTTATGGGGATCGAGTGGCCTGCGTATGCGGCCAGGAACGGATCCGGTACGGAGAATTTATGGACCGGGTGAACCGCCTGGCCGACGGCCTGCTCCGCCGGGGAGTCCGGCAAGGCGAACGGATTGCCGCCCTCCTTCCCAATTGCCACCGGTTCGGCGAGCTTTACCTCGCGACAGCAAAACTCGGGGCCGTGCTGGTCCCGCTCAATATGCGTTTGTCTTCTCAGGACCTCATCCGGCTGATTCGAAACAGCGAAGCTGTAGGGCTGGTGGCGGCAAGCCAGTTTCGGGAGACGCTGCGGGCGATGGCCGGGGCGCTTTCGGAGGTGCGGTTCCGGATTGGCTGGGGCCTCCAGGAAGAAGGTTTTGAGGAATATGAAAAAATGATGGCGGCAAGTTCCCCCCGCTGGATAGACAGCGATTTCGATGACCGGGAGGTAGCCATCCAGATGTACACCAGTGGAACGACGGGAGCTCCCAAAGGGGTGCTCCTGACGCACCGGAACCTCCTGGCCAACACCCTCACGGGAATCTTCGAGCGCCGGTTTAGTTGCCAAGATGTCTTTCTCAACGCCGCACCCATGTACCACATTGCCGACGTGGAATATTTTCTCCAGATCCTCTCCGCAGGGGGCGCCAACGTTTTTATTCCCCGATTCGATCCGCAACTTTTCCTGGAAACCGTGCAGAAGGAAAGCGTCACCTGCACCTGGATCGTGCCCACCATGATCCATGACCTTCTGGCCCGTCCAGATCTTGACCGTTACAATACCAGCTCTCTGCGGGTAATTTATTATGGGGGAGCCAATCTTTCTCCCGAACTCTTTGGGAAAGCCCGAAAAGCTTTTTCCTGCCAATTCTCCTTGGGGTTTGGGCTGACCGAAGCGAGCCCTATTATTTCCATGCTGAGACCCGAGGACCACGAGAGTGAGGAGGTGGAAAGGCGCCTCCGGTCCTGCGGTCGGCCAGCCTTCAATGTGGAAATCCGAATTGTAGATGAGCAGGGAAGGGAATTGCCCCGCGGCCAAGTTGGGGAAATCGCGGTTCGGGGCCCAAATGTAATGAAAGGGTATTGGAGAATGGAAGAAGAAACCCAAAGGACCCTCCGGGGTGGATGGCTCCATACAGGGGACCTGGGTAGGATGGATGAGGAAGATTTCATTTTTTTGGTGGATCGGAAAAAGGACATGATCAAGAGCGGGGGAGAGAACATTTTTTCGAGAGAGGTGGAGGAAGCCATCAGCTCCCATCCCGCCGTTAAGGAGGTAGCGGTCATCGGCGTAACCGATGAGCGTTGGGGAGAGGCGGTCAAGGCCATCATTCTGCCGAAAGAAGGGATTCCTTGTTCAGAAAAGGACATTCTGGAATACTGCCATCGGAATCTGGCGGGATTCAAACAGCCCAAATCAGTGACTTTCGTCTCTTCCTTGCCCCGGAATATCACGGGGAAAGTCCTAAAAACGGAACTCCGGAAAATATATGGGAAGGGGGGTTAAGCGACCGATGGACTTTGATCTGTCTGAAGAACAGCGGATTTTTCAAGGGGCGATTCGGGCTTTTGCCGAAAAGGAAATTGCGCCCCTGGTGGAAAAGGCGGAAGAAGAGGAGTCTTTTCCGCTCGGCCTCTTCCCGAGGATGGGCCAACTGGGATATTTAGGGATCCGCTACCCGGAATCCTACGGCGGGAGTGGGGCAGATAAAATTTCTGAATGCATCTGGGCAGAAGAACTGTTCCGGATCTGTCGGGGAATCGCCACTTCTCTCTTTGCTCACTGCCATCTGGGAACTTTTCCTCTTTTCACCTTCGGAACGGAAGAGCAGAAGAATCGTTTTCTTCGTCCAGCGATTAAAGGAGATAGAATCGCAGCCTTCGCCCTTACCGAGCCGAACGCCGGATCGGATATCCAGGCCATTGAATCCCGGGCAACCAGAGCAGGAGAGAGATACCTCCTCCGAGGATCCAAGATGTTTGTGACCAATGGGAACCTCGCGGATTTCGTAACCGTAGCGGCCTACACGGATCGGGGGAAAGGCTTCGAAGGAATCAGCCTTTTCATAGTGGAAAAAGGGACTCAAGGGTTTCATGTTTCCCGCAAGTTAAAAAAAGAAGGCAGTCGATCATCGGATACTGCCGAACTCATTTTTGAAGATTGTTCCCTTCCCGCAGAAAATCTCATTGGGCGGCGGGAGGGCACTTTCCGGGAATTGTTGAGAACCTTGGTAGAGGGAAGGGTGGTGATCGCGGCCGGGGCCACGGGTGTGGCTCGAGCCGCTTTTGAAGCTGCGCTCCAATATGCCAAAGAACGGTCAGCTTTTGGACGGCCCATCGGAAATTTTCAGGCCATCGGATTCAAATTAGCCGATATGGCAACTTTGATCGAGGTCGCGCGGACTAGCGTATACCGGGTGGCTTGGATGATCAACCAGAAAAGGACCTGTATTAGTGAGGCCTCTATGGCCAAGCTCTTCGCCACCGAGATGGCCGAGAAAGTAACCAACGAAGCTATGCAGGTGTTTGGAGGATACTCCCAAATGCGGGAATTTCCTGTGGGCCGTTATTGGAGGGATGCCCGCCAGCTGAAAATTGGAGAAGGAACTTCGGAGATTCAACGTCGAATTATATGCCATCGGTTTGGGCTAAGAACGGACTGAGGAAAAAAAGATGAAGCATTTACCGGAGCGCGTGATTATCGGTGAATGCTGGGCCCGGGATGGATTGCAGGGCTGGGATCAGTTCATCCCGACGGAGAAGAAGATCACCCTTCTAAATCGCATGCAGGAGGTCGGCTTCAAGCGGATCGAAGTCTCACCTCCTTTGCTCATCCCAAATTAATTCCGCAGTTTTCCGATTCCCTTGAAGTGTTGAGAGTAAAGGGTGTCGGGTACCCAAATGAGCGGGGTGAAGTCCAAGAATCCTCCCTTTCTGCATGAATTCCCGGGCAGCAGGCCGTGGAATGAACTAATGGGCACGGATTAGGCGATAATTCTGTGTAGTACACTTAAAGCATAAAACTGACAGGCCCGGGCAGGGTACCGAAAGGCCACCAAGCTTACGGATTATGTTGGCGAGGTGTGAATTATGGGGATATGGATTGCAATCATTGTCCTGGGAATCTGTACGCTTGGCAGTTTCTACATGACTTTCCTCGCAGCCAAAGATGGGGATAGCAGCGGGGCCTGGCTTTTTGCCAGCTTTGGCCTCCTCTTTGGAATCCTTCTATTCATTTTCGGAATTAAGGCGATGGCCAAGAGGAATGCATCTTTTAAAACCATCGATGAAAGAATATCTGGCAAGCCTGAGCCGCGGACTGGCTTTGTCCCCCACTGGTTTATGATGGGCGCTATCATTCTCACGGTTCTAGTTATTGTTGTCTCCATATTGATAAAGGTAATCAGATGAACGGACAAGAAAGGAAAAAATGAGGAGAAGAAGAATAGCCAAAAATATGGAGGGGGACATCCTATAATCCCCCTGGCAAGAGAGAAAAATATATAAGAAAAAATCAGTAGATACAAAACCTGCCCCTTCTTGAATAAACCCATCCCTAGCACCTTTTCATAGGCTTTTCTCCTTCGACGAATCTCTCACCTCGACGAACCTTGAACCTAATCGTTACTTTTATCCGGTATGCCCCACTGGGGGGCCATCCATCATCCCAAATCCAGATTCCAAAGTTCAATTGAGAGGCCCAGGATTGTCCCGCCCGAGGTCCGAATCCGGCCTCTACGTTGTCGCTCGGGCTCTCTCGTCGAATTTCAAAAGGCTTTTATCCTAATGGGAGCCGGGATCATTCATATTGTGGGGCACAGAATTAAATTGACAATAAAGTCAAAAGATAGTATTATGATACCAAAATGGTATCGGAGGTGCGCCATGCCTGGGTTACTGATCAAGGATATACCTCGTGAGGTTCACGAGTGGTTGAAACGCGAGGCAAAGAGAAACCGCAGGTCCATGACCCAACATGCCATTTTCGTTTTTGAAGAAAGGATGCGCCGTTTTCGCCCCTTGAGGTTCCCGCCTCCGGCGCGGACCCGGACCCTCCTGACGGCAGAGTTCATCGATCAGGCCAAACGCGAAGGTCGTAGATGATTGTCGTAGACTCGAACATCATCACGGCGCGCAACCTGACCAGCGTTCTGACATCGAAAGCCGAGCAGGTCGAGAAAAAGGATCCGGTGTGGATCGTTCCCGTCCTGTGGCGATATGAGTTTCAGAACATCTTGGCCACGGCGATCAAAGCCAAGCAAATCACGCCGGAGTATGCTCTTGACGTTTGGCAAAGGGTCGCCGGCATCCTAGTTGAGAACGAATCCGATCCGTCCCCGGCCAAGGTCATCGATCTGGTGGCCAAATACGGGATCCCAGCCTACGACGGGCAGTTCATCGCTTTGGCTATGGAAATGGGAATTCTATGTGTAACCGAGGATGGGGAACTGCAGAGTAAGTTCCCAAGGGTTGCGGTCTCAGTGGATGATTTCTTAAAAATGCCGACCATCAGCGGTGTTCGCGAGAGGAGAAGGGTGTATCGTAGATCCAGGGCTTAGCGATTCCGGTGTTGACTAGGTTGACCAGCTTCTCGAAATCCGGCGACATATCACTTAATTCCCTTGGACGCTTCTTAACCCCCAAGGTACTAACCCCCAAGGTACCGGACACCTTAGAAGGTGGAAGGTCTTGTTTTTATTGAAGGTGGTTAGCAATTCTTATTAGGTGTAGGGGTAGGGGTAGGGGGGGCAGCTATGACCTTATATGCTGAGAAAGATCGTGCGCTTCGACCTGTCCTGCAGATCGCTATGCCCCGTTTGCCGAAATAAAAGGTTTCCGGTACCGCCTCAGGGGTGTTTTTGTGGAGGGAGGGGGCGTTGGATCATCAAAATTCAAATGCCGACCCGTGAAAACTTGAATCCCATGCTTGGCCTGAATTTATGATCGTTTCTTCCACGAAGTTGGATTCTCCCAATCTTCCGCCTTCCACATGACCTTCTGAGGGGTTACCAGGGGCATTATCTCCCTAAAAAATTCCAGGCGTTCCTCATCGGTGAGAGGTTTAAAAGTCTCAGCAACCAAAAGGTTCTTTTCCAGTTGCTCCATGGTTTCCATCCCTACAATGGCCGTGCTGATGGGCAGGCCGAGGGTATAACGCAGGGCTTTCTCGTAAAAAGGAGCCAGAACCCCCAGGCCCATGACCTTCATACCGATAATCGCCACTCCCCTGGCATTGGCAACCGGGAGGAATTCCTCCGCGAAGCTCAGAATAAAATGGTCGAGCGCGGATAACGCGCAAAGGACGCTGTCGAAGGGAAAGCGGCTTAATGCTTCGATCTGAACTCTAGGATTACTATGACCACTGATGCTGATACAGCGAACCAATCCTTCATCTCGGGCCCGGATGGCCGCTTCCAAAGGTCCGCCAGGAGCGGTGACTTTATCCAGTTCGTCCAGAGACCAGATGTTGTGTAACCGCCATTCATCGATATAATCAGTTTGAAGTCTACGAAGGCTTTCTTCCAATTGCAGCCGGGAATCCTTGGCTGTGCGGCTAATCGTTTTGGTGGCAATCCACATCTCCTTCCTCCGGTGTCTCGCCACCTTTCCTACCCTTTCCTCGGATTGGCCGCCTGAATAACTCCAGGCAGTATCAAAATACCGAATTCCCCGATCCAGAGCATGGTTCATGATTTTAACAGCCTGGCTTTCCGAACAGCCATGGCCATCAACAATCCGCTGAGCTCCGAAGCTGAGAATGGGAAACTTAGCGCCGGTCTTTCCAAAAGGTCTCTCTTCCATTTCCGACCTCCCAATTCAGCACACTGAAGTGGCAACCATTATAGCTTGTGCTGCTTTTAAATTTAGCCCGGGAAAATGTTTTTAGACATCACAATAAGTTTATCACATTTTTCCCAATTTTTCCGTGAATGGGGTCGGATCTTTCGAATTGACATTCCGCAAATTCCGCCATGTGGGGCAGGGGATGTTGTTGCATACGCTGCATTCTTACAGGCAGCATAACAAAACATTCTTGAAGTGGCGCTACAGATTATTCCGGATGAGATCGGTATCGGATAGAAACTGATCTTCCCTTCCCGCATTTTGAGTGTGCCGGTCATCCGGTTCAACATGGATCGCGACCCCGTCCCTGACATGTGCCTTGATGACGCACTGATTGGTCCCTCCGCAGTTCCAGATGCAGAATGAAGATCAAACCCCCCTAAGAAATGCTTTCTTGGCCGGGGGAGAACCGGCGCTTGCCAGAGAATCCAACCCGGCGTACACTGAAGGCATGATTCGGGTTACCGGCACGATCACGATCGGTGAGGAAGAAATTCATCAGCAATTCATCCGCGCCTCCGGCCCGGGCGGGCAGAATGTCAATAAGGTCGCCACGGCCGTGCAGCTCCGCTTCG
>Ga0315285_10006410_pt1 | contig 12136 bp, 12 predicted proteins | sample YL17G09_36_MG_FD_203698 | JGI IMG/M metagenome (GOLD analysis project Ga0315285, IMG submission 203698) | Sediment microbial communities from Yellowstone Lake, YNP, Wyoming, USA - YL17G09_36 | ecosystem: Environmental > Aquatic > Freshwater > Lake > Sediment | place: USA: Wyoming | collected... | reverse complement strand
GCCTCTTCTGGAGTTTTATTCGCTCTTTGACAGCGGCAACTGCGCCACCTGCATTGATAATATCCATTAAAAATGGAGGTAATTTAGTTCCTTGGTATTGTTTGTTTTGGGTGACATTTTTTATGGTTCCTTCTTCCGAGTTAATTTCAACGGTGTCCCCCTCCTTGAAAAATTTCGAAGAATCTTTTAATTCCAAGAGAGGAATGCCTAAATTGATTGCATTTCGATAAAAAATTCTCGCAAATGATTGTCCTACAATTGCAGCTATCCCTAACGTTTTCAGTACAAACGGTGCTTCTTCTCGGCTGCTTCCGCTCCCAAAGTTAGAACCACTAACAATGATATCGCCTTTCGTAATTTTCTTGGCTAAATCAGGGCGAATTGGTTCAAATGCGTGAGAAGCCATTTGAGTAGGGTCTCGAATCGTTAAATATCTTCCTGGGATAATGACATCCGTATCGATGTTATCACCAAATTTCCACACTTTTCCTTTAATGACCGCGCCCATAATATCACTCTCATTTAACATAGTTTCTCGGATCTGTAATCACTCCTTCTATGACACTTGCAGCTACGGTCGCTGCATTTGCTAAATAAATTTCAGAGTCGGCATGACCCATGCGGGATCTAAAATTCCTATTGGATGTTGAAATACACACTTCTTTGGCAGCTAAAATTCCTAAATGTCCTCCGATACATGCCCCACAGGTTGGATTAGTGACCATCGCGCCTGCTTCAATAAAAACTTTCAATAGCCCTTCATTCAGGCACTGCAAATAAATTTCCCGGCTCGCTGGGGTAATTATCAATCGAACATCGGGATGAGTGTGCTTGCCTTCTAGAATTTGTGCTGCAATTCGGAAATCTTCCATTCTTCCATTCGTACAGGATCCAATAAATCCCTGATGAATAAAAGTTCCTTCTACTTCAGTAACATCAACCGCATTTTCAGGACTATGCGGCTTCGCCACTTGCGGATTCAATTCCCCAACATCCAGTTCAATTTCATCTCTATATTTTGCATTTGAGTCCGGAAAAATGAGGTTCAAAGATGCCTTTGAATCGTTATATCTCGCACGAAAATAGTCAATTAATTTCTCATCCGGAGAGAAAATTCCACATTTAGCGCCTGCCTCAACGGACATGTTGCTGATTGTTAGACGAGAATCAATGGATAAATCTTTACAGGCAGGTCCTGCAAATTCCATCGATTGATAATCTGCTCCCTCAACACCTAACCCCGTTATTAATTTCAAAATTATGTCTTTTCCATAAACCAACGGAGGAATAGTTCCTTTCAAAGTTATTTTGATACTTTCGGGAACTCTAAACCAATTCTGACCAGTGGCCATGCAAATAACAATATCCGTCGCTCCTAGCCCCGTCGAAAAAGCATTTAAAGCCCCATAGGTCACGGTATGTGAATCCGACCCAACTACCAACATCCCGGGTTTTACGAACTTCTCCACCATAACTTGATGACAAATCCCAGAAAACATATCTAAGAAAACAATCCCATGTTTTTTCACAAATTCTCTGCAAATTTTATGGATTTCTGCGGCATCTATATGAGGCGCTGGCACCCAGTGATCCAATACACCTACTATTTTCGTTTTATCCCAAACCTCATCAACAACATCAGCTAATTCATCCCAATCCCGGTAGATTCGGCGCCCCAATTGCTCAGTCAACATTACTAAATCAACCTTCGCTTCAATAATTTCGTCTGCTTCTACCTTCTTCCTTCCAGAATGAGCTGCAAGAATTTTTTCTACAATTGTACTCATGTTTGTTCACTTCGAGAGAAACGAATTGGCGCTTTTAAAAAAAATATGAATTCGAGATCTTTATCAAATAAATCAAGTTATTTCTTTTTTTCACGCGGTTTCAAGAGCGAATGCACATCGCCCTTGACGAACTTAATATTTTCGCCAAATAATTCTAAAAATTCTCTGGGTTCTTTCCCTTGTTCAATGGTTTTTGTTTTATATTGTCTGTGCAATTCTATCAATTTTGTTTGCGAAAGTTCTGCCGCTGCAAATTTTTCATCGATTGTCGATTTGCTTCCTATCCAAATATAGAGTATCTTCTTTTGCGGATCCTCGACAACATATGTATCGCCATCAGCAAAAATCGCCGATTTTATCTCTACTGAATTACCTTTGATTATATGAAAGATTCTGTATTCATTTTCGTCCATATGGTATTCCCATTATTTTATTTATCCTAATAATTCCATTTATTCAAATTCGTTTTTAAAATTACTGACATATATTTAAACGATTACAAAAGAGATATTCTTGAGCGTATCCCGCGAATCCTCCGAAATATTCAGCACAGAATTCCTTTATTTTATCATCCTTTATTTTTGCATCATTAAAATATAATTTCAGAATGATTTTTCGAGTCCAAGTATCCAATGGAAATGCTTCTAGTTTATCCAATGCAAAAAGGAGAATGCAATCTGCGACTTTGGGGCCTATACCAAAAAAAGAGTCAATCAATAATTGATACGCAGAAGTATATGGCAGGGTTTTCAGGTCCTCTAACATGAAATCAAGGGCACTATTATATATCAAGTAGGTAGTGCCTAACACGTATCTTGCACGGTAGCCGAGCGCGCATCCGCCTTTGTCGAATCCAATTTGTAATTCATTTAATTTCGCACTGCAAAGTTGCTCTGGCGTTGGGAACGTATAATATTTCTTCCCTTCAAAAGTTACAGAACTCCCAAACTTCTGTGCAATGGTTTCTATGCTACGTGTTATTTTTGGAATTTGATTTTGCTGTGATATAATAAATGAAATCATGCATTCCCAAGGATCCTGCCTAATTAACCGTAATCCACGCGCTCGGCCAACCGCGTTAGTCATAAAGTCGTCTTTGCCTATCCGTTCGCAGATTAATTCTAGGTCATCCTCGAAACGAAAATAATGTGAAATAAATTCCTTGGGCGTTGATACCTCCGGGTAAATTTCAAATTCCAACTCCTTTTCAATTTGCCTAATTTTTACAATCCGACCATTAACAATACCGTACCAAAATTGCTCTTCCGTATATTCCCATCTAAATACTTGTCCGCAATGCAAGGAATGATTTAGATCGAATAAAGGGCCACTTATTCTCAAAGAAATCCCATTTAATTTCTACCCATAGAAAGGAATATGCTCCAATCCCGGTGAGGTTTTTGGTAGTTCTCCTCCTGGAGTACAAAGCTCATTCAATAGTATAATAGCCGAAATTGTTGCAAAAAAGATTTTCCTAAGAACCTTAAAAAATTCATTCTTGGTCAGTCCATCCAGGTAAATCTCATCTGATAATTCCCAAAAGGTCGGGACATTATTTTCCTGCTTTATTGAATGCAACACTTGGAGGATAAGCATTGTCTTTGTGAACCCTTGGAAAAAGCGTTGGGCTATTTCGGCCTTTTTTAAACATTGGAGATGCGGGGGCGAAATTTGCGTTCCACAAATAATTTTCACGTGATCTTTTTCTTTTGGCAGAACTATTAAAAAATGCATAGGCTGGGGATGATTGAAAGGGTAGGTTAAATCAAATATAAATTCCGCTTTCGAATCTGTTGGTCTTTTTATTTTAAAGATTCCTTCATCCGTACACCATTCTTTTACTTTCTTTTCAACTTCTCTAATGTCCAAATTTCTTCCCACTGCAAAAGGTATTGAATAAAAACCCAATTCGATAAAAATTCTTTCTGCGCGAGGTTAGGAGGAAAATTATCGAACTTGCTAAGTTAAAATAATATTGCACTTTTCAAATAAAAATTTTCTAATACGATTCTTTGCCTAGAAGCTTTTTATTAGAAAACAACCGAGTTTTTTCATACTATAATGAAGGTGGAATTATGAGTGAAATAAGTCCATTAAAGAAATATATTGCAGAGCTGATCGGTACTTTCGTCCTCGTGTTTATGGGCTGCGGTAGCGCGGTTATTGCAGGTGGTGAAATTGGTTATTACGGTATCGCTTTTGCCTTTGGGCTTTCCGTCGTAGCAATGGCATACGCTATTGGTGGTATTTCAGGGTGTCACATCAATCCTGCCATTACCGTTGCCATGATGGTTGCTAAAAAGATGGAAATAAAAACCGGCATAATCTACATCGTCATGCAATGTATTGGTGCCATTATCGCAGCAGGAATCCTGTTTGCAGTAGCTTCTGGAATGCCAGGATATAACATTGCTGTCAATGGTTTAGGTCAAAACGGATATGGAATCAATTCACCGACTGATTATTCTTTAGCCTCTTGCTTTCTTGCGGAAGTCGTTTTGACTTTCATCTTCCTTCTGGTGATTTTCGGTGCAACTAGTGAGAAGGCTCACCCGGCTATGGCAGGTCTCGCAATTGGCTTGACGCTTGTCCTAATACACTTGGTTGGAATTCCGATAACCGGCACTTCAGTCAATCCTGCGAGAAGTCTTGGGCCTGCCGTCTTCGTTGGTGGCGGGGCGTTAGGCGACCTGTGGTTATTCTGGGTGGCGCCTATTATCGGTGCCATTTGCGCTGCGCTTGTATGGAAACTCCTTTTCGAAAAGAATAAGCCATAAAGGAAATTAAGCCTGACATTTTCAATTTCCTCTTTTTTCTCTATAAAAATTCAGTGGGATCCATAAACAATTGAAAAGCTGATTGCAACTCAGATAAAAGTTAAACAATCATAAGAAAAATAGAAGAAAAATAAAAAAGGAAAAAAAAGAAGATCTATTCTGGAATGAAAGTAAGAAATACTTTAGGCCGTTCTTGTTTGTTTCCCGATCGATCAATGAAAGTTTCTTTTCCATCTTCGTATGCTACTTTTAAACGTGTACCAATTTTGATAGAGTCAGCGTCTAACTCATTGACTCCTTTTACATGCCCCGAAATTGAAACTCCTGCATCCAAATCGACGGTTCCAAAACAATAAGGTTTCTTTGGTGAGTATCCCTTTGCATTCATGAAAGAAGAACCGATGTAAATCGTAGAAAAGCTTGCTAATTTACCTTTTCCTGGTACCTCGACCCATTCCATATTGCCCTTATAGCATTTTGCACAAACGATTCTTGGTGGTAAATTGATATGTCCGCAATCTTTGCATTTCGCGCCCATCAATTTCTTTTGATTCAGAAATTCAACATAGCTTTGAACTGTGAAAGGTCTTTCGGCTGGTTTTACGGCAGCGGGTTTCACAACGGGTTTTTCTATTTTATCCGGTTTTGGTTTTTGTGCCATATTTATTCCTCCATATTACCTCTTAAAGATATGAATTGTACAGGAACCTCCACTACCACCGACATTGTGGGCTAAACCGATCTCGGGAATATTCTTTAACTGCCGTTTTCCTTCTGCTTCACCGCGCATCTGTTTGAAAACTTCAACAATCTGCCCTATACCGCTGGCTCCGATTGGATGCCCCTTCGATTTTAATCCTCCGCTTGTATTAATGGGTATCTGTGAGTTCAACTCAGTGAGCCCTTCTTCGACTGCTTTTCCACCTTCGCCGGGTTTGAAAAATCCGACATCCTCCGTAGCAACTATCTCTGCTATTGTGAAACAATCATGGACTTCAGCCACTTGGATATTCTTCGGTTCTAATTTCGCCATTTTAAACGCCTCCTTCGCGGCAACCTGCGCTGCCCGTAAATGCGTCCTATCAGGGCGATCATGCAATGCAAGCGTGTCGCTTCCTTGCCCGGTTCCAATGATATAGAGAGGTGTATCTGTAAATTGCTTCGCTTTTTCCTTGGTTGTTATTATGGCCATCGCAGCGCCATCTGTGACTAATGAACAATCATTCAATCGTAACGGATATGCTACCCACGGATTTACTTTATCATCATCGAGATATTCCCAAATGTCCTTCCAGTTTCCAACGCCCTTCTGAATATTTTTATTCATGATGTCTTCAAGAGTCAATGGCATTTGGGCTCTAGGGTTCAATTTTCCATTATTATGGTTCTTGATGGCAACTAATCGAAGCTGTCGCATAGTGGTTCCAAATTTCGCCATGTGGGCGGTCGCAATATTTGCGTAGAGTCCTGGGAAGGTTGCGCCATACGGAAATTCGAATGCACCATCTGCCGCCGCTGCCAAGGTATCGGTTACTCCCGCTGTCGTTAAATCGGTCATTTTTTCAACCCCACCTGCAATTACCGTATCATACATTCCACTTGCTACTGCTATCACGGCAGTTCGAAAGGCGACACCACCGGACACACACGCATCTTCCAACCTCATAGCGGGCTTGGGATTGAGTCCAATTACTTCTGCCATTAACGGCGCCAGATGTCCCTGTTGCTCAAATAGGTCAGAAGAGAAATTCCCAAGAAAGAGTGCTTCAGCTTCCTGCTGAACATTCACTTTTTTTTCCATATGTTGAATCATGTCCAAATAAGCTTCCATCCACAGATCACGCGAAGTCTTTATCTGTTCCGGAGGGCCATATTTGCTATAATTGCCAAATTTACACATTCCAACTGCTACAAGTGCCACTTCTCTAGCTAATTTTCCCAAATTCATTCACTTCCAACTTTTTAATATCTACTTTCACATCTTAGAAAAGGAATTTAATTTTTTTCATTGAATGAAAAATGATAATGGAGGAAGGCTTTTTTAGAAAATTTTTAAAGTATAAAATCTTGAAGTATGTAAGAAAAGTACTAATAAAATTGCGTTTGATGATGGGTTAATTAATGTTTGAGACAATTATCGCATTAACTTCAACGACTACAAGAAAGATAAACTCGGAGAAGTTTTTCAAAACATTTTCTTCCTACAATTGGGCTGAAGTTCAAATTGAACTCAATTATAGACCTCAAAAGAAACAAGCTGGTCCATTCTCCATGAATTTCAATAATTTCAATTTCCATCCGCCGCATACCACAAAGAGTCCCCTTGAAAGTATTAGAATAGAAGGCGTTATTGGAAATTCCAAATTAGAAGTATCATGTGTTTTCAGTGATGGAACAAGCTCTTGGTTTGAAGCAAAGATTGAGGGGGATAACAAGAACACTATTGAAATAATAGAAAAACAACTAACAAATATTTTTAAAGTTAAACAATAATTGATTTGGCTACTTGAAGGTCAGATAATTTTTGATTATATGCCATAATGATCCTGATGGTTACGCTGCCGCCGGGATTTTTCTTTTGACAGGACAGGATCAACTCGATGATTTACGGTATTCAACTGTTACTTACATTAATAAAATGCTCAAAAAATTACTAGGGAACGAAAACACTCAACAAATATATCTCATTGATATCAACGCGGATGATAGTGAAACTTTTTGTCAAACCCTCATCAAGTTGCAGAGGAGGGGCAATGCGATTACTATATTTGATCATCACCAATTTTCAGAATCCTATGATGCAGAATTAGTGCGAGAAGGGATTACCGTAAATCGGGATTCATCGGGAAGTTGCAGCGAGTTATTACATAAATATTATCTGAATAAAGTCAAGGATAAACGAAAGGCAGATTTTTTAATGTGTATAGGGGCTATTGGGGATAGAGCCATTACCCAGTATGTTCAAAACGTAATTAATTCTTTTAGACGGGAAGAAATTTTTGATGTTTATGCCTGCCTTCTTGCAGGGATTTCAAACGGGAAAGAATTCCTCTATAGCATATTCGAAGAAAAGGATAAAGATGGTGTGGGCTTTACAAAGAAACTTTACTATCAGGCTGCTAAACAACGCTTTTGGATAGAAAAATTGAAGTCTGAAATTAACCTGCTTAAAGAATCCACTGCATCTATAAGTACTATTCATATAGTTCAACAGCATATTGGCTTTGCAGCAAGTTATTTAATAGATCAAGATAATACTAACTTTGCAATTGCAATTGGAGATGGCATTCCCGCTTTAAAAAATCGAATCTGGCACCATCTTCAACAAATTTTGAAATTTATCTTTCGCCAAAAGACCAAGAAAGAACGCGAAATAATTCGTATTAGTTTTCGATCTAAAGTTCCAATTAATATTTTAGTTTCAGCGCTTTCTAAAAAATATCACGGATTTGGTGGTGGGCATAAATATGCCTGCGGTAGTTCTATCCCTAAAGAATATCTCATTCCTTTTCTAAAGGAAATTATCTATGAAATTAAAAAATTATAAGGTTTTGGTTTATAATTTTTTAGCAACTAATCTAACGCGCGAATTGCGTTGATCATGGTCTTCAATTGCGGAAAAATATCCAGTTCGTTGGTAAAATGATGCGGCTCAATAATTATGAAGGGATTCAGGTTCTTTATGTAACCCTGCATTTTTACCAATTCAAACAGTTGCCCGATATGAACTGAAATGAGCCGGGTCTTGAATTTATCTAAAATCCGAAGACTATACCGCTCAGAACCATAAGTCCCATGATGAAAGTCAAAGGTAAATTTGAGGGTCGGGATTTCCTTGAATATCTGTTCGAGAAACATAATTCTGGACGTTAAGCGCCAGGGCGAGAATGTCATATTTTCAATTGATAATAATATCCCACATTCTTCACAATTCTCTGTCAGCCCTTTCAATCCTTCAATTGTAAAATTTAATGCTTTGAAGAGATACTCCTTTTCAAACTCGGAAGCGCTTTTAAACGAATTCTGGCCTCCATGGACCACAATATACGCTATATCGTCAGATAATTTGGATGCGAATTTGATCGTATCTTTCAATTCTACAAGTGATGCTTCACGGATTCTGGGGTTATAACTCGAAATATTTATATCTTTTATAGGCGAATGCACTGAAATTCTTTTTATTTCATAATCTTTTAAAAGGGTTTTTAAGTTCTCTATCTCTGGAAACGTCCTGAAAATCTCAGGATGTTCTGGCTGAATTTCTAATCCATCCAATTGTATTTCTTTCGCGTTTGCACAAATTGTCTGAAGCGAATATTTCCAGATACCGCGGTCTAGCCCTAATAGAATCTGATTCTTCAATAATTCTTACCTCAACAATTCCTTCTTCTCGGTAATTTCATTTCTTAGCTTTCCGATTTTTTCGATTTCGGCTTCGACGATATCTCCTATTTTTAAGCGCTCTTTTCGTTGAATAGTTTTATCCTCCAATCTTCCCGGATTCCCTGAAAACAGAAGAGTTCCGGGTAATAGAGTCTGATCCTTGGAAGTGTAAGCAACCAACTGATGGACTGACCAGGTCATATCTCTTGTATTGCCCTGCTGCATTACTTGCCCATTTACCCGAAGTTCCATCTTTAGACTATGAGGATCTCCAATTTCATCTGGAGTTACTATACAAGGTCCTAAAGGACCTGCACAATCGAAATCCTTACTTTTAAAAGGCCCCAATCTGAGTAGTATCTCAGGAATTTCAATATCCCGCGCCGAAATGTCATTAAAGGCAGTAAAGCCTGCAATATATTTCTTTGCCTCGCCTTCCTCTATATCCTTTCCCTTTTTACCAATAACAACGCCGAATTCAACTTCGAAATCGAGCCATTTGGTTATCATTTTCGGAAATATGATCGGATCGGTAGGTCCTATAATGGAATTAGGATTTTTTTTATAGCCAATGGGATATCGCTTCCAAAGGGAATAGTCTGTTAGTTTCTCTAAACTCTGTCGATAGTGCTTTTCAAAGGTCATAAAATCAACTATGTACCTCGGATAGGTTATCGGTTCAATAATTGTGGCTTTATCCTGCGTGAAAACAAGATTTTCTTTTTTCGGACCCACAAGTCCTTCATTCTGATTCATTAAATTTTGAAAATATTCTTCTGTCTTCTGGGCGGCTTCCATAGAATACTCGCCCCCATCCAAAAATGACAGCATATTATTTGAGATGCGTAAATCTGCCATTTCATAGGGCTTGGTTTCTCTCGTTTCCTGAACTAAATAGGTTACATAACTAGAATACAAATCAAGGATTTTGTTCTCTAATAAAATTCCAATCCTTTTCGCTTCCCCTAAAGGCGTTAGTGTTTTGAATTGGATTAATTTCATGCCTCTTTCCTCAAAGATACGGGTCTTCTTTATTTAGTTGAAATTATTCTTATAAAAATTATCTTGTTTTTCAATAGAAAGATTTATTTTTTTAACGAGCGAAATTTTATATTATGTTACCCCCAAGCTCTTACAATGTGGTAGATCTCTCGGTTCCGATTGAAAACAAGGCCAAATCCGAACCAAAACCCGCAATTATTCACTATTCATCACACAAAGAAGGCACTAAAATGGCAGAACCCGCGGGTGTCAGAGCCGAAGATTTTCCTGAAGGTATAGGTTTAGCCTCAGAAGAAATATCATTAATTACTCATGTCGGCACTCATCTTGATGCGCCATATCATTTCGGTCCGCTCGTTGAAGGCAAGCCCGCTAAAACTATTGATCAGGTTCCCCTTGAGTGGTGTATCGGAAATGGGGTCGTCCTCGATTTATCATATAAGGAAGATACAGTCTCCATTATGGAGGAGGATATTCAACATGCTATCGAAGCGATTGATTACAACATTCAGCCTTGGGATATCGTGCTTATCCGAACTGATCGTGATAAACTCTGGGGCTCTCGGAATTATCCTTGGATTCATCCCGGTATGACTCGTGAAGCGACGCTATACTTATTGAAGAAAGGCATTAAAATAATTGGGACTGACGCCTATGGATTTGACCGTCCCTTTACGGTAATGTTCAAAGAGACAAAGGAAGGGCATAAAAATGCGTTATGGCCAGCCCATTTTACTGGACGGGACAAAGAATATCTCCATATAGAGAAACTCGCCAATTTGGATAAATTACCTAGCCACGGATTCATATTTATGGCTTTTCCCATTTTAATAAAAGGCGCTAGTGCCGGATGGGTTCGTGCTGTGGCATTGGTACCTAAGATATGAAATTTTTGTGATTATTATTAAAGGATATATTTTAATGAAAACAACTTAATGTATTAAAGAGACTATAATAATTGATAACAGATAAAAAGCTTAGATCCTATTCAAGAGTCAAAACACCCGTTTTAATTACGATGGGAATCGTGTTCCTCCTATAAACGAAAATTGGAGAAAGAAATGTATGGCGCAAAAAACATGTGCAGAATGTGGCATGCCAAATATCTTTTATACGTGTAACAAATGTAATAAGTCCTATTGTTGGGAACACACTGCGAGCAATGAAGTTTTTCAATGTCCGCGTTGTAGAGCTGATTTTACAAAAGCAGATCTCATTGCTGCAGGCGAATTTGAATTTAAATGTAGAGCCATCGAAAAATCTAGATGTCCTAAATGCAAATTGTCTGTAATGATAAAAAAATCAGATAAAAATCAACTATATTTTAAATGTACAAAGTGTGATTGGAATAGTTTATTTAATACACCCTTAATTGTGACTGAAAAAGAAGAAGATCTGATTCAGGAAGGCCTCAAGAAAACCATCCTAGCAAAAAAGGAACTGAAATATTGTGAGACAAAACTAAAACAAACAAAAGCTGACAATCAATATCTTTATTGTTATGGGTGTTTTATAACTACATTAGAGCAGGGGAATATTTTTACCTTTGATGAGATCGCTTCCATGTTCGGGTTAAGTCTAAATATGTGTCCGGATTTATTGAAGGCATACCGCGAAAGCGGGCGAATTACGGGGGTCATTGATCCCATTAAAAAGACTTATATTAGTTTGCGGAGCGATTATGAAAAGCATTTAATTGATAAAATATTAGCGGCGCCGGTCAATCTTGATAGTTTAGGAAAAGAAGTTCAACTAGAAGAGAGACAAGTGCGATTGGTTTTGTTGAATCTTACCAAGAAAAATAACATTATGGGGCGATTTATTGATGCTCACAATTTCATTGCCGACGATTTAGTTCTTCAAGATTTAGCTAAAATGATAAAGGATCAGGGCTCATTAAAAATAACAGAGATATCAAAAAAGTACCGCACCGATGAAAATGAGACAAAACGCCTCATTTCTGATACTATTAAAAAAGGACTAGTTAAGGCATTCTACAGTCCCGATTCAACCGCTATTGTTTACGGTGAAGGCATTCAAACCAAATTACTGGAAACCATTCAAGAAAAGGGGAAGATCTATATTGATCGTACAGCCGCAACCTTAGGCATCCATTCAAATCTACTACGGACGCAGATTAAACAATTCATGGATGATAAGCAGATAGACGGCTGGTACACGCAGGAT
>Ga0315285_10006409_pt1 | contig 12137 bp, 11 predicted proteins | sample YL17G09_36_MG_FD_203698 | JGI IMG/M metagenome (GOLD analysis project Ga0315285, IMG submission 203698) | Sediment microbial communities from Yellowstone Lake, YNP, Wyoming, USA - YL17G09_36 | ecosystem: Environmental > Aquatic > Freshwater > Lake > Sediment | place: USA: Wyoming | collected... | reverse complement strand
TCGATAGCAATTTTCTTGAAAAATCTTTATAATAAAGGGCAATCGCCTGAGTTTTTTAAGTGGCAATCGCCACTGGCGTTTGTTCAGTTAATTTGCGGTGCGTCAAACGCACCAGCAACGTATGACGTTGCGGCGGTAGTTCAGTTGGTAGAACGTCTGCTTCCCAAGCAGAAGGTCGCCGGTTCGAATCCGGTCCGCCGCTCTTATAATTCTGAGCGAACTTGTCCTGCATAAATCCACACAAATCCAGGACTATCCTGGATTAGACACGATTCCAGGACTATCCTGGAATTCCCAGAGAAGCTTGGCGCCAAAATTTTTCTACCGAACGAAGAATTTCTGAATGAGCCTTGACTCTTTTTTCTAAGGGCACTCCAACAGTGCTCGTTTCGATTGTCACGACTCTCTCCGCCGAAGGACCCTTGACCACTTTACCCTGAAGAATAATTTTTTTGGCTGATAAAAGTTCATCAATTGAATCGTCAACAGCATTACTGACAATTCCATTAATGATCTCGCCATAAGGACTTTTTCCTTTCATTTGGAGTGATTGACCATTTTTAAGCAAAACGGCCACCACCTCTTTGGCTAAAGGATCCTCCGCGCCTTTCTCTCCGTTAAAAAAAATATAAGGCTCTTTCCCGCTTTTGTCCTCATCTTCATGGAAATCAATCGCCAAATAAGGGTGGTACTTTTGGGCAATTTTAATTACCCAGAAAGTCAAGGCTTCGGCTTCTGGACAAATTGGCTTCTCAAGTCTTGGTTTCTGCGGATTTTCCAAATCAGGCAAAAGATGGCGGGAATCACCTACACTTGCTCCAGTCCTTGTTTCATCTCGACGCTGGGTTGGATTAGACCAATCCCGAAGATAACCGACAGGATTGCAAAGAGGCAGAAGAACCAAAGGTGTTTTTTCTCCAAGCCTGCCTAAGAATTCAACATTTTGCGCCAGGGCAATTGGGCCGGCTGGCTCCTCACCATGATTTCCAGCAATTAGCCAAAACGCTTGACCTTCTTTTCTCGTCCGCAAGCCTAAAATCGGTAATAAAGCTTCACCGACCTTTTGCTCATAAATTTTCTCAACCTGCCAGCCAAATTTCTTCTCCAATACGGAAAACGATTGATAAAGTTTTTCGATTGGCCATCGACCATCTTGAGAATAAGTTTTCCACATCTTGCTTCTATTCTAGCATTTTTCTTTGGATATTCTCAAAATAATGCTAAAATAGAACCATGCCCTCCAAGCATTGCGGAGATGCAGGGACTTCGTAAGTCTCAGAGCGGGGTTCAATTCCCCGGGAGGGCTCAACCATGAAAATCAGAGGCGCTCATTCAAGATTGATGAGAAGAGAAGAAAAACAAAGCCTAAGACAGGCAATCATCTTTTTCTTACTCACCCTCCTTATTCTGGCCGGGACAATCTTTCTGGGAATTCCTGCTTTAGTTAAAGTGGCCGTTTTTTTGGCCGAACTTAAAGGTTCTTCTCTGCCGGTTGAACAAACTGACCTCATTGCACCTGCTCCTCCTCGGCTGGATCCAACACCGGAGGCCGTCAAAACCAATTTAATCGCTCTTTCCGGTTCTGCCGAAGCTGGCGCCAATGTCGAAATTTACCTCAACGACGGACTCGTTCTCACCATTATTAGTGATAATGATTCCCATTTTATTACGGAAAAAATTAGGCTTGAACAAGGTAAAAATTCAGTTTATATCCTCGCCATTGATAAAGCCGGCAATAAAAGTTCTCCTTCCGAAAAATCCTCTATCTGGTTCGACGATCAGCCACCTGATTTAACTATCGAACAGCCAGCCGATAACAGCCGCTTCTCTGGACAGAAAGAAAAAACAATCATCATCCAAGGCAAAACTGAGGCTGATATAAACTTAAGCATCAATGATCGGTTCATTATTGTTGGAAACGAAGGAAACTACTCAACTTCCTATTCACTCAACGAAGGTGAGAATAAACTGACTTTGATTGCTCAAGACAAAGCCGAGAATGAAACCAAAAAAGAACTTACAGTTTTTTATTTTCCCTGACCGCCCCTAAAACTATCCAGAGCCAAACCATTATCCAAGGGTAAAACAAGCTATTGGTAAAAAAAGAATGAACCAGAGCTGAAAGTAAAGTCGCCAGAACCAAAATATTGGCCTTTCCCAACCACAGCGCTTTTCCCCAAAGCCAAAGATAGACCGACAAACCGACCACTCCCGTGGTGGCCAAGACAAAAAGCAAACTTGAATCACCTCCAGCCCCTGCGTGAGAAATTTTTAATTCTTCTCCTATCAAAAAACCATGTCTTCCTTGAGCGTAGCGATAGGCATTAAAACCAACACCAAAAAGGGGATTATCACGGGCAATGACTAAAGATTGTCCATAATTGATGAGGCGGAATTCGATCGTGCTTTCTCTTTCTAATCTCACGCCTTCTCCGCCTGGCCGCGGCAGAAGAAAAATCGTTACCATCCCTAAAAATAAAACTGTCAGGAAAAATTTTGGCGATTTTTTAAACCAGGCAATGGTACCCATGCCGACGAGGTAAGCTAAATAAGAAGCCCGAGAATAAGTCAAGGCTAAAACAGCATAAACAACCAGCCAGGCGATTCCCCTCAATGATAACTTTTTTGTTGGCCAGAGTTTTACGGTCAATAAAATCAAGGTAAAAACGAGAATTAAACCTAAAAAACCTGGGTCAAGGAAAGTGCCGATGACTCGATATAAATGAGGATCCCAACCATATTTTTCCAGAAACCTCATGTCCGGTAGAAAGAGATATTGGAGTAAACCGAAAACCGCGGCGATGACGCCGACGATTGTCAATGACATCAAAAAACTTTGCACTTTGCACTTTGCACTTTGCACTAAGTCCTTTATTACAAAATATAACCCCGCATATAAAATCCAACGAACCAAATACAATAAGGCAACTACTACTTCCCTACCCGAAAGTAGGGGAGTGTTTATTAATAAAGACAACAAACAACAAATAGTGAATAATAAAATTGGTCTGGTTAATGGCGGGCTAAAAATTTTTTCTTTCTTAATCAACTTTTTCCCTAGCCAACTAATCACCAATCCGGCAATAAAAATATCGGTTAAATAAAGATTAATCTCTGCCATCCCCAAAGGAAGACGTGTCAATTGCCCAAAAGGAAATATAGCAATATAGCAATATAGCAATATAGCAATTAACTTCATTGGTATTTCTCTCCAAAAATATATAACTTCACCCGAGTTTCCGGATTTTCGTAAATTAAAAGTCGTCTGCCAAACTTCTCGGGCAGGTTCTGATTGCCGCCGACTAAAATATGGGTAAAAGAAGTGCCTGGCTTGACCCAAGATTCATGAACATAGGGAAAATCAACATAAAACAGATTATGAATCCCATAAATGAGAACCAGGTCGTCATTTTTAATATTTTTGGCAAAATAGCCATCAACATCAGCAAATTCTCCAAAGGAAAAATTAAGATTTTTGGCCAAAAATTCCGCTTTTGTTTCTTGTTTTAGTAAATAAGGGACAAATTTTTTGGTGGCCAATCCCCTACCAACCATGTTGATGATCACCGAAAAGAGAATCACAAAAGTCAGCATGGTAATTATTGATTTATTCTTCCAAGGGTAATCCAGCACTGATAGGGTCGGCAAAGTAAAAACCGCCAGCAGAGGCAAAAGATAACGGCCGCTGACTGGTGGAATTAAAAATAGATTCAGGAAACAATACCAGGCAGCGATTTTTATAGCCGGCTTTTGCCTAAATATTATCCAGACCACCAAAGGCAGAAATAACAAATAGATTGGACTGATAATATCGTCGGGCTTGAAAGTCGCTCGCCAAAGAAAAAGAGGGGAGTTTGTCAAGCGAGAAGCGATTAAAGAAGAGCTGGGCTGGAAATTGATTGCTTGAATATCTTTTGGACTGCCAAAAAGAGGAAATATGGGGTTACCGACATTGACCCAAGAAAGAACCAGCCAAGGAGAAACCATAAAGAAAGCAAGCAGGCAGAAGATTACCAGTCGTTTAAGCCCAGCTTTATTCTTCAAAACCAAGATTAAGAAAAGGAAAACAAAGATTGACCCCAAGGCAAATATCTTGGTCGCCAGCCCCAAGCCGGAAATAATCGCCGATTGATATAAAAGAATATCTTTTTTCTTTTCCGTCCATTGCAAAAAATAATCCAAAGCCAGAATTGTCAAAAATGTCCAGGCAAGGTCGACATAAGCCGTGGTTGATAACCAGCCTACGACCAGCATGGTGTAAAAAGTGAGAATCCCTAGAAGTGAAATTCGTAAAGAAAAATATCGCTTCAACAAATTAAACAGGACCAGGGCCGCCAGGATGCCGAAAGAGAAATGAATCAATTTTGCCCAAATTTCATTTCCAAGCACTAAGGCCGCGGTATAAAACATTTCGGTGAAACGGGGCAGAGAAGAAACGGAAAGCAGCCAGCCGGGAAGATGGAAAATCTGCTGATACTGAACATAAAGCTTGGCCGGAGTTAAATGATACCAGAGGGCATCAAAAGAAAGTTCCGGTGAAATTGCTCCCAAAAAGTTGATTAAAATCTGAAGTGTCAATAAAACTAGGACAAATATCGATAGCTTATCCTTTATTATTTCTTGCCAAGAATTTTTCCAATTTCCAATTTTAAGATGGCGAGGAAAGCTGAAATAAACTAGGGAGAGAGAAAGGAAAGTCACCCCAAGAACCTCAACCCTCCCCAACTTCCCCAAAAGACCTAAGGCCAAGATTAAGTAGCTATAAATTCCTAAAATTAGGGCCAGATTGAACGTATTCTCCCCCTTTCAATCAGAACTAATAGGTATTTGACGAAGACAAAGGCCGCCCAAAGAAGAAATATTATCCATTTGCCATTTGCCATTTGCCATTTGCCATTTTTTTTCATCTCCCCCATCCTCCCTCTTTTTTCCATAATAAATAAAGTTTGCTTCTGACCAAGAAGGAATGAAAGGACATCATTAAGGCCATTATCAATCCTTCCATACCATCAAGAAAGCCTAATCGAAGAATCCAATTTTGAAAAAATTTTGCCTTTGGTTTAAGCCAATCCCAAAGCCTTGTTCGCTTCCCTTCCTCATAAAAAACGCGGGCATTAAGAGTCGATTTAAAGTTTACACTCTTTAAAAATTGGGTCATTGAGGAATGAGAACGATGGTCAAGAGGATTTTTGAGCGTTCCGGTTTTGCCCGTAATTTCCCAGGTCTCGTCGACTTTTCTCTGCCAATTACCAGCGCTTTTCTGGGCCAAACGCAAAAGCTTTACTCTTGAAGTTTCACCGTGCTTTAAAGCTCTTCCCCACAGATAATCTTGCCTTTTTAAATAATAACCACTGATGGCTGTAGACTGATAAGCAGAGCTTGTTGCTTCGCAATGGCTGATGGCTGATTTAATCTCTGCCCTCAACTGCGGCGAGACTCGCTCGTCCGCATCAATAAACAAAACCCATTCACCCTGAGCTTGTCGAAGGGCATAATTTCTTTGACCGGCAAAATCATCATTCAGTTCTCTGGTAAAAACTTTTGCACCTTGTGTTTCCGCTAACTTGACAGTTTGATCATTTGAATGATCGTCAATGACGATTATTTCATCGCCCCATTTTAAGGTCTTAAGGCAAGCCTCGATGTTTTTCTCTTCGTTCTTGGTTAAAACAATAATGCTAATCATTTTCTTTTAAAATATAAACACTGCCGACTTTTAATCTCTTTCCCTCTTCTTTTACTTCAGGCGGAAATTCTTCGATCTGTTCATAAATAGTATACCGTAATTTCGCTCCTTCTACTGGCTGATTACCCAACCACCAAGCCAAATATTGATAGTTTTGAGCGTATTGTCCTTGATAATAATCAAACTCCCCTACCCTTTTTAATTCGAAATTTTCCCCTTGAGCATCGTCGACAATCGTTTTGATTATTTCTTTTTGATTTTTAAGGCACAAAAAACTCTGGCAATTTCCGTAGAAACCAGAAGAGGAAAAATAATATTTTAGATTAAAAAACATTAATATCAACACCATCCCTACAACCCAAATACCTCCAATTCTCTTCCACAGTTTTTCCAAAATCAAGGCGAAGATAAGAATTAAAACTGGAGCCATGATAATAAAGTATTGTTTTGGTGGTGAGCCGTGGATAAAAAGTCCAAAGAGCCCAAAAATTAATGCCCAGAAAAGAAAAAACCAGCCAAAATCTTCTTTTTTCTTAAATTTAAGCGCTTTTTTGAAATTAAAAATTAAAAAGGCAATCATGACTATTGTTATTAGAATTCCTAAATTTTTTTGGCCGATGATGAAAGTTTCACTGAAGAAATTAATAAAAATTTGTAGATTTTCTTTCAAAATATCCAGAGTGAAGTTATTTTTGGGAAAAAATCCCAGAAAACCAGCGACTCGATAAGGAATCCAAGCTAACATTTTTGTTGTCATTTCCAAACCATGAGTTAAATCGTAAACCAGGAACGGCAGAGAGGGAATCAAAATCCCCAAAAATCCTTGACCGATGTTTTTTAGTCTCAAACTTTTTCTTTTCACCAATAAAACGAGAAAGATTGCCGGGGTGATAATTAAGGGGCTTAAATGAAAATTGAAGATAATGCCCAGACTCAATCCGAGCCAAAATAAAAATCGACCTTCGCCCTGCCAAAATTCACAAAGGAACCAAAAAAGTAAATAAAACGGAATCGCCACTAAAAAATAAAACCTGGCGCTTCTGGAAAATTCGACTAAAAATGGGGAAGTGGCAATTAAAAAACTTGACAGCCAAGCGACTTTTTGGTTGAAAATTTTTCTTACTAAAAAGAAATTCAGGAAAACCATCGAAGAACCAGCCAAAATTCCTAGATACGCCCCGCCGATGGGATTGAAATTAAACAAAACCATCAAGGGCATCATCAGCCAATAATAAAACGGTCCGAAACGAAACCAAGAATGAGAAGCAGGCGGACCGTAAAGAGGTATTTCTCGGTGGAGAATAAAATTCTTTATTTCTAAATATTCAACCGCTTGTTCAGCGGAAAAAATAAAATTCTCTTCGATTTTCCAAAATCTTAAGAAAAAACCCAAAAGAAAGATTAACAAGAGTAAAAGAAGGATTTTTTTATTTTTCATCTCTTATTTAAGCAACCTCTTGAAAATCCTGCCATGACGCAGAAGTCGGAAACAATCTGCATTACTGGCAGAATGAGAACAGCCTGTCGACTCTTGACATATCGGTAATTTTTCCAAACCGCCCATAAAATATAAACCACAATCAATCCTCCCAACACCTTTAACCCTCCTAAAGCCAATATCCCCAATCCAAGAAGATAGCGAAGATAAATTGAAATTATTTTTAGGTTATGAGTTTTAATGCTAATTTGACCATCGCCTTTAGCGTAAAAATAGAATTTTTTAATCGCCTCTTTCCAAGTTTTAGGCATTTCCCAATCAACCAGAGCTTCTTTGACGGTTAAGAATTTTGCTCCTAATTGCTTGGCTTGATAATTAAAAAGGGTATCCTCACCGGCCCTCTCAAGTTTCTCATTAAAGCCGCCGACTTTCCTCCAAATCTCTTTTCTAAAAGCGATTGATCTGGCCGAAGGCATAAAGTTCGAAGAATTTAATTTCTCCGACAAAACACCCAGATAACAAGCAAGGCATTTCTGAAAAACTGTTTCTCCTGTCATCTTATAAAATCCAGCCACGATATCAACCTTTTTATCCTCAAACGGAGCCGTAATTTTCTCAAACCAATCCGGATGAACCCAACAACCCGCATCCGTCATCGCAATAATCTCTCCTTCTGCTTCTTCAATCCCTCGATTCCTTCCTTGAGCAATCGTCGCGTTCTTCTTAACCATGATTTTAATATCTAATTCTCCATTCTCCATTCTCCATTTTTCTATTTTGACGACGGTGTCGTCAGTCGATCCTCCATCAACAATAATTATCTCCTCCGGCTTCATAGTCTGTTTGCCCAAAGACTCCAGCAACCTTTCAATCGTCTTTTCTTCATTAAAAACCGTGATTATTAAAGAGGTCTTCATGTCTCCTGTCACTTGTTGCTTGTCTCCTTGTATATTCTGATTACTTCCTCCGCTGTCTTTTCCCAAGAAAATTGTTTGACTCTTTCTTTTCCTTTTCTTATCAACCTGTTGCTTGTCTCTTTATTGCGAAGCATCAAGCTCTGCTTATCTCTTGTCACTTTCATTATCGCTTCCGCTATTTCTTCTTCGTTTTCCGGATTAACCAAATATGCCGCTCCGCCGGCAATTTCCGGCAAACTGGAAACATTTGAGGTAATCACCGGCACTCCTCCGGCAAAACCTTCGAGCACTGGCCCGCCAAAGCCTTCGATTAAGGAAGGATAGCAAACACAGCTTGCCTGACGAATTAAGGACCAAAGCCTTTCTTCATCAACATACCCAGGAAAAATTACTTTGTTACTAATTCCTAATATCTCTGTCTCTTTTCTTAATTCTTCTTCAATCCTCATGTTTTCTCCAGTAATCACTAGTTTTAAGCTTGCCTGCGCATGCAGGTCTTTAGTTTTCAGTACCTTCGCAAAAGCTCGAATCAACCGCTCTAGATTTTTCCTAATATCAATCCCACCGTGATTAAGAATGTACTCGCCTAGCTTCAATCCTTTTGGCAGTTTATTCGTCTCTTGATTAACTTCAGGAACGCCTAAGTAAACTACCACCACTTTTCCGGATCTTACTCCGGTTTCCTCAATCAGAGTTTTTTTGGTGTATTCAGAATCAGCAATAATCTTTTTCGCCCGAGCGACTGAAGATTTTAACCGAAAAAGATAAGAAAATTTGGTTAAAAACCCATACTTTGAATATTTGAAGTAATCGGGGAACATTAAAGGAATAATATCGTGAACCGTTAAAATTGAGGGAACAGGGGAGACTAGGGGAATCCCAAGATTGCCGAGAGCATGATAGATATCAACTCTTTCTTGCTTTAAAGCTCTTGGCAAAGAAATTTGTTCGAAAGTATAGCGATTAATCGAGGGTAAGATTTTCGAGGAAATATTTTTACCTTCTAAAGTGGCTTTTGGTTTTTTGGAATAAAAAATGACACATTCAACATTCTTTTTAGCGATTTGATTGATTAAACTATTAATATACTTCCCTACTCCGACCAAATCCCCTTCCGCATATCTGCCATCAAATCCGATTTTCATTTTTTCTCCTCTCCCGGTTTTTGGGCCACTACAATAATCTGCGCTTCGCCGAAAAGTTTTAGGGTAATGTTGTCAATGAAAGTAAAAAGGTCGGAAATGATGGTGAAACGATTAGCAAATTTTAAGGGCAAAAGTCCTAAACGATTATAAAACAAGAAGTTTCTAAAAATTCCTTCTGTCTTTCTGGTTTCAATAATTTTCAGTCCAGCATCTTTTAGAAGACCTGTCAACTCCTCCATCGTATATCTCCTCAAATGCCCCGACCTTTTGTCTTCCCTTTTAGTTAATCCTAACTTATAAAGCGGTGCGTTTTTTGAAGGGGTAGAAATTATCACTACCCCATTATCCTCTAGATTTTCATAAATTTTCTTAATGGCAAGTTTGTCATCTTCAAGATGCTCGAGCAGTTCCAGACAAAGTACTAAATCAAATTTCCTCTCAATAGATTCTTTTGAAAAGTCCAACACCTTGAAATCTGTGTTTTTCTCTAAACGTAATCTTTTCGCTGTAATCCCGCACGCCTCAATCGCTCTAATCGAGATATCAACTCCCGTCGCTTGGATATCTTTGCTTGCTAAATAAAAACTTAAAGTTCCTGCTCCACAACCAATATCTAAAACTTCTTTCTTATTTACTAAATGGGGTTCGATCGTTTGGAGTAATAGACGATAAGTGAAGTTTTTTCGACCAATTACACTTCTTTGAGCCTTGATCTCTTTGTGATATTCTTCGTAAAGTAAAGATAAAAACCTTTGCGTAGGCATGCTAAAATGATACCATTAATACTTGTTTTTAACAAAAAGTAGGATTCATTGAAAAAGTTCAGAACCATTTGAAGAGGCTCAAAATTAACCAGTTGTGATATAATTTAGCTGTGACTAAAAAGGCTAGGGCAGAGCAATCAAAGAAGTTTAGTTGCCTCTACCCCTCTTTTTTCTCTGCCAGATTATCTTCAATTATCGCAATTGTTTTATTGTTAGCTTCAATCGGTTTTCTTTATGCGAAAAATCAAGAACTAGAACAAAAATACGAAAGACAAAATCAGCCTTCGGTTTTGCAACCAATTTCGACTCTAACACCCACTCCAGAAAGCACCCCAATTCCTACTACTAAACCAAAAGTTTATGTTAATCCCGATCCAATTATCCCCTGTACCATGTCAAAAGAATGTGGAGGAGATATAAGACAGGTTAAAAAAAGTGAATGTACGAATGGAACCTGCTGTCAAATAGGAATTACATGGATATTTTATCCATCCAGAGATAAATGTCTACAAGACCAAAAGGCTTCACAACCGATACAACAACCTCAACAGTTGAACAATCCACAAACTGCTCCTGCAGCAAACAAGGTGCCTGTCTTTTTAACTTACGGAAAATATACCATATACTGCCCTTCTCAAAATGTTGATGCGGTAAAAAGCATTGATGCAACCATGACTAGTAAAATCCAAGAATGGTCAAAAAACTTTAATGACTGTGTAGAATTTCAAAGATCTGCAGACCCTTGTTATAAAGATTGCTACTCTAAGATGAGCTCTGCTAACTGGTTTTGTGTTCAGTCTTATCAAAGCACTACTCCTGAATACAAATCATGCACAGACAAAGTTACTAATGATTTCATTGCTTGCACAAGCGGTTGTCCAAATCCTTATACGACATGTCAATATGTATATAGTGAGCAAAAAAACATGAGCAACCAAATAAGCAATCTTTGTAAATAAATAGTGAGTTATAATGTGGTGTTTCTTAGATTTTCCTTAACTTGAATTTTCTCCATAGACTTCTTATCAACCAAAACGCTCCACCACCTAGCACAGCTAAAATCCCTAATCCCAACAAAGCATCGCTAGTGCTTGCCTCTTTTGTTTGAGTGCCTGCCCCGGCAGTAGGTGGAGAGGATAGTTGGGTGGTTTCACTTTTTACTTCTGGTTCTGGTGTCGGAGTTGGAGAGAGCGTTGGAATAGGCGTAGAAGTTGGGGTGAGAGAAGTTTTGGGCTTTGGGGTTGGGGTAGGTGTTGGTTTCCTAGTGGGTGTCGGTGTGGGCTCGGTCTTTAGTGGAAGAGTAGGGGCAGTCCCGCCATGGCAATGTCTAACATTCCAAGGGACACCCCATTTATCACAATTAGTCCTACAATAATGGCAACCGTCTGCGGCAGTCCTTCCAGGGTGAGCAAAGACTGGTGATGTTCTAACAGCTAGTGTCAATACGTTAGCTAAGACAATCGTAGTTAATATTGACAACTTCTTCACTTTTTCTTGCCTCCTTTTTTAAACAGCCACCAAGCCCTGGCATAAGTTTCCTTATGCCATTAAGGGTTGTTCGCAAAATTCAAAATTTTTTCTTAATTCCCGCCGTAACCAGACGGTATTGCATGGGCCTCCCAAATATGTTCCCCATCAGCAGTACCTTGAGATAGAATAACTTCAAACTGCCCCCAAATCGCATATCCTCCATCTCTCCAGTAAGGACTAGTTTCTAGATCTTGTCCTACCCAAATAATCTTATAATGCCATACTTCTCCTGAACCACCAGGAACCATTCCATTCCATTCATTATCTTCCCAAGCCTCAGGTGTCCACGGAGCACCATGAAATCTAGCGTCATCCCATCCTTTGGACCATTTCATTACCAGATGATCGTTGTTGTAGAATGGATCTCCCCAAACTGCTCCATCCGAAACTCGATCAACTCCATCAGCTGGGCCAACAAAAACTCGAGCCTGATAGTTGTATCCAAACTCATCAAATCCTTTGTCGGCTGGTTGCGCTGCTATAGCTGGAACTGCAACCAAAAGTAAGGCAAAAACAGTTATTAAAACTGCTACTCTTTTCATTTTTTTATTCACCTCCTTTCTTTTAAAATTCCCAATAAAAAAACCCGCTTTCTTGCGGGTTAAAAAAATTTCTTCTGGGTGGGCAAGTTGGCAGTTATCAACCATATTCCCATTA